>Ga0136631_10000219_pt1 | contig 17450 bp, 19 predicted proteins | sample AntDrymUQ6012206_2_FD_104655 | JGI IMG/M metagenome (GOLD analysis project Ga0136631, IMG submission 104655) | Polar desert sand microbial communities from Dry Valleys, Antarctica - metaG UQ601 (22.06) | ecosystem: Environmental > Terrestrial > Soil > Desert | place: Antarctica: Dry Valley... | reverse complement strand
GTGCGGATGACCTCACCGCTCGGCGCTTCCCGGCAGGGGCGATAGAGCCACGTCCGCTCTAGTCGCTGTACTTGACAGAGCAGAGCGTTATCGCCCGGCTCGTGCTCACCCGCCGGCCGGCGGTCGGGCTCTGACGCACGACGCGCCAGTTGCGGTCGAAGACCAAGAGCCGCCGGCGACCCGTGCAGTCCCGCTCGCGGAGTTTGAAGAATCCGCTGGCCTGCAGGCGATTCTGAGCGGCTTGGTGGTTCATCCCGACCACGTTCGGCACGCGTTTCTTGGCGGCGGCCATGGCGGTTGTGGCCGGGGTGCCGCCCGCTTGGGCCGCCCCGGTGCCGATCGCAGCACACGCTGCGACGAGAGCAAACACGATCTTCGACCTCACGTCGGACCTCCTCGATCCCGCTCCCCGGGCAGAAACCGGGTCGCGACCAACTCGCGTTTAGGACCCATGGTGACTTTCGGGCCGCCTCGGCGCATTAACGTTCCTGCGGGCTAGCCTGGTCGCTGGATGCCAGGTGCTGAGACCTTCCGCACGTCGGCTGACGCCTATGACCGCCACGTTGGCCGCTATGGCGCGCAGCTCGCGGCAGCGCTGGTCGGCTTTGCGGGCGTCGAGCCCGGGATGCGGGCCCTCGATGTCGGCTGCGGACCGGGTGCGCTGACGGCCGCGCTCGCGGAGCGGCTGGGGTCGGCGAGCGTGCGTGCCGCGGATCCATCGGAGCCGTTCGTGAACGCGTGCCGGGCGCGGCTGCCGGGGGTCGAGGTCGTCGAGGCGGCCGCCGAGTCGCTGCCGTTCGCCGACAGCACGTTCGACGCCGCCCTCTCGCAGCTCGTTGTGAACTTCATGCGCGATGCCGAGGCGGGCGTGCGCGAGATGGTGCGCGTGACGCGCCCCGGCGGAGTCGTAGCGTCCTGCGTATGGGACTACGCAGGCGAGATGACACTGCTGCGCGCGTTCTGGGACGCCGCCCGTGAGGTCGATCCTCACCATGCCGCTGCCGCCGACGAGGGCGTCGTGATGGACTGGTGCGCCGAAGGTGAGCTCGCAGCGCTGTGGCGCGCCGCGGGAATGCGCGATGTGCGCTTCGGTCCGCTGGTGGTGAGCGCGACCTACACCGACTTCGAGGACCTGTGGTCGCCGTTCCCAACGGGCGTTGCCCCGTCTGGAACGTTCTGCAAATCGCTTGACGAGAACCGCCGTGCCGCTCTGCACGCCGCCTACCGCCGCCGCCTGGGCATCGGCACCGTTCGAGTTGACCGCACGCGCCTGGGCCGTCTCCGGCACGTGCCGCTGACTGCGCGACCGAGCTGCGCGACTCCCCCAGTGTGTCGCCTTTTCCTCCACATGGAGGGAAAAGGCGACACGCTCGCCACGTGAGCCTGCTGCAGTAACGTCTGGCTCATGGTTCAACGAACGCTCGCGCGCACCGGTGTACATGTCAGCCCGTTGTGCCTGGGCGCCATGATGTTCGGCGCCTTGGGGGAGCTCGACCACGACGCGTCCATCCGCATCATCCATCGCGCGCTCGATGCGGGGATCAACTTCATCGACACCGCTGACGTCTACTCGCGCGGAGAGTCGGAGGAGATCGTCGGAGAGGCCCTCGCCGGCGGGCGGCGCGACAACGTCGTGCTCGCCACGAAGTTTCACGGCACGATGGGCGAGGACCCCAATGAGGCGGGCAACTCGCGGCGCTGGATCTTCCGCGAAGTCGAGGCATCGCTCAAGCGGCTGAACACCGACTGGATCGACCTGTACCAGGTGCATCGCTGGGATCCCGGGACCGACCACGACGAGACGCTCGGCGCGCTCTCGGACCTCGTGTCACAGGGCAAGGTGCGATACATCGGCTCGTCGACCTACCCGGCGGCGCAGATCGTCAAGGCACAGTGGGTCGCCCGGCACCGCGGCATGCAGCGCTTCGTCTGCGAGCAGCCGCCGTACTCGATCCTCGCTCGCGGGATTGAGGCCGACGTGCTGCCGACCTGTCAGGAGGTCGGGATGGGCGTCATCGCGTGGAGCCCGCTGGCGGGTGGTTGGCTGTCGGGTCGCTGGCGCAAGGGCGCCGACGACCTGACGTCCCGGCGCTCCGCGATGATCCCCCAGCGCTACGACCTCTCGATCCCGGCCAACCAGGCCAAGCTCGAGGCTGCCGACGCGCTCGGACGGCTGGCGGACGAGGCGGGCATATCGCTGATTCACATGGCGCTCGCCTTCGTCATCCGCCATCCAGCCGTGACAGCCGCGATCATCGGCCCGCGGACGATGGAGCAGCTCGAATCCCAGCTCGGTGCCGCGGACGTGCAGCTCGACAGCGCGCTGCTGGACCGGATCGACGAGATCGTCGCCCCGGGGACGACCGTCAACCCGGCGGACGCCGGGTGGACGAACCCGGCCCTCTCCCCGGCGGCCCGGCGCAGGTAACCCAACCCGCACGGCGGGCAGCTAAGGGCTCACGACTGAGCAACTGGCGGTTGCCGGTAGGCCCAGCGCCCGTAAACACGGCGGTTTGACGCGTGTCACTACGTCATTTGCCAAGTCGTGAGCCCTAACCCAACCGCACGGCGGGCAGCTAACCCAACCCCGCACGGCGACACCTCGTCTTCGAGGGGCCGCCCGCAGGCGGCCCCCGATGTCCTACTCCTGTACGCGATCGATGAGGAACGCGACGCGGACGTGCGCGCGCCACTCGTCGAGATCGTCTCCGCGCAGACCGGTTGACACGACGTCGATCGCCTTGATGTTGCGCAGCGTCTGTCGTGCCTCGGCCAGCGCCTGCTGGACGGCGTCGTCCGAGCTCGTCGTGGAACTGCCCACGAGCTCGATGATCTTCACCACGGACATCTCTTCCCTCCCGTCGTCGGGTCAGGACCCACCCTATGGGAAATGCGTCAGCGCGCGAGCGAGAAGTCGAACGCCCGGTCCACTTGCGGCCTGCGGTCGATCAGCCCGATGCGCACCTGGAAGTCCGCCCAGCGCTCGATGATCCGGCGGTTCAGTCGCAGCCCGGGCTCGAACAGCGGCGCCACCGCGTCGAGTTGTGCGCGGATCAGCGTGACGTCGTCCGTCTGCGCCGCCGCAGCGATCTGGCGCACGGCGGCGGCCGGGCGGGCGCGCACCTCCTCGATCCCGGCGGCGATCGCGCGCAGCGCGGCGAGCACCCGGTCGCGATGGCGGCGCAGCGTCGAGCGCGCCGTCATCAGCACGACCTCGGGATAGGGCGGGGCGCCGAAGTCGTCGATGCGGAACTCGCGGACGTCGCGCCCGCGCCGGCGCAGCGCGACGCCCTCGGCGTTCCAGAACGCCGGGACCGCGGCTACACGCCGGGTCAGCAGCATGCTGACTGCGGCGAAGCCGATCGTCAGCTGGCGGACCTTGCGTGCATCGCCGCCGTCGTGCGCCATGATCGCCTTCACGAACGCCGGATCGGAGGGAAGGCCTGAGACGCCGATCGTCTTGCCCTCCAGATCGCGTGGGCGCCTGATGTGAGGCTGCGCGATCAGCGCAGCCAGCGGCCGGTTGACGAGCTCGCCGACGGCGACGATGTCGACGCCGCGACGGCGCGCTATCGCCAGGTCGCCGATGTCCAGCACGCCCAGCGCGACCCGACCGCTGGCCACGAGCTTCAGCGCGTCCGGGCCTCCGCCGGGCTGGCGGATGCGCAGGTCGATGCCGTTGGCACGATCAAAGCCGCGCCGCACGGCCGCGTAGATCGGGGCATGTACCGCGTTGGGAGTGAAGTCGAGCGCGAGGTCGACCGTGGGCAGCGACGAGCGGCCGTCGCCGCCGCAGCCGGCGGCGGCGGCGGCGACGAGCGTCAGGACGAACGCGGGCAGGGCGGCGATGCGTGCCATGGGGCTCCTTCTTTGGTGGTGGTGGGAGCCTTTCAGGGTGGTCGACGATGAGCGCTGACGTCCAGGCCCTGCGTGAGCTCGAAGCCGCGCCGCTGGGCCTGCCCGCCGGGTTGGAGGTGTCGTGGCTGGGCGTGTCGGGCTACCGCCTGACCTACGAGGGCGTCTCGCTGTTCGTGGATCCGTACGTCTCGCGGGTGCCGCTGCGCGCGCTGTTGCTGCGTCGGCCGGCGATGCCCGATGAGGCGCTCATCGACCGCTATGCGTCGATCTCGGGGTCGGTCGCCGGCGTGCTCGTCGGCCACACCCACTTCGACCACGCCGTCGACGCCCCCGCGATCGCCCGCCGTTACGCCGCGAAGGCCTACGGCTCGCCGTCGCTGGGCCACCTCATGCGCCTGCACGGGCTCGGGCATCTCGCGGTCGAGGTCGTTGCACACCAGCCATATGAATTGGGACCGTTCGTCGTGCGCTTCGTGCCGAGCCGGCACTCCAAGCTGCTGTTCGGCCGCAAGGTGCCGATGGACGGCGAGCTGACCTGCGACCACCTCCATGGGCTCGCGCCGGGGGCGTACAGGTGCGGCGCCGTATGGGGCATCCGCATCGATGTCGCCGGCATCAGCCTCTACCACCAGGGCAGCGCCAACCTCGACGACGACGAGCTGCGCGATGGGCCGGTGGACGTATTTCTCGCGGGAGTCGCCGGACGCAGCGTCACGCCGCACTACTGGCGGCGGATCCTGCCCCGCCTCGACCCGCGCATCGTCGTCCCTACGCACTACGACGACTTCTTCGCGCCCCTGGGTCAGCGCCTGCGCTTCGTGCAGCGCGTGAAGCTGTCCGAGGTCCCCCACGAGGTGGCGGCGGTGTCGCATGATGCGCGCGTCGCCGCGCTCCCACGAGTCGACGTTCCCTGAGGTACGGAGCAACCTCCGTTCGTATCGGGCCAGGAAAGGGAGTAACGTGGGTCATCGAGCTGGCCCTGCGAGCAGGACTTCAGCCCTGAGCCCGAAAGCCACCGAAGCGTCAATCGCGCCGAGGCGGGGAGCTTGCGGCACATGATCGAGACCCGCGGGGCCAGCCGCTGATCCCGCCCGTTGGGTTTCGTTCCCTCTTCCTCTCGCGCGACACACACCCCCAGCAGAGGGTTTGGGAGGTCCCGAGCAATGCAAACGCATACGGGCCCGAGCGCGCGGTCCTCAGACGTCGATCCCGAGCAGCGGTTGAAGACGCTCGAGGCGGGCTTGGAGCGCCTGGAGAAGGAGCTGGAAGGCCTTCAGGATGCTCTCTATCGCCACGAGGTTCTGCAGGACAGAAACAACGGCGAGCTGCGCAGGCGGATCGAGCAGATCGCGCATGGCCTCGGCCAGGACGCCCGGGCGGACGGCCGCCCGTGATCGCCGGATCGCCGCGGATCGAGGACCTGCGAGCTTGACCGGCCCGCGGCACTGCGCCATCACTGTACTCGCCTTGTTGCATTCGGTGGCTGTTGCGGTAGCGTGGCGGTCAGTCGGTGGCGGGCCCGGTACCGCCGTCGGCTCGTGTTGGCCCGGTGAGACGCGCGTTGCTGTGAACCCGGCGGTGCGCGGCCCTCGGAGAAAGCGGATTCCGCTACCCAAGGGGAGGGCAACACCGTGCTTGATGTCAGCGCCCGGCCGAACGACGCGAATGTCTCGCCGGCGTTAACACGTAGCGGTGAGGATCCGCGGGCACGGACGGACCGGTTGCTGTTTGCGCGCCGCGACGCGGGCGACCTGCGCGCCCGGAACGAGTTGGTCGAACGCTTCTTGCCACTCGCGCGCTCGGTGGCGCGTCGTTACGAGCGCTCCTCAGAGCCACTGGAGGATCTCGTTCAGGTCGCGTCGCTGGCGCTCGTCAAAGCGGTCGACCGCTACGACCCCGCTCGCGGCTGCGCGTTCTCGAGCTTCGCGGTCCCGACGATCGGCGGTGAGCTCAAGCGTCACTTCCGCGATCGAGCGTGGGCGGTGCGTCCGCCACGCGAGTTGCAAGAGCTGACGCTGCGGGTCGAACGGGCCGCCGAACGTATGTCACAGCAGCTCGACCGTGCGCCGACCGTGGCCGAGCTCGCCGCCGCGATCGAGAGCACCGACGAGGAGGTCCTGGAAGCCCTGCAAGCGCGCGGCGGGCGCAGCGCGCTGTCGTTGCAGGCACCGACGGGCGCTCCGGACGGGCAAGCCGTGCTGGAAGACATCCTCGGCTTCAGCGACGACGGCTACGTGCGCGCCGAGGCGCGCGTCCTGCTCGACGGGCTGCTGACCGGTGTCTCGCCGCGCGCCCGCGAGGTCCTGCGCCTGCGCTTCGAGCAGGACCTCACCCAAGCCGAGATCGGAGTGCTGCAGGGGGTCAGCCAGATGCAGATCTCACGGACCATCCGGCGAGCGATCGATCAGCTCCGCCACATCGCAGACCAGCACCAGCGGATGCTCGACGCGCGCACCGAAACCCAACACGCGCTGACTGACGCCTCATGCGACGGACGAGATCCGCCGTCCGCACTGCCGGTTGCGACCGTCTGATCTCCCCGGCCCCTGGGCTCCTCGAAGAGCACGCACTCAGCTTCGGGCCCGGAAACCCGCCGACGCCGCGGACGCCCTCACCGCGCGCTGCGGCAGCGGGCGGGCGCCGCGCGGCGCCGGACGGGGTGTATCAGGCGGTGTGTGCCATGTCGGCGGGGCCCCGCTCCACCGCCTGGGGGCTCATCCACATGACCTCCCACAGGTGGCCGTCGAGGTCGTGGAAGCTCCGCCCGTACATGAACCCGTAATCCATCGGCTCGCCGGCGCGTGAGGCGCCCGCCTCCAGCGCGGCGTCCGCGAACGCGTCGACGGCGTCGCGACTTTCGGCTGAGACGCAGAGGATCGACTCCGTGCACGCCCGCGCATCGGCGATCGGCTTCGTCGTGAAGTCCGCGAAGCGCGACTCGACGAGCAGCATCACGTAGGCCTGCTCGCTGACGACCATGCACGCGCACGACTGGTCGGTGAACTTCTGGTCGAAGTCGAAGCCCAGCGTCCGGAAGAACGCGGTTGACGCGGACACGTCCTTGACGGGCACGTTGACGAAGATGAGGCGGGACTGCGAGGCCATGGTGTCCTCCTGCTGGTGAGTGGTGTCGTCGGTGTAGACCGGCCGTTGGGACGGAACTCATCGCGCCTGGCGGACGGGCGAAAGCCGGCTCTCGACGGACGGGCGCACGATCGGGCACGACTGGGCAGCGCGCGGCGCCCAGAAGCGCCCGCTCGGACATGGACAGCGCCCCATCGCGACCCGAGAATGCGGCGATGAAGAGCGATGGCGGCACCCCCGCGCCGGCGACGGTCGGCGCGCTGCCGCTCGCCGAGCGGCGCATCGATGCGGTGCCGTGCTCGACGGCGGGCTTCGTCGGACTCGCCCCGGGCGGTCCGGTGCAGCAGGCAGTGCGCGCCGAGTCCTTCGAGCAGTTCGGCGCGCTACCTGCGCGCCGCGGCCTTCTCGGACCCGGGCCAGCCCCGCACCGGCCCGTTCCTCATCGACGCGAAGCTCGCCCACGCCGCCCGCGGCTTCTTTCGCAACGGCGGGCGGGCCTGCTGGGTCGTGCGAGCCGCCGGCATCCCGGGCAAGGCGCCGGTCGCCGGCGTCGTCGCCGGGCTGCGGGTGCTGGCGGGGCTCGACGAGCCGACCGCCGTCGCCGTACCCGACGCGCACGCGCTCGCCGGCGGCGAGCACGGCGCCGCGATCGTCCAGCGCGAGCTCGTCGCGTCGTGCCAGCGGGTCGCGGGCCGCTTCGCGCTCGTCGACCCGCCGCCCGGGCTCGACCCCGAGGGCGCGCTCGCGTGGCGGGCGCGCTCGCGGATCGACAGTCCGACGGCCGCCGCCTACTACCCATGGGTCGAGGTGAGCGATCCGGCCTGCGGCCGGACGACGGCGGCGCCGCCGTGCGGGCACGCCGCCGGCATCTGGGCGCGCGTGGACGGACTGGCCGGGCCGCATCTCGCGCCGACCGCCGAGGCGCTGCTCGCCGCCGACGGGCCGGTCACCGACGTCGCGGCGACGCAGCAGCACCGGCTCAACCGCGCCGGGGTCAACTGCCTGCGGACGTGGCCGGGACCGGAGCTGCGGGCCTGGGGGGCGCGTACGCTCTCGGCCGACCCGGAGTTGCGCTACCTGCACCGCCAGCGGACCGTCGGCCATCTCGCGGCGTCGATCGCCCACGGCACGCGCTGGGCGCTCGACGAAGCCGCCGACGAGCGGCTGCGAGAGCGGCTGCGCACGACCGTCACGGCGTTCCTCAGCGGTTGGTGGCGCGCGGGCGCGCTGCACGGCGACACCCCGGCGCAGGCGTTCTTCGTGCGCTGCGACAGCGACTCGGAGGACGACGGGGCGCACGCACGCGGCGACATCGTGCTCGAGATCGGCCTCGCCGTGCGCCGCGCCGGCGACTTTCGCGTGCTGCGGATCGCTCCCCGCGGGGACGCGCCCGCAAACGAGCCTTGACACCGCGCTGCGGCTAGGAGATGTTGCGCACCGGAGGGGTCCACACCGCGGCGCCGGCTGCGGTGCGGACCGGGGAGACGCAAGCCAGGGGCAGCCTAGTGAGCCAGCGGGTCACGGACGTGATGGTCGTGGAAGGGCATGCGGTGTTTCGGCAGGGACTCGTCTCCTGCCTCGAAGGATCCGACGGGATCGGACGCGTGGAGTCGGTCGGCTCGATCGCCGAGGCCTGGGCGCATCCGGCGCTCGGAGAGGCCGAGGTCGTGCTCGTGGATGCGACGATCGACGGCGCCGGCGACTTCGTCACAAACGTCCTGGACTTCACCGACACGCGCGTCGTCGCGCTGGCGGGAAAGGAGCAGAGCGACCGCCTCGCGGCGATGATCGACGCGGGCGCCGTCGCGGCGCTCGTGCGCGACGACCTGACGGCCGAGCGCCTGGGGCTGAGCCTGCGCGCCGTCGCCGCCGGCGCGACGACGATGCTCACGACGTACCCGAAGCCGGCGGCCGCCGTCTCGGTGGCAGCCGGCCCCGAGCTCACCGACCGCGAGCAGCAGGTGCTGGCGCTCGTGGCCGACGGGCTGCCGACGCGCGAGATCGGCGACCAGCTGCATTACAGCGAGCGCACCGTCAAGAAGGTGCTCGGGGACGTCGTCGTCAAGCTCGGCGCTCGTAGCCGCTCGCAGGCGATCGCGCGGGCAGTGCGCCAGGGGATCATCTGACGCCTCGCCGTGGGCGTCGCCGGGGATTTGCCTGTCGCGCCGATGGTGATTCTCGGCGTGGTCATCATCTGTCGCGGGCGCTTGGCGGGATTGCGCGGTTTCGCGGCCGCGTTGGCGGGATGAACGGCATCACTGAAGAGAGGGTGGGATCGGCCTACCCGGTGGGATGTGGCTTCGCCGCCGCGGCGGGATGAGCGGCGTCACGAGGAGGGGGGTGCGCCGTGAGGTGCACGCGGGAAGGTGCACGCCGGAGGGCGCGCCGTGAGGTGCGCGCAGGAATGGGTTGGCCTGGCTCGCCGTGGCACAAGTGGCGATTCTTGGCCGCCAACCCGAGGAAGTCGCCAATCGATGAGGGCGGCCACGCCGATTGGCGATTTCTTGGCTGCCAACCCGAAGAAGTCGCCAAAGGACGATGGCGGCTCGCCCGGGGCACCGCGCGGGGACCCCTCGCTCACCCGCCCCCGCGCCTTCGCGTCCGCCCGGCTGCAACCCTGTGTCAGTGATTGCCGTTCGCCAGCACCCGCAACCTAGCGCGGCGCGACGATGCGGTCGCCCGACGACCTACCCACCGTCTCAGAGGAGATCGGGCGTGAGCCCACGCAGTCGGACGTCGCGGCTCTCCGGTCGTTGATCGTGGCGCGGATGCAAGGGCCGGGCGCGCACTCCACAGCCATGCAGGCGGCACGCTCGGTGCCGGCGATGAGTTCGCCGTCGTCGAGCGGTCTTATGACAGAACCGCCAACAAGGGAGGCACCGTGGCAAGGCTGAGATTCCAGATTTCGATGTCATTGGACGGCTTCATCGCCGGGCCGAACCAGAGCGAGGAGCACCCGCTGGGCGAGGGTGGCGAGCAGCTCCATGAGTGGGCCCTCGCGCTGGCGGCCTGGCGGGCGCCCCACGGCCACGAGGGCGGCGAGGTCAACGCTTCCACCAAGGTCGTGGAGGAATCGCTCGAGAACATCGGAGCGACCGTGATGGGAAGGAACATGTTCGGCGGGACGGGAGCATGGGAGGATCACCCGTGGGACGGCTGGTGGGGAGACGACCCGCCCTTTCACACGCCGGTGTTCATCGTCACCCACCACGCCCGCGAGCCGGTCGCCAAGGAGGGGGGCACGACGTTCACCTTCGTGACCGACGGCATCGAGTCCGCCCTCGAGCGCGCCCGGGAAGCGGCCGGCGGCAAGGACGTCGCCCTGGGCGGTGGCGCGAACGTCGCCCAGCAGTACCTGAAGGCCGGACTGATCGACGAGATGACGATCCACGTCGTCCCGGTCCTGCTGGGAGATGGAGCCCGCCTGTTCGACAATCTCGGTGACGCGGACATCGAGCTCGAGTGCATGCGCGCGATCGAGGCACCCGGCGTCACCCACCTCACCTACCGCGTCGTGAAGGCGTCAGGCTGAACCTGATCACCACGTCGTCACCGAGCAGCACGCCAAGACGCTGGTTGGACGGCCTCTCACCGTGCTCGAACATCGGCATCCGACACGATGAGCGGGCCTCCCAGGCTGCGACGATGCGGCCGTGCTGACGATCAGCGAGGCACGCGGGCAATGGTCGCCGGCTGGCGTCTACCTCAACACCGCAAGCTACGGGCTGCCGCCACGCGACGGCTTCGACGCCCTCCAGGCCGCCCTCTCCGATTGGCGCGCCGGCCGCACGAGCTGGGAGCACTGGGGCGAGAGCACGGAACGCGCGCGGGCGGCGTTTGCGGCCATGGTCGGCGTGGCGCCGGCACGCGTCTCGGTCGGCGCGACCGCATCGGAGTTCGTCGGCCTCGTCGCGGCGTCGCTGCCCGCCCGCGCGCGCGTGCTCGTGCCCGACGTCGAGTTCACGTCGACGCTCTTCCCGTTCCTCGTCCAGGAGCGCCGCGGCCTGACGGTCACGACGCTCGCGCCCGCGAAGATCCCGGAGGCGATCGACGCGCGCACCGACGACGGCGCCTTCAGCGCCGTGCAGATGAGCACGGGCGAGGTCGCCGACCTCGACGCGATCGTCGCCGCGGCCGAGCACCACGGCGCCGCGACGCTCGTCGACGCAACGCAGGCCTGCGGCTGGCTACCGCTGCAGGCCGGGCGCTTCGGAGCCGTCGTCTGCAGCGCCTACAAGTGGCTCATGTCGCCGCGCGGGACCGCGTTCATGGTCGTCGGCGACGCCTTGCAGGAGACGATGGTGCCCCACAGCGCGGGCTGGTACGCCGGCGACGACATCCACGCGAGCTATTTCGGCCCGCCACTGCGCCTGGCCACCGACGCGCGCCGTTTCGACACCTCGCCGGCATGGTTCTCGTGGGTCGGCACGCAGCCGGCGCTCGAGCTTGTCACCCGCATCGGGGTCGAGGCCGTATACGCCCATGATGTGGTGCTCGCCAACCGCTTCCGTGCCGGGCTCGGAATGGCGCCGTCCAACAGCGCGATCGTCTGCGTCGACCTGCCTGACGCGGCGCAGCGCCTCGACCGCGCCGGCATCGCCGCCGCCGTCCGCGGCGGAAGGCTGCGCGTGTCATGTCACGTCTACAACACCGAGGCCGACATCGACGCGGCGCTCGACGCGATCGCCGGATGAGCGCTCCGCATAACGGAGCGGTAATCCACTGGAACGTCGCAATCCGTGATTCCGACACATATCCGTGGGTAGTGTGGCGCGGATGGCGACCGCAGTGACCTCCTCGCTCGGACACGCCCTGCAGGAGGCCCGCGAGCGCACGCTGGCGCTTGTCGCACCCTTCTCGCACGACGAGCTCGAGCGCGTCCAGCACCCGCTCATGAGTCCGCTGTGCTGGGATCTCGGCCACATCGCCGCCTACGAGGACCTCTGGCTCGTGCACCGCCACGGCGGCGAGGAGTTGCTGCGCGGCGACCTCGCCGACCTCTACGACGCCTTCGAGACGCCGCGCGCCGTCCGCGGCGACATCCCGTTCCTGCGCGGCCGGGACGTCTTCGACTACATCGCCGCCGTACGCCGGCGGGCGCTGCAGGTGCTTCACCGGGTCGGTCCCGGCGACGGCACGCTCTACGAGATGGTCATCCGTCACGAGGCCCAGCACAACGAGACGATGCGCCAGACGCTCTTCCTCGGCGGCCTGCCGGGCGGCCGGCCCCCGCGGCAGGCGGACTGCGACGCGCCGCACGAGTGGATCGAGGTCCCCGCGGGCCCGTTCGAGATCGGCGCGCCGGCCGGCGGCTTCGCGTTCGACAACGAGCGCCCGCGCCACGCTGTCGAGCAGCCCGCCTTCAGGATCGCGCGCCGGCCGGTGACGAACGGCAGCTGGATGCACTTCTGCGAGGGCGGCGGCTACGAGCGCCGCGAGTGGTGGTCGGACGAGGGCTGGGCGTGGAAGGAGGAGTACGACATCACCCATCCCGACGGCTGGACGGCGGACGGGCCGACCGACGATGACCACCGGCCCGTCCTGCACGTCTCCTGGTTCGAGGCCGACGCCTTCGCCCGCGCGCACGGCGCACGCCTCCCCACCGAAGCGGAGTGGGAGAAGGCCGCGACCTGGACCCAGCAGCCACTGGTACATCCGGCCGGAAGTTCTGGGGAGTTTTCCGGGATGCCCGGCCGGGATCTGACGGTCGACGGCGCCCGCGTTCGTGCTGGTGGCACGGGGGCGGGCGCCGGCGACCGTCAGGCGCGGATCGGGCGCCCGGAAAACCCGCAGAACTTGCGGACGGGTGTACTGGAGCAGGTCGACGAGGTGTGGGAGTGGACGCGCTCGCACTTCCGCGGCTACCCCGGCTTCGTCGCGCACCCGTATCGCGAGTACTCCGAGGTCTTCTTCGGCGACGGCTACCGCGTCCTGCGCGGCGCGTCGTGGGCGACCGAGACCCGAGTGCGCTCGACGACCTTCCGTAACTGGGATCTCCCCCAACGCCGGCAGATCTTCGCCGGGGTGCGACTGGCAAAGGACGTGACGTGATGGAGCCGATCCTCGAGGGTGCCGTCGAGGTGCACTCCTACCTGGGCCCCGGCGACGAGCGAACGCTCGCCGACGATGTCCTCGATGGCCTGACCCGGCCGCTGAAGGAACTCCCGCCCAAGCACTTCTACGACGCCCGCGGCTCGACACTCTTCGACGCCATCTGCGAGCTGCCCGAGTACTACCAGACGCGCACCGAGCGGCTGATCCTCGAGACGCACGCCGATGACATCGTCGCGCGGACCGGCGCGGTCGAGCTCGTCGAGCTCGGCTCGGGCTCGGCGACGAAGACGCGCGTCCTGCTCGACGCGATGGCCGCCGCCGGCACGCTGCGCCGCTACGTGCCGGTCGACGTCAGCGCCACGACGGTGCACGCCGTCGCCGAGCTCTTCTGCGACGAGTACCCGGGCCTGTCGGTGCACGGCGTCGTCGGCGACTTCGAGCGCCACCTCTCCCACCTGCCGCCGCCGGCGGGCCCGCGCCTCGTGCCGTTCCTCGGCGGGACCATCGGCAACTTCCCGCCCGGCAGCCGGCGGCGCTTCCTGCGCGGTCTGGGCAAGGTGCTCGGCCCCGGCGGCCACCTGCTGCTCGGCACCGACCTCGTCAAGGACCCGCGCGTCATCGAAGCCGCCTACAACGACAGCGCCGGCATCACCGCGCAGTTCAACCTCAACGTCCTGCACGTGCTCAACCGTGAGCTCGGCGCCGACTTCGACATCGACGCCTTCGAGCACGTCGCGTTCTTCGACCGCCAGCGCGAGTGGATCGAGATGCGCCTGCGCGCGACCGAGCCCCAGCAGGTGCACGTCGAGAAGCTCGACCTGGACGTCGAGTTCTTCGCCCGCGAGGAGCTGCGCACGGAGATCAGCGCGAAGTTCACGCCCGATTGCCTGCGCGCCGACCTCGCCGCCGCGGGCCTCGAGCTCGTCGAGCTCTACACCGATCCCGACGAGCTGTTCGCGGTGTCACTCGCGCGCTGCGCCTGAGCAGCTCAGCCTGGTTCAGCGGGTTTCGGTCCAGTCGGTCCGGTATTGCTGGCGTTTCTTGGGGCGATCGCGGGGTGGGAGATAGGGTTCCTGGTTGGGTGAGTGGCCGCGTTGGATGTTGCGTGTGCGGGCGCGTTCGGCGTTGTACTCGGCGCCGAGCAGCAGCGCGAGGTTGGAGATCCACAGCCAGACGAGGAACACGATGACGCCGCCGAGAGCGCCATAGGTCTTGTTGTAGGAGGCGAAGTTCGCGACGTACAGCGCGAACGCGGCGGACGCCAGGATCCACAGCACGACGGCCAGGATGCCGCCGGGCATGACCGACCCGAGCCCGGGTTGCTTGACGTTCGGAGCGCTGTAGTACAGGACGGCGAACATGAAGCTGACGATGAGCACCAGGACCGGCCATTTGGCGATATCCCAGACCGCCAGGGCGCTGTCGCCGACGCCGATCAGGCCGCCGACCTGCTCGGCCAGCGGCCCGGTCAGCGTCACGGCGATCGCGCTGACGGCCAGCAGGACGAGCATCAGCAGCGTGATCGCGATGCGCAGCGGCAGCCGCTTGTAGATCGGGCGGCCCTCGTCGATGTCATAGACCGCGTTGGAGGCATCCATGAACGCGCTGACATACGCCGACGCCGACCAGATCGCGGCGGCCAGCCCGACGACGAACAACAGTCCGGCGCCCTGGCCCTGCTGCAGGCCCTCAAGCGCGCTGGTGAGGATCTCCTTCGCCGGGCCCGGCGCCGCCGTCGCGAGATTGTCAAGCAGCGGCTGGATCGCCGAACTGCCCACCAGCCCCAAGATGGAGATCAACGCCAGCAACGCGGGAAAGATCGACAACACCCCGTAATACGTCAACGCCGCCGCCCAATGCGGCAGCTTGTCACCTGAGAACTCCTTGGCGGTCCGTATGAGCGTCGAATCGGCCATCGGTCAGTCGACCTGCTCTCGGGTCTTGTCGGCGGCCTGCTCGGCGATCTCGCCGACCTTGCCGCCCTGCTCCCAGCCCGCCTGACGGACGGCGTCGGCGGTGCTTCCAACGGCGTCCTTGGCAGCGTCCTTGGCCTGCGCGATCCCCTCCTGCACGCGGGACTGCACCTGCTCCCGGGCGTTTTGGGCAGCGGGCCGCAGCTTCTCGCGCTCGAGGTCGGTCTCCGGTAGTGCGAGCCCCACGACGAGGCCGGCGGCCGCTGCACCCGCTGCCACCGCGATTGGGTTGTTGCTCGCGGCGTCGGCCGCATTCTGCGCCTTGGCCTTGATGGCGTCCTTCGACGGGGCCGCGTCCCCGACGCGGCCGACTGCATCGCCGGCGCCGGGGACCTTGGACCTCAGCGCGTCGATCTTCTCGCCGACGCCCTCACCCGAGGTCAGTTTGGCCTTGATCGTCTCGCCCATGCCGCCCTCGCCATCGCCGGACACCTTGGACTTCAGTTCGTCGACCTTCTCCATGATTGCCTCCTTCTTGTCTTCGAGCGCCTCCTTGCCGCGGTTCTTGACATCGGCCTTGTAGGCCAGCGCGCCGACCGCCTCGCCGAGGTTCTCGCGCGACTCCTCGATCTGCTGTCGGATGTCGTCTATCTCGTCTGACCCAGACCCCATTTGGCCTCCTCCTTCACCGTCTCGATCGTCTGCTTGACGGACTCGACGGTTTCTTCTGGAACCGGCGGCCCGGCGTTCTTGATGCGCTTCCTGCCCGCGAGGGCCAGTGCTCCGGCCACGGCAGCGAAGAGGACCGTCACGATGAGCGCCGCAAGCCACGCCGGCAGGAACGTCGCCAGCGCGAAGATGAGGCACAACATGAGCCCGAGCGTCGCGAGGTGGGTCATGTAGCCGGCGCCGCCAAGCATTCCGGTGCCGACGCCGATGTCCTTGGCCTTTTCGGTCATCTCGGCCTTGGCGAGCTTGATCTCCTGTCGCAGCAGCGTCTGCGCCTCGGAGGAGACCTGCTTGACCAGATCCGATATCGGCTCGCCACGCAGATCGGCTGAGCCGTCGACCACCTCGGGGGCGGGTTGCCGGGAGCCGTTCGTGGCGTCCGACCTCGTCTGCGCCAAGCCAACCTGAGCGGAGTCTCTGTGCTGATCTGCTACAGCGCGTCCGTTGCCGCCCTCCGGTGCTGGTTCTCCGCTGTAGGCGATGCCGTAATGACGGTAGACGGCGGCCGCATCCTGCTCGGAGGGCTCGCCGTCGCCGTCGATCCGCGGAGCGTCATTCACGACACGCTTGTCATATCCGGCGCGGATGCCCTCGTCGATCGGGTCGGCGCCGACGAGCGGTACAAGCGTCGTGCGACTTCCGAGCCGGCCCAGCTTGACCAAGGCCCACTCCGGTTGGCCCGTTTCCTCGACGAGGTAGATCTCCTGGATCGTGCCGATCTTCTCGCCGTCGCGATCGAGCATCGTCTGGCCTTCCCAATCCATGGCGTTCGAAGGCTGAGGCGTCATGATCATCCGCCTCCGTCGCCCGGGCGGCCGGCCTCACCCTCCTCCGGAGAGTCCTCGCCGAGCGAGGCCTTCAGGACGCGTCCAGCGGCGAACCCCACCACTGCGCCGGCGGCTGCCGCCGCTGCAGGGTTCTCACGCGCGGCATCGGCGGCCGCTGCGACCAGCGACTCGCCGTCGGTCTGCTCGAGATAGCTGCCCGCGTCCTTGATGCGCTGGCCCGCCTGCTCGGCGATCTTCGCCGGTCCGTCCTTGCCCTGGCGGCGCAGCTCGTCTGCGACGCCGGCCAGCGACTGAGACTGCGCGCCGATCTGCTGCCCGAGCTGCGTCGAACGCTCGTCGACCTGCGCGGCCGCCTTGTCCTTCGCCTGCCCGGCGGCCGCTTGAGCGTGCGCCTTGGCCTGGCCGGCGACATCGCGTGCCTTCTCCTTCGCCGGCGCCGTGACCTCCTGCGCCTTGTCCTTCGCGCTTCCGGCGACATCCTTTGCCTTTTCCCTGGCGGGCCCTGTCGCCGTCTTCTCGTCCGAGGAGTTCGCGCCGATATCGCTGTCGGCAATGACGTGCGGCGGCGGCCCCGACTCGATCTTCAACCGTTGTTCTGCCATGGGACAGAACCTCCACTCTCTGGGTGTACCTAGGACAATGCGGGACACCGTGTACCGCGCTTTGGAACGAATGAAACGCTGTTTTTTGGTTTGGCGCGCCCGAGTGCTGCCGACTGGATCGCAACTCGGGACAATCCGAACAGGCGCGACCAGAGAACGTAATCTCCCGCCTGCCGTCCGGGTACGGTGAGAGCGCTATGAGCGAGTCCGCGCCCGGGAAAGAGGACAGCGCGCCATCGGAGGAGAGCAGCGCATTACGCACCGATGCACTCGCCAGCCGAGAGCGGATCCTGGCGGCGGCTGAGATGCTCGCAGGCGACCGGCGCGTCAGCATGGTCGAGATCGCGGCGGCCGCGGGGGTGGGGCGATCCACGCTGTACCGCCACTTCGCAACCCGCCAGGTGCTGCAGCGCGCGCTGCAG
>Ga0136631_10000218_pt1 | contig 17473 bp, 13 predicted proteins | sample AntDrymUQ6012206_2_FD_104655 | JGI IMG/M metagenome (GOLD analysis project Ga0136631, IMG submission 104655) | Polar desert sand microbial communities from Dry Valleys, Antarctica - metaG UQ601 (22.06) | ecosystem: Environmental > Terrestrial > Soil > Desert | place: Antarctica: Dry Valley... | reverse complement strand
GACCAGGGCGACGCCATCTTCGTGGTGGCCGACGACGCGCCCACGGCGGCGCGCGTGCTCGGTGACCTGCGCCTGGAGGTGGGCGAGCCCCGCGACGGGCACGACTTCCTGTGGGTGGTGGACTTCCCGATGTTCGGCTGGGATCCCGAGCAGAAGCGCTGGGACGCCCTGCACCACCCGTTCACCTCGCCGAGCGGCGACCTCGACGCCGATCCGGGCACCTGGCGCAGCCGCGCCTACGACATCGTCTGGAACGGCGCCGAGATCGGCGGCGGCTCCATCCGCATCTCCACATCCGAGGTGCAGTCGAAGGTCTTCGCCGCGCTCGGGCTCAGCCCCGAGGAGGCGCGTGAGCGGTTCGGCTTCCTGCTGGACGCGTTGCGTTTCGGCGCGCCGCCCCACGGCGGCATAGCGTTCGGCATCGACCGGATCGTGGCGCTGCTCGCCGGCCGCGACTCCATCCGCGACGTGATCGCCTTTCCGAAGCTGGCCAGTGGCTTCGACCCTCTCACCGGCGCCCCGGCGCCCGTGGACGAGGCCCAGTTGCGCGAGCTCGGTGTGCAGTTGCGGCCCGGCAGCCAAAGCCGCTAGCGTTCACGTCAGGCTCGAGTTTGTTCGCCAGCCGGCCAATACGTTGAGCCAACACCACCGGAGTGGGAGTCCGGCTCGGGGCACGCCAGGCGTTTTGCCGCCAGGTTCGTCCCGGAGGACACCCAAGCTTGCAGAGCAGGCCCAACTCCACGTGTCGGCAGCGGCAAGCTGGAGCCGTCCAATTTGAAAAGCAGCGAAGGTCCTACGCGCCACTCGTATCCTCAACGTATGTGGGCTCGCACCCCGACTGAGGGCTATGGCCTTCGCGACCACCTCGAGACCCCCCGGGGGCTCGGCGCTCTCGCGCGCTCGCCTCACAGCGGCGCGGCCGGTGGAACCCCGTGCGGAGACCTGATCCGGATCTCGGTCCGGGTAGAAGGAGGCCGTGTGGTCGAGGCGGGCTTCGAGGCGAAGGGCTGCGCCGCGGCGCGCGGGGCGGGCAGCGCCGCCGTCGAGCTGGCCGAGGGCTCCCCGGTGCTCGAGGCCGCGCTGGTCTCGCCCGCGACGATCTCCGCGGAGCTTGGCGGGCTGACCTCGGCCGCCACGCACGCGGCGAGCCTGGCGGCCGACGCCCTGCATCGCGCCATCGGGCTGGCCGCCCGCGATGGTGCGATCGGCCTGTCGCCCGAGCCGCGCCGCACGCTCGTGGCCATGAGCGGCGGCGTGGACAGCGCGGCCGCGGCGCAGCTGGCCCTGGACGCGGGCGACGAGGTGGTGTCCGTCACTTTGGAGCTCTGGTCGGATCCCGGGACCGACGGCGAGCGCAGCTGCTGTTCGCCGCAGGCGGTTCTGGGGGCACGCGCCCTGGCCCACCGGATGGGGATCCCGCACTTCACCCTCGACCTGCGTGAGGAGTTCGGCGCCGCCGTGGTGGATGACTTCCTGGATGGATACGCCGGGGGCGCCACACCCAACCCGTGCGTACGCTGCAACGGCCTCGTTCGCTTCGACCGGATGCTCGCGCTCGCCTCACGGCTCGGCGCGGCGCGGCTGGCTACCGGCCACTATGCGCGTGTGGGCCATGACGACCAGGGGCCGCTGGTACGGGCCGGCGCCGACCCCGCGAAGGATCAGAGCTACGTCCTGGCGCGCCTCACCGGCCCCGAGCTCGAGCGCCTGCACTTCCCGCTGGGCCACCTGGACAAGCCCCGCGTGCGCGAGCTCGCTGCCGCTGCCGGGTTGCCGGTGGCGCGTAAGCCCGAGAGCCAGGATCTGTGCTTCCTGGCGGGCACCGGTGGTCCGGCCGCGTTCATGGCACGCCACAGCGCACGGCGCCCCGGGCTGCCTGCGGCCTCGCAGGCGGGCGACATCGTGGACCGCGAGGGCCGCGTGCTGGGCCGCCATCGCGGACACCAGCGCTTCACAGTGGGACAGCGGCGAGGGATCGGCGTTGCCGCCACGGAACCCCTCTATGTGTTGTCGAAGGACGCACGCCGCAACCGGGTGGTGGTCGGGCCGCGGCAGAGCCTGGCCGCCCGCGACGTGGCCGTGGCTCCCGCACGTCTGCACCGGCCCGCCACGAGCGCGGACTCCGTCCGGCTGCGCTACCACTCGCCCGCGGTTCCGTGCGACGTGCGGGGAGCGGCCGGCGAGACCCCGGGAAGGGGCCACCATCCCGAGCTCTCGCTACGGCTCGGCCGCGAGGTTCGCGCGCCCGCTCCCGGCCAGACTGCCTGCCTGATGCGCGACGACCTCGTGGTTGGATGGGGGACCATCGCCGATGCCTGAGCACGTGACCCTCGAGGTCCCGCTCGATGAGGCATTCGTGTCGGTGGTCCGGATGATCGTGTCCGGCGTGGCCGAGCGCGCGGAGCTGGCCTTCGAGGACATGGACGATCTCCAGCTCGCAGTGGAGCGCCTCCTGGCCGAGGCGGGCCACGAAGGGCGCGCCTCCCTCTCCTTCGAGCTCGGCGCGGGCTATGTGCGCACACGTATCGGCCCCCTGCGCGAGCGCGGTCTGGCCGAAGCTCTCCAGCGCCTCGACCGCGCGCCGGGACAGCTCACGCTGGCCTGGGTCCTCGACACGGTGGTCGACTCCTACGGAGTGGAGGAGTCATCGGGTGACGGGATCGTGGTGCGCCTGGAGAAGCTGGTGGGGGAGCCCGCGTGAAGCAGGCCACGGGCAGCCCGATGAGCGCCGCCGAGGACCGCGAGCTGCTGCGGCGGCTCCACAAGGAGGGCGACGTCCGCGCCCGCGAGCACCTCGTGGCCCGCCACCTCCCGCTGGTGCGCTCGCTGGCGCGCCGCTACGCCGGCCGCGGCGAGCCCCTCGAGGACATCGAGCAGGTGGGCGCGATCGGGCTCCTCAAGGCCATCGACCGCTTCGAGCTCGAGCGCGAGGTGTCATTGGCCACCTATGCCACGCCGAACGTGGTGGGCGAGATCAAGCGCCACTTCCGCGACAAGGGGTGGGCCATCCGGGTGCCCCGCGCGCTGCAGGAGCTCAACGCCCGGATGTCCTCCACGATCGAACGGCTCACCTCGCGCCTCGGTCGCTCCCCGAGCATCGCCGAGATGGCGAGCGAGCTGGGGGTCACTCCCGAGGAGGTACTCGAGGCGCTGGAGGTGGGATCGGCCTACACAACGCTGTCGCTGTCGGCGGGGCCCGGCGGGGACGACGATGGCGATCCGCTCGAGTCGATCGGCGAGGAGGACACCAACTTCGAGCGCACCGAGCACCGGGCCTCGCTGGAGCCCGCGCTCCACCACCTGCCCTCCCGCGAGCGGGAGATCCTGCGCATGCGCTTCGAGGAGGGCTTGCCCCAGACCCAGATCGCCGAGCGTGTGGGTCTCTCCCAGATGCACGTGTCGCGGCTGATCCGCAAGTCGCTCGCGGCGATGCGCGACGAGCTCGACTGACTGCCGGTGGCCCCGCGCCCGCTCCTCGCGCTGGCCGCGGCCGTGGCGGTGGCTCTGCCGGGCTGCGCCGGCACCGAGCTCCAACGCGGTGAGGCCCGCAAGGGCGGCTCGGTCACGGTGGCGCTCCCGGCGGACCCCGGTTCGCTCGACCCGGCCACGGCCTCGACATCCGAGGCCCAGCGCGTCCTGGCGCTCACCCACCTTGCGCCACTCACCTACGCACGCGCGGAGGGCGCCGCCGGGACCAGGCTGATCCCCGCCCTGGCCGAGGAGGTGCCCGAGCCCTCCGAAGATGGGCGCACGTTCATGTTCACCTTCCGGCGTGGGATGCGTTTCCCCGCCGGCCGCGCTCTCACCGGGCAGGACTTCGAGGCCGCGCTCAAGCGCTCGCTGCGGCTGGACCCGGAGGCGGTGGGCGTGTTCGGCGGGATTCGCGGCGCGCGCCGCTACGCGCACTCGCCGTCAGCCGGTGGCGACATCGAGGGTGTGACCGCCGAGGGGCGGTCGGTGCGAATCGACCTGTTGGCTCCCGATCCCTCGTTCCCGTACGCCCTCGCGTCGCCGCGGGCGGCGCCGGTGCCGGCCGCCACTCCGCCGCGCGATCTGTCCATCCGGCCCCCGGCGGGCATCGGCCCCTACGTGAACGGCGACCCGCAACGTGGCGTGGCCTTCGTCCTGGAGCGCCGGCGCGACTTCGAGCTCTCCGGAGTTCCGGACGGCAACGCCGACGTGATCTCGGGCGAGGTGATCGCCAGCCCGGCCGCCGCATCCACTGCCGCCGTGGACGGGCGGGTGGACGCCTTCCAGGGCCAGCCCCCGGTCGAGCGCCTCGTGGAGATCCGGTCGAAGTACAAGGACCGCTACGAGGAGGAGGACACACTCGCACTGGACTACCTGGCGATGGACGTGGGTCAGCGCCCCTTCCGCGACGAGAACCTGCGCCGCGCGGTGAGCCTCGCGCTGGACCTCCGCGCGCTGGGACGCCTGAGCGATGGCTTCCTCGAGCCCGCCTGCAACGCGATACCCGCGCAGGTTCCGGGCTATAGGCGGCTCGATCCCTGTCCCTACGGCGAGCGTCAGGGCAACCCGGATCTCGTGCGCGCCCGCGAGCTGGTCCAGGAGGCCGACGGCCGGCCGCCGCCGGTGCGCGTGGCCGCAGCTGCCGGCGATCCGCGCGGGCCCGCGATGGAGACCTATCTGGTCCGAACCCTGCGCAAGATCGGTATCCGAGCCCGGCGAGCTCGCACGCCGGCCCAGCGCGCCCGGCCCCAGATTGCGCTGGTGCGGCTGCTGCCGGCCGCGCCGGTCCCCGCTCGCTATCTCGAGGCCGTGGACGATGCCGTGCTGGACAGCCGCGTGCGTCTGCTCGAGCTCGACGGGTTGCCGACCGAATCGGACGAGGACTGGGCGGGGCTGGACCGCGACGTGGTGGAGCAGGCGCTCATCGCTCCCTACGGCGTGGAAGAAACGGGGGTGCTGCTGTCCGAGCGGATGGATCCCGTGAACTGCCGTCGCTTCCATCCGGTGTACGGACTCGACTGGTCCAGCCTCTGCCTTCGTTGAACAGTCGTCCATTCGGGGTTGTGAGGCAGGACTTCGGTGCCGATTCCAGAAGCCACGCACCTAGAGGCGTGGTCTCCGGCCATAAGGGGTAAATTCCTGGGCGGGGGAGCACCGCGAGATAACGGAGGGACACAGTATGAGGAAGTTCGGAAAGGCCTTTGCGGCGCTATCTGCCGCCCTGCTTGCCACCGGCGTGCTGGCCGCGTGCGGTAGCGACGACAGCGACAGCGGCGGTGGTGGTGGTGCAGGCAAGACGGGCGGTGAGCTCAAGGTCGCGTACAGCTCACAGCCGGACTTCCTCGACCCCGCACTCAGCTACACGGTGGATGGATGGGCGGCCATGTGGAACGTCTATCTGCCCCCGATGGGCTACAAGCATGAGGAGGGTTCGACGGGTTCCGAGCTCGCCCCGATGCTCGCCGAGGATCTGCCCAAGGTCTCCGAGGGCGGCAAGGTCTACTCCTTCACCTTCAAGAAGGGCATCAAGTTCTCCGACGGCACCCCGCTCAAGGCCTCCGACTTCGAGCACACCGTCAAGCGCGTTCTGAACCTCGAGTCCGGCGGCGCCTTCTACTACGAGAAGATCGAGGGCACTGACGAGTTCGCCAAGGCCAAGGACCCGGCCAAGGCCGACATTTCGGGCATCGAGACCAACGACAAGACGGGCGAGGTCACGGTCACGCTCTCAGAGCCCGACGGCACCTTCCCCGCGATTCTCGGCCTGAACTTCTCGGGCGTCGTGCCTTCGAGCACTCCGTTCAAGAACCAGACCAGCACGCCCCCGCCGGGCACCGGTGCCTACAAGATCACCAGCTCGGAGCCCAACCGCGAGTTCGTGCTCGAGAAGAACACCGAGTTCAAGCCGTTCGAGGGTGTGCCCGAGGGCAAGGCCGACAAGCTCACCTTCGAGATCATCAAGAGCCTCAGCCGTGCCGCCCAGGACACCATCCGCGGGCGCATCGACGCTATGCACGATCCGCCCCCGGCGGACCTGCAGCCCACCATCGAGTCGAAGTACAAGGACCGCTACAAGAGCTTCACCACGCAGTCCACGTACTACTTCTTCCTGAATGAGAAGATCGCGCCGTTCGACGACGTCAAGGCGCGTGAGGCAGTGAACGTGGGCATCGACAAGCCGGCGCTCGCACGCCTGTTCGGTGGCGGGCTCTTCGCACCTGGCTGCAACTTCCTCCCGCCGGGCATCCCGGGCTACGCGAAGGTCGACCCGTGCCCGTGGGGCGATCCCAACGGCAAGCCCGACCTGGAGAAGGCCAAGGCGCTGCTCGAGGAGTCCGACTACAACGGTGAGACGATCACCGTCTGGGGCAACAGCGAGGATCCCACTCAGAAGGTGACCGAGGCGTACGCCGAGATGCTCAAGGAGATCGGCTTCAAGGCCGAGCCCAAGATCATCGACGGCGGCGTGTACTTCGCCACGGTCGGCAACGAGAAGACCAAGGCGCAGACCGGGTTCGACAACTGGTTTGCCGACTTCCCGAGCCCGGCGAACTATATGTTTCTGGTCAACGGCAAGTCGATCCAGCCCACGAACAGCCAGAACCACGGCAACGTGGACGACCCCGAGCTCACCTCGAAGATCTCAGAGCTCGAGCAGAACCCGGATCCGAGCTCTGTTGCCGACGAGTGGGCGGCAGCCGACAAGACGGTCATCGACGGCGCGCACGGCGCGCCGTACGGACAGCGCAAGCTCACGGCGTTCACCTCCGAGCGGGTGGACTTCGAGAACTGCGCCTTGGTGCACCCCCTGTACCAGGTCGACTACGGGTCGCTCTGCCTGAAGTAGCCGCGAGTGGGGGGAGGGCGCTCCGGCGCCCTCCCCGCCTCGCCCCTGGCTGACGCCGTGGCTGCCGACCCCGCAACCGACTACACACTCGACCTAGGGGCCGAGCTCGCCGCCGAGGAGAAGGGCAGCGGCCGCGATACGGTTGCCTCGAGTCCCTTCCGCCTCGGGATGCGGCGGCTGCGGCGCAACAAGACCGCGCTGGCGTTCGGCGCGCTGTTCATAGTGCTCGTGGCGTCCTCGCTGGCGGCGCCGCTGTGGTCCGAGCACGTGGCCCACAAGGCGCCGTCGGCGGGCCAGCCCACCGACCAGATCCGGATCGACGGCAAGCTCACCGACGTCGTGTCCGTGGATTCGATCCCGATCGGCCCCACGTGGCAGGGGGAGTACTTCCTCGGCGCCGACGGGAACGGCCGCGACGTGATGGTGCGCCTGCTCTACGGCGGCCGCAACTCGCTCCTGATCGGCGTCTTCGCCGCCCTGATCACGACGGTCTTCGCCGTCCTGGTCGGCCTGGTCGCGGGCTACTTCCGCGGCTGGGTGGACGCGGTCACGCGAGCGGTGCTCGACGTGATGTGGTCCTTCCCCGTGATCATCCTCGGCGTGGCGCTGGGTGTTGCCTTGGCGCTCGAAGGGTTTGAGCTCGGGCCGATCTCGATCGAGGGGGGCTCGAAGCTGTTGCCGCTGCTGATCATCGCGTTCATCTACGTCCCCTACATGGCGCGGCCGGTACGCGGCCAGGTGCTGTCGCTGCGGGAGAAGGAGTTCGTGGAGGCCGCCAGGGCCCAGGGCGCCGGACCGATACGGATCATGTTCTCTGAGCTGCTGCCCAACCTGGCCAGCACAATCGTCGTCTTCTTCACGCTGCTCGTGGCAAACGCCATCCTGCTGGAGGCCGCGCTCTCGTTCCTGGGCGCCGGCGTGCAGCCGCCCGAGACGTCGTGGGGAACGCTGATCGACTCCGGCGTCGAGCGCATCGTGACCGCGCCCCACCTCACGATCGTGCCAGGGCTGATGCTGGTGCTCACCGTGCTGGCGCTGAACGTGTTCGGCGACGGCGTGCGCGACGCCTTCGATCCCCGCGCGAAGGTCCGGATGGAGCACTAACTAGTGGCGCGCTTCATCTTCCGCCGGCTGGTCTCGATGGTGCTCGTGCTGTTCGCCGTCACGATCATCACGTTCCTGATCTTCAACGTGATCCCCAACGGGAAGCCGGAGGTGCGGATGGCGGGCAAGATCCCCACAGAGACGAACATCGCGGCTATCCGCGAGGAGTGGGGGTTCGATCAGAACGTCTTCGTCCAGTACTGGACGATGATGAAGAAGGTCTTCACCGGCGACCTGCAGTCCTACTTCACCCAGCTCGACGTGGGGGACGAGATTGTGCGCGGGCTCCCCGCCACGCTCTCGCTGGCCATCGGCGCCGCGGTCCTGTGGCTGATGGTGTCGATCGCGTTCGGCCTGTACAGCGCGATGCGTGCCGGCAAGGTGGCCGACCGCGTGCTGACCATCTTCGCGCTGGTCGGGATCTCGATGCCGGTGTTCTGGATCGGGGCGCTGATGAACCACTACCTGGGCTTCGAGCTGGAGCTGTTCCCCAACGGCGGATACGTGGGGATCACCGAGAACCCGATCCAGTGGCTCTACCACCTGATCCTGCCATGGACCGCACTGTCGATCCTGTTCATCGGCTTCTACTCGCGGGTGCTGCGTTCCAACGTGCTCGACACGATCAACGAGGACTACGTACGCACTGCGCGGGCCAAGGGGCTCTCCGAGCGTCGGGTGATGGTGCGCCACGTGTTGCGCAACTCGATGATTCCGATCGTCACCCTGTGGGGGCTGGACTTCGGGTTCGTGCTCGGCGGCGGCGCGATCCTCACGGAGTCTGTATTCACTCTCGAGGGTGTGGGCCAGTACGCGGCCGAGTCGATCTCCCAGCTCGACCAGCCGCCCGTGGTGGCAGTGACCCTGTTCAGCGCCTTCTTCATCGTGTTCGTCAACGCCCTGGTCGACATCGCCTACGCGGCGCTCGATCCGCGCATCCGGCTGGAGGGCTGAGCGCTGACCGGTGACGCCCTGCTCGAGGTGCGCGACCTGCATGTGTCCTTCCGAACCGAGGAGGGAGTCATCCAGGCCGTGGACGGCGTGTCGTTCTCGCTGCAGCGCGGCGAGGTGCTGGCCGTGGTGGGCGAGTCGGGCTCGGGCAAGTCGGTGACCGTTGGCACGCTCATGGGCCTCACCCGCTCGCCGAATGCGAAGTTCGAGGGCGAGGCCTGGCTGCGCACCGCGCAGGACGGCGACGGGCGCGAGGGCCTCGAGCTGATCAACGCCTCCGACCAGCAGCTGCGAAGAGTCCGCGGCGAGGAGATCGCGATGATCTTCCAGGACCCGATGACCTCGCTGAATCCCGTCCAGCGGGTGGGCGACCAGATCATCGAGCAGATTCAGGCGCACCGCGATCTGGGTGACGCCGAGGCGCGCACCAGGGCCATCGAGATGCTCGACCGCGTGGGCATCCCGCGGGCGGCCGAGCGAGCGCGTTCCTACCCGCACGAGTTCTCGGGCGGAATGCGGCAACGCGCGATGATCGCGATGGCGTTCTCCTGCGAGCCAGACGTGCTGATCGCCGATGAGCCGACCACCGCGCTCGACGTGACGATCCAGGCGCAGATCCTGCGCCAGATCATCGAGATGCGCGAGGAGTCCAACGCCGGCGTGATCCTCGTTACCCACGACCTCGGCGTGGTGGCCGAGGTGGCCGATCGCATCGCCGTGATGTACGGCGGCCAGATCGTGGAGCACGGCACGATCGACGAGCTCTTCTACGACCCCCAGCATCCCTACACCTGGGGCCTGTTGGGATCGATCGCGCGCGTGGACCGCGACCGGCCAGATCGGCTCCCCGCAATCAGCGGGCTGCCGCCGTCGCTGGCCAACCCGCCCGAGGGCTGCCGTTTCCGCCCGCGCTGCCCGCACGCTTTCGACGCCTGCCGCCAGCTCCCGGATCTCGAACATCGAGGGGGCCGGAGCTCGGACCACGTGGACCGCTGCTTTCTGTCAGACGAGCAGAAGCGCACGGTGCGCGAGGTCGACGGCCATGTGGGTCTCATGGGCGCCGGCGCGACATCGTGAGCGAGAACGGCGATCAGCCGCTGCTCGAGGTGCGCCACCTCAAGCAGTACTTCCCGGTGAAGGCGGGCGTGGTGTTCGATCGCACCGTTGCCCACGTGCACGCCGTGGACGACGTGTCCTTCGACCTCGACGAAGGTCAGACGCTGGGCCTCGTGGGGGAGTCCGGCTGCGGGAAGACCACACTCTCCCGTTCGCTCCTTCGCCTGATCGAGCCGACCGACGGCAGCGTGGCCTTCCAGGGCAACGACGTGAGCCACCTGTCGGCAAGGCGGCTGCGGCCCCTGCGGCGCGAGATGCAGATGGTCTTCCAGGACCCGTTCGCCTCGCTGAACCCCCGCAAGCGAATCGCCCAGATCGTGGGCGCCCCGCTGAGGCTCCACGGCACGCCGCGCGACGAGATCGCCGACCGCGTGCGCGGCCTGCTCGAGCGGGTGGGGCTGCAGAAGGAGCACCTCAACCGCTTCCCGCACGAGTTCTCCGGTGGACAGCGCCAGCGCATCGGCATCGCTCGGGCGCTCGCGCTCGAGCCGAAGCTGATCCTGCTCGACGAGCCAGTGTCCGCGCTCGACGTGTCGGTGCAGGCCCAGATCATCAACCTGCTCGACGACCTCCAGGACGACCTCGGCCTCACCTACATGTTCGTGGCTCACGACCTCAGCGTGGTCCGACACGTATCCGACCGCATCGCGGTCATGTACCTGGGCAAGCTGATGGAGGTCTCGCCGGCGGAGGAGCTCTACACCAAGGCGATCCACCCGTACACGGAGGCGCTGCTCGGTGCCGTGCCGGTGCCAGATCCGCGCGAGAACCGAGCCCGTAAGCGGGTGGCCGTGACCGGGGAGCCGCCGAACCCGATCGACCCTCCGTCAGGCTGCGTGTTTCATCCACGCTGCCCGCACGCCACGGACGTGTGCCGGGAGGTGGAGCCGCCCTTGGTGCGGTACGCGAACGGGCACCTGGCCGCGTGCCATCACCCGCAACAGGTGTCGAGCCAAGAGGTCCGGGTAGCGGAGCGGTCCGATCAGAGCCCGCTGAGCGCGGGCGAAGAGCTGCCTCAGGCGTCTTAGGTCCGGGCGTTTCGCGCGGGACCGCGCCGGTGGCGCGACCCTCTGCAGGGCTCGTCGCCTTCGGCTCCACTCGTCGGCTGCGCCTCCTCGGACACGCCCTTCCGAGGGCACGCCACCTGCGCGGCCCAGAAGCGGCGTTTGAGGCTGTCAACTAGAAGCGACAGCATCGGTCGGCGGGCGGTCGGAAAGCGCTCTCTAGAGCGGCATCTGCAGGGGTCGCGGAGCGGTGCACGATCTCTTCCACCAAAGGGTGGCGTGAGTGCACAACCTGTGCAATCCTGCGCCTAGCTGCACGGGCTACAGGGATGAAACCAGTGCAGGATGGGGAGTTCACCCGGTGAGAGGGAGTGCAAAGATGCCCACGCGCCGAAACTAAAGACTGAAATTGGGGCCGCTAAGCGGCCCCGATTTCGTTAGGGCGTAAGACAGCAGCCGTCGCTTGCGATACAAGTCCCTCGCGCATGCGCGAGGGCTTCGAACTCCTAAAGGAGAATCGGCGATCGCGTGCGTTCTTCCTGACGCTCGCCCAGTCATCGGTCGGGACGGGCGCCGGGTACGTCGCGCTACTCCTACTGGCCTACGAGCGCTACGAGTCACCGTGGGCCATCAGCATCATCCTGGGCGCCGACCTTCTTCCGGCAATGCTGTTGGGGCCCGTCTTCGGCGCCATCGCGGATCGATGGTCACGCCGTCGGTGCGCCATCGCAGCCGACCTCGTTCGGGTGGTCGGCTTCGTGGGCGTCGCCCTCGTCGACAGCTTCACCGCCACCGTGGCCTTCGCCTTGCTGGCCGGCGTCGGGACCGGCCTATTCATGCCCGCGACCATTGCGGGACTGTCGACCATCTCAGGCGAGGAGCGACTTCCGGCCGCTACCGCTCTGTATGGGGCCGCGTCCGACTTCGGCTACACGCTGGGGCCGGTGGTCGCAGCAGGGGGTCTTGTACTGCTAGGCAGCGAGAACCTGATGCTTGCAAACGGGGCCACCTTCGCCGTCTCCGCGGTCGTTCTCTGGCGGCTGAAGTGGGGTCAAGCCGCTCCTAGAACAGATGCTGGCGAGGCACGCCCAGTCCGCTCAATCCTTCGTGATGCGCGGGACGGCGTGCGTATCGCCGCACGCCTGAGGGGTACTCGCGTGGTCCTCTTCGCCGGAGGCGCGCTCCTCTTCTTCGGCGGTCTCCTCAACGTCGCAGAACTGATCTTCGCTACGGAGGAGCTTGACGTTGGTGAGTCAGGTTTTGCGATGTTGGTCGCGGTGTTCGGGTTCGGCTTCATTGCCGGATCTTTGAGCGGGTCCGCGGGCGGGGGCCTCCCGCTGCTGAAGCAGCGCTTTCTCGCTGGTGCACTCGCGTGGGGCCTGGGAACCATTGCGGCGGGGCTGGCTCCCAGCCTGCCCCTGGCAATCGTCGCGTTTGGGATCGTCGGCTTTGGAAACGGTGCGGTTCTCGTTTATGAGCGCCTGATCATTCAGCAGACGGTCTCCGATGCCGCCTTGGGCCGCGTGTTCGGGTTCAGAGACTCTCTGACGGCATGGGCATTCGCGCTCGCCTTTGCCTCGGCGGGAGTCTTGATTGCCGCGCTCGGCCCACGCACGGTGTTGCTAGTTGCCGGGGTTGGCGATCTTGCGATATTCGCCCTAGCCAGTATCGCCCTGCGTGGGGCCTGGCTCACCGGCGGCCGGGTGCCGGGTGACGGAGCCCAGGCCAAGACGCCGCCGGCGGTCGCTCTACGCGCTGACGCTGGCCTTGCCCGTCAGGCGCCCGGAGGCCAGCATTCCCCTGATCTCGTCGACGGGCAGGCGGACTGGCTCACCCTGCTCGACGACCTGGGTGATGGCGGAGATCACCGCCGGATCGAACTGGGTACCGGCGTTAACAGTTAGTTCGAGGAGCGCGTCCTCTCGAGCCATCGCCTTGCGGTAGACGCGGTCGCTGGTCATCGCGTGGTACGCATCGCACACGAAGACGATGCGTGCTTCGAGGGGGATGGCCCTGCCCGCAAGGCCATCGGGGTACCCACCGCCGTCCCAGCGTTCATGGCAGGAGCGAACGACCTCGCCGACGCGTCCGAGCAATCCGCCGACCCGGTCGAGCATGTACTGGCCTTCGATCGTGTGAGTCTTGACGATCTCGAACTCGTCGTCGCTCAGCGCGGCCGGCTTGTTGAGGATCTCCTGTGGAATAGCGATCTTCCCGACGTCGTGGAGCATCGCTGCGAACTCGAGTTCCTGCCGGGCCTCGGGCTTCACTCCCAACTCGTCGGCGACAGCGTTCACCAGTTCCACCACCGAGCGGCTGTGATGCGCGGTGTAGGGATCCTCATGCTGCACCACGTCGGCGAGCAGCATCACGGTTCCACGGTAGGCCCGCTGGAGTTCCAGGGCTGCGCTGTAGCGCTCTCGTCGGTCACGAGAGAAGAGCACGAGCAGGTAGACCAGAGGCGCGACGATGAAGAGTGCGATCGGGTGGTCGTACGCGACCAACGCTACGAGGAAGCCGATCGGCGCGAGAGTGGCCTCGACTCTTGTGACTCCGAGATATCCGGACGCCACCTCGCGCAGAGGAAGCTGGTCGACGAGACGGTCGCGAATGATGCACCAGGCGAAGTCAGCGACGACTTGAGCCGCGAACGCCAGCACGTAGAACTCGACGAGGCCAAGCTCGGGCCGGCCAGGAGCGAAGATCGCGAGCACCAGGACAGGTGCGATCAGTGGCCAGGAGTCGGCCATGTTCGCCATCCAGCGATCCGGGTGCAATCTGGAATTAAGAACGTCTGGGAGGACGGCGGCCGCGGCTGAGAGTCCCACCATCAACGGCACGAGCGGCAGCGGCGCGATCAGAAGCATCGGCACAAGCAGGAGCTGCTCGGGCACGACGAAGTAACCGCCGAATTCGAACTTGACTTGGTACACGGCAACGTAGCCCCCCACCAACATGGCGATGACGAGAGGATCAACCGACCGGTCCGAGGGCAACCACAAAGCGGCGCCGCTGGCGGCCACGAGGTATAGGACCGCAGCGGTCGACGTAACGTGCCGCTCACGGCGCGTCATCGGACGCGGCCGTCTGCCACGCGCTTCGCCTACCAATTGCTCTGACAGCAGCATCTGTGGTTCATCGTCGGCACCTCCCTCGCACGCGCGCACGCACTTTTCGTATTGCACGGGTTTCGGGTCGAAACTCTGCAGTTTGGGCGCAATATGGAGGGGCATGAGGGCGCCCTTTGCAGCAATATTCCCACTGCACCGTGCTTCACCTTCTGCATAACGGACGTACACCTAGACTGATCCGATGACCGCCGCAGAGATTCGCGAGCGCTTCCTCTCGTTTTTTGAGGCGAGAGGTCATTTGCGCGTGGCATCGTCGTCGCTAGTGCCCGCGAGCTACGACCCGTCGGTCTTGTTGACCACGGCTGGGATGCAGCAGTTCAAGCCCTACTTCCGCGGGGAGGAGGATCCACCGTCGCAGCGGCTCACCAGCTGCCAGAAGACGTTTCGCACGGTGGACATCGAGGTGGTGGGCACCACCGCCCGGCACCTCACCTTCTTCGAGATGCTCGGCAATTTCTCCGTGGGCGACTACTTCAAGAAGGGCGCCAGCGAGTTCGCCTGGGAGTTCTCCACTCAGAGTCTCGAGCTCGATCCCGAACGGATCTGGATCACGGTGTTCGGAGGCGACGACGAGTTCGGCCTCGGCCCGGACGCGGAGGCGATCGAGTGCTGGCGTGCGATCGGGATCCCGGACGACCGCATCGTGCTCCTGGGCCGCGAGGACAACTTCTGGCAGTCCGGCCCCACGGGGCCGTGCGGGCCGTGTTCTGAGCTCTACCTCGACCGTGGCCCCGACTTCGGTGCCGACTCCGAGCGACCCGGAGACGACACCGAGCGCTACCTCGAGTACTGGAACCTCGTGTTCATGCAGTACGAGCTCCACTCCGATGGCTCGCTGACGCAGCTACCGCAGCAGAACATCGACACCGGCCTGGGCCTGGACCGCATGGCCGCCATCCAGCAGGACGTTCCCTCGATCTACGAGACGGAGCATTTCCGGCCGTTGATGGAGTTCGGCGAGCAGCGATCGGGTCGCCGCTACGGCCAGGACGAGCAGACCACTCGCTCCCTGCGGGTGCTGGCCGACCACGGCCGCGGCGCCGCGTTCCTGATGGCCGACGGCGTTGTGCCCTCCAACGAGGAGCGCGGCTACGTGCTGCGGCGCATCCTCCGTCGCGCCATCCGCCACGGCCGCACGCTCGGCATCGAGGGGTCCTTCGTGCCCGGCCTTTGCGACGTGGTGGTGGAGACGATGGGCGACGTCTACCCGGAGCTGCGAGCCGAGCGCCAGACCATCGCCCGCTGGGCCACCGCCGAGGAGGAGGGCTTCAGCCGCACGCTGAGCCAGGGCGAACGTCTGCTGGCCGACCTGATCGAGGGTGCCCGCGCGAGCGGTGCGAACGAGGTGAGCGCCGAGGACGCCTTTCAGTTGCACGACACCTACGGCTTCCCGTTCGAGATGACCCAGGAGGTTCTGGCCGAAGAGGGGTTGACGGTGGACGATCAGGGCTTCGCGGCCCTGATGGAGCAGGCGCGGGACCGCGCCCGCAGCGGCGCCCGCGACACGGGCGGCGATCAGACGGCGGACCGCGCCGCCGCCTTCGCCCGCCAGACGGGCTTCTCCACACGCTTCGTGGGCTTTGAGTCCACCGTGGCCGACACGGTTGCCCGCGCCGTGCAATCTGACAACGGCACGCAGCTGGTCAAGCTCGAGGACAGCCCTTTCTATCCGGCCGGGGGCGGCCAGGTGTCTGACGCCGGCGTGGTCCGCACGGGCTCGGCGGAGGCGCGGGTGGCCGAGGTCTTTCGGCTCGGGAACGATCAGGTGCTCGCTCTGGAGCCCGGTGGCGGCCTGACGGAGGGTGAGGAGGTCCACGCTGAGGTCGATCGCCCAACGCGTCTGGCCACGATGCGCAACCACACCGCCACCCACCTGCTTCACGCGGCGCTGCGCGAACGCTTGGGAGACCATGTGCGCCAGGCCGGCTCCTACGTGGGGCCGGACAAGCTGCGGTTCGACTTCACCCACGGCGAGCGCCTGTCCCAGGAGGAGCTGGGGGAGGTGGAGCACCGGGTGAACGGCTGGATCGCGGACAATGAGATGGTCACCGCGGTGGAGACCACGCTCGACGAGGCCCGATCGCTTGGTGCGATGGCCCTGTTCGGTGAGAAGTACGGCGATTGGGTGCGCATGGTTGAGGTGCAACGCGTGTCCCGCGAGCTGTGTGGAGGCACACACGTGGCGACCACCGGCGAGATCGGGCTGTTCCACATGACCGTGGAGACGTCGAGCGCGTCGAACGTGCGCCGGATCGAGGCCGTCACTGGGCCCCGCGCCACGGCGCTGTTCGAGCAGCGAACGTCGCAGCTGCGACGCTTGTCCGAGGCACTGCGGGCGCCCGAGGGCGAGCTGGACCGTGCCGTGGAGAAGCTCAACGAACGCGTTCGCAAGCTGTCCAAGAAGCCCGCGGCAGCCGTAGGCGGCACGACCGCCGAGGAGCTCGTGAAGGCCGCCGAGGAGGTCTCCGGCGTGCCGGTCGTATCTGCCCGAGCAGAGGTGGGGGACGCCAAGGAGCTGCTCGGGCTGGCCGATCGGGTGCGCCAGACGCTCGGAGACTCGGTGGTGGTGCTCGGCGCCGCGCCCGGCGAGCGGGTGCACCTGGTGGTCAACGTGGCGCCCGCCGTCGTGGAGCGTGGCGTGAAGGCCGGCGACGTGGTGAAAGCCGCTGCCGAGGTCGTGGGCGGCGGCGGGGGAGGCCGCGACACGATGGCCCAGGCCGGCGGCCGGTTGCCCGAAAAACTCGACGACGCGCTGCGGTCTGCCCGCATGAGCGTCGAGCAATCGCTTTCATAGGGGCCCGATGCGCGTCTTGGCGCTCGATCACGGGGAGGCCCGCTGCGGCTGTGCTGTGTCCGATCCCTCGGGCACGCTCGCTACACCTCTCTCGGCGATCGAGCGACCCGATACCCGAAAGGGGCTGGGCAGGCTGGCTGCACTAACAGACGAGTTGGAGGCCGAGTTGGTTGTCGTTGGGCTACCGATCACCCTTGCCGGCGAGGAGGGCTCCCAGGCCGCGACCGCCCGTTCCTTCGCCGAGCGTCTCGGAGCCCGGCTGGCTGTGCCGGTCGAGCTATACGACGAGCGGCTGACCACCCGAATGGCTGAGGCGTCCGGTGGATCGAGCGACGCCGATTCCCGCGCCGCGGCGCACCTGCTCGAGAGCTGGCTCGCAAGCCGGGCGGCCCGCCTGTGAGCCGCAGAGAACGCACGCCGGAGGAGCGCGAGCAGGCTCGCCTGGAGCGGGAGGCCAAGCGCGCCGAGCGCGAAGGCCGCCCACCGCCAGCAGCCGCACCGCCCACCGAGATCCCCCCGCCGGACCTGGATCCCGATGGCGCCTATCCCTTTTCGG
>Ga0136631_10000217_pt1 | contig 17488 bp, 20 predicted proteins | sample AntDrymUQ6012206_2_FD_104655 | JGI IMG/M metagenome (GOLD analysis project Ga0136631, IMG submission 104655) | Polar desert sand microbial communities from Dry Valleys, Antarctica - metaG UQ601 (22.06) | ecosystem: Environmental > Terrestrial > Soil > Desert | place: Antarctica: Dry Valley... | reverse complement strand
GATCGAGTTGATGATCAGCGCGCACGAGCGGATCGCGTCGTCGTTGCCCGGGATGACGTACTCGATGCCGTCCGGGTCGCAGTTGGTGTCGACGAGGCCGATGATCGGAATCCGCAGGCGCTGGGCCTCGCGGACGGCGATCTCCTCGACCTTGAGGTCGATGACGACCATCGCGTTCGGCGGGCGCGTCATGTGCTTGACGCCGCCGAGGTTCGCGCGCAGCTTCGTCAGGTCGGCAAGCGCGGCCATGCGCTCGCGGGTCGGCAGCAGCGCGAGCTGGCCGGTCTCCTCGTAGCGCTCGAGATCGTGCAGGCGCTTGATGCGCTGGTTGATCGTCTGGAAGTTCGTCAGCAGGCCGCCGAGCCAGCGGTGGTTGACGTACGGCATGCCGGACTTCTCGGCCGCGTCCTTGACCGCGTCGCGGGCCTGCTTCTTCGTGCCGACGAACAGCACGGTGCCGCCCTTGTGGGCGATCTGCGAAGCGAACTCCTGCGCCTGGCGCAGCAGCTGCTCGGTCTTCAGCAGGTCGATGACGTAGATGCCGCCGTTCTCGCCGTGGATGAAGCGGCGCATCTTCGGATTCCAGCGGCGGGTCTGGTGGCCGAAGTGCACGCCGGCCTCCAGCAGCTCCTTGATCCCAACTTGGGCCATGGGGGTCCTGCTCCTTGATCGGTGCTTCATGGGTAAGCCCGCCGGCACGAGCGGGACCCGACACGTCGTGTCGGGCAGGGCCGCGTCGCTGACCCCGGCGGGGTCGGGGGACATCGCGACCACCAGTTTACGCAAGCTTTCGCGAGCGGCTTCGTTGGAAGGTGTGCGGGCGAGTCCTCCCTTCCCCTACCTCCGGTGGGCTCATCCGTGATGTGGGGTTGGCGGGGCGGCCTTTGGACGGGCCGTCCCGCCGCACTACCTCGCGGCGTCGGCCTGCGCCAATGCCGCCACGAGGTCGCCGGGCAGCGCCGAGGCGACGTCGACCGGCTCGCCGCCGGCGGGGTGCGGGAACGCCAGGCGCGCGGCATGCAGGAACTGGCGCTCGAGGCCGTAGAGGGCGGCCGTGCCGTACTCGGGATCGCCGCAGACCGGATGGCCGATCGCCTGCAGGTGGACGCGGATCTGGTGCGTGCGGCCGGTCTGCAGGCGCACGCGCAGCAAGGTGCTGCGACCGAGCATGCGCTCGATCTCGAAGTGCGTGATCGCGGGCTTCGGGGCGTCTGTGTCGGTCGACATGCGCGTGCGCACGCGGCGGTCGCGGCCGATCGGCGCCTCGATCGTCCCGGAGCGCGCCGGCGGGCGGCCCTCGACGAGCGCGAGGTACTCGCGCTGCATCGTGCGCGCCTGCAGCGACGCCTTCAGCGCGCGGTGCGCCTCGTCGCTCTTGGCGACGACGAGCAGCCCCGACGTGTCGCGGTCCAGTCGGTGCACGATCCCCGCGCGCCAGTCCTCCTCGCCACCGGCGATCCGCCCCGCCAGCGCCTGCGCGAGCGTCCCCACGCGATGGCCGCGCGCCGGGTGCACGACGACCCCCGCGGGCTTGTCGACGACGATCAGGTGGTCGTCCTCGTAGGCGACGGCGAAGTCGGCGACCGGCGCGCCCGGATCGGGCTCGGCGGCCGGGCGCTGCTCTTCGAGCATCTCGATCAGCTCGCCGCCGCGCACCTTCTGCCCCTTGCGCGCGACCGTGCCGTCGACGCGCACGTGCCCCGCGGCGATCAGCCGCGCGGCCTGCGAGCGCGAGCCGAGCGGCCCGGCGAGCAGCGCGTCGAGGCGCTCGCCGGCCTGCTCAGGCGTCACGACGAGCCGCATCGCTGCACCGCCCCTCGCGCTCCATGACGATCAGCAGCACGACGACGCCGACCGTGATCGCCGAGTCGGCGACGTTGAACGCCGGCCAGTGCGGCAGCTTGATGAAGTCGATCACCGCGCCCTCGCGCAGCCGGTCGACGATGTTGCCCAGCGCGCCGCCGAGCAGCAGGCCCGTCGGCAGCCAGATCCACGGCTGCGAGCCGCAGCGCGCGAAGTAGACGAGCAGCGCGATCACCGCGAGCGCGATCACGACGCCGACGATCACGCCGCCGTTCTGCAGCTGCCCGAAGGCCACGCCGGTGTTGCGCACGTTGACGAGCTTGATGTGAGCGACGATCTCGCGTTCCTCGCCGCGCGCCAGCGAGGAGACCACGATCGCCTTGACAGCCTGGTCGGCGAGCAGCACGCCGGCGAACACGGCGCCGGCGCGCAGCCAGCCTGTGCGCGCGCTCACCCGTGGATCAGCGGGATGATGAACCACCCGAGGACGATCTGCAGCACGAGGATCGCCACGATCGGGCTGACGTCGATCGGGCCGATCGGCGGGATGAAGCGCCGGAAGATGCTCAGGTAGGGCTCGGAGACGTCGCGCAGGAAGCCGAGTACGGCGCTCGACCAGCGCGCGTACGGGATCCGGCCGCCGAACGAGAAGATCAGCGACGTCAGGATGTAGGCGAAGATGATCAGGGTGTAGACGAGCAGCAGCGCGCCGAGGAAGTCCGCGATCTGCGTGCGTGCCGAGGCGACGATCACGAACGAGTTCATCGCGCCAGCACCGCCTGCATCGCGTCGTCGAAAGCGGCCCGGATGCCGGCATGCTCCAGCGCCGACAGGCCGCGCGCGGTCGATCCTCCGGGCGAGGTGACCGAGCGGCGGACCGTGAGCGTGTCCATGTCGCGCGCCTGCAGCAGCGCGGCGCTGCCGGCGAGGTTCGCGCCGACCAGGCGGCCGGCGATGTCGGCCGGCAGCCCGGCGCGCACGCCCGCGTCGACCTGCGCCTCGGCGATCAGCGCGACGTAGGCGGGCGCGCAGCTCATCAGGCCCATCGCGACGTCGATCTGCGCCTCGTCGACGCCGACGACGGAGCCGACGCGCTCGAACAGCTCGATCGCCTGCTGCGTGAGGGCCTTGTCGCCCGCGGCGTCGCGCGCATGGCAGCTGACGCCCTGGCGGACCTCGACCGGAACGCTGGGCAGCATCCGCACGACCGGCGTCCCGCCGTAGGCCGCCCGCAGCGCGGTCAGCGTCACGCCGCCGAGGATCGAGACGATGCCCCTGGCGGCGCCGCCGACCTCGGTCGCGACGCGCTCCAGGCCCTGGGGCTTGTGGCACAGCACGACGACGTCGGCGCGAGCGGCGAGCTCCGCGTTGGACTCCAGCACCTCGCCACCGAGCTCGGCCACGAGCGCCTCGGCGCGCGGTGCGAAGGCGTCGTGCACGAGCACGGGATCGCCCCAGCCGCGTGCCAGCGCGGCCGCCATGTTTCCTGCTCCTATCAGGCCGATCTGCATGGTCATCTGAGTATGACCAGCCGTCCCCCGAGCACCCGTCGCAGCGCTCCGGGCGACGTCAGGACTGGTTGAAGAAGCCCTTCTCGATCAGCTCGGCGCGTTCCTCGGCGCTGATCTGGACGTTGCGTGGCGTCAGCATGAAGACCTTGCTGGCGATCCGCTGCATGCCGCCGTCGAGCGCGTAGGTGAGGCCGCTTGCGAAGTCGATCAGGCGCTTGGCGAGCTCGTTGTCGGTCGCCTGCAGGTTGAGCACGACGGGAATCGCCTGCTTGAACTTGTCGGCGACCTGCTGGGCGTCGTTGAAGGACTTGGGGATGACGAGATGCACGCGCACGTCGCCGTTGCGCGGGGCCGGGCGCAGCACCGTCGTCGGGCGGCCGCGCGGCTCGTCCTCGGCGAAGATGTCGTCGAAGTCGTCGCGGCGCGGGCGGCGCGGCGCCAGGCGGCGGACGTTGGGCCGCTCGCGGTAGCGGTCCTCCATCTCGGCCTCGGGCTCGGGCGCCTGCTGGCGCGGCTGCGGGCGGTCGCGCTCGATCCGCTCGGAGCGCTCGCGCTCCTCGGCGAACTCGTCGACATAGGCGCGCTCCTCGGCAAGGCCGAAGTAGACGAGTGCTCGATGCCAGCTGTCGCGGAACGCCATCTCCCGGAGAGGTTAGACCTCCGGCCCGAATCTCCTGCAATCAAGCAAACAGCGTGGTTCCGATCCGGACGAGCGTCGCGCCCTCCTCGACGGCGACCTCGTAGTCCTGCGTCGTCCCCATCGACAGGCCGGCGAGATCGTGGCGCGCGGCGAGCTCGCGCAGGGACGCGAACCAGCGGCGGCTGTCCTCCGCGCGCTCGGCCCGCGGCGGCATCGTCATCAGCCCCGCCACGGGCACCGGGCAGCGTTCGAGGAAGGCGCCCAGATCGTCCGGCGCGACGCCGCTCTTGGCGCTCTCGCCCGCAACGTCGACCTCGACCAGCACGCGCAGCTCCGGCGGCGCGTGGCGCCCCAGCTGCTCGAGCACGGAGTCCGTCGAGACGGAATGGATCAGGCGCACGAGCGGCGCGACGAGCTTGACCTTGCGGCTCTGCAGGTGGCCGATGAAGTCCCACTGAAACGTGTCGCCGTAGGTGTCGACCTTCGCCTGCAGGTCCTGCGCCCGGTTCTCCCCGACGATCGCGATGCCCGCCCGCGCGAGCACGCCGAGGTCCTGCACCGCGACGTACTTGCCCGCCACGACGAGCTCGACGTCGCCCGCGTCGCGCCCGCTGCGCGCCGCTGCCGCCGCGATGCGCTCGTGCACGTCGGCGAGGTTCGCGCGCAGCCGCTCGGCGCTGAGGTCGCGGATCAGCTCGGCCATGTCCGCCACACGACGCCCGCCTGGCGGCCGGTCGTGCCCCCGTCGCGGCGGTGGGAGAAGAACAACCCCGGCTCGGCGCACAGCGTGCACAGGGCGACGTCGGCGACCTCGGCCACGCCGGCCTGCTCGAGCTGGCGTCGCGCCACGTATCTCAGGTCCGCGTTGTCGCCCTGTCGCGCCTGCGGACCGTAGGACTCGAACGCCGCGTGCACCTCCGGCCCCGTCTCATAGCAGCAGACGCCGGCGCCGGGACCGGTCGCGGCGCGGATCGCGCCCGCCGCGCCCAGCTCGCGCAGCGCGCGCACGCCCTCGGCCAGCACGCCGGCGGCGAGGCCGCGCCAGCCGGCGTGGATGATCGCCACCGCTTCAGTTGCGACGAGCGCGATCGGCAGGCAGTCGGCCGTCAGGACGAGCGCGGCGACGTCCTGCAGCGCGGTCGCCTGGCCGTCGGCGTGCTCGAGCGGCGCGTCCGCGCCGGGTAGCTCGCGCACGCGGCGCACGTGCGCCTCGTGGACCTGCAGCCCGCGCAGCGTGCGCGCGGCCGCGATGCCGGTCAAGGCGGCCAGCCGCTCGCGGTTGGCGACCACCGCGGCGGGGTCGTCATCGGTCAGCAGCCCGAGGTTCAGCGTGTCGTAGGGCGGCTCGGAGACGCCGCCGCGGCGCGTGGTGAACAGCGCGCGCCCGCCGGGCAGCCGGCAGCCGATGTGCTCGCCGTCCCAGAAGTACGGCGCCGGCAGCCGGCTCACTCGGCCTCCAGCGCGGCTGCGAGCTGCTCGCCGTGATCGTCGCCGAGGTCGCCGTCCAGCCGCCGGTCGAGCGTCGCGGCCAGGCGCCGCCCGACCTGCGGGCCGCGCTGCACCCCGGCGCAGATCAGGTCGTCGCCGTCGATCCGCAGCGCGACGTGGCGCAGCTCGCTCAGCCAGCGGCGCACGGGCGCCATCGCCCCGTCGGCGCCCGCCAGCGCGACCGCCTCGACCGGGACGCCGCGCAGCACGCGCGCAAGCTGCGACGGGCGCTGGGCCTCGAGCGCGCGCCCGGCGATCTGCGCTGCTCCGGCGGCCGCGCGCAGGACGCAGCGCTCGGCGGTCGAGAAGCTCAGGCCGGCCAGGCGCTGGTCGGCGTCGTCGCCGACCTCGGCCAGCGCGGCGCCGAGCACGAGCAGGTCGCGGCGTCCCTCGTTCTCGGGCAGCTGCTCGAGCGCTCGCGCCGTCCGCTCGCGGTCGGGCGACAGCCACGGCGCAAGCCCGTGCGCGACCGCCGACTCGAGCGCCGCGACGGGATCGGGCTCGCCGAGCGCCAGGCGCAGCTCGCTGCCGATCCGCGCGCCCGACACGCGCTCGGCGACGCCCTCGGCGACGGCGTGCGCGAACAGCCCGGCGGTGTGCTCCTCGAGCTCGAAGTTCAGTCGCGCGGCGTAGCGGGCGATCCGCCACAGCCGCGTCGGGTCGTCCTGAAAGGACGCGTCGTGCAGGACGCGCAGGCGCCCGGCGCGCAGATCTGAAAGCGCGTGCTCGGCGGCGCGCAGCGTGCCGCTCGAGAGGTCGAGCGCGATCGCGTTGATCGTGACGTCGCGGCGGCGCAGGTCCTCGTCGATCGAGGCGGGGCGTACGTCGGGCAGCGCGCCCGGGCGCGCGTAGTCCTCCGCGCGCGCGGCGGCGAGGTCCCAGCGGCAACCGCCGAGGCGCACCGTCGCCGTGCCGAAGCGCTCGTGCGCCGTCGCATCGTCGCCGAGCGACGCCGCCAGCGCATCGACCTCGCCCTCGACGACGACGTCGAGCTCGCGCGGCTCGCGCTCGAGCAGCAGGTCGCGCACCGCGCCGCCGACGAGATGCACCCCGCCCGCGCCGGCGACCGCGTCCAGCAGCCGCCGCCCGCACTCCAGTCGCGCCACGCGTTCGAGCAGATCGTCCATGACGACAGTCTCGCGCTTCGCCGAGCGGCGGATCGCCGCGCCCCGATCTCTACCATCAGGCGGGTGACCCCTTCGCCCCGCCGCGCGCAAGCGCCGGCGCGGCTCGCGCTCGGGGTCGTGGTGTTCGTGCTCGTTGCCGCGCCGCTGGTCTTCGGCCGCGAGGGCGACGTCTCCAACTCAGACGTCACGTTCGTGGCGACGACGGAGAGCACGCCCGCCACGGCCGGCGCGCGTGCCAACAAGAACAGCCATCCCGCAGACGACGCCTTCGAGTGGCCCAACTACGGCTTCACGAAGGCGCGCACGCACCATCTCCCGCTGAACGTCACGCCGCGCCCGCCCTACCGCCAGGCGTGGGCGTACCGCGGCAAGGTGCTGCTCGAGTTCGCGCCGGTGCTGTGCGGGCGAAAGATCTTCGTCCTGAAGAACAACGCGGCGCTGTACGCGCTCTCGCGGCGCACCGGCAAGCCACGCTGGAAACGCAAGCTCGGCACGCTCGCGGCGACCTCCCCCGCGTGCAGCCACGGCGTCGTCTACGCCGTCATCCTCGAGCGCACACGCGGCAAGAACGGCGGGCGCGTCGTCGCGGTGACCGCCAAGAGCGGGCGCACGCGGTGGTCGCGCAAGCTGCCAAGCCGCGCCGAGTCCTCGCCGCTGCTCGACAACGGCAGGCTGTTCTTCGGCACCGAGAACGGGACCGTCTACGCGCTGCGCGCGAAGACCGGCAAGGTCCTCTGGCGCTACCGCGCCAAGGGCGCGGTCAAGGGCGCGCTCGCGCTCGACGCCGGAAAGCTCTACTTCGGCGACTACGGCGGCCGCGTACACGCGATCCGCCGCTCCAACGGCAACAAGGTCTGGACGGCGAAGACGAGCAGGCGCCCGCTCGGCCTCCGCGACGGGAACTTCTACTCGTCGGCGGCGGTCGCCTACGGGCGCGTCTACATCGGCAGCACGAACGGCGCCGTCTACTCGTTCGGCTCAGCTGACGGCAAGCTCGCCTGGCGCAAGCGCACCGGCGGCTACGTCTACGCCTCGCCTGCCGTCGGAACCGTTCCCGGCGGACGGCCGACGGTCTACGTCGGCTCCTACGACGGGCGCTTCTACGCGCTCGACGCGCGCAGCGGCAGGACGCGCTGGGTGCGCTCGCTGGGCAACAAGATCTCCGGCGCGGCGACGATCGTGGGCGACCTCGTGTTCGTCTCCGACCTCGCCAAGCGCACGACCTGGGCGCTGGGCACGGTCAAGGGCGCGACCGTCTGGAAGACCGGCCGCGGCGGCTTCAACCCGGTCATCAGCGACGGGCGGCGGATCTACTTTGCGGGCTTCACCTCGCTGTTCGCGCTCGACCATGCCGAGCGGCCGTTCGACGATCGCCCGGGGGCCGCCAAGGCGCAGCAGTCCTCGGCCCGTCAGACGGCCGCCCAGCGCCGTGCCTCGAGCAGCGCCGCGCGCCGGGCGTCGAAGGCGCGCGCCGCGCGCCAGGACCGCCGTCACCGCTCGGCGCTGGCCGTACGCGCCGCCCGCAGGGCCCGAGCGCGCGAGCAGCGCCAGATCCGCTTCCGCACCGAGCCGCACGGCCACCGCCATTCCAACGGCACGGTGCTGTGCCACCGCCACCGCCATGTCTACGAGGTGCGCGGCCGGATCCGGGTGCTCGAGCACAACCACTGCCACACGCACGTCCCGCGCCGTCGCTGAGGCTCGGCGGCGCGGCTTCGCGAGCCGGAGCGGCTCAGTTCACGTCACGAACGCCGCGGGGCCGACCATGCCGGGCCTTCAGGGACGGACGGCGATGCCGGCCGCGGCGAGGTGGGCCTTGGCCTCGCGCACGCGAAACGTGCCGTAGTGGAAGATCGAGGCCGCGAGCGCCGCATCGGCGCCCGCCTGCAACGCCTCGGCGAGGTGCTCGAGCGTGCCCGCCCCGCCGGAGGCGATCACCGGCACGCCGACGGCCTCGGAGACCGCGCGCGTCAGCTCGAGGTCGTAGCCGCCGGTCGTCCCGTCGCCGTCCATGCTCGTCAGCAGGATCTCGCCGGCGCCGCGCCCGACCGCCTCGCGCGCCCACGCGACGACGTCGCGGCCGGTCGGCGTGCGCCCGCCGGCGACGTAGACCTCCCAGCCGTCGCCGCCGGGGCGCCGCTTGCAGTCGATCGCGAGCACCACGCACTGCGCGCCGAAGACGTCGCCCAGCTCGCCGACGAGCTCAGGCCGCGCGACCGCCGCGGAGTTGATCGAGACCTTGTCGGCGCCCGCGTCGAGCACGCCCTGCGCGTCGGCGACCGAGCGGATCCCGCCGCCGATCGTGAACGGGATGAAGACGTCCTCGGCGACGCGGCGCGCGAGTTCGACGACCGTGTCGCGCTTGTCGCTCGTCGCGGTGATGTCGAGGAAGACGAGCTCGTCGGCGCCCTCGGCGTCGTAGCGCGCGGCGAGCTCGACGGGGTCGCCGGCGTCGCGGATGTCGACGAAGTTCGTGCCCTTGACGACGCGGCCGGCGTCGACGTCGAGGCATGGGATCACGCGCTTGAGGTGCACCTGTCGAGCCTAGTGCAGAACGTATTCATGTTCGGCCGGGCCCTGCCGATACAGGCGTCACCGATGGCTCGCTCAGATCCCTCCCCTGCGCGCCGCGGCCTGCAGATGGCCGCCGCCCGCGCCCGCCTCGCGGGCACGATCATCACCGCCGCCGTCCTGCTCGTCGCGCCGATCTTCCTGTGGGCGCAGTTCGGCGACGGGCAGATCCAGCACTCGATCGCCGTCGCGGTCGTCGCAACGCTGCTGTGCTGGTGCTTCATCAACCGCCACGAGTTCCGCGAGCGCCCCGCGGTGCAGCCGGTCAGCCCGGGGCTCGTCGCCGCGCCGCGCGCCACGCAGACCGTCGACAACCACGCCCGCCGCACGCGCTCGCCCGCCCCGATCCGCCCTTCGCGCGACGTCGGCTGCAACGCCGGCGAGCCGCTGTCCGAGCGCCGCCCGGCGCGCCGGCGCAGCCGCCCCTGACGTCGCGGCGTTCAGCGACCTTCGAGCGCGGCCTGGCCCTCGGCGACCGTGAAGCGCTTCTCGTAGAGCGCCTTGCCGACGATCACGCCGCCGAGGTTGACCTGGCGCAGCGCGGCGAGCGCGACGAGGTCCTCGCGCGTGCCGATCCCGCCGGAGTACATGAAGCGCCCGCGCACGACCTCTGCCACGTGGCGCACCTCGTCGAGGTCGGGCCCCTCGAGCATCCCGTCCTTGTCGACGTTGGTGAAGACGAAGCCGCGCACGCCGCGGTCCTGCATCCGCCCGATCACCGCGCGGGCGGGCAACGTCGTCGTCTCCGTCCAGCCGGCCGTCGAGACGTAGCCGCCGCGCGTGTCGACGCTGACGACCGCACGATCGGCGTAGCCGGCGATGACCTCGTCGAGGAAGTCGACGTCGGTGAAGGCCGCGGTGCCGAGGATCACGCGTGAGGCGCCGGCCTCGATCGCATCGCGCACGGCCTCGATCGTGCGCAGCCCGCCGCCGTACTGAACCGGCACGCCGAGCTCGCCGGCGATCTTCTCGAGGTTGTGGAGGTTCTTCGGCGAGCCGGTCTTGGCGCCGTCGAGGTCGATCACGTGCAGGTAGCGCGCGCCGGCGTCGACCCAGTCGCGGGCGGCCTGGAAGGGGTCGTCGTCGTAGACGGTCTCGGCGTCGAAGTCGCCCTGCACGAGACGCACCGCGCGACCGCCGGCGATGTCGATCGCTGGATAGAGGATCACGAGGCGGCGTGCACGGTCGCGCAGATCCCGGCGAAGTTGCGCAAGAGCGCAAGGCCCTCGGTCGAGGACTTCTCGGGATGGCACTGGGCGCCGAAGACGTTGCCCTGCTGGACGAAGGAGACGAACGGCACGCCGTACTCGCCGATGCCGAGCACGATCGAGCGGTCCTCGGGCTCGGCCACGAACGAGTGCACGTGGTAGAAGGCGGCGGGGTCCGCCAAGCCTTCGACGAGCGCCGACGGGCGCTGCCAGGAGACCGAGTTCCAGCCGATGTGCGGCGACTTCAGCCCGCGCGTGTCAAGCGCCACGACGCGCCCGGCGAGCAGGCCGAGGCCGTCGGAGCCCTCGTGCTCGCCGGAGCCGTCGAACAACAGCTGCATGCCGAGGCAGAGCCCGATCACCGGCACGCCGGCAGCGGCCCGCTCGCGCACGACCTCGTCGAGACCGAGCGAGCGCAGCCGGCGCATCGCCTCGGGAAACGCGCCGACGCCGGGCACGACAAGGCCGTCTGCGGCGCGCAGCTCGTCGTGGTCGCAGGTCGCGAGCAGGTCGCTTCCGATGTGGCGAAAGGCGCTCAGCACCGAGCGCCGGTTGCCCATCCCGTAATCCACCATCGCGATGCTCATGCGGTCAGCGTCCCCTTCGTCGACGGCACGCCGTCCTCCGTCGGATCGATCGCGATCGCCGCGCGCAGGGCGCGCGCGAAAGCCTTGAAGGCGACCTCGATGATGTGGTGGGCATTGGTTCCCGCCTGCACCTCGACGTGCAACGTGATGCGCGCGTTGTTGGCGACCGCGCGAAAGAACTCCTCGAGCAGCTCGTGCTCGAAGCCGCCGGTCTCGCCAGCGACCAGCGCGCCGGCGTTCAAGTGGCAGAACGGCCGCCCCGAGACGTCGATCGCGCACAGCGCGCGCGCCTCGTCCATCGGCACGATCGCGTGGCCGTAGCGACAGATGCCGGCGCGGTCGCCGAGCGCGGCGTCGAGCGCCTGGCCGAAGACGATTCCGACGTCCTCGACGGTGTGGTGCGAGCCGGTCTGCAGGTCGCCGGTCGCCGCGACGTCGAGGTCCAGGCGCCCGTGGCGAGCGAGCAGGTCGAGCATGTGGTCGAGGAAGCCGACGCCGGTGCGCCGCGAGCCCAGGCCTTCGCCATCGAGGCCCAGCGACAGCCGGATCCGCGTCTCCTGCGTCTCTCGGTCCTTCTCTGCGAATCGCATCATGTCCGTGGATTCTCCTCTACGCGCGCCTCCATTGACTCGGCGTGCACCTCGAAGCCCTCGGCGCGGGCGATCGGCGCGCCCGCGGCGGCCAACGCCGGCGCGGCCTCACCGATCTGCACCTCGCTGAAACGGCGGCGAAAGTGGCGCGCCGACAGCCCGGAGGCGAAGCGCGCCGAGCCGCCCGTCGGCAGGCTGTGGTTGGAGCCCGCGACGTAGTCGCCGAATGCCGTCGCGCCCGCCGAGCCGACGAAGACGCAGCCGGCGGAGCGCACGCGGCGGGCGAATCGCTCGGCGGCGGGCCCGACGAGCTCGAGGTGCTCGGGCGCGAACGCCTCGGCGAACGCGAGGGCCTCGCGCAGCGAGCCGGCGAGCGCGAGCACGTATGCCGCGGGCTGGCTGTGCGGGCGCTGCGGCGAGAGCGCCTCGAGCTGCGCCTCCAGCGCGTCGAGGAACGATGCGTCGTCCGAGACCGCGACGACCGGCGCGCCGGGGCCGTGCTCGCCCTGGGCGAGCAGGTCGAGCGCGACGAGCCGCGCGTCGGCGGTCTTGTCGGCGAGCACGAGCACGTCGCTGGGGCCGTAGAAGCCGTCGATGCCGACGCTGTCTGAGACCTGGCGCTTGGCCTCCTGCACGATCAGGCTGCCGGGTCCGGCGATGACGTCGACGCGCTCGATCGTCTCGGTGCCGTAGGCGACCGCGGCGATCCCGTGCGCGCCGCCCATCGCGTAGACCTCGTGCACGCCGCACAGCGCGCACGCGCCGCGGATGAGCGGGTCGATCACCGGTGGCGTCAGCACGACGACCTCCTCGACGCCGGCCGCGCGCGCGGTCACGACGCCCATCACGAGGCTCGAGGGGTACGGCGCGCGACCGCCGGGCACGTAGATCGCCGCGCGCCGCACCGGCACCTCGCGCAGCGTCACGCGGTGGCCCTGGGGCAGGTCGACCTGGATCTCGTCGGCGCCGACGCCCGCGTCGGCGACCAGCGCGACGTTCGCGATCGCGATCTCGAGGCCGACGCGCACGTCCTCCGCCAGGAGGCCCGCGTCGAGATCCTCTGCGGGCAGGCGCAGCGAGAGCGGCGGCGCGGCGCCGCCCGTGTCATAGCGCGCGACGAGCTCGCGCAGGGCGCGGTCGCCGCCGAGGCGCACGGTCGAGACGATCTCCGCGACGCCGTCGCGCACCGACTGCGGCTGTGGCGCGAGCGCTCGCGCGGCCGCGGCCTCCGCTACGGGATCCGGTCCGACCGCGATGCGCTCACAGCGCACGCAGCTTCTCCAGCATGGTGTCGATCGCGGCGGCCTTGAGCTTGTGCGAGACCGGGTTGGCGATCAGCCGCGCCGTCGACACGTAGATCTCCTCTCGGATGATGAGGTTGTTCTCGCGCAGCGTCGTGCCGGTCGCGGTGAGGTCGACGATCGCCTCGACGAGGCCGGTCAGCGGCGCCAGCTCGACCGAGCCCTTGACCTCGACGATCTCGGCCTGGCGGCCGGTCTGCTCGAAGTAGGCGATCGCGGTCTTGTAGTACTTCGTCGCGACGCGCATGACGCCGAGGCGGCGCAGCGCCTCGACCGACGGGTCGGGTCCGTCGACGGTCGCGAGCACCATCACGCAGCGCCCGTAGCCGAGGTCCAGCAGCTCGTAGACGTCGCGCTCGGACTGCTCGGTCAGCACGTCCTTGCCGGTGAAGCCGACGTCGGCGGCGCCGGCCTCGACGTAGGTCGGCACGTCGGACGGGCGCATCGTCACGACGCCGATGTCGCCGAACAGGAGCTTGCGGTCGTTTGAGCGCACCTCGGAGGTGTCGAGGCCGATCGCGTCGAGGCGGTCGAGCGTCTCGTTCATCAGCGCGCCGCGCGGGACGGCGATCGTCAGGCCGAGATCGCTCATGTCACGAGCTCCTCGCCGGTCAGCGCGATGTGCAGGCGATCGATGCCCAGCGCGAATCCGACGGCCGGAAGCGGGCGGCCGAAGCGGCCGAGCAGCTCGTCGTAGCGCCCGCCGCCGCCAAGCGGTGCGCCGAGGGCAGGGTCGTAGACCTCGAAGACCGCGCCGGTGTAGTAGCCGAGGTCGCGCGCCAGGCCGAGGTCGAAGATCACGCGCTCGGCGACCTCCGGCGCGAGCAGCTCGTAGACCCGGCGCAGGCCGGCGACGGCGTCGGCGACGGGGCCCTGCGCGGCGCTCAGCACGTCCGGGCCGCCGCGGATCTGCGGGACGCGCAGCAGCAGCTCGGCGTCGGCGTCGTCGAGGCCGAGGCGCGCGAGCTCGGCCTCCAGCGCCACGAAGTCGCGCTGCACGAGCGTCCGATGGAGCTGATCGCCGATCGCGTCGTCGACCTTCAGCGAGCGCAGCAGCGTGCGAAACAGCGACGCGTCGCCGAGACCGATGCGGTAGCCGCGCAGCCCGGTCGCGTCGAGCGCATGGCAGAGCACGGTCAGCGCCTCGGCCGTGCCCTGCGGGGCCGGCGCGCCGATCAGCTCGATGCCCGCCTGCAGGAACTCGCGCATCTGGCCGCGGTGCGGGCGCACGCCGCGATAGGCGTGGGCGAAGTAGCAGAAGCGCAGCGGCGGCTGCGCGGTCGGGTAGCGCGTGGAGACCAGGCGCGCGATCGGCACGGTCATGTCCGTGCGCAGCGCGAGCACCTCGCCGTGGTCGTCGAAGACGCGGTAGGCGGGCGGGGCGCCGCCGCCGCGGCCGAGGACCGTCTCGTACTCCAGCGCGGGCGTCCAGACCTCGCCGTAGGCGTCCAGCTCGAAGACGGCTCGCACGGCCTCGGTGATGTCGCGCAGCTCGCGCATCTCGTCGGGCAGCACGTCGCGCGTGCCCGAGGGGATCGGGTGGATCGTGGTGCGGGTGTCGACGGGAAGGCTCACGGTGTCAGATCCAAATCTATTCGGGCGCTCGTCGCGGCGGCCCGCCGGGACGGGGCGGGCGGCGCCGCGGGCGCGGTCAGGGATTCTGGGGCCGCCGGGGCGGCTGGTGGGTCGGTCGCGAGCGGCCCACTAGGCGTGGTCGGGCTCGGTGGTCACGCGCTGGATGCTCGCGCCGAGATCTCGCAGCCGCTCGTCGATGCGCTCGTAGCCGCGATCGATCTGGCGGATGTTGCCGATCTCCGAGCGGCCTTCGGCGCACAGCGCCGCGATCAGCATCGCCATCCCGGCGCGGATGTCGGGCGACTCGACGCGCTCGCCGCGCAGCTGCGAGGGGCCCGAGACGAGCGCGCGGTGCGGGTCGCAGAGCGTGATGTCCGCTCCCATCAGCACGAGCTTGTCGGTGAAGATCATGCGGTTCTCGAACATCCACTCGTGGATCAGCACGGTGCCGTCGCACTGGGTCGCCAGCGCGACCGCGATCGAGGTGAGGTCGGCGGGAAACGCGGGCCACGGACCGTCCTGGACGGTGATCTTGTGCTCGCCGACATCGCGCGCCATCTCGAGGTCCTGGCCTCCGGGGACGATCACGTCGTTTCCGTCAAGGCGCGAATGCAGGCCGAAGCGCTCGAAGACGAGGCGGATCATGCGCAGGTCGGCGGGGATCGTGTCGCGGATGCGAAGCTCGCCGCCGGTCGCCCCGGCCAGCGCCATGAACGAGCCGATCTCGATGTGGTCTGGCCCGATCGTGTGATCGCAGCCGTGCAGGCCGGCGGCGCCGTTGACGGTCAGCACGTTGGAGCCGATGCCGTGGATGTCGGCGCCCATCTTCACGAGCATGCGCGCGAGGTCCTGCACGTGCGGCTCGCAGGCGGCGTTGCCGATGACGGTCGATCCGGGCGTGCCGGCGGCGGCCAGCAACGCGTTCTCGGTCGCCATGACCGACGGCTCGTCCATGAACACGTCGCCGGCGCGAAGGCCGCCCGGCGCACGCAGCTCGATGTCGCGGGCGTGCTCGACGGTCGCTCCGAGCGCCTGAAAGGCGTCGAGATGCGGATCCAGGCGCCGACGGCCGATCACGTCGCCGCCCGGCGGGGGCATGCGGACGTGCCCGAAGCGGGCCAGCATCGGTCCGGCGAGCAGGAACGACGCGCGGATGCGCTCCGAGAACGAGCGGTCGAGGGCCGCCTCGCCGTCGACGCCGGCCGCACACAGGACGACCTCGTGGTCCGACAGCCAGGTGATGCGGACGCCGATCGCCTCGAGCAGCGACAGCATCGCGCCGACGTCGTCGATCTTCGGGACATTGCGCACGACGACCTCGTCCTCGGTCAGGACCGAGGCGGCGAGGATGGGTAGGGCACCGTTCTTGTTGCCTGCCGGCACGATCGTGCCGGACAGCGCGGTGCCTCCGTCGATGACGAACTTCTGCATGGGCGGACGCCTTCCGCGAACAACTTCCGGGCCGGAGGGCTGGGCTAGGGTAACAGCCATGTCGTCGAAGATTTCGCGCGACGAGGCCATGTCCCTGCTCCTGGATTGGGTGCATTCGCCGTCCCTGCGCCGCCACTGCCTCGCGGTGTCGACCGCGATGCAGGCCTACGCCCGCCGCGACGCCCAGGACGAGGAGCTGTGGGCCGTCACCGGGCTGCTGCACGACGCCGACTACGAGCGCTTCCCGGACATGGACGACGCCGAACACGGCCACCCCCGCACGATCATGGCCGAGCTCGAACGCCGCGATGCCCCGCCCGAGATGGTCCGCGCGATCGGCTCGCACGCCGACTTCCTCGGGGTGACGCCCGAATCGCCGATCGAACGCACGCTCGTCGCCGTCGACGAGCTGTGCGGCTTTCTCGTCGCCTGCGCGCAGGTGCGACCCGAGGGCATCCACGGCCTGACGCCGAAGTCCGTCAAGAAGAAGCTCAAGCAGCCGTCGTTCGCGGCCGCGGTCAACCGCGACGACGTGCGCGGAGGTGCCGACCAGCTTCACGTCGACTTCGACGAGCACCTCGCATTCGTGATCGCCGCGCTCGAAGCGCGCGCCGACGACCTCGAGCTGCACGGCAAGGCTTCCGCGCGCGGCTGACCGCGACCGGCGAGCCTCCGACCCGCCTTCCCGTGCCGGAGGCGTGCAAGATCGCTTGCACGACCGAGAAGTTCCTCGCTCCCGGCCTCAATACTCCCCCATCCGTCCGGTGGACGATGTAGCTTTGCGAACACATGTTCGGCTCGTTGAAAACCCCGTTGACCGCGCGAATTCGCCGTGCGGCGGAACTGGTGCGGTCGTTTGCGATGCTCGAGGACGCGGACGATCGGCAGCCGATCAGCAATCCCTGGGCACCGCCGGCGATCGACGCCGAGGTCGAAGGGGAGCCGCTCGCCACGGTCACGGTCGCGCACCCTCACAGCGCTCGACTCGTGCGCGAACCGCGCCGCCGGCGCCCTGGCACGATCACGTTACGCCCGGCGCTCTGTCTGACACCGGTAGGGCCGCAGGCGGCAGGCCCGATGCGCCGCGACCTCGCAGCCCCGAAGCGCCTGCAGTCACACCGCGCCGGGCCGCACCACTCCTGACGACCCCGTAGCCGGCGGCGAGCCGCGCGGCGGCCCTGCGAAGCGCCACCGGACGGGCGGCCGCATCGCCTCTTGTGCGTCCCCGTCCCGACAGATGCCGACTCGGCGCGCGTCCGAACCCCTGACCGCGCGGCTGAGCAATCCTCACGCCCACACCGTCGACGTCCGTCGAGCGGTAGTGACGCAGAGTCGGATGGATCGCGGGGACATGCGGCACGTATCGCACCCCACCGGGGCTGGGCGGATTGCGAGAGCGTGCTTGACGTTTCTCGCTCAGCCCGGAGCGCCGAACGCAGGCGTCTGCCGATCGCGCCGCCTGCCGGCGCAAACAACCCGGGAGCCCGGCCTGCTTTGACGACCTCTCGGATTCAGGCGCCAATCCGATGGGGCGACAACGACCGATGGGCCGCCCACTGGGCGGCCCATCGATGATCAAGAAACCGGCGGCGTCCTACTCTCCCGGGCCCTTGCGGGCCAAGTACCATCGGCGCTGAGGGGCTTAACTGCTCTGTT
>Ga0136631_10000216_pt1 | contig 17495 bp, 16 predicted proteins | sample AntDrymUQ6012206_2_FD_104655 | JGI IMG/M metagenome (GOLD analysis project Ga0136631, IMG submission 104655) | Polar desert sand microbial communities from Dry Valleys, Antarctica - metaG UQ601 (22.06) | ecosystem: Environmental > Terrestrial > Soil > Desert | place: Antarctica: Dry Valley... | reverse complement strand
GGTCGTGTGATAGCTGCCGAACCGGCTGACCATCCGCTCACCCTCGTAGCTGCCGATGTCCCAGCCGGCGCCCCACCCCTCGCGGTCGAAGAACGCAAACCGCTTTGCCTGCTCCCGCGTTTGCCTGGCGATCAGTCGGTGGCTCAGCTCCACCGCGGCGGCGGGGAACACCCGGCGGCCGCCGATGATTCCGCTGTCTGCCTGGACAATGGTCCAGCGTGCGAGATCACGCAGCGTCGCGAGGTGCCCTCCAGCCGCGTTCATCGTTGCGTCCGTCTTGAAGAAGGGCTCGGTGGTGTAACGTCCATCGAAGCGGAAACGATGCGGCTTCGCGATTCGCCTTGGATCCAGGCCGGAAACGCGGGCGTAGGTCTCGCGCATACCGGCCGGGATCAGAACGTTCCGCTCGAGGTATCGCTTCCACCCTTCCGGTCTCAAGGCATCGATCACCATCGCGGCGACGTTGTAGCCGAAGTTGCTGTACATCAGGTCGTTCGTGGGAAGTCGGCCGGCGAGGGGAATCAGCGACGGCCAGCCTGCTTCGGGTACAGCGCCGGTAAAAGCGGCGCTCGTCACGACCGCGTTGTCTGCTACTCGATGCGTGTGCGACAGAAAGTGCGCGAGCGTCAGCGAGTCGGCATGCACGTCCGGATGCCACCGGACCCTTGGCAACAGTGCCGTAATCGGCGCATCCAGCCTCAGCGCTCCCCGATGCGCGAGTAGCGCGACGCCGAATCCCGTGAACGATTTACTGGTGGATGCGACGTACCACAGTGTCCGGTCATCCGCCGGGATGCCGGCCGTCGCGTCGGCTGTCCCATGTGACTTCAGGTAAATGGTGCGCCCGTCCATCGTAACAGCCACGCCGAGGGCCGGTGCAAGTCCCTCAGCGACGGATTTCGCCGCCAGAGAATCGACTGCCTTCGCAATCGTCCGCGCATCGGGACGATTCCCCTGCGCCGACATGAGGGCGGGCACCAGCAACGCCAGGCCGAACGTCGTCAATGCCGGTGGACGCCACATGAGCTCACTCCATTCGATATTATCCGGGTACACGGAAACTTACACCGCCGCTTCGCTCCTGTTGATGCCACGTATCGTATCGTTTCTTCCCGCGGGAACGGAAATAGTCCACGCACTGGGCGCCGGAGACGGGCTGGTCGGGCGCTCGCACGAGTGCGATTTCCCCCCGTCAGTGCGGAAATTGCCGGTTGTAAGCAGACCGACTATCGATCTGGATGGAGCGTCAGCCGCGGGAATCGATCGGGCGGTCGCCGACCGGCTGGGCGCGGGCGATACGCTTTACGCGATCGATGAGGTGTTGCTGGAGGAGCTGCGCCCGGATGTGATTCTCACGCAGAACCTCTGTCGGGTGTGCGCTCCGTCCGGTGATGAGCTCACGCGAGCCGTTAGAAAATTTGACGCGCAGCCCGAAATCCTGTTTCTCACTCCGCGAAGCGTCGCCGAGATCGATGAGAACATCATTGCCGTTGGACGAGCGCTCGGCCGAGAGCGCGAGGCTGCGGCCGTGGTCAGGGTGAATCGAGATCGAATCGATGCAATCGGAGCGGCCGTGCGCGGGGCTGTTCCGCGGAAGGTCGTATTCCTCGAATGGACGGAGCCCCTTTTCTGCGCGGGGCACTGGGTTCCCGAGATGATCGCTCTGGCGGGAGGCAGGGATGCGCTCGGAAGGGCAGGCGGAGATTCCGTACGCATCGAATGGTCGGACGTGTCGGGGCAGTCGCCCGAGATCGTAGTCGTTTCGCCATGCGGCTATCGACTGGAGGAATCCGTGAAGCTGGCCACGCAGCTGCCGCAAGTGCCGACTGCGGAGACATATGCCGTAGACGCGAATGCATACTTCGCCCGCCCGGGACCCCGCGTCGCGGAAGGTGTCGAGCTGCTCGCCCATCTTTTTCATCCGGACCGGGTCGGTTGGGAGCCCTCGTTTCAACCGTGGGCGAGGATACACTAGCCCGGAAGTCTCGTCTTCAGTGCGCCAGTCAGCTGTGCAGTGGACTTCATTTCCGAAACGCACTCAGAGGCGCCGGTCAGAATCGAACTGACGAATAGCAGATTTGCAGTCTGCCGCCTTACCACTTGGCCACGGCGCCGTGCTAGTAAGCTATTGGGTCGAGAGCCCCCACAGCAATCGACCGACATAGATGGCGAGGGCGATTCCGCCGATAACCATCAGCGCCAGCACCGCCACCGCGAAAAGTGATGCGCCGACTGCGCTGCGCCCTCCGGTGGAAGCTTCATCGCTCGTCACCAGGTGGCCCTGGAGCAGCACGACGTTCTTCATGTTCGCCTTCCACGCGGCGTCGAAAAGATCTCCGAGCACCGGAACCACCCCGACGAGGGTGTCGATGCCGACGTTGGCCAGCATGCGAACGAGCGTCACCGTCGGCACCCGCGCCCGCGCCGCTTCCAGAACGATGTACCCGGACAACACCCCTCCGATCATGTCTCCAACACCCGGGATCAGGCCGATCACCGAATCGAGTCCGACTCTTCTCCCCGTGCCGGGAATCGGGATCGAATTGTCGAGCAGTTGGCCGAGCACACGAACACGTCGCGCTCTCCGCGCCAGCTCAGTGCTTATCTCGCCCGTCTCACGCTGCTTCACTCGGCCTCGATCCCTGGCGGTCGGTGGTAGTTTTCCTCACCGGGAAAGATGGCATTGACTCTCCATTCTGCCAGTCTGATAATGCCCGGATGAAGACCGCTGATCCCCCGGCACTGCGAATCGTCCAGGCCACCAGAGACGATGTGCCGCTCATTCGATCCTTCATACTGGAGCTTGCCGAGTACGAGAGGGCGCGGCCCGGCGAGGCGCCGGTTACCGAGGGAGATCTGGATGCCTCGTTGTTCGGCGACCGCCCGGCCGCCGAAGTGCTGATCGCCTACCTCGGCGAGGAGCCGGCTGGCTTCGCGCTCTTCTTCCACAACTACTCCACATGGCTGGGCAAGAAAGGCCTGTTCCTCGAGGACCTGTTCGTACGCCCGGCCGCGCGTAAGCATGGGGTCGGCTATGCGCTCTTTCGCGAGCTCGCGCGCCTGGCGGTCGAACGCGATTGCGGGAGAATGGATTGGTCGGTGCTCACCTGGAATGAGCTCGCGATCTCGTTCTACCGCCGGATAGGAGCAAAATCCATGGATGAATGGATGACGTTCCGTCTCACCGGATCTGCACTCAGGCAGGTGGCGGGCGAAACCGGCTAGCCTCGTGATACCGGATGCATAGACCTGTGGTTGCGAGACTCGACTGTCGTTCTCGCAACTCGCAGCTATGCTTCTGTCGTCTCGGATCTGTGTCGTTCTACGTTGACCTCTTGCTGTTCTTTCTTCACCGATGCTCGGTGACTCCGACCTGCCGGCAGTACGCGAGCACAGGGCAGACTGAGCATTTGGGAAGCCTGCCAGTGCAGATATGCTTGCCGAACGGTACCAGCAGCCGGTTTATCTCGACCCAGTACTTTCGCGGGAGGCGTTCCTCGAGCGCGAGACGCGTTGTTTCGGGGGACGCGGCTCTCACGTAGCCCCAGCGATTGGTGACTCGATGCACGTGCACATCGACGCCTATCTCCGTTGCACCGCACGCGATGCCAAGCGTAAGATTGGCGCACTTCGGGCCGACCCCGCGGAACGACGTCATCACCTGGAAATCGCAGGGAAGCTCCCCGCCGTATTCGCCGACGACCCGCCGCGCGATCTCGCTGATGTCGCGCGCCTTGGTCCCATAGAAGGACGACGACCGGATGAGGCATGCGATCTCGTCGACGGAAAGTCTGCTCAGCGTTTCGGCGTCGGGGGCGGCCTCGAACAGCCGGAGCGCGGTCGGAAGCGAAACTTCGTCCCGCGTGCGGACGGATATGATGCAGGCGACAAGCTGATGAAACGCAGATCCGTACCCCTGAGCCGCGAGGTCGAACATCGCGGCGTCGGCGAACCGGCTCACTTCCTTTCTTATCCGCCTGACGACAGTGTGGATGTCGAACGGGAGTCTGGCGCTCCGGAGGTTCACGCCCATTTGCGACGAAAGGGTGCAAGGAGTCGTCCACTCAGGCTGTGTCGCTTAGTATGAAGTGTCGTTTTCCCTGACTCCGAGCTGATCGATGTTCTACGGCCGCAGGCTGCGACAGCTGTTCGTCGTGTGGGGAGTGTCCCTGCTGCTGTTGCTCGGACTCTACCGGATCGAAGTGATCATCCCCGCGCTTCACGACATGGTGGTCCCGCTGTACTGGATCGTTTTCGGCATCACCGCGTTCATGACGCTGCGGTGGCTGAGGGCGCGGTCTGTCGCGGACCGGCGGGGAGGCGACCGGCGCAAGGGGCCGCGCCGAGGCGAGCCATCGACCAGCGAGGAGAAATGACGATTCGCGGCCTGTGGGACCGGTGGCTCCGCGCCGCCTTCGAGCGGGCGCACACGATGTTGGGGGCGCTTGGAATATTTCTCGTCGCCGGCCTTCTGGTTGGAATCGCCGGTACAGCGGCATTCGTGGAGCTCGCCTCGGAAGTCCGCGAAGGAGAGACCCAGAGCTTCGACGAGGCCGTGATCCGCTGGATGGGCGCGCATCGCTCGCCGCTCCTCGATCGCGCCATGATCGAGCTCACGGCGCTGGGAACAGGGGTGACCGTGCTCATGATAGTCGTCATCGCCGGGCTCTTTCTGACTCTCACCCAGCACAAGTATTCCGCGATCCTGCTGCTCGTGGCGACCACCGGCGGACTGGTCCTGAACGGGGTGCTCAAGCTTGGCTTCGAGCGTCCGCGGCCGACGATCTTCATTCCCGCGGTGCACACCGTCAGCTCCTCGTTTCCATCCGGCCACGCAATGAGCTCTGCCATCGTCTACGGAACCGTCGCGTATCTGGCGGCACGCCTTCACCGTCGCAGGTGGGCACGGTGGCTGGTGATGATGTTCGCCCTGTTCCTGATAGTGCTGATCTCTTTCAGCCGGATGTACCTGGGAGTGCACTATCCATCGGATGTCGTCGCCGGTGTGCTGATCGGCTTCGCGTGGGCCGGATTCTGTATGGCGACGCTCGAAGCTATTCAGCGCTTCGCGCTGCGCCGGGCTCCGAAGATTCTGGAGGACGAAAAAGCTGCTCCGGGCGGGGCCGGCTCGTAGCGGTATCGTTGACTTCCTTCACGGCCGCGATCATTTCCACGAAGACCTGTGTCAGCTCGTCGACCCGGTCCTGAACGAGCATGTCGCTGGCGCGCGAGATCGTCGCCGCGCGGTGCGTCACGTCGTCGATCGCCAGGCGGACGGCTACCGCGCCACTCTCGGCGAGCATTCGTGCGATTGCTTCCGACGGGGCGAGGTCTCCGGCCAGACACTGCACGAGAATTGCGCGGACTTCGCGCGGCTCGATGCCATCTGTCAGGCGAGTGATCGCTTCCGCTTCCAGTCCGGCTCGAGTGGTCATGGCAATGCCACGTAGGGGAATCCCGCAACCAGATAAAGCAACGGATTACTCGGCACAACATGAGCCATCCCGTCACGGATCAGTCTCAATTCACTCCATGGAGTAACGAGAATGGCCGCGAAAAAATCCTCAGGTAGCCGCAGGTACGGCCCGGCAGCGTCCAGGCGCGTGGCAAGCGCGATGCGCCGCCGCAAAAAGGGGACTCTCAAATCCGGCAGTGGTCGAACGGTGAAGAGCCGCAAGCAGGCGATTGCGATCGGGCTGTCGGAGGCACGGAAAAAGGGGGCCAAGGTTCCCCGCAAAAAGATGGGGAGGAAGAGTTCTGCAGGCAGAAAGTCGAGTCGCTCTTCCAAGTAAGATTATAATCTTTACTTCCCCCTTCTGCGTGGTCTGGCCTTGGTTTGACTATGCTGCCAACTCGCTCCTTGTCGCAGTTCGCAGTTTAGTCCGCAGTTCGCAGTTAGTCCGCAGTTCGCAATCGCTCTAAGTATTTAGCTAGATAACTATCTAACTCCCACTGCGACACCTGGGTGGTGTATTCCTCCCACTCCAGTCGTTTGGCAGCAAGGAACTGCGTCGTAATGTGCTCACCAAGAGCTTCGGTGATCACGTCGTCCTTCTCGAGCTCGTCGCACGCCTCCTTGAGGTTATGCGGCAGGTCGTCGATCCGTAGTCTTCGCTTCTCCCGGTGCGACATCTCCCAGATGTTGGTGTTCACAGGCTCCCGCGCATCGGCTTTGGTCGCGATCCCATCCAGTCCGGCCGCCAGCTGAACCGCGAGCGCCAGATATGGATTCGCCGCGGGGTCCGGGATTCTCAGCTCCACCCTCGTGCCCGAGCCTCTGCGGTCGGGAATCCGGATCATGGGTGACCGGTTCCGCATCGACCACGCGACATTCACCGGCGCTTCGTAACCCGGCACGAGTCTCTTGTAGGAGTTCACCAGCGGGTTCGTGATGGCGGTGAGCCCCCGCGCATGTTGTAGAAGTCCGCCAATGTAGTGCAGCGCCGTCGCCGACAGCTCCCACTGCGCGCCACTGTTCCAGAAAGCGTTCTCGTCGCCGCTGAAAAGCGACTGGTGGGTGTGCATCCCGCTCCCGTTCTGACCGAAGATCGGCTTCGGCATGAACGACGCGGTCAGCCCGAACGTCCGCGCCACGTACTTAACCACGAACCGAAACGTGGCGATGTTGTCCGCCGTTTCCAGCGCGTCGGTGTATCGAAAATCGATCTCGTGCTGCCCGTGCGCCACCTCGTGATGGGCCGCTTCGACCTCGAAGCCCATGCGCTCCAGCACGTCGACGATCGCCCGCCGCGCATCCTCCCCCAGATCGGCGGGGGCAAGATCGAAGTACGCGCCCACATCGTGCGTCTCTGTCGAGGGCTCCCCATCCGGCCGCGGCTTGAACATGAAGAATTCCGCCTCCATGCCCGCTTTCATCGTGTACCCGAGCTTCGCGGCCCGGGCGATCACTTTTTTGAGTACCCACCGGGGATCACCCTCGAACGGACGGCCGTCCGGAGTGTTGATGTCGCAGATGAGCCGGGCAACACGGCTCTGCTCGTCACCCCAGGGAAATATCTGGAAGGTCCCGAGGTCCGGTGAAAGCAGCATGTCCGACTCCTCGATGCGGACGAACCCCTCGATCGAGGACCCGTCGAACATGATGTCCCCGGCAAGCGCCTTCTCGAACTGTGAGGCAGGTATCTCCACATTCTTGTTGACGCCGAGAATGTCCGTGAATTGCAGTCTGAGGAAGCGGACGTTGTTGCTCGTCGCCAGCTCCAGGATTTCGGCGGGGGTAGCCCCGGAAGTGCGGGGAATCCGGGAGCGATGTCGAGGCATGGTCCAATGGTAGCCTTTGTAGTCATTTTTTGCAATTCGTGCATAGGTTTGAGCGCATTCCTTGCATTTTGACCTCGTGAGTACCAATTTTCGCCCTTGATTGTGCAAGTTTTGCACAGTTCCTTAAACACTCTCAAACGCAGGCCCCCATGTCAGTCGAGACTACCAGTCCCCGGAGAATAGTCCTCAGCGAGATCGCCAGCCGGTCTGTGCGGATTCCTCCCGGCCTCAACAACGGACGGGTTCCAGAGCCCACCTCACATTATTTCGGGTGCAACACCCTGGGCGTCCGCCAGATGCGCGACAAGCTGCCGAAGGATGTCTATCAGAGCCTCGCTGCTTCCATCAGACACGGTAAGAAGCTCGACATTGCCATCGCGCCCGCTATCGCCCAGGTGATCAAGGAGTGGGCAATCTCGCGGGGGGTGACGCACTTCACTCACTGGTTCCAGCCGCAGACCGGCCTCACCGCCGAGAAGCACGATGCATTTCTCGCGTTCGACGACGATCGGCAGCCGGTGGAAAGTTTCACCGGCGAACAGCTCATCCAGAGCGAGCCCGATGCGTCGAGCTTCCCTTCCGGCGGCCTGCGCGCCACCTGGGAAGCGCGCGGATACACCGCCTGGAATCCGGCAAGTCCTGTTTTCATAGTCGAATCGACTGGCGCCCGGACGCTCTGCATTCCGTCGGTGTTCATCGGCTACAACGGCGAAGCCCTCGACGAGATGACTCCGCTGCTCCGCAGCTCCGATGTCCTCTCCGAAAAGTCCATCGAGCTGCTCGAGCTCCTCGGCGACAAGGGTGTCCAGCGCGTGTTCACCACACTCGGCGCCGAGCAGGAGTACTTCCTGATCGATCGCGCGCACTTCAGTCTGCGGCCGGACCTGGTGATGGGCGGCCGCACGCTCATCGGCGCGCCGCCCCCTCGTGGGCAGCAGCTCGAAGATCACTACTTCGGCGGCATCCCGGAGCGCATCCAGGCCTGCATCTCCGAAGTCGAATTCGAGCTGTACAAGCTCGGCGTTCCCATCACGACGCGGCACAACGAGGTCGCGCCGTGTCAGTTCGAGATGGCTCCCTACTTCGAGGAAACTGATCTCTCCGTCGACCACAACATGCTGGTGATGGCGACTCTGAGACGCGTGGCGCTCCGGCACGGGCTGCAGGCCGTGCTCCACGAAAAGCCATTCGCAGGAATCAACGGATCCGGAAAGCACTGCAACTGGTCGATGTCGATTTCCGCCGACTCTCCCGAGCTCCACGGAAAAAACCTGTTGAAGCCGGGGAACACTCCGCACCAGAACGTCCGCTTCCTCATCTTTCTCGCTGCCGTGCTCCGGGCGGTGCACAAGCATTCCGGATTGTTACGCGCCGGGATCGCATCATCGGGAAACGAGCACCGCCTTGGTGCCAACGAGGCGCCACCCGCGATTATTTCTGTCTTCATGGGCGACATGCTGACGCGGGTGCTCGATGAGATCGCCGCCGGCAAGACCTCGGGATCGGCCGAGCAGCAGATGATCAAGCTCGGCGTCGAGAGACTTCCCGAGATCCAGCGCGACAACACCGACCGCAATCGCACCTCGCCCTTCGCGTTCACCGGGCAGAAGTTCGAGTTCCGCGCGGTTGGCTCGTCGGCGTCGATCGCTTTTCCCATTGCCCTGCTCAATACCGCGGTGGCCGAATCGCTCGGTGAGCTCACCGCCGAATTGCGCGAGACGCTGAAGAAAACGAAATCCGTCGACGATGCGGTTCTCAAGGTCGTGCGCGAAGCTTTCAAGCAGAGCAGTCCCGTGCGCTTCGAGGGCAACAACTATTCCGAGGAATGGGTCAGCGAGGCGAAGAAGCGCGGGCTTCTCAACCTGCGGAGAACCCCCGAGGCGCTGAAGGAGCTCGTCACCAAGCAGTCCCGCTCGCTTTTCATCAAGCTGGGTGTTCTAACCAAGGAGGAGCTGGAGTCCCGGTACCACGTTCGAGTCGAGCGCTATGTGAAGGACATGCTGATCGAGCTTCACACGATGCGCGAGATGGTCGACACGATGGTGGTGCCCGCGGCCTACGAGTATCTGGCGCAGCTGTCGGAGTCTTCAGCCCACGCCAAGTCAGCCGGTATCGCGGTGATACCGCAGGTCACGACAGCCAATCAGGTGGGAGAGCTGGTGCAGGAGCTCCAGGAGTTCCGCGAGGACCTGAGCGATGTCATCGCCCGCGCGGAAGCGATGCACGAGGATCCCGCGTCTCAGGCGGAGCTGCTGACTTCGGAAGGTGCCGAAACGATGGCTGAAGTCCGCAAGGTCGCCGACGCGCTCGAGCTGATAGTCGGTGATGCCTATTGGCCCCTTCCCAAGTATCGCGAGATGCTCTTTCCGGTTTGAGCCGGGCGCGCCTTGGCCTGCGGCGCGTCCTGCTCCTCTATAATTTGAGAGAGGTGACATCGCTCTCTCCCCAGACACAACCAGATCCCGGCACGTGCCCGTCGTGTGGCTCCCCGGCGCGCGGCCGCTTTTGCGCCAGTTGCGGCTCGCCGCTCGCCGGTGCGACGTGCGCATCGTGCTCCGCCGAGCTTTCTCCCGGCGCAAAATTCTGTCATCGCTGCGGTGCCCCGGCGGGTGCTGCCGCCGTTCCTCGAGCGGCACCGGCGAACCCGCTCCCCTGGATCGTTGCCGCTCTTGCGTTCCTGGCGCTGTTCGCGATGGCGGCGGGCCGTGGCTTCAGCGCTCGCCCCGGCAGCTCCCTGGACGGCTCCCAGAACGCTCTGCCGCAGGCAGGGCTCGACGACCGCGGAATGACGCCCCAGGGTTTCCGCGCTCCCGACATCTCCAATCTCTCACCGCAGGAGCGCGCCGATCGGCTGTACAACCGTGTGATGCTGCTCGCCAGCCAGGGCAAGGTCGACAGCGTGCAGTTCTTTGCCCCGATGGCCATCACTGCCTACCAGATGCTGTCGCCGCTCAACATCGATCAGCGCTACGACATGGGACGCGTCGGCGAGGTCGCCGGTGCGCTGCCGCTCGCTCAGGCGCAGGCCGACAGCATCCTGAAGGAGGATGGCGATCACCTCCTCGGCCTCATCCTCCAGCTGCGGCTCGCGACGCTCGCTCGCGATAGCGTATCGCTGCGGTCGTATGAGCGGAAGCTTCTGGCGGCGGAAAAAACGGAGCTGGCGAAGAACAGAGACGAGTACACGCGCCACCGCGACGACATCGCCAGTGCGCTCGAGCAGGCGCGAAAAGATCTGGGCGTGCAGCAATGACTGGAGGAAGCACGATTCACCTCGCCCACAGCCCGGACTCCGACGACGCCTTCATGTTCTATGCGCTGGCGGATGGCATGATCGACACCCAGGGTATCAGCTACGTACACGAGCTTCAGGACATCGAAACGCTGAACGGGCGCGCAATGCGGGGAGAGCTCGACGTCACCGCCGTCTCGATTCACGCGTATGCGTATCTCTCCGACACCTACGCTCTCCTTCCGCACGGCGCTTCAATGGGAGATGGCTACGGACCGAAGCTCGTCGCGACAAAGCCAATGACCCGGCAGCAGATCGCCGGCAAAAGGATCGCCGTACCGGGACTGATGACCAGCGCCTATCTGTCTCTCCGGCTCTTCGAGCCGGATTTCATTCCCATCGTCGTGCCATTCGACGAGATCGAGCAGGCAGTGATTCGCGACGAAGCCGACGCGGGGCTTCTTATCCACGAGAGCCAGCTCACATATGCCGACGAAGGCCTCCACCTCATCGCCGATATGGGCGCCTGGTGGCTGGAGAAAACCGGATTGCCCCTGCCCCTGGGCGGCAACGTCATCCGGAAGGACATGCCGCGGGAGCTGCAGAAAAAAGTTTCACGCCACCTCCGGGCCAGCATCGCGTACGGGCTCGATCACCGCGCCAACGCGCTCGACCACGCAATGCGGTTTGCCCGCGGTCTCGACCGCGGCAAGGCGGATACATTCGTCGGGATGTACGTCAACGCCTGGACGCTCGACTACGGCGAGCGGGGCCGCGCCGCTATTCGTCTCTTTCTCGACGAGGGCGTGAAGTGCGGCGTGATCACCCGCCCCGTGACGGTGGACTTCGTTGACGACTGAGCTCGTCGCCGAGCTTCAGCGTCGCGCCGCGCGGTTTGCCGCCGTCGCGACGGTGCAGCAGGCTATCTCGGCCACCATCTCTCTCGACGAAGCGTACCACGAGATCTACAAGGCCGTCGCGTCGGTAGTGGATGCGCCGTGCTTCGCGCTGATGATCGCCGATCCTGTCACTGAGAGCTTTCATCCGCACTGCGTCGTAGTCGACCGGGAGGAGCGCGAGGGTGAGAGCCTGCTCGACTTCCCAATGGGCACGGAAACGATCAGCCGCGTCTACGAGAGCGGAATTCCGAGCATTTCGTCGGAGCCCGAGCGGTGGTGGACCGGCACCATCTATCAGGTCGCCGCGAAGCGCGAAGTGCTGAGCGAGATAACAGCGCCGCTGATCTATCACAATCGCACCCTGGGCGTGATGCAGGTCCTCTCATACAAGCGAAACGCCTACGACTCGCATGACATGGAGCTCATCATGCTGATCGCGCGGCAGGCGGCGGTCGCGATCGAGAACGCCCGGCTGTTCGCCGCTCAGCGGAACGAGCAGAAGCAGACGGAGGCGGCGGAAGAGATCGCCCGGGTGGCGCTGCGAAAAATCACCGTTGTCGAGGCATCACGCGCCATTCTGACGATCCTCGAGGATGTCGTTCCATCGACCGGTAAAGCCATCGGCGTAGTCTCCCAGGACGACCGAATGCTTACCTGCGTCGCCGCCACCGGAACCTGCGCTCCCATGGAAGGTCTTATCGCGCCGGTGGAGCGGACTTCGGTGCGCGAATCCTGGGCCGGCGACAAGCCGACCTTTATCGACAACATCCGCGACAACTCCAGCTATCCGGACAGGGTGCCTTCGGAGCCGGCCATCTCCATTCCGCTGGTCGCGAGCGACCGGCGCATCGGCGTCCTGCTCGTCACCGCCGAGGACGCACATCCGCAGACGGGCCCGCACATTGATGCTCTGCTTCGCCTCGCTCCCGCCGTCGCCCTCGCTGTCGACGTCCTCATCCTCGGCGAGCACGAGCACCGGACGCGCGGGAGAGAGCGGACGCTCGCTGCCGCCCTCGCGACGATGGACCAGCCCGTACTGATCCTCGGTGTCGACGCCCGGGTGGAGTACGCCAATGCCGCCGCGATCCGTGAGTACGGGTACGACGCCTCCGAGATCGCCGGGCTCTCCGTCGATGATTTCGTGGTCGCCTCGGCGCGTCTCGCACGTCGCGAAACGATCCCTCCGGTGCCGGCGGACAAGACTCTCTGGACCGGGGAGCACGTTCACCGCCGGAAGGACGGCAGCGAGTTCCCGGCCGCCGTCACTCTCAGTCACATCCGGGACGCCGACGACAACATCTCCGGCCTGGTGATCGGCGTGCGCAACCTCACCGAAGAACGAAAGATCGCCGAGCACATGAGCCGGACGGGAAAGCTGGCGGCGATCGGGGAGCTGATGGCAGGCGTCGCCCACGAGCTCAACAACCCGCTGACGGGAATCTCGACCTTTGCCCAGCTGCTGCTGGAGGACAACCTCCAGGGCGAGCAGCTCGAGTCGGTCAGTCTCATCAAGCGCGAGGCCGACCGGGCTATCGGGGTTATCCGCGACCTTCTGCTCTTCGCGCGAAAAACGGAAGGGCGCGATGTTCCCGTCGACATCAACACGATCGTTCAGCACACCGTGCGCTTGCGCGCGCTGGCGTCGCGGTCGGGTGGTATAGAGGTCCACACTCTCCTCGATCCATCCGATCCCCAGGTTCGCGGAGACGAGCAGAAGCTCCAACAGGTCCTGCTCAACCTGATGGTCAACGCGGAGTCGGCAATGCGCGACGCGGTGGTGAAACACCTTTCGGTTGTAACGCGGAGCCGCGACGACGCCGTCACCATTGTGATATCGGATACCGGCCACGGAATGACCGATGCGGTGCGGCAGCGCCTGTTCGAGCCGTTCTTCACCACCAAGCCCCCGGGGGAAGGCACCGGCCTCGGCCTGAGCGTCAGCTATGGCATCATTCAGGCTCAGGAAGGATCCATTTCCGTCGAGAGCACTCCGGGCATGGGCACGGCCTTCACGATTACTCTTCCCCGGCACCGCGAAACAGAACAATGACCCGCATTCTGATCGTCGACGACGAAGAGACAATCCGCCTCGCCCTCAGAAAATTCCTGCGGTCGAGGGGGTACGAAGTGGAGATCGCCGGCTCCGGCGACCAGGCTCTCGAGATCCTGGAGCGGGAAACGTTTTCCCTGATGCTGTGCGACGTGCGGATGCCGGGGCTGACGGGAGTTCAGGTAGTCCCCCTCGCCGCTGAAAAGGATCCGAACCTCGGTATCATCATGCTCACCGCCGTCAACGACGCTGCGACCGCGACTGAAGTCCTCTCGAACGGCGCGAGCGACTACCTGATGAAGCCGGTCGAGCTGGCGGATCTCCAGCAGGCGGTCGATCGTGCTCTCACCAAGCGCGCTAACCTGATCGAGCGCCGCCGGGTCGATAAGCTGATCCGGGAAGAGGTCACGCTTCGGACCGCCGAGCTGGAGCAGGAGAAGGAAGCGCTCCGCCTGATGTCGATCAGTATTGCCGAGACTCTCATCAACGCGATGGAGGCGAAAGATCTCTACCTGCGTGGACACTCCCAGCGGGTCGCCGAGCTCTGCGTCGAGCTGGCGGAGGAGTTGGCGCTGGAAGGCCCAATGATCGAAGATCTTCGCCTCGCCGGCCGGCTGCACGACGTGGGCAAGATCGGGATCCGTGAAGAGATCCTGAACAAGCCCGGAGGTCTGACCGCTGAGGAATTCGATCACGTGAAGTGCCACGTGCGGATCGGCCTCGACATTCTCGCCCCGCTTCACCACATCAAGACTCCGCTGTCCTACATCGAGCACCACCACGAGCACTGGAACGGCGCCGGATACCCACATGGAATTTCGGGTGAGGCGATCCTGCTGGGGGGCCGGATACTTTGTGTCGCCGACACCTTCGACGCTCTCACCTCGAAGCGCGCCTACCGCGATCCGCTCTCTCCTCTCGCGACTCTCGAGCACCTGAAGGTGGACGTGGGCAAACAGTTCGATCCCCGCGTCTATGAGGCGCTCGTCCGCGTCGTAACCAGACGTCTGGAGGCAGAGCAGCCGGAATCAGCTTGAGACCGTCGTTCTCACTTGACGACGCACTTCCGGTGTCGTATTCCGTCCCATGGAGAGCGGCACGACGCGCACGGATATACAAGGCACGCGACGTGCAGCGGCGAAATCAGGAAATGCACGCTTCTTCCGTGCGTCTGCCGAAAACATTACGGGGGGATCCATGCCGAGCGGGGAATCAGGTGAGCCACTGAGGTTTGCTGACGACGACGACGCCGATGACATCGGTGGCTTCACTCGTGGCAAGCGCTCGTACGACGATGATGAGGACGAGGACGGTGGCTGGGCCATCAACGAGGATCACAGTGACCGCCTCTGGGACAGCGCTGAAGATGCGGACGATGACGAGGAGCCCGACTCGGACGCACCGGTCGTAGCGGAAGGGGAGGACTCCGACGAGGAAGAAGAGGAAGAGGATTTATTCGGTGGCGGTGCTCCGCGCGGCAGAAGGGGGCGCCCCAAGGGCTCCGGGAAAAAGCAGGACCCCACTCTGGCGGGCGGTGGTGCAGCAGGAGGCGGGAGCGTGTTCGGGGCGGGATCGGGTTCGGGCCTTGGAGCAAGCCCCCGCGACCTGACTGGTGGCTCGTCAACTGCTCGGCCTGCGCCGGGAGGCGGGTCCGGCACCACTCTCGGGCAAACCGGCCGGAGCGGATCGTCGTCCGCCGGGGGCCCGTCGGGTTCTTCGGGACGCACCACCGGGCTTGGCAGTAGCACTACTGGTGCGGGTGGGTCGGCTGGCTCAAGTCGTTTCACCGCAGGTACTTCCGCCACTTCGTCGCGGGCCGGAGCTTCACTGGGATCCGGCGGAGCGACTCGTTCCGGCGGCACAGGGGGCAAACCCGCCAAGTCAGCGTCGAAGAGCGCGTCCGGTAGAAAGAAATCTGGTGCGCGTAAGTCTTCGGGCGGCCGGAAATCCGGAAGCTCCCGCTCCGCTGGCGCCAGAAAAGGTGCAAAGAGCGGCTCGAAGAGCGGCGCTCGGAAGTCGAGCGCCAGGTCGGGTGGGAGCCGCAAGGGCGGCGGTCGGAGCGCGGGCACGAAGCGCTCCTCCGGCTCACGAAGGGGAAGCGCTTCAGGCGGTCGCAAGAGTGCCGCGAAGGGCCGGTCCCGTTCCTCGTCGCGGGGGCGCTCGCGGAGATAGATTCCGCCAGCCCGATGCGCCGCACTCAAAGCGCGGTTACTCTCTGGTAACCGCGCTTTTGCCTTGATCGACGAGAGACAGTGATGGAACAGAGCGACGAACCCGAAGGCGAAGGACCCTGGCGCCGGATTCTGCTGGCCGGAACCGCCATTCTCGGTACGGCCGCGGCTTACAATGCCTTCGCGCGGAAAGGTGTCGACCAGCTGACCAATCTCATCGGCGGTGAGGAGGGCGGCTTCGACTGGCGCGACCGCCGAATCGCTTTCACCAGGCGCGGAGACGGACCGCCGCTTCTTCTCATCCACGGCATCCATCCGTCAGCGTGGTCGTATGAATGGCGCAATAATGTCGAGGTCCTCTCGCGCCACAACACGGTGTACACGATCGACCTCCTCGGATTCGGCAGGTCGGATCGGCCGGCCATTCGCTATTCCGCGCGGCTATACATCTCTCTCATCTCCGACTTCGTGAGCCGGGTGATCGATGCGCCGACGGTTCTCGTTGCGTCGTCGCTCTCGGGCGCGTACGCGATCGTGCTGGCGGCTCGCGATCCACACCGGTTTCCCGCCGTCGGACTCATCGCGCCCTCGGGTCTCGTGAGCATGAACGAGCCCGCCAGTTTTGGCGGCGAGGCGGGCAGGTTGGCGGTCGATGCTCCCATCGCGGGTACCGCGGTGTTCAACGCGCTGGTCGCGCGCCCGAATCTGCGCAGGTATCTGAGGAACGCCTACCTCGACGACTCGCTCGTGACGCGTGAGCTGGTGGAAATCCACTACGCGACGTCGCATCAGCGCGGCGCCCGTCACGCGCCCGCTGCCTTCATGTCGGGCCACCTGAACATGGATGTCCGGAACGCTTTGCGGCGGCTCAGCCAGCCGGCGCTGCTCGTCTGGGGAGAGCAGGGATCGAGCGCGCCGGTGGAAGAGTTTCGCGGATTTCGCGAGCTGAAGCGCGACCTAGAGATCTCGGTTCTTTCTCCTGCGGGCGATCTCCCTCACGACGAGCGTGCCGAGGACTTTAACGTTATTCTATCCACATGGCTGAATCGCCTGTCGCTCTCCTCCGCGCCCACGCTCGTCACGCACCCTGGAACGCCCGCGGCCTTGCCGCACACGCGACAGCACTCGTAGACGCGGCAGGAGTCCGTCCGACCAACGCCAGCGCGCGCGCCGCCCCGAGCGCGCGCGCGATTCGCTTTTACGTTGCGAGCGGATTGCTGGACCGGCCGGAGGGAACCGGTACCGGCGCGACTTACGGCTACCGCCATCTTCTCCAGCTGCTCTCGATCAAGATCCGACAGCGGGAAGGCCAGAGTCTCGAAACCATCAAATCGGAGCTGAAGGAAGTAACCGGTGATGCGCTCGAGAAAAGGATTGCACAGTCGCTGGCTCCCGCCCTCGGCTCCGGCGCGGACGAAGCCGTCGCGCACGATGGTGACATGGTGCTCAGATGGCGCCGGCTCTCGGTCGCCGACGGGATCGAGATTCACGTGCGGGAGGATTCGCCCGCGGCTCGCGAGGATGCCGTTGTTGCGATGAGAGAGGCGGTGCGTGCGGCGCTGGGTCGGGCTGATATTCGATAGAAACGGCGACTGACGAGCCGATAGCTGCCAGGCTGAAAGCTCCCTGCCGCCGGGCGTACTACTGGACGACCGTTCGATGACCACTCACGGGAAGGGCAACTGCAGGTCCCTTCATCTCGCTGGTGAAGTCGCGCGGTCGTAAGCCAGGTGGCAGGCGCTTTCAGCCCGGCAGCTCACGGCCCGTCAGTCGCCTTTGCAGTTGTAGTCACATCAAATACCGAGCGGATCTCTTGAGTTATTACCCAAACGCAAAACGGAAGACGCAAAAACGGTAAACTC
>Ga0136631_10000215_pt1 | contig 17500 bp, 19 predicted proteins | sample AntDrymUQ6012206_2_FD_104655 | JGI IMG/M metagenome (GOLD analysis project Ga0136631, IMG submission 104655) | Polar desert sand microbial communities from Dry Valleys, Antarctica - metaG UQ601 (22.06) | ecosystem: Environmental > Terrestrial > Soil > Desert | place: Antarctica: Dry Valley... | reverse complement strand
GTAGTGGACCACGCGAGCTTGACCTTGCTGTCTCGCAGAGAGGAATCAAGACGAGCCAACGCTGCCCCGCTGCCCAGCAGCCCATCCGCCCAGGGGGCACCCGCCCCGCTGGAGATCGACCTCCGCGGCATGACAGGCGATGAAGCCGAGATGGCGACGCTGGCGGCGGTGGACGCCGCGGTGCTGTCCGAGCAGCCGTTCTTGCGCATCATCCACGGCATGGGCACCGGGGTGGTACGGGAGAGGGTTCAGCGCGTCGTCTCCAAGGACCGCCGCGTGTCGGGCTACGCGTTCGCGCCGCGGAACCAGGGTGGGACCGGGGTGACCATCGTCGAGTTTTCCGGATGAGCATGATTCCCGACGAGACCATCGAGCAGGTCCGCGACAGTACCGACATCGTCGGGCTGATCGGAGAATCGGTGGCGCTGAAGCGTACCGGCTCCGATTACCGCGGCCCCTGTCCTTTCCACGGCGGCACCAACCGGAACTTCGCCGTCATTCCGAAGAAGGGCCGCTACTACTGCTTCGTGTGTCACGAGTCGGGCGATGTGTTCTCCTGGTTCATGAAAAGGCACGGCATGGACTATCCCACGGCCGTGCGCGAGGCGGCACGGCGTACCGGCATCGTGATTCCCGAGCGCGCGGAGCGTGCCGGTCCCGATCCGCACGAGCCGCTCTACAGCGCGGTGGCGGTGGCCCACGACTGGTTTGCCCGGCAGCTGCTGGAGCAGGCCGAGGCCAAGGGCGCTCGCGAGTACCTCGAGGGCCGTGACATCCCGCTGGATACCGCCGCCATGCTGGGCCTCGGCTTTGCTCCTGTGGGCAAAGCGTTCCTCAAGGCGATGGCAGACCTCGGAATCGAAGAGGGCGTTCTGCTTCAGGCGGGCCTGGCGGCGCAGCGCGAGGATGGCTCGGTGATCCCGCGCTTCCGGGGGCGGCTCCTGTTTCCCATCCACAACCTGCGGGGCCGGGTGGTGGGACTGGGTGGAAGGCTTCTCGGCCCGGGCGAGCCCAAGTATCTCAACTCGCCTGAGACCGACATCTTTCACAAGGGCAAACAGCTCTACAACCTGTATCAGGCCAAGGGCGCCATTCGGAAGGAAGAATCGGTTCTCCTGGTGGAGGGTTACTTCGACGTCATCCGGCTCTCGCTCGCCGGAATCGAGCACGTCGTTGCACCGCTCGGCACCGCACTCACGCCGGACCAGGCCATCCTGCTCAAGCGATTCGCGCCCGCAGCCACGATTCTCTACGACAGCGATCAGCCGGGTCTTCGCGCCACTTTCCGAGCCGGCGACGAGCTCCTGCGGCACGCAATCCGGGTTCGGGTTGCCACCCTGCCGCCGGGCGAGGATCCGGACACACTGGTGCGGAAGGGAGGTGCGGCTGCGCTCGAGGGCGTGCTGGGCGACGCGATCGATCTGCTCGAGCGCAAGATCCAGATGCTGGAACGGAAAGGCTTCTTCGAGGGAGTCGAGCTTCGTCGGGAAGCGCTCGACCGGCTGCTGCCGACCATTCGCGCCGCGACCGATCCCATCACCCGTGAGTTGTATCTTTCGCTTACAGCCGAGCGCGCAGGTGTCAGCAAGGATGTGCTGGAGAAGGAACTGAGGGAAGGTCGGGCGGCGGGGCAGCGGGGCAGTGGGGCAGTGGTGCCCGCCCGGTCTCCGTCCTCTGAGAGCCCTGTGCGCCCTCGCGGCCGCCGCAATCCGGAAACACAGCTTCTTACGGCTATGCTTGCTGCGCCCGAGCTGATTGCCCGAGCCAGGGAAGACGTTGCGCCGTCGCTGCTCGAGAAGGCGCGACTCCGGGAAATATTCGAGGCGCTTCTCGAAAGCGACGGTGCCACTGCCCAGTTGCCCGAGTCACTTTCCGACGATGCAGGGGCCGCCTGGTCGTATTTGAAGGAGGCTGCCGACGAGTTGAGCAGTGAGGAAGTCGCCACGCTGTACGACAAGGCCGCACAGATTCTCAGAGCTCGATCCCAATACCGAGAGATGGATGCTCTCACCGACCCCGGTGAAAAGCAGCGAAAGCGGGCCACCCTGCGAGCTGCCTTTCCCGCAGCCGACATGTGGTACGAATATCAAAAAGCGGCGCGGCGAGCGATCCGCCTCGCCCAGCGTCCCAGAGGAGCGTGAATGCACCCTGATCTTGTGAAGCTGATCGATCTACAGGCTAAGGATACGGAGGTGGCCGCCTGGGAGCAGCGGCTGGCCGAGTTGAAGTCTGAGACCGCCGGCCTGGACGAGGTGCTGAAGCGCGCAGGCGACCTGCTGGAAAAGGCCAGGCAAGCGGTTGCCGATGGGCAGCGGCGGAGGGACGAGCTCGAGACCAAAATCGATAGCTACCGGATTCTCCAGGACCGGCGGCGGCTGAGGCTGGAGCAGGTGCGGAATCCCAAGGATGCTTCGACCCTGATGACCGAGCTGGACCTGGCCCAGTCGGTCATGGCCAATGAAGAAAACGACTGGGTGCGGAGCGCCGAGACGGTCGTCCAGCTGGAGACGAAGGTCAAGGACGCGGAGCGGAATCTCGAGGCGGTGGAGGCCGCGCAGGGTCCCGAGCGGGCCCTGGTGGCAGCAAGGCGCGCGGTGCTGGAGGCGGATCGGGATGCCGCGCTGCGTGAGCGCGAGGCCAGCGCAGCCAACCTGGGCAAAGCGGTCCGTAACCACTACGACCGGCTTCGACGTACTCGCTCGAGCGATGTGGTCGTACCGCTCGTCGGAGGCACCTGCGGGAGTTGTCATACGGCAATCCCGATGAACCGCAGAAGCCAGATCAGAGCCGGCCACGTCGTGGACGCGTGTGAGGGGTGTGGAGCGATTCTGTACCCAAGTGAGCCGGCGGGGTCAACTTGACGCTCGACCAATCGAGTACACTGCCATGGTGACTGTCTTTCCCGCCCCGATGCTGCGCTGGGCGGTGGTTCCGGAGCCGGATCCGGCGCAGGTGGAGGCGCTATCCGCGGCTCTTCGGCTTCCGCCGGCCCTGGCCGCCCTTCTGGTCCAGCGTGGTCATGGGTCGGAGATGGCGGCCCGCAGCTTTCTGCGCCCCGCCCTGGACGACCTGTCCGATCCGCACGCGCTCGCCGGGATGGCTGAGGCGGTGGAGACCATTGCAGACACGGTTCGCACCGGCGGCCGCATTCTGGTTCACGGCGATTACGACGTAGACGGCCAGTGCTCCTCGGCGCTGCTTACCCGCGCCCTGCGTCTGGCTGGTGCGGACGTGCAGCCGTTCCTGCCCCATCGTTTGCGGGACGGCTACGACTTCGGTCCGGCCGGGCTCGAGGCCGCCAAGGCAGCCAAGGCCTCGCTGATCATCACCTGCGACTGCGGCATCACGGCCATGGACACTGTCCGGGCCGCGCGTGAGGCCGGGATCGGTGTAGTGGTGACCGACCACCACCTGCCCGGTAGCGAGCTCCCGCCGGCCCACGCGGTGATAGATCCGCAGCGGGCCGACGACCGGTCAGGCGCCAACAGTCTCTGCGGGACGGGAATCGCATTCAAGCTGGTTCAGGCACTGGTCCCGGCGCTCGGCCTGCCGGTGAACCTTCCTTTCCACCTGCTCGATCTGGTGGCGCTCGCCACCGTCGCGGACGTGGTGCCGCTCCAGGGCGAGAACCGGATTCTCGTAAGGCACGGCCTCAAGCTGCTGGCCGACAGCCGGTGGCTCGGCATTCGAGCACTGGTCGAGGCCACCGGTCTTACCGGCAAGGAGATCGTCGCCCGGCACCTGGGTTTTGTCCTGGGTCCTCGGCTCAACGCCGCCGGCAGGGTGGCAGACGCCACCGATGGCCTGCGTCTCTTATTGAGTGATGATCCGGTGGAGGCGGCCGGGTTGGCGCAGCGGCTCGAGGGACTCAACGTCGAGCGCCAGGCCCTGGATCAGCGCATGCTGGACGAGGCGCTGGAGCAGGTCGAGCGCACGGCGGACCCGGAGCGTGATGCGGGTCTGGTGCTGGTGGGCGATGGATGGCACCCCGGCGTAGTAGGAATCGTCGCCTCGCGCGTGGTCGAGCGGTACGGACGTCCCACCTTTCTCATTGCCTTCGATGGCGAGATCGGCAAGGGCTCGGGGCGCAGCACCTCCCGCTTCGATCTTCATGCCGCCCTGCTGTCGTGTGGAGATCTGCTCGAGCGGTTCGGCGGGCACCGGATGGCCGCGGGCCTCACCATTCACCGCAGCCAGCTCGATGCCTTCCGCGAGCGCTGCGGCGACGTGGCTCGGCAGGCGCTCGCGCCAGAGGATCTTGGTCCGGAGCAGCGGGTGGATCTGGAGATCGGACTGCGCGAGGTCACCCCCGAGCTCGAGCGCCTCTGCCGCTACCTCGAGCCATGCGGCCAGGGGAACTCAAGCCCGGTGTTTGGAGTTCGGGGCGTGCGTTTCACCAATCGAAGCGTCGTGGGCAACGGACACCTCAAGGGCGTGCTCGACGATGGTCGGGCGCGGGTGTCTGTCATCGGGTTTCAATGGTCCGATCGGGCAACCTGGCTGGGAGACGACCTGGTTGACGCGGCATTTCGAATCGAGTGCAACGAGTGGAACGGGATGGTCACGCTGCAGGCGCGGCTCTGCGCGCTGTCACCCCACAGTCCGTTGTCACCCTGAGGGAGCGGAGCGACCGAGGGGGCCGAAACCATATGGATCACCCCAAGCTTCGGCCCCCGCCACTTCGCTGCGCTCAGTGCCAGGGTGACAGCCAGTGAGAATTGTCGGCGGGCAGTTCGGCGGGCGACGCCTGGTGATGCCCAAGGATTCGCGAGTGCGCCCAACTGCTGACCGCGTGCGTGAGGCCTGGATGAGCATCCTCGGGAGCGAGCTGGCCGGTGCGCGGGTGCTCGACCTCTTTGCCGGCAGCGGCGCCCTCGGGCTGGAGGCACTGTCGAGGGGCGCGGAATCGGTGACGTTCGTGGAGCTGAATCCGCCGTCCCTCAAGGCGCTGCACGAGAACATCAGCGCGCTCGGCGCCGAGGCGGCAACGACGGTACAGCGGGGAGACGCCATGCGCTTCGCGGAGGGGCTTGCGCCGGGCGCCTTCGACGTGGTGTTGGCCGATCCTCCCTACACCATCGACCATGCGTCCAGGCTGGTCGCGCTCTTCCGCCGAAACCCATTCGGGCGCATTCTTTCGGTCGAGCACAGCAGCGACCTCGAGCTCGACGGCGACACCCGCCGCTACGGCGATACCGCCATCACCTTCTGCCACGCGCCATGACTCGCATTGCCGTCTACCCCGGCTCGTTCGATCCGCCGACGAGGGGCCACGAGGACTTGATCCGCCGGAGCTCATCCCTGGCGGATCGCCTGATCGTGGCCGTCGCGATGAATGTCGGCAAGCAGCCCCTCTTCACGGTCGAGGAGCGCCTGGAAATGCTCCGGGCAGCCTCCGGTGAGGATCCCCGGGTCTCCTTCCAGTCGTTCGATGGCCTGTTGGCGGAGTTCGCCAAGACGGTCGGCGCCACCATCATCGTGCGTGGCCTTCGGGCCATGAGCGATTTCGAGTACGAGTTCCAGATGGCGCTGATGAACCGGCAGCTGCATCCCTCCCTGGAGACCGTCTTTCTGGTGCCGGCGGTCGACCTGACCTATCTCAGCTCGAGTCTGGTGCGCGAGGTCGCGAGGTTCGGCGGGGATGTGCGGCCCATGGTCCACCCGGCCGTCGCCGCTGCGCTGGCACGGCGGTTTCGGACATGAGCTTTCGGGGACGGTTGCTGGAGCGGGCGGGCAGCGGGCGTGCCCGGATCGTGCTCTGTGAAGGCGAGGACCCCCGCGTCCATGCGGCGGCAGAGGAGCTCCGCTCGAAGCAGGTGGTCGATCCCATCGTGCTGGGAGGCCGGGGACTCGATCCGGCCAGGGACCCTCGTCTCGGCCGGATCGCCCAGTTTCTCCGCGGGCGCCGTCCCGACCGGGTACGGGACGGCGTGCACGCGCTCGATCTGGCCGCCGATCCGCTGCACTTCGGCGCCGCGCTGGTCGCGATGGGTGAGGCGGAGGGGTGTGTCGCCGGCGCGGCGTGTCCCACGGGAGAAGTGGTGAGGGCCGCGCTCTGGGCGATCGGGACCGCCCCAGGTGTCAGCCTGGTGAGCTCGTCCTTCTATATGGTTCTCCCCGACGATAACGTGCTCACTTTCACCGATTGCGCCGTAGTACCGGAGCCGACGCCCGGCCAGCTTGCCGAGATTGGTCTGGCCGCCGCACGGGACCGCTCGAAGCTCGTCGGCGATGCCCCTCGAGTGGCCTTCCTGTCGTACAGCACCAAAGGGAGCGCTGGCGGCCCTCACGTCGCCCGGGTGCAGGAGGCGGCCGAGCGCTTTCGGCAGCTTGCCCCCAACATCGCATCGGACGGTGAGATTCAGGCCGACGCCGCGCTCAGCGCGGAGGTGGGGGAACGAAAGGCGCCCGGCTCGCCGATCGGCGGCCGCGCCAATGTCCTCGTGTTCCCGGACCTCGATTCCGGAAACATCGCATACAAGCTGGTTCAACGTCTGGCGGGCGCCGTAGCCATCGGTCCCATTCTTCAGGGACTGGCGTGCCCCATGGCCGACCTGTCGCGAGGGGCCACCTCCGATGATATTGTCGAGGTGGCAGCAATGGTGGCTCTGCAATCCAATGGTAGAATCAGTTGAGGGAGTGATTCATGGGCTTCAGTGAGACCAAGGGCCCCCACGGGGTGGTTGTGGTGCAGGCGGAGGGACAACTGATTGTGGGTAATCGGCACGAGCTCAAGGACCTGGTTCAGAGCGCGCTGGAGCGGGGTGAGCGTCGTCTGCTGGTGGATTTTTCCCGCACCGGGTACATCGATTCGTCGGGTCTTGGCGCCCTCGTCTCGATCTCCAAACGGATTCGCGAGACGGGCGGCGAGCTCCGGCTCTCTGGACTCAACGATGATCTTCGCTCGCTGTTCGAGCTGACGAAGCTCGATACCCTCTTTGCCATCACCGAGACGCCTGAGCAGGCCCTCACCAGCTTCTAGCCCGGCTTCATGACCTCGCCGCTCCGCATCTGCGTCCGCCGCACCTCGGCATCGGAGGCCCGCGGCTCGGCGACACTGGTGACGCTGCGAGTGCCGAGCGATGTGACCTGCATCGAGGAGGCGGTCGAGCTGGTCACCCGCCATTGCGTTGCCGGTCATGACACCACCAGGACCATGCGGTTCCGACTTCGCGTGGTTCTGTCCGAGGCGCTGAGCAACGCCATCATGCGGGGCAACGCCGAGGATCACACCAAGTGGGTCGAGGTGCGAGCCGAGCTGGTTCCCGACGCGATCCAGGTCTCGGTCACCGATGAAGGGCCGGGCTTCGATCCGGACGCAGTGCCCGAGCCGCTCAGGCCGGAGCAGCTCGATGAGGCCGGCGGGCGCGGCCTGTATCTCATCCGAAAGCTCGTGGACGCGGTCCAGTTCAACGAGCAAGGAAACTCCATCTGCATGACGCTGCGCCGCCGGTAGGGCGGCTCGACCATCTGCTCGACGGCCTCGGGGCTCTCGTCGAAGGACGGGTGCGCCTGTGGCGGTCGGACGGCTCCGCGCTGCAGCTCACCGCGGGCGAGGACCCGGGCTGGTCGCTCTCCCGGCCGGCGCGTCCCGGCCTGACGCCCACACCGGGCGGCGTAGCCTGGCTCGAGCCGGTCACCGGGGCCGTCGGACTGTGGTTGGAAGTGGCGGGGCAGGACGAGCACGGTCTTCGGGAGGCAGCGCCCCGGGTGCTGTCGTTGGTGGCCGCGCTGCTCGAGTCCGAGCGGCAGCGTGCCCAGGTGGCCGAGGAGCTGGCAGGCCGCTACGAGGAGATCGAGCTGCTGTATGCCATCAGCGAGATCCTGGGCCGAACTGTCCGTTTGGAAGAAGCATCTCAGATCATCGTCCGGGAGGTCAGCGCGGTGGTGGGGGCTCGGCGGGCATCGATCATGGTCTTCGATGAAGCCAGCGGCACCCTCCGGACGGTCGCTGCTCGAGGCTTCGCGCCGGAGGGGTTGAACCCGGTGCCGGTGGCCGACGACTGCTCGATCGCGGCCCGGGTCTACCGGGAGCGGCGGACGGTGACCTTCGATCCGGAGGATCCGGACTCGGTGCCGTCCGAGTGCGGTGGAGCCCGGGGTTACCGGGGAAACTCCTTTCTCAGCGTCCCCATAACCTATGCCGCACCCGGCAGCGAGGTTCGCTGTGTCGGCGTCATGAACCTGACCGACCGGATCGGCGGCGATCGGTTTACCCGCGACGACCGCAAACTGGTAAGCGCCGTGGCCAACCAGATCGGTGCCGCGGTAGAGAATGCCCGGCTGATCGAACGAGACGCCCAACAGCAGCGGCTTCAGCGCGAGCTGGAGCTTGCCCACGATCTTCAGCTCAAGCTCCTGCCGTCTCCGTCGGTGCTCCAGGGGGACGCCGAGGTGGCTGCCCGATGCCTTCCGGCAGATTCGGTGGGCGGCGACTTCTACACCTTCAGTCGTCTGGGTCGGGGCAAGGTGGGCGTGATGCTCGGCGACGTGGCCTCCCACGGCTTCTCGGCTGCGCTCGTCATGGCTCTGGTCATGTCCGCCGCCGGCATCCACGCGGCCACCTCGACGACTCCGGACGAGACCCTCACCGCGCTGCTCGAAAGTCTCTCCGCCGAGCTGGCGCGGACCGAGATGCACTTCAGCGTGTTCTACGGGATGCTCGATCCGGCTGGCCGACAGCTGGTCTATGCCAGCGCCGGGCATCCCCATGCGTTCCGGGTCCCCAGGGCCGGCCCGCCCCAACGGCTCGAAGCAACCGCGCCACCGCTCGGACTCGCGACAGCCGAAAGCATTGAGCGGCGGGAGGTGCCGTGGTCGTTTGGCGATGACCTACTGGTCCTCTGGACCGACGGTCTGGTGGATGCGCGTAACGAGTCGGGTGAGGCCTTCGGAGAGCAGCGCCTGCTGGATTGCGTCGGCAAGCTCCGCGGAAAGGCTCCCGAGGCCATAGTGAGCGCGGTGTTGAACGATGCGGAGGCCTTCGGCTCCCGTCCCACGGACGATCGCACGCTCCTGGTCCTCCGGATCTAGCGTGCCGCATGCGAAGCGCCGGCTGGGACAGCACTTTCTCACCGATCCCAGGCTGCTCGCGCGAATCGCCGATGCGCTGGAAGCAGGCCCCGCCGACGTCGTACTGGAAGTAGGACCAGGGTTGGGCGGGCTTACCGCCCCGTTGCTCGAGCGCGCAGGGCGGGTGATCGCTGTCGAGAAGGATCGCGAGCTGATCCCGGTGCTGAAGGCTCGGTTCCCCCACCTGACTCTGATCGAAGCAGACGCCCTCGAGCTCGACTGGCACACCCTCGCGCAGCCAGGCGAAGCCGGCCTGCTGGTCACCGGGAACATCCCCTACAACATCACGTCTCCCCTGATAGACAAGGCGCTGCTGCCACCGCGCCCCCGCCGCATCGTCTTTCTGGTCCAGAAAGAGGTCGCCGACCGGGTAATCGCCGCGTCCGGCACGCCCGCGTACGGAGCGCTCAGTATCGGCGTACAGTCGGTGGCGCGGGCAGAGCGCCTGTTTACGGTGTCGGCGGGTGCGTTCAAGCCCAGGCCAAAGGTTGATTCGGCGGTCCTTCGACTCACGCCATTGACTGAACCTCTCATCTCCAATCAGGAGCGGGAGAGCTTTCGGGTGCTGGTGGTTGGCCTCTTCGGATTCCGCCGTAAACAGATGCTGCGCGGGCTGCGGGAGTTCACCGGTTGGGACGCCCCTCGTGTGGCCGATCTCCTGTCCGCCGCCGGTGTTCCCCAGACAGTGCGCCCAGAGGTGCTGAGTCCGGCGGAATTTGTGCAATTACATCGAACGCTCGTTGACGGGGGATGGAGCATGCGGTAGCTTTGTGAAACATTTCACATAAATCAGGGTGAATGCGCAAAGTCGCCGAGTCCACCGTTCGCCGCCTGTCGCTCTACCTCCGTTTTCTGGAAGAATTCGAAGGCCAGGGGATCGGCACCGTCAGCTCCGGGGCACTGGCTTCGCGGGGCGGCACTACCTCGGCGCAGGTTCGCAAAGACCTCTCCTTTTTCGGCTCCTTCGGCAAGCGGGGACTGGGCTACCCGGTGCCGGAGCTGGCCGACCGGATGCGCGACATCCTGGGCCTGAAGCGCCGCTATCGGGTAGGGATGATCGGGGCAGGGAAGATCGGCAGCGCGCTGGTGCAATACCGCGGGTTCAAGCAGCGCGGATTCGACATCGTGGCCATCTTCGACAGCGACCCCTCGAAGATCGGCAGCCAGTGGAACGGCCTGACGGTGCAGGACATCGGCACGCTGGAGCGGGAGGTCTCCCGCCAGTCGCTCGACATGGCGGTGCTGGTGATTCCCGGCGACGTAGCCCAGGCGGTGACCGACCGGCTCGTCGCCCTTCACGTGAAGGCCATCCTCAACTTCGCTCCGGTACAGCTCGCGGTTCCCGATGACGTGGTGGTGAAGACGGTGAACCTGGCGCTCGAGCTGGAGACCTTGAGTTACGCGCTGGCGAATCGATAGTCCTCCTGGGGCGACCCTTCGCTCCGCTCAGGATGACAGCGTGATTCGCGACTGGCCCTTAGTCTAGCACCCCGAATAGTTTGTTGTATGTCCGTTCATGTCACCTCTGAGATCGGGGCCCTGCAATCGGTGCTGGTGCACACCCCCGGGCGTGAGCTCGAGGCGGTGACGCCGGGCAACCGGGCCGACTACCTCTATGACGACATCATCGATCTGGAGATCGCGCAGCGGGAGCACCGCCAGTTTGTGTCGGTTCTCAAGCGGTTCGCCCGGGTCCTTCAGGTGCGCGACCTCCTCGGCGAGATCCTGGAGCAGCCGGACGCGCGCGATTACCTGATTACCAGGACCATGGATGTAGTGCCCTCGGATGCCTTCGCGCAGCGGCTCAGCGCGCTGCCGGCCGAGGAGATCGTGAACATGCTGATCGAGGGCACTGAGGAGGAGAGCGGACCCATCGCGCAGGCCCTCAACGAGGTGGGGTTCGCCTTCCCGCCGCTGCCGAATCTGTTTTTCCCGCGTGACATCGGAATGGTCGTTGGGGAGCACGTGGTGGTAGGCGCCATGCGCCACGGCGTACGCTGGACCGAGGAGCTCCTGATCAACGCGCTGTTTCGCTTTCATCCCGAGCTGGCCAATGCCGGCATGCTATACGACGGGTCGGAGGAGCGGCGCAGTAACTACACCCTCGAGGGCGGAGACGTACACTACCTGCGCCCCGACCTCCTGGTCGTAGGCTTCAGCGAGCGGACCTCCCCGGCGGCGCTGGATCAGCTGTGCGAGACGGTTTTCGACCACGGAGTGGTTACCGACGTCCTCGTGGTCGTCATGCCGAAGACACCGACCGCGATCCATCTCGATATGATCTTCTCCCAGGTTGACCACCAGCTGTGTGTGGTCTATCCCCCGTTTTTCGTGGGGCCCGAGCGGCTGGCGGTGCTGCACCGGCGAAAGGGAACCGACGGCGTGCGTGAGATGCCCAACTTCTTTGCCGCGCTTCAAGCGGTGAATCTGCCGCTGGAGCCGATCTTTGCCGGAGGCGAACGGCGCATCAACCAGGAGCGGGAGCAATGGAGCTCCGCCTGCAACTTCCTGGCGGTGCGGCCCGGCACGGTAGTGAGTTACCGCCGGAACGACGCGACCCTCTGCGCACTGACCGACGTTGGGTTCCGGGTAGTGCCGGCCGTCAACTTCCTGGCCTTCGATGACTGGACCGACGCGAAGCATCGCACCGTGATCACCATCGAAGGGAGCGAGCTGGCGCGGGGCGGGGGCGGCCCCCGCTGCATGTCGCTGCCGCTCCGGCGGGCCCCGCTATGATGGGCACCTCAGCCTATCCCGACAGCACCTTGCTCGAGCGGGTGATGGCCCAGTTGCGGGTGGGCCCGCGCACGCCGTTGACGCTGTGTCATGAGGTGCTCGGTCTGCTCGGCGCTCCCGCGGCGATATGCGATCGCGTTGCCATCGCCCTGCTGGGTGCCGATCCGAGGGTGCGGCAGCTGGAAGACGGTCGCTGGGGGCTGGTACCCGAGGCTCAGGGCTCGCCGTTGCTGGACGACTGCGCCTTTGCCGTGGTGGACGTGGAGACCACCGGCGTCCGGTCGGGGTACGGCGACCGAATCACGGAGATCGCGGTTGCGGTCGTCCATGGCGAGCGTCGCGAGATCGTGTTCGAAACACTGGTGAACCCCGAGCGTTCGATCCCTCGCGCGGTTTGCGCCATCACCAACATCACCAACGAGATGGTGCGTAACGCGCCGCGGTTCTCCGAGGTTGCCGAGCGCCTGCTCGCTGCGCTCGCCGGCCGGGTGTTCGTGGCTCATAATGCCAGATTCGACTGGAACTTCGTCAGCGCCGAGCTGCGTCGTTCTCGCGACCTCACGTTGGATGGCACCCGATTCTGTACCGTACGTCTGGCGCGCCGGCTGGTTAAAGGAGTGCGCTCTTGCGGGCTGGACAATCTCTGCCGCTTCTTCGGATTTCGAAATGAGGCTCGGCACCGGGCGGGCGGCGATGCCCTGGTGACCGCGGAGCTGCTCTTCCGGCTGCTCTCGCTGGCGCGGCAGGAGGGAGCCCGGACGCTGCAGGATCTCATGGTGATCGAGGCGCGGCGCTACCGTCGTGGCCGCCGCCGAAAACGATCCGCCATGCCCACGGAGCCGCGGGCGGACTCGTGCCAGGAGGAATTGACGTGACCCTGCTTCGGTCGTTCAAGGTCGGCGGGCTTCGCTGCCACACCCTGGAGGGAGGCCGCCAGCATCTCGACGGGGGCGCCATGTTCGGGGTGGTGCCGCGGATGCTCTGGCAGACCCGGATCGAGCCCGACGAGCGCAACCGGATTCCACTGGCCATGCGCTGTGTGCTGGTCGAGCATGACGATGGACTGGTATTGATCGATACCGCGCTCGGCAACAAGGAGGATACCAAGTTCCTCGACATCTACGGGGTGGAAAACCAGGGACTCGAAGGCGCCACTCAGCTGGAAGACGCACTCGCCTCCGCCGGATTTCTGCCCCGCGACGTGAAGTGGGTGATCAACACCCACCTGCACTTCGATCATGCCGGGGGCAATACCACTATGGATCCCGAGCTGGAGAACGACCCGCGACGCCACGTCCGCCCGGCCTTCGTGAACGCCACGTACGTCGTGCAGCGCGGCGAGCTCGAATTTGCGCGCCACACCAACGAGCGCACCCGCGCCAGTTACCTGCCACACAACTTCGAGCCGGTCGCGGCCGCCAACCGCTGGCGTTTGCTGGATGGAGACGCAGATGTGCTGCCGGGAATCTCGGTGCGACTGACCCCCGGTCACGTGCCGTTTCACCAGGCGGTGATGCTCCGGGACCGGGGAGACACCGCGCTATTCGTGGGCGACCTGTTTCCCACCGCGGCGCACTTGCCGCTGCCGTGGATCATGGGCTACGACCTCGAGCCGCTCCGCACCCTGGAGAGCAAGCGGACAATCCTTCAGGAAGCGGTTGCCGGCGGCTGGCGCCTGATCTTCGAGCACGACCCAACGGTGGCGATGGGAACACCGGTCCGGGATGGCAAAGGCGTGGTGCTGAGCGATGTCACGCCTGCCGCCGAGCCTGCCAACGTGGTATCTGGTTGACACTTGCCTCGGTGCTGACTAGCTTCCGCACCTTGTGAAAGCGGGGAATCGAGTTCCCCCACCCTGAGCCTGCCGGCACGATGCCGCAGCGCAACCGGGTCCTGGCGTCGGAGCGAATCGGGTGGCACGCGCCACCGTGGGCTTCGTGTCGTGGGCATCCGGTCATCGCCGGGTGCCCTTTTTGGTTTTTACGTTGGAGGCACGAGCTGGCCACGAACGATCGCGACAAGCGAATCCGCGTTAACCGCATGATCCGGATCAGCCCGGTGCGTGTCATCACCGCAGCCGGTGAACAGCTCGGGGTTCTGCCAATCGAGGAAGCCCTCGCGGCCGCCCTGGAACGCGGATTGGATCTCGTGGAAGTAGCGCCGACCGCCCGGCCCCCCGTCGTCAAGATCATGGATTACGGGAAGTTCAAGTTCGAAGAGGCCAAGGCCGCGCGCGCGGCCAAGAAAAAGCAGCACATCATTCAGCTCAAGGAAGTGAAGTACCGGCCCGGAATCGATGACCACGATTTCGACTTCAAGACCCGCCACGCGCGGGAGTTTCTGGGCGACGGCAACAAGGTCAAGGTGACCATGATGTTTCGGGGCCGGCAGATGGCCCATCTGGAGCTGGGGAAGGCGGTGCTCGATCGCGTGGCAGCCAACCTGGCGGACGTCGGCAAGATCGAGTCCGATGCCAAGCTCGAGGGGCGGAACATGACGATGGTCATCGCGCCGAAGTAGGAGGGCGGTAGATACAACGGCGGTAGACACAGCGGCGGTAGAAAAGAGGCGGAAGATTTACCGCCCGAGACGAGCGCAGCGAGGCGAGGATACCGCCTTTACCGCCGCTTCACCTACCGCCCGAGACGAGCGCAGCGAGTTGAGGAGATAAAATGCCGAAGATGAAGACCAAGCGTGCCGCTATGAAGCGCCTGAAGAGAACCGGAACCGGGAAGCTCAAGCGCTGGCATGCCAATCACAGCCATATCCTGACCAAGAAGTCGCGCAAGCGGAAGAATCGGCTGAAAAAGCCGGATCTCGTCAGCTCGGCGGATTTCCCTCGCGTCAGCCGTCTCCTCCAGGCGTAAGGATATTTCATGCCCCGCGTCAAGAACGGCGTTGCCCACCACGCTCGCAAAAAGAAGATCATGGAGGCCGCCAAGGGTGCGCGTGGTGGCCGGAGCAAGCTCTACAAGGCCGCCAAGGAGACGGCCGAGCGGGCCATGCGCTATGCCTACCGCGATCGCCGCAAGAAGAAGGGTGAGTTCCGTGCACTCTGGATCACCCGGATCAATGCGGCGGCGCGGATGCAGGGGCTGAGCTATAGCCGGCTCATGGCCGGGCTGCGGAAGGCGGGTGTCGAGATCAACCGTAAGGTCCTGGCCGATCTGGCGGTGCACGATATCGACGCCTTTGCCAAGATCGCCGAGATGGCCAAGAGCGCCGACCAGAAATAGGGTAGGCCCGCATGTGGGCGCACACGGCCGTGTGCGCCTACACTTATCAGCCCGGATGGGGCCGTTCGCACTGGGCGGGCGGCCCCATCGCCGTACCCCATCACTATCTCCGAGCCTGATGCCCACTTCAACCGGCTATCCCGAACTCGATGCGCTGCTACCCCGGCTGGACGGGGTAGCCCGCCTCAGCGTGGACCAGCTCGCCTCCGAGCTCATTGCCGTGCTGGGCCGCAAGAATGGGGCACTCACCGAGGCCCTGAAATCGGTGCCGTCGCGCCCGCTCGACCAGCGGAAGGGATATGGGGCCGCCGTCAATCAGCTTAAGGCCAGCTTCGAGGCGGCATTTGCCGCCCGACGGGAAGTCCTTGTATCGGAGCAGCGCGGCCGCGAGTCGGCCGAGATCGATCTCACCATGCCGGGCCGCCGACCCAGCGGCGGCGGCGAGCACCCGGTAACCCGGGTGCTGGATGAGATCGTCGAGATCTTCCGCGGTCTCGGCTTCACCGTAGCGGTGGGTCCGGAGGTCGAGACCGAGTGGTACAACTTCACCGCCCTCAACTTCCCCCCCGACCACCCGGCCATGGACATGCACGACACGCTGTACGTGGATGGCGCGCCGATCGAGGGCAAGCAGGGTGGGCGACTCTTGCTGAGGACCCACACATCTCCGGTCCAGATTCGGGCCATGCTCGAGTCGTCCCCGCCGCTGCGGCTGGTCATCCCGGGGCTGGTCTACCGCAACGATCCGTTCGATGCGTCACACGCACCCGCTTTCTCCCAGATCGAGGGCCTGGCGGTCGACGAGGGAATCTCCTTCGTGGATCTGAAGGCCACGCTGGTCCATTTTGCGCACCGGTTTTTCTCGCCCAGTACCAAGGTTCGTTTCCGGCCCTCGTTTTTCCCCTTCACTGAGCCATCGGCGGAAATGGATGTCGAGTGTCAGCTCTGCCATGGCGGCGGATGCCCGGCGTGCAAGGGGACCGGCTGGATGGAAATCCTCGGCTGTGGCATGGTGCATCCTGCCGTGTTCGAGCAGTCCGGGGTCGATCCAGAACGGTACACCGGCTGGGCCTTCGGCATGGGCCCGCACCGGATCACGATGCTGCGGCATGGCATTCCGGACATCCGGCTGCTGTATGACGGAGATATGAGGTTTCTCGAACAGTTCGTGCCGGGTGGTCAGCGGGGCGGGCACCCGCCCACGGGTGGATGGACAGCGGGGCAGAAGTCGTGAACGTTTCCCTACGCTGGCTCGAGGATTTTTTCCGTCGCCGTCTCGACGTCAAGGATGTCACCGAGCGTCTAGCCATGCTGGGCGCCCCGGTAGATGCCGTGGAGCCACTCCATGCCGGCCTCGATGATGTGCTGATCGGCCTGGTCGAGGAAGTGCGCCCGCATCCCAACGCCGATCGGCTGCGGGTCTGCCTGGTCAACGACGGTAGTACCGAGCGGCGGAACGTGGTGTGCGGCGCGGCGAATGTGACGGCGGGACGGAAATACCCCTTCGCACCGATCGGCGCCACGCTCCCGGGGGGCCTTCGGATCGAAAAGCGGAAGCTCAGGGGTGAGACATCGGAGGGCATGCTGTGCTCCGCCCGGGAGCTGGGCCTCGGTCAGGATGGCGATGGGATCTGGGAGCTCGAGACCGAAAGTGTCGCGGGCACCCGGCTGCTGGAGGCCATTCCGGTCGACGACCACCGGCTGATAGTCGACGTGGGGCCCAACCGCCCCGACCTGTTGGGACACAAGGGGATTGCCCGGGAGCTGTCTGCCTCGTACGCGGTGCCGTTCCGCCTTCCGGTCATTCCGGGCTCGTCCACGATCGAGGTACCGCCAGTGCGGCGAGTGGGCAACAGCGCGGAGGTCGGTGGCGTCCGGGCGGCAATCGAGGACCTCGAAGGCTGTCCCCGGTTCCTCGCCGCCGTGGTAAAGGGCGTGAAGATCGGTCCGTCTCCCGACTGGCTGGCCCGCCGGTTGGAGTCGGCCGGTGTTCGGTCGATCAACAACGTGGTGGACGCCACCAACTACGTCATGTTGGAGCTCAATCAGCCGATGCACGCATATGACATCGCCCGGCTCCGGGGGCCGGGCGTGGTGCCTCGGCGGGCCCGCGAGGGCGAGACCGTGGTCACCCTCGACGGCGTGGAGCGCAAGCTCACACCGGAGATGACGGCGATCGCCGACGACGGGGGCGTTATCGGGATCGCCGGTGTGATGGGCGGCAGTGCCACCGAAGTGACCACCGAGACGGTGGACCTCTTCCTCGAGTGCGCCTACTTCACCCCCGCTGGTATCAGGCGGACCCGCCGCGCCCTGGGGCTCTCCACCGAGGCGAGCTACCGCTTCGAGCGGGGCATCGACCGATGGGGCGGCGTCGAGGCGCTAAGACGATGCATCGAGATCATCGGAGCAACCGCAGGGGGCGAGCTGGCCGGGCCACCGGTAGATGTGGGGCC
>Ga0136631_10000214_pt1 | contig 17503 bp, 17 predicted proteins | sample AntDrymUQ6012206_2_FD_104655 | JGI IMG/M metagenome (GOLD analysis project Ga0136631, IMG submission 104655) | Polar desert sand microbial communities from Dry Valleys, Antarctica - metaG UQ601 (22.06) | ecosystem: Environmental > Terrestrial > Soil > Desert | place: Antarctica: Dry Valley... | reverse complement strand
GTTCGCCAACGCCCGCAAGCTCCGCGCGCTCAACGCCCAAATAGAAGCGCTCTCACTCCACGCCGCCAGCCGCGCCGAGGGATGGGGGGAGAAATAGGACCCGAGAAGTGCGGAAAGGGAGGTTCCACCAGCAGCGACAAGGCGATCACCGCGACCTGCCCCGCCGGCAAGACCATCATCGGCGGCGGCGGAAGCACCTCGCTCAACCTCACGGACAAGCTCGCGATCATGCAGAGCGAGCCGGGCGCGCTGACGTCGGGCAAGGCGACGACCTGGGTCGTCGAGGCGCACGAGGTCACCAGCACGAACAGCAGCTGGACCGTCAGCGCGAAGGCGGTCTGCGCGACCGGCTGATCACGACAACCACGAAGCGGGGCCGCTATCGCGGCCACAAAAAGGGAGGGCGGCTCAGGCCGCCCTCCCTGCGTTTGTAAGGCCAGCCGCCCTGCGCCGATCCGCGCCGCGCGATCATCTAGGGTTGAGCGGGCATGGCCACAGAGGACGCCAAGACGCTCATCGAGACTGCCGTGGCGCGCTTCCTCGACGAGGTGCCCGCGCTCGCCCCGCTGAAGCTCATCTTCGCCGTCGAGCTGCGCGGTCGCGGCGACGTGCAGATGTACCGCGTGCAGTTGCCCGGGCCGCAGGTCACGAAGGGGATCGCCGACGATGCCCGCGTGCGCGTCGAGATGCCGCGCTCGTTCTTCAACGTCATGGCGCAGGAGGCCCACATCGCCGACTGGCGCGAGGCCTTCATGTACGGCAAGGCCAAGGCGACCGGTGTCGACCAGATCCTCAAGCTCATCGTCCACGTCGTGGAGAAGCAGGAGGAGCGCCAGCGCACGCGCAGGGCGCGGCACTGAGCCACCGACGTCGACGCCGATCCTCGACCACCGTCTCGGGTGGGCGCCGGCGCACGAGGATCGGCCGTAAGAGTTTGCCTGCCGGGTAGACCGGCGCGATACAACATCGGGGGGATGGAGCCTGCCGATCTGAGGAGGCCGGGCCCTGGTCGCGCGTCCGGCGCCGCCGCTCGGTCGTTCGGCGCGCTCGACGAGCTTCCGGAGGCGACCGTCGTGCTCGCACCCCTGCGCGACGACGCTGGCGTCGTCATCGACCTCGTCTTCGACTACGCCAACCGCGTCGCGGCGGCGGCCGTCGGCATGGCGGCGGACGAGCTGCAAGGCCGCAGCGTGCTCGAGGCGCTGCCGGCGTTCCCACGCGGGCTGTTCGAGAGCCTCGTCGCTGTCGTCGAGGAGGGCGTGCCCCTGCGCGCGCGGCTTGACGACAGCGACGCCGTCGCCGGTCAAGCCGCGTTTGACGGCCGCTTCGACGTCTCGGCGTCGCGGGTCGGCGGCCGGCTGCTCGTCGTCTACGAGGACGTCGCGGGGCGGGCCCGCGCCCACGCCGCCGAGCGGCGCTTCGGCGCCGTCATCGAGGCGACGTCGGACTGGGTCTCGATCGCCGACAGCGACGAGAAGCTCGTGTACGTCAACTCCGCCGGGCGGCGGATGGTCGGCATCGGTCCCGACGACGACGTCGTGGGCGTGCGGGTCGGCCAGTTCTCGCCGGCCTGGGCTCGCGAGCGCGTGCTGCGCGAGGCGCTCCCCGTCGCTCGCCGCGAGGGCGTCTGGCGCGGCGACCTGGCCCGCCTGCACCGCGACGGTCACGAGATCCCGGTCTCGCAGGTCATCGTCGCGCGCACCGACGAGGACGGCGAGGTCGAGTTCTACGCGACGATCGCCCGCGACATGACGCACGAGCGCGCGGCGCAGGACGCGCTGCGCGAGAGCGAGGAGCGCTTTCGCATCGCCTTCGAGCAGGGGCCTGTCGGGGTCTCGCTGCTCGACCTCGAGGGCAACTTCGCGCAGGTCAACGACGCCTACTGCAGGACGGTACGGCGCTCACGCGAGGAGCTGCTGCGGCTCGGCCCCGTCGCGATCACGCACCCCGACGACCTGGCGGTCACGCGCTACGCGATGCGCTCGCTGCTCAGCGGCGAGGTACCGGTCTTTCGCTTCGAGAAGCGCTACGTCGACCCCGCCGGCGAGATCGTCTGGGTCGAGGTGAGCGGCACGGTCTTCCGGGACGCGCAGGAGCGCCCGCAGTTCCTCATCGGGATGGTGCAGGACGTCGGCGAGCGGCGCGTCGCGCACACGCTGCAGCGCAGCATGCTCACGACGCAGCTGCCGGAGGTCGAGGGCGTCGAGCTCGCGGTCCGTTACCTGCCGGGCAGCTCCGACGCCGAGGTCAGCGGCGACTGGTACGACGTCATCCCGCTGCCCGACGGTCGCGTCGGCCTCGTCATCGGCGACGTCGTGGGCCGCGGCGTCGAGGCCGCCGCGACGATGAGCCAACTGCGAACGGCGCTGCGGGCCTACGCCGTCAAGGGCCTGGAGCCGGCCGCGGTCGTCGCGAAGCTCCACCGGCTCGTCGGTCACCTGCGCGTGGGCCTCAGCACGACGCTCGCCTACCTCGACCTCGACCCGTTCACGCTCGAACTGCGCTACGTCAGCGCGGGACACCTGCCCGTGCTGCACGCGCCGCGAAACGGATCGCCGCGCTACTTGACGGGCGCGCGCTCGACGCCCCTGGGGGCGGCCCCCGCGCAGCCGCCGATCCCGCAGGAGCGGCTCGTGCTCGAGCCTGGCGACAGCCTCCTGCTGTACACCGACGGGCTCGTCGAGCGGCGCGACGCCGGCATCGACAGTCGCCTGGAGGAGCTGCGTGCAGCGGTGCAGACCGCCCCCTACGACCTGCAGGAGGGGCTGAACCAGATCACGACGATACTCACCGACTGCGACGTGCGAACCGACGACATCGCGCTGTTGGCGGTGCGTGCCCACGGGCCGCCGCCAGGCTCGTTCGCGACTGGGATGCGTGGCGTGGCCGCTGAGCTTGGCGCGCTGCGCAGCAGCCTGCGCGCGTGGCTGGCCGGCGCCGGTGCCACGCCGGGCGAGATCAACGACGTCCTCATCGCCGTCGGCGAGGCCTGCTCGAACGCGATCGAGCATGCCGATGGCGACGGCGACGGCGACGGCGACGCCGACGCGACGATCGACGTGCGCGCGCGGATGAGCGGGCGCGAGCTCGCGGTGAGCGTCGGCGACTGCGGGACCGCGCGGACGGCGACCGCGCCCTCCGACCCCGGCCTGCGGCTCATGCGCGCGCTGTCGAGCAGCGTGAAGATCTCAAACGCCCAGAACGGCAGGCGCGTGGAGCTGCGCTTCGGTCTGGCCGGTGGCGAGCCGCCGCCGCCGCCGGCCGACGTGGGGCAGCGGGCGCCCCCCGCCGGCGCGGCGATGAGCCTCGAGCGCGTGGGCGACGTGCCGGTCGCCCGCCTGCAGGGAGAGGTGGACCTCGGAGGCGTGGCGCAGCTCGGCCCGTCGCTTGCCGCGACGGTGCAGCCACACGACCGCGGGCTCGTGCTGGACCTCAGCGCCGTGGACTACCTCGACAGCGCCGGCGTGCATCTGCTCGGAGAGCTCGTGCTCACGCTCGAGGAGTGCGGGCAGCGGCTGCGCGTCGTGGCCGAGCCCGGTGCGCCCGTGCGGCGGGTGCTGGAGCTCGTCGAATTCGAGCAGACCGTCGCGGTCGACGCGTCGGTCGCCGCCGCGGTCGCGGCGCTCACGCCACCGGCGCTCGCGGACTGAGCACCGGGCGTCGCTACTCGAGCGCCGCGCCGCCGTCGTAGAGCTTGAGGACGCGGACCGCGCCGTCGCCGATGTCGAGGTGCGGGATGTCGAGGCACAGACGGCACAGGACGCACTCGTCGACGTTCTCGGCGACGATCTCCAGGCCCCCGCCCTCGGACTCGCGGTAGATGTCGACCGGGCAGACCTGGCTCAGGTGCCCGGCGAGCTGAGGCTCCTGCGCGACTGCCTCGTCCTCGACCTCGATGCCGATGAAGATGCCGTCGGTCCTCATCGCGAGCCCCCTCTGACCCACTCGGGGACGCTCACGCCCGGTGGCGGCCGGTGCTGCACGTGGGGGGGAAGCTTGGACTTCATGATGTCCGGGATCTCCGAGATCTCCTCGGCGACCGTGATGCCGGCGTCGGCCAGGCGCGCGATCTTCTCCGCGGCCGTGTCCTCCTTACCCTCGACGATCGTTCCGGCGTGACCGAAGCTCATGCCCGGCATCTCGTCCATGAAGCGGCCCGCCATGAACGCGACGATCGGCATGCGGCAGTCGGTGTCGATGACCCAGGCGGCCAGCTCGGCCTCCATGCGCCCGCCGGGCTCGGTGTAGATGACGATGCCCTCCGTCTGCTTGTCGGCCTGGAAGGAGGGCATGAGCTCGGCGTACGTCGAGCCGATGATCGCATCGCCGCCGATCGACACGGCGGTCGACTGGCCGAGACCGGCGGCCGTGAGCGTCGAGGACATCTCGGTCGTCATGCCGCCGGAGCGGCTGATGACGCCGATCGGTCCGTGCGTGTAGGCCTGCTCGGCGTTCTTCGCCGGGCCGCCGATGCCGCCCATCTTGACGACGTCGGGCACGATGATGCCCAGGCAGTTCGGGCCGATGATGCGCGCTCCGCGCATGGTCGCAAGCTCGACCATCTCGGCCACGTCGCGGCGCGGGATCCGCTCGGTGACGATGACGATGAGCTTGATGTCGTTCTCGATCGCCTCGAAGACGGCGTCCTTCGTGAATGCCGGCGGCACCGTCACGACCGAGCCGTCGATCGGCCCGCCGCGCGCCTCGACGGCCTGGCCGACCGTGTCGTAGACGGGGACGCCGTGGACGTCGCGGCCCTTGCGGCCAGGCGTGACGCCGCCGACGATCTTCGCGCCGGTCCCGTAGTCGAGGCACTCGCGCGTGAGGTTGACGGCCTCGCGGCCCGTGATGCCCTGGACGATGAACGTCGTGTCGCCGTCGATGAGGATGCTCATCGCGATGTCACTTGACCGGCTCCTGGTGACCGATGTTCGCGACCGCGCGGCGCGCCGCCTCGTGCATCGACACCGACCGGTCGGCGTACTCGATGCCGTACTTCTCGAGGATCTTGAAGCCCTCCTCCTCCCACGCGCCCGGGATCCGGAAGATCGCGATCTTCTCGGCGGGGTCGAAGTCGAGCTCCAGGCAGGCCTTGATGACCCCGCGGGCGACGATGTCCACGCGCGTGTTGGAGACGATCGACATCATCACCGCGATCTTGTCGACGCCTGGCTTGGTGAGCACGAGCTTCGCCAGCCCGCAGGTCTTGCTGACGGACGGGTTGCCGCCGATCTCGCAGTAGTTCGCGGGCTCGCCCCCGTGGGCGCGGACGGCGTCGAAGAGCGTCAGCGAACCGCCGCCGGCGCCGATGACGAGGCCGATGTTCCCGTCGAACTCGGTGACGTTGCCGGCGACGCCGCGGTGATCGGCGCCGTCGACCGCCTCGCCGGCTAGCTCGAACTCCGTCGGCTCGCGCGCCAAGCGCGTCTCGTCGTCGCCGACGCCGAGCTCGCGGAGCAGGTCCTTATGGCGCCCGCGGGCCTCGCTCTCCATGTCCATGTGCGCGTCGAGCGCGACGAAGCTGCCGTCCACCAGCTCGCCGATCGGGTTGATCTCGGCGAGCACCATGTCGTTGTCGACGAACAGCTGCGCGAGGTTGCGGACGATCGGGGTCAGCCGCTGCAGCGCGCGCCCGGTGACGCCGGTCTGCGCGATGCAGTCCTTGGCCTGGAAGTCGCTGATCGGCATGAGGTTGGAGATGTGCACGCGCCCGACGTGGTCGGGGTGCTGCTCGGCGACGTCCTCGATGTCGATGCCGCCCATGTCGCTGAAGAGGATCACGGGCTTCTTCGCCGTCCCGTCCCAGACGACGCCGGCGTAGTACTCCTGCTTGACATCGGCCTTCGGGACGACGAGCACCCCGCGCGGCATGTGCCCGTTGATCTCGAGCTCGAGGATCTCCGCCGCGTCGCGCTCGGTCTCCTCCGGCGTGTCGGCGAACTTCACGCCACCCGCCTTCATCCGTCCGCCGGTCAGGACCTGCGACTTGATGACCGTCGGGCCGCCGATGCGCTCTGCGATCGCCCTCGCCTCGGCGGGGTCGGTCGTGAAGCCGAAGTCCGTGACAGGGATCCCGGCGCGCTTGACGATCTCGCGGGACTCGTACTCGAAGAAACGCATCTGCTCCTGACTTCCCGTAGGCGTCGGACGGCGGGGAGCCTATAAGACGATCGACGTTGCACGTGATGGACCTATGTGAACAGGCGCCCTTCGATCCGATCAGGCGGTCGCGCTCTCCAGCTCGTAGGCCTCGGCGAGCTCGGGGTCCTTGCGCGCCAGCATCTCCGCGAGGTCGACCATGACGCGGCACTGCTTCCACGTCGCGTCGTCCTGCATCTTGCCGTCGATCATGTGCACGCCGCGCCCGTCGGGGATCGCCTCGATGACGCGCTTGGCGAACAGCACCTCTTCGGGATTGGGCGAGAAGACCTTCTTGGCGATGTCGATCTGCACCGGGTGCAGGGACCACGCGCCGACGCAGCCCATGATGAACGCGGCCCGGAACTGGGTCTCACAGCCGGCGACGTCCTTGATGTCGCCGAACGGGCCGTAGAACGGCAGCAGGCCGGCGGCCGTGCAGGCATCGACCATGCGGCCGATCGAGTAGTGCCAGAGATCCTGCTGGGCGCTCTCGCGGGGCGCGTCCGGCCGCTCCGGGTCCGGGTCTGAGAGCACGCGGTAGCCGGGATGGCCGCCGCCCACGCGTGTCGTCTTCATCCGCCGGCTGGCGGCGAGGTCGGCCGGCCCGAAGCTCATGCCCTGCATCCGCGGGCTGGCGGCCGCGATCTCCTCGAGGTTGGAGACGCCGAGCGACGTCTCCAAGAGCGCATGGATGAGGATCGGGCGGTCGATCTGAGCCTTGGCCTCGAGCTGCGCGAGCAGGCGGTCGACGTAGTGGATGTCCCACGGGCCCTCGACCTTCGGGACCATGATGACGCTGAGCTTGTGGCCGATCTCGGTGACGATCTGGGTGATGTCGTCGAGCACCCAGGGCGACTCGAGCGCGTTGACCCGCGTCCACAGCGCCGTGTCGCCGAGATCCATCTCGCGCCCGACGGTGATGAGCCCGTCCCGCGCCGCCTCCTTGCGCTCGACCGGCACGGCGTCCTCCAGGTTGCCGAGCAGGATGTCGACCTTCTTGGCTATGTCGGGCGCCTTGGCGACCATCTTCTCGTTGGAGAAGTCGAGGAAGTGGATCATCCGCGACGGCGTCACCGGGATGTCCAACAGAGGGTCGGGCGCGCCGATCGCCAGCGGCTTGAGGAATGCACGGGGGTTGCGCACGGGCGCCTCCAGGTCGTCGTGGGGGGACGGCGGTCGTCGGCTGCCCAACTTATCGCCTGACGCGCGGTCGTCCGGGGCGGCTGCCAAAAGCGCTGGGGCCGGCGGGCTACTTGAGCGCTGCGGCGTTCAGGTAGAAGGACCGCCGGGGCCGTGCAGGAGGCGTTCGACGGCGATGTGGGGAAGTTCGGCCCGGGGCGAGAGCGGCCGGGAAGCTCGGCCTGGGGGCGACAGCGGCGCGCGTGGCCGGGGCGACTTCCGCATGACGCGGATGCGGAAGGCGCCCCACCCCCAAGCCCACAAGGTAAGCGTGTCGCTTTCTCCCCTCCATAGGGGGAAAAGGCGACACGCTTGGCGACACGCCCGGCCCGTCGCGCCCCGCTTGCGCCAGCTCGTGGCCGGCAGCGCGCCCCGCTTGCGCTCGCTCGTGGCTGGCCGGCGCCCCGCTCGCGCCTCGCCGGCGCCCCGCTCGTGCCTCGCCGGCGCCCCGCTCGCGCCTCGCCGGCGCCCCGCTCACGCCCGCACCGACTCCTCGGTGATGCAGTTCATCCCGCCACCGAACGCCGAAATCCACCGCCCACGACCGTCTTGCCTCCCCACCCGCCATCGAGCGACACCCACAAAGTGTGTGGTAATCTTACGTTTACGTAAGATGCCGAATGAGACCACACACCCCGCCCGCCGGCGCATCGGCGTCGACTCCGACCACCACCACTACAAGTGGTGGGCCCTGTCCTGTACGAGCCTCGGGATGCTGCTGGCCACGATCAACTCCGGGACGCTCATCATCGCCCTGCCGGACCTCGAGCGCGCGCTCCACACGGGGCTCCTGACGCTCGTCTGGGTGATCCTCGCCTACATGATCGCCTCGACCGTGCTCGTCCTCACGGCGGGCCGGCTGTCGGACCTCTTCGGGCGCAAGCAGGCCTACGTCGGCGGCTTCGTCGTCTTCGCGCTGGCCTCGCTCGGCGCCGGCTTCGCGTCGGATGCGACGCAGCTCATCCTCTGGCGCATCCTGCAGGGCATCGGCGGCGCGTTCCTCTTCGCCAACGCCGCCGCGCTGGTCACCGACGCCTTCCCGCGCGAGCAGCTCGGGCTGGCGATGGGGACCAACACGATGGTCGCGGCCGTCGGCCTCGTCATCGGCCCGGTGCTCGGCGGCGCGCTTGTCTCGGTCGGCTGGCAGTGGGTCTTCTGGTTCAACGTGCCGCTCGGGCTGCTCGGCGCCGCCTGGGGCGCGACGATCCTGCGCGAGCTGGCGCGGCCCGATGCCGTCCGCGGCCTGGACATCCTCGGGACCGTGACGTTCGTCATCGGCCTCACCGGCCTCGTCTTCGGGATCTCGCGCGGCGGGATCGACGGCTGGGTCGACCCGCTGGTCCTCGGCGGCCTCGCGCTCGCGGTCGTTCTGCTGCCTGCCTTCGTCGTCATCGAGGGGCGCGTCGCGGCGCCGATGCTCGACCTGTCGATCTTCCGCAACCGGCTCTTCGCGGCCGCCAGCGGCGCGGCCTTCGTCAACGGCCTGTCGCGCTTCGCGCTGATGTTCGTCTTCGTCTTCTACTTCCAGGGCCCGCAGGGCGACGACCCGATCACGGCCGGGATCAAGCTTGCGCCGCTGGCGTTGGGGATGCTCGTCGCCTCGCCGATCGCGGGCGTTTGGGCCGACCGCCACGGCTCGCGCGCGCTCGCCGCGATGGGGATGGTCGTCAGCGCCGTCGGCCTCGCGCTCATGACGACGCTCGCGGTCCACACGCCGTACTGGCAGAGCGGGCTGTGGCTGCTCATCGTCGGCGTCGGCTCGGGCATGTTCAACTCGCCCAACACCGCGGCCATGATGGGCACGGTGCCCGCGCATCGCCGCGGCGTCGCGGCCGGCGCACGGATGATGCTGCAGAACACGGGCGCGGTCTTGTCGATCGCCTTCGTCCTCGCGATCATCACGGCCGCGGTGCCGAAGGACATCCTCTTCCAGATCTTCTCCGGGCTCACGAGCGGCCTCTCGGACGCGCAGCTCGACCCGTTCATCTCCAACATGCACATCGCGCTGTGGGTGCTGGCGGCGACGTCGATCGTCGGCGCCGTCATCTCGCTGCTGCGCCCGCCCGACGAGGAGCCCGCAGCGGTCGCCCACAAGGAGCGCCGGGCACTGGAGCACGCCGCCGCATGACCCCGACTGTTGCGAGCCCGACCGGCCTGCGGATCGGCGACCTCGCCAAGCGCGCCGGTACGACGCCGCGCACGATCCGCTACTACGAGGAGCTCGGCCTGCTGCCGTCGGCCGCCGAGCGCGACGCCGGCCAGCACCGGATGTACTCCGAGGGCGATGTCGAGCGCCTCGAGCAGCTCCTGCGCCTGAAGGACCTGCTCGGGCTGACGCTCGACGAGCTGCGCGACGTCGTCGAGCACGAGGATGCGCGCAGCGCGCTGCGCCAGGAGTTCCGCCACGGGACGCCGTCGCGCGAACGCCGCGAGGAGATCCTCGACGAGGCGCTCGAGCACATCGGCCACCAGCTCGCGCTCGTGCAGCGCCGCCGCGACAAGCTCGACGCCCTTCAGGCCGAGCTCGAGGAGCGGCGCGCGCTGCTCCGTTCGCGCCTGCGCGAGCTGTAGCGCCCGCTGAGTGGCGCCACAGGCACGCGGTCGTGCATCATCCGCGGGCGGGCCGCACCTCACAAGGAGACTGGATGAGCGACGACTTCACCACCGATCAAGCCGAGCGCGAGGCCTCCGGCGCGCATCCCTACGGGCGCTATCTCGAGGAGTTCGAGGTCGGCGCGGTCTACAAGCACTGGCCGGCCAAGACGGTGACCGAGAGCGAGGACCACCTCTTCTGCCTGCTGACGATGAACCACCATCCGCTGCACCTCAACGACGTGTACGCCAAGGCGTCGCAGCAGGGTCGCAACGTCGTTGTCGGGCCGATGGTCTACTCGCTCGCACTGGGCATGAGCGTCTCGGACGTCAGCGGCAAGGCGATCGCGAACCTCGCGACGGAGGAGCTCAAGCACCCGGCACCGGTCTTCCACGGCGACACGCTGTTCTGCGAGTCCGAGGTGCTCGAGAAGCGCGAGTCCAAGACGAAGCTCGACCGCGGCACCGTTCGCGTGCACACGCGCGTGCGCAACCAGGATGGCGTGCTCGTCGCGGAGTTCAAGCGCCTCGTGCTCGTGCCGCGCAAGGACCACGGCACGGCCAAAACGTCGGCGGACGAGTGATCGCGAGGGGCGCCCACAGACGCCCCCCGCGATCGATCATCGCCTCAGCAGGTGGCGCTGAGGTGGAACCCGCGGTCGGCCGCGACGCCGGCGCCGTCGAACGTCCGGACGTCGATCGCGGTCGTGCTCTTGTCGGCCGCGACGGTCGGCGTGACCGTGACCTGGCCCGGATCGGTTCCCGTCACCGTGGCCGACAGCGCGCACGTGCTCAGATCGCCGGTGAACACGACGTTGTAGTCCCCCATGCCGGCGTTGTCGCTGACGCCACCCGAGGGCACGCCACGTGTCTGCCCGGCCGCGCCGGCCGCCGTGACCTGCGCGAGCGGGCTCAGCGCCTGCGTGGCGGTGACGGCGTCCTTCGTCATGTCGGCCGCGTTCTTGCCATCCACGCGGTCGGCGTTCAGGCCTGTCGCGACCCCGGTGGCGTTCGTGACGAACGGCTTCTTGGAGTCGCCCCCCGTGCCGACCGAGAAGAGGCCGCCGACGTCCCCGTTGGAGGCGTTGAACTCGAACGCGAAGCCGGTCGAGAGGTTGTTCGCGCGCACGCACGGGTTCTGCGGGCGCGGCGTCGCCGCCGAGCCGCCGGCCTGCGAGCGGCAGCCGTAGACCGCGCCACCGCCGGAGGACGACAGGTTGGACTGGCGGGTCGCGTAGCCGCCGGTCGGCGTGGTCGTGGAGCCGACCCTCGAGATGATCTCCGTCTCGCGCACGGTCGTTCCGTTGCGGACGCCTTCACGCAGGCTGCCGCCCGTGCGGGCGACGGCGAACGGGGAGATGCCCAGGACGAGCAGGCCGGTCGCCACCAGCACCGAGCGCGTTCGCGGGGACCGTCCCGCCAGCGGGACGCGGAGCCTGCGACGGCCCTCCGTGGTCGGCGCAGCAGGGTTGTTCTGACGATCCATGGTGAGCTCCTCCGTTCGTGGCCACGGGCTGATCGCGGATGCCCGCCGAGGACGTCCGTCGTCGTGTTCTGGGCCGACCTCGCGGTCGTCCGGTGGGCGGCGCGACCAGGTCGTGGTCAGCAGGTCACGCGTTCTTTACGTATCGACTCCCCAGCGACGCCGAAGTTGCGCGACAATCGAGGACAACGCATATCAGAGACCGAGGAGACAAGCGTGAGCGACACGACGACCGTGCCGACGAAGAACGAGAAGCTGATCCGGTGGGTGGACGAGATTGCCGCCCTCACGAAGCCCAAGGACGTGCACTGGTGCGACGGCTCCGCCGAGGAGTACGACCAGCTCGCGCAGCAGCTCGTCGATGCCGGCACGTTCACGAGGCTCGCGGACGCCAAGCGCCCGAACTCCTATCTCGCGCGCTCGGACCCTGGTGATGTGGCGCGCGTCGAGGACCGCACGTTCATCTGCTCCGAGACGCAGCACGGCGCCGGCCCGACGAACAACTGGACCGACCCGGCCGAGATGCGCGAGAAGCTGGGCGGCCTCTTCGACGGCTGCATGGAGGGCCGGAGGATGTACGTCGTGCCGTTCTCCATGGGCCCGCTCGGCTCACCGATCGCCCACATCGGCGTGGAGCTGACCGACTCGGCCTGTGTCGCGGTGAACATGATGATCATGACCCGCGTCGGCACCGGCACGCTCGAGGTCCTCGGCGAGGACGGCGAGTTCGTCCCCTGCGTGCACTCCGTCGGCGCCCCGCTGGCCAAGGGCGAGGAGGACGTGGCCTGGCCCTGCAACGCCGAGAACAAGTACATCGTCCACTTCCCCGAGACGCGCGAGATCTGGTCCTTCGGCTCGGGCTACGGTGGCAACGCGCTGCTGGGCAAGAAGTGCTTCGCGCTGCGGATCGCCTCGAAGATGGCCCGCGACGAGGGCTGGATGGCCGAGCACATGCTCATCCTCAAGCTCACCTCCCCCGAGGGCGAGGTCAAGGTCGTCACCGGCGCCTTCCCGAGCGCCTGCGGCAAGACGAACCTCGCGATGCTCATCCCGACGCTCGAGGGCTGGACCGTCGAGACGATCGGCGACGACATCGCCTGGATGAAGTTCGGCAAGGACGGCCGCCTCTACGCGATCAACCCCGAGTCGGGCTTCTTCGGCGTGGCGCCGGGCACCGGCGACGGCACGAACCCCAACGCGATGGCGACGATCGAGGAGAACACGCTGTTCGCCAACGTCGCACTGGCCGACGACGGCGACGTGTGGTGGGAGGGCATGACGAAGGAGCCCCCCGCGCACGCGATCGACTGGAAGGGCAACGACTGGACGCCCGACTCCGAGACGCCGGCCGCGCACCCGAACGGCCGCTTCACGACGCCGGCGGCGCAGGACCCGGCGATCGCACCCGAGTGGGAGGACCCCAAGGGCGTGGCGGTCGACGCGATGATCTTCGGCGGGCGCCGCGCGACGGTCGTACCGCTCGTCACGGAGGCCTTCGACTGGGAGCACGGCGTCTTCATGGGCGCGACGATGAGCTCGGAGAAGACGGCGGCGGCTGCCGGCGGTCTCGGTGAGTTGCGCTTCGACCCGTTCGCGATGCTGCCGTTCTGCGGCTACAACATGGCCGAGTACTTCCAGAACTGGCTCGACGTCGGCAACCGCGAGGGCGCTCAGCTGCCGAAGCTGTTCTACGTCAACTGGTTCCGCAAGGACCCCGAGTCGGGCCGCTTCCTGTGGCCCGGGTTCGGCGAGAACAGCCGCGTGCTCAAGTGGATCTTCGAGCGTTGCGCGGGCACCGGCGAGGGCGTCGAGACGGCGGTCGGGATCGTGCCGGCGCCCGACGCGCTGGACACGAACGGCCTCGACATCTCCGACGAGGACCTCGCCAGGGTGGTCGAGGTCGACGCCGAGGCGTTCAAGGCGCAGCTCCCGCAGATGCGCGAGTTCCTCGCGAAGTTCGGCAGCGACCTGCCGGCCGAGATCAGCGGCCAGCTCGACACGTTCGAGCAGCGCCTGGAGGCGGCCTCATGATCGAGCTGTTCAAGCGCTGGCTGCGCCAGCGGCGCCGCAAGAAGGCCCGTCGGCGGTAGCGACGAAGCCCTCCTGAGAGGGTGGTCAGAGCCGCGCCATCCGGTCGGGTGGCGCGGGCGCTGATCTTGTACCGATGTCGATTGATCGGCAACGGAGCCGACGTACTCTCGTTGTACGAGCAAAAATGGGGGCCGCGACGCTGTCACGTCCGGCCCCGGCACAGGAAAGGCTGGCTTTCCCAATGCACCCGCAACCCTACCCCGTCGTTCCATGAGCGTCCAGCTGCGCTGGCAGCAATGCTGTGAAACGCCGGGCTGCGCGAAGCCCGCGCGCTACGGCGATCTCTGCACCGCATGCTTTCTCGCCGCGACGCCGGCGCGCCGCGCCGTCGAGCTCGGCGCGGGCGAGCGCGCGCGGGACGAGGCCACGGCCTGCGCCGAGGACGTCGTCGACCCCGCGGGGGCGGCGTGGCTCATGGAGTTGTGGGCGGCGTGATCGCAGGTCGCTCGGCAACGATCGCGTCGCCCAGCGCGGCGAGGCGGTCGTCCCACTGCTCGCCGACGGCGGTCATCCAGGCGATCGCGTCGCCGAGCGGGGCGGGCGTGGCCTGGAAGCGAACCTCGCGGCCGCTGCGCTCGGCGTCGACGAGGTTCGCCTGCTCGAGCAGCGCGAGGTGCTTGCTCACCGCCTGACGGGTGACGGGCAGCAGCGCCGCGAGCTCCGTCGGCGTGTTCGCCTCGCCGGTCGAGATCGAGCGCAGGAGCGCGCGGCGCGTCGGGTCGGCGAGCGCGGCGAAGACGGCCTGGTCGGGCTCGGGCCCGGTCACGCGGGGACGAGCTCCCCGGCGCCGCGCAGGCGCGCGAGCGCCGGCTCCCAGTCGTGCACGGTGAGCACGTGCGCCCAGCCGATCGCAAAGCTCGGCGATGCCGTCGCGGCGGCAGCGCTGCGCGCGCGCGGACCGCTGCTCGCGCCGCCGGCCCACGGCGAGCCGCACACCGGCTCGCCCGCATAGCCGGACTCGACGACGACGACGCGGGTCCCGTCGCTGACGGCGATGAGGCGCACCTCGACGAGCGTGGCGAGCGCGTCGGGCGCATGCCACCAGAACGACAGCTGCTCGCCGGGGCGGACGTCCTCGACGGTCGCCCAGCGCGTCTCGCCGCCGGGGAGCGTGAGCTCGCCCTCGGCGCCCGGCTCGAGCTCGAGCGAGCCGGCGTCGGTGAGCCAGCGCTCGAGGTCGACGACCGCGTCCCAGGCGGCGTCGGGGTCGACCGGCAGGGTGATCTCGCGGGTGACATCCATCGCCGGGCTCCTTCGTCGTGCAACTGATTGGTTGCATGCTACCGTGCGACGGACACGATGCGCAACCATCTGATTGCAGGAACCCGAAAGGAGCCGTCACATGCCCCTCGTGCCCATGGTCGTCCAGCAGGACCCGCGCGGTGAGCGCTCGTTCGACATCTACAGCCGCCTGCTGAACGAGCGCATCGTCTTCCTCGGCCAGCCGATCGACGACGAGATCGCCAACCTCATCGTCGCGCAGCTGCTGCACCTCGAGGCCGCCGACCCGGATCGCGACATCGCGCTGTACGTCAACTCCCCGGGCGGCGCGGTCTACTCCGGGCTGGCGATCTACGACACGATGCAGTCGATCGCGTGCGACGTGCAGACGATCTGTTGCGGGGTGGCGATGTCGATGGCGGCGCTCATCCTCACCGCCGGCGCGCCCGGCAAGCGCCTGACGCTCCCCAACGGGCGGATGCTCATCCACCAGCCCACCGGCGGCTACCAGGGGCAGTCCTCGGACATCGAGATCCACGCCCGCGAGACGCTCGCGCTGCGCGCGCAGCTCGACGAGCTGTACGCCAGGCACACCGGCCAATCGGCGGAGCGCATCCACGCCGACTCCGACCGCGACCGCTACATGACGCCCCGGGAGGCGGTGGACTACGGGCTCGTCGACCGGATCGTCGCGCCCAGGACGTGACCATAGGCCGGCGTGTCGGTACCTTGCCCCCATGGCCACGCATGACGTCACCGGCGTCGACGAGCTCGATGACGTCGCCGCGGGCAAGGAGTGGAGCTCTGAGCTCTACCGAATCGCCACCGACCAGTTCGAGCGCGCCGCGGCGCTCCTCGACCTCGACCCGGAGTTCCGCACGCGGCTAGCGGAGCCACGGCGCTCGCTCGTCGTGAACTTCCCCGTGCGGCTCGACAGCGGGCGGGTGCTCGGCCTCACCGGCTACCGCGTCCAGCACACGCTGACGATGGGCCCGACGAAGGGCGGCTTCCGCTACGGACCTGACGTCTCGCTCGGCGAGTGCGCCGCGCTTGCGATGTGGATGACGTGGAAGTGCGCGCTGCTCGGCCTGCCCTACGGCGGCGCGAAGGGCGGCGTGCGCTGCGTGCCGAGCGCGCTCAGCGTCGGTGAGCGCGAGCGCGTGACGCGCCGCTACGCCGCCGAGCTCATCCCGATCATCGGACCGGATCGCGACATTCCGGCGCCGGACATGGCGACCGGCGAGCGCGAGATGGCGTGGTTCATGGACACCTACTCCCAGATGGTGGGTCACTCGGTCTTCGGGATCGTCACCGGCAAGCCCGTCGTGCTCGGCGGATCGACGGCGCGGCAGGCGGCGACCGGTCTCGGCGTCGTCTACGTCCTGGAGGCGGTCTGCGAGCGCATCGGCCTGGCGCTGCGCGACGCGCGCGTGGCGATCCAGGGCTTCGGCAACGTCGGCTCGGTCGCGGCGCGCGAGCTGTACGCGATCGGCGCGCGGGTCATCGCGGTCTCCGATCGCGGCAGCGGACTCGTGGACGCCGACGGGCTCGACATTCCCGCGATCGAGCGCTGGATCGCCGAGCGCGGCGTCCTCTCGGGCTACCCCGATGCGAGGGAGGTCGGGCCAACCGACGTCCTGGAGGTGCCGTGCGAGATCCTCATCCCGGCGGCGCTCGAGCGCCAGATCACCGAGGACAACGCCGACCGCCTGCAGTGCGAGCTCGTCATCGAGGCCGCCAACGGCCCGACGACGCCGGAGGCCGAGGCGATCCTGCGCGAGCGCGGGATCCTCGTCGTCCCGGACGTGCTCGCCAACGCCGGCGGCGTGACCGTGTCGTACTTCGAGTGGGTCCAGGACCACCAGCGCTACACGTGGGACGAGATCGAGGTCCAGGAGCGCATGCGCCGCCAGCTGCGGGCCGCGTTCGGGCGCGTCATCGACGCCGCCGACCGGCTCGGCGCCGACTGGCGGATGGCGGCGCTATCGGTGGCGATCGAGCGCGTCGCGGAGGCAGCGCGGATGCGCGGGATCTACCCGTGAGCGCGAAGCCGCCTGGCTTAGTGGGCGCGTCCGCTAGTGCCGGTCGTCGCCGGTCGCGGCCGGCGGGCGCGACTCCTCGGCCAGCGACGTGATCGCGAGCTGGCCGCGCGCGGCCTCCTCGAGCACGGTCGTGGCTTCCTCGGCCGAGCGGGCGTAGAGCTCGACGAGCAGGTGGACGACGATCGAGTCGTTGTCGTGCTTGTGGAATCGCACGTGCGTGAAGAACTCGCGCGTGCCGTGGTCGCCGAAGGCGGCATAGGAGAGCGCATCGCCGGCCTCGGGCCCCGAGCAGGTCTCGACGTCGTCGGCATCGACGGTGACGGTGCACGAGGCGACCCAGGGCGTGCCGGCGATCATCCGCTCCCAGCGGTCCTCGATCGGCTCGACGCGACCGTTGTGAAAGCCGAGGTGCGGCTGGTCGTGCATGCACTCCAGGCACTGCACGACGGCCTCCTGCAGCTCGTCCACCGGCTCGGCGCGCTCACCGGTCTCGGGATCGATCTTGTGGATGCCCTCGTAGTGGACCTGGACCTCGAGGTCGGTCGACCAGCAGCGGTAGCAGCGTAGCCACGAGCGGGCTTCTGAGGCTTCCATGCAAGCCATCTTAGGTACCGGGGTCGTCGGCACGGCTCTGAAAGGAAAATGCGCCTGCGCCTTACGCCGCTGCCTGCTGCAGCGTGACGCTGTGCCCGAGCCGTTGGAGTTGAGCGACGAGGCGTTTGGTCTGGCGTTCGGGGTTGCGGCGAGCGAGGTG
>Ga0136631_10000213_pt1 | contig 17520 bp, 17 predicted proteins | sample AntDrymUQ6012206_2_FD_104655 | JGI IMG/M metagenome (GOLD analysis project Ga0136631, IMG submission 104655) | Polar desert sand microbial communities from Dry Valleys, Antarctica - metaG UQ601 (22.06) | ecosystem: Environmental > Terrestrial > Soil > Desert | place: Antarctica: Dry Valley... | reverse complement strand
GCTTGGAGCCGTAGGCATTGGCCGACTCCAGCGAGTGGCAGCCCGAGCAGCGCTCGTTGAACAGCGTGGCCGCGGTGCGGCTGTCGTCCTCCACGGTGACCTCGCCACCGCAGCCGGCTGCGGCCAGGGAGGCCGCGGCGACCAGCGCGAGAAGCGCGGCACGGGCGGGCGAGACGGACCTGGGGCGGCTCACGCGGCCGCATACTATCCCCCGCCGATGTGGCGCTACTTCCCAGCCCTCTGCGCGTGCGCCGCGGTCCTGGGCGGCTGTGGGGGCGGCGGCGACGCGCCCACACGCACCGTGCAGGTGGGCGCCGGCGAGTCCGTGCGGGTGACCGCCAAGGAGTACTCCTTTGACCCCGGCGGGCTCGTGTTCAACGGCGCCGGCACAGTGCGCATCACGCTCGACAATCGCGGGAGCCTGGCCCACAACATCAAGGTGCTCGACGACGGGCGCGAGATCGGCGGCACGGAGAGCTTCGCCGCGGGCGAGAAGCGGACCGCCGCCGTGGAAGTGCGCCCAGGCAAGTACCGGCTGGTGTGCAGCGTGGGTGACCACGAGGAGAAAGGCATGCGCGGCACGCTCGAGGTCCGCTGAGGGGGTCCATCGCGGGAAGGAGCCGCCGCCCCCGCGGCGAAATCCACTGTGCCCCGGCGGCGGCCGAGGCGACCATGGCGTGACGAGTTCGCGCACCGGTCGCCCACATCGGCGGCGATACAGAGCCGGCGCCGGGGCGAACAACCCGCTGCGGCTCGGCTGTGCCCGTCCTACGCCACGCGGCGGTGCTTGGCGAAGCGCAGGACGCTGCCCTGCTCGCCCTGGTCCAGCGCGACCTCGTCCATCACCAGCGAGACCAGTTCCAGTCCGCGGCCGCCGTCATGTATGCGCTCGGCTTGGCCGTTGCCGTTGCCGTGATCGCGCACCTCGAAAACCAGCAAGTCGTCCTCCCCGCGTACCTTCATCTCCACAGCGTCGCCGTCGCTACCGGAGCCGTGGAGGATTGCGTTGGTCACCGCTTCGCTCATGGCGAGCTTGATCTGAAACCGCTCGTCCTCGGCCAGGCCGAAGTCCTCGGCGGCCCGGGCCGCCCAAGCGCGCGCCTCGCCGATCCTGGCCAGGTCGGCAGGGATGCTGAGGTCGCGAACTCCGAGCCCGCTGGCGGTCAAGAGCATGAGTGGAATCTTGCCTTCATCTAAGGCTCCAACGCATCAGCGGGCGCAATATTGCGGAGTTTCCCCGGAGCCGGTCAGCCGCCGCCGGTCTGATAGGCACGCAACGCGAGTGTGAGGATCAGCAGCGCGCCCACCGTCATCACGCCGATCTCGGCAAGCGCCACCCGCCGGGCGATCGCGATCTGCTCGCTTCGCTGAAGGGCGTCCAGGTCGGGCACGCCCTCCAACTCGCGCTGAGCCGCGCCAATGCGCATGAGCTCGCTGACCAGCGTGATCACCAGGGGCGCGATGCCGTAGGCCACGTGAAGGCCGTCGGGGGAGACGTCCCCGCGCGCGAGGAGAAGCAGCCCGAGCACCACCTGCACTGCCACCACGGCCTGCGCGAGGCGCAGCAGGACCCAGAACCAGTTGGCGATCTCGCGGCGCAGCCAGAGAATCGCACCGCCGACCCCGGCCGCGCCGTTGGTCGCCAGGACGGCTATCCCGATCCACATATGGACGGCGCTCACGAAGAGTTCTCGACGCCGTTCATAAAGAGCCCTTTAGCACTATGTAGCAATGGCGCACAAGCGTGCGTTATACATGCGGGGCCTTGCTCCGCAGCTACCTGCCAGCGCTGGTGTTCATCGTCCTCGGAGTGGGGGTCGGCGCGGCCTTCACGATGGCGAACTCCCTGCTCGGGCCCAAGCGCCCGACCAAGGTCAAGCGCGACCCGTACGAATGCGGCCTGCCGTCGGACGTGCGCAAGAACTTTCGCTTCGGGGTGAGCTTCTATCTCATCGCGATGCTGTTCATCCTGTTCGACATCGAGGTGGTCTTCCTCTACCCGATCGCCGTACAGCTGGAGGCCATAGGTGTGTTCGCCCTGGTGGAGATGATCGTTTTCATCGTGTTGCTGCTGGTTGCCTTCGTGTTCGTCTGGAGAAGGGGTGCGCTGGAATGGAAGTGACCCGCAGCAAACCCGGCGAGGACTTCCGGATCAAGCAGCTGCGCGCGCAGCAGATGCTGCGCGGCGACCTCGAGGACGACGACCTCCAGGAGTACGTGGAGGAACGCCTGCTCCTGACCAAGTTCGAGGACGCCCAGAACTGGGCGCGGCGCAACGCGATCTGGCCGTTGGGCTTCGGTCTGGCGTGCTGCGCGATCGAGATGATCACGGTGATCGGCTCGCCCCGGAACGATCTCTCTCGCTTCGGGGCCGAGGTGATCCGCTTCTCCCCCCGCCAGGCCGACATGCTGATCCTCTCCGGCCGCGTGTCGATCAAGATGGCCCCAATCATCCGGCGTATCTACGACCAGATGCTCGAGCCCAAGTGGGTGATCTCGATGGGAGCGTGCGCCTCCAGCGCGGGGATGTTCAACAACTACGCCCTGGTGGCCGGCGCGGACAAGTTCCTGCCTGTCGACGTGTACGTGCCGGGCTGCCCCCCGCGGCCCGAAGCGCTGATGTACGGGATCATCAAGCTGCAGGACAAGATCACAAGCGATCCCAACCTGGGCTGGCGCGAGCGCTACCACTCCCAGGGCACCGAGGAGTACCCCAATGTGAGACCGGAGGCCGAACCTTCGACTCAAGCCGGGGAGCGGGATGCCTGATCAGACGGGCTTGGAGCTCGTGGCCCAGCGGGTGCGCGAAGCCGTCGGCGATGAGGCGGTCGTGGGCACCCACCACGCCTACGACAGGGGATCGCTTGAGGTCGCGCCCGCGCGCGTGCACGATGTGCTCACCCACCTGCGCGACGCCGACGAGGAGCCCTACGGCGTGCTCGCCAGCCTTCATGGCTGCGACTACCTGCCCTCCGAGCCGCGCCTGGGGGTCCACTACGAGCTGCTCTCGATGCAGAGCCGCGAGCGCCTGAACGTGAAGACGCGGGTGACAGTCGAGGACCCGCACGTGCCCACCGTCACCGACCTCTTTCCCACCGCGGACTTCCACGAGCGCGAGGTGTACGACTTCTTCGGCGTGGTCTTCGACGGCCACCCCGACATGCGCCGCATCCTCATGCCCGAGGACTACGAGGGCCACCCCCAGCGCCGCGACTTCCCGATGGGGGGCGAGCCGGTGCTGTTCACCTTCAACGAGCACAAGCTCCCGCGCTGGTATGACTGAGCACGACCCACGGACGGTCCCCTACCGGGAGCGAGAGGAGTCGATCACGGTCGACACCCTCGGAGGCACCGACGAGCCGCTGTCGGGCACCGAGCTGGCGCCCGAGACCGAGCTGCTCACGATCAACCTCGGGCCGCACCATCCCGCGACCCACGGCGTGCTGCGGCTGCTGTGCACGCTCGAGGGCGAGGTGGTGCGCGACATCCACCCGATCATCGGCTACGTGCACACCGGGATCGAGAAGAGCTGCGAGGACCAGGAGTACTGGAAGGCGATCACGTTCGTGGAGCGGATGGACTACCTCGCCTACTACTTCAACGCGATGGCCTACTGCATGTCCGTCGAGCGGCTGCTCGGCGAGGACGTGCCGCCGCGCGCGCAGTACCTCAGGGTCATCCACCTCGAGTTGAACCGGATTGCCAGCCATCTGTTCTGGCTCGGCACGGCGGCACTGGACATCGGCGCGGTCACCATGCTCTGGTGGAGCCTGCGCGAGCGTGATCTGATCCTCGACCTGTTCGAGATGTCCTCCGGCCAGCGCCTGCACCCGCGCTTCTTCCAGGTGGGCGGCGTGTTCGAGGACATCCCGCCCGGCTGGGAGGCCAAGTGCCGCTCCTTTCTGGCACAGATGCCATCGCGCATCGACCAGTACGAGGCCCTGCTGGACCGAAACGAGATCTGGCTGCAGCGCATGAAGGGCACGGGCATCGTCTCCCGCGAGCGGATGCTCGAGTTGGGCGTGACCGGCCCGCTGTTGCGCGCCACGGGTGAGCCGTGGGACCTGCGCAAGGCCACGCCCTACTCCTCGTATGACCACTTCGACTTCAAGGTCCCGGTGGGAACGGTTGGCGACAACTACGACCGCTACCGCGTGCGCCTGGCCGAGATGCGCGAGTCGCTGAAGATCGTGGAACAGGCGCTGGACGGGCTCCCCGAGGGGCCCTACATCACCACCAACCGCAAGGTGGCCCTGCCGCCCCGCCACGAGCTGGCCACCTCGATGGAGGCGCTCATCCACCACTTCAAGCTCGTGACCGAGGGCTTCCGGGTGCCGCCGGGCGAGGTGTACACCCCGATCGAGTCCCCGCGCGGCGAGCTGGGCTGCTTCGTCATGGCCGACGGCTCGTCCAAACCCGCACGGGTGCACATGCGCGACCCCTCCTTCACGAACCTGCAGTCGCTGGCTGACATGGGCCGGGGGTCGCTGCTGGCCGACTTCATCGCCTGCATCGCGATGCTCGACCCGATCCTCGGGGGGATTGACAGGTGATTCCGAGCGCGAACACGGTTCGGCTCTGCCGAGCGACTGGGGGTGGCTGGCAAGCCCGGGGGATGAGTCGATGCAGAGCATCGGCGATTCCAGCGGACGCCGCCAGGCGCACGTCCAGACGCCGGCAGGACGAGACGTGTTCGCGGGAGGGATCACCTAAGTGAGCCGCGATCCCCGGAAGGTCCCGATCGGGTGGGATGAGGCTGTCGATCTCGATCGGGATCCGGGCCTGGTGCCCGACCCCGCCGACGTGGACGTGCCGGCCGCCCTGCGCACCTCGATCGATGCCGCCATGCAGCGCTACCCCGACTCGCGCTCGGCGGCGCTGCCGGCGCTGGCCGCCGCCCAGGAGGTGCACGGGTGGTGCTCTCCCGAGGCCTTCCACCAGGTGGCCGCGGTGATGCAGGTCACGCCCGCCTACCTGTCCTCGGTGGCCACCTTCTACGACATGCTCCGCACCGAGCCGATCGGCGATCGCTACGTGTTCGTCTGCACCAGCGTGGCCTGCCACCTGCGGCAGGCAAAGGATGTGTACGACGCGATCGCGGAGGAGGCGCGCGACCAGGGCCTTGAGGGCGTGGACCTGCGCGAGTTCGAGTGCCTCGGCGCGTGTGACATGGCCCCGATGGCTTCGGTGGACGGCCGCTACGTGGGACCGCTCGCACCCGATGACGCTCACGAGTTCGTGGCCGCCATCAAGGAGCGCCGCGAGGTGCTGCCCGGGAGGGGCCTGTCCGACCCTGAATATCGGCTGCCATGGAACGAGGGTCGCCCGGTATGAGCGAGCTCAAGAACCTCACCGCGCACCTGGACGAGCCGCTGCTGCACGAGATGGAGACCTACGAGCGGCTGGGCGGGTACAAGGCCGCGCGCAAGGCGCTCACCGAGATGGGGCCGGACGAGGTGCTCGAGCAGCTCGAGTCCTCGGGCCTACGCGGCCGGGGCGGCGCGGGCTTCTCGATGGGCAAGAAGGCCAGCTTCATCCCCAAGGGCTCGATGGACAAGTACCTGTGCTGCAACGCCGACGAGTCCGAGCCCGGCGCGTACAAGGACCGCCTGCTGATGCAGCGCAACCCCCACCTGCTGATCGAAGGGTGCATCATCGGCTCGCTGGCCGCCGGCGCGAACAAGGCCTTCATCTTCATCCGCGGCGAGTACGAGATCCAGGCCAAGATCCTGGACGCGGCGGTGGTGGAGGCCTACGAGAAGGGCTACCTCGGAAAGGGCATGTTCGGTGCTGACTTCGACCTCGAGCTGGTGGTGCACCGCGGGCAGGGCGCCTACATCTGCGGCGAGGAGTCGGCACTGCTGGACGCGCTGGAGGGCAAGCGCGGCAACCCCCGCCTGAAGCCCCCGTTCCCCGCCAGCCAGGGCCTCTACCAGGGCCCGACCCTGATCAACAACGTCGAGACGCTGTGCAACGCGCCGGCGATCATCGAGAAGGGCGCCGACTGGTTCAGCGCTATGGGCGAGGGCAAGTCCACCGGCACGAAGCTGGTGTCGGTGTCGGGCAACGTGCAGCGCCCCGGCAACTACGAGGTCGAGCTGGGCACCAAGGTGCGCGAGATCGTCGAGGGACTGGCCGGCGGCCCGCCCGAGGGCCGCAGCGTGAAGTGCTTCTTCCCCGGTGGCTCGTCGGCGCCGGTGCTCACCGCCGACGCGCTTGACCTCCCCTACACCTTCGAGGCAATGGCCGAGGCCGGTTCGATGCTGGGCTCGGGCTCGATCATCGTGGTGGACGACTCGCAGCCGCTGGTGCCGCTGGCCCTGCGCCTGGCGGAGTTCTACCGCCACGAGAGCTGTGGCAAGTGCGTGCCGTGCCGCGAGGGCACCAACTGGACCGTGAAGATGCTCGAGCGCATCGACGACGGCGAGGCCACCCCCGTGGACCTGCACATCATGAGCGAGGTGCAGGAGAACATCATCGGCAACTGCCTGTGCGTGCTGGGCGACTCGATGGCGATGCCGATCGGCTCGATGATCAAGCACTTTCGCGAGGAGTTCGAGACCCACATCGACGAGGCGCGCGCGCACCGCAACGGCGGCGCGGCCGTGGGCGAGCACGACGCAGGCGAGCTGGCGTCCGCGGTCGGGGCGGGTCCGCAATAGCCGATGGCCCGCCCCGAGATCAAGAACGTCACCTTCGAGATCGACGGCCGCGAGGTCAGCGCTCCCGAGGGCACCATGCTCGTGGAGGCCGCCAAGCACGGCGACGTGGAGATCCCCTACTTCTGCTTCGAAGCCAAGCTGGGCGAGCCGGTGGGCGCATGCCGCATGTGCCTGGTGGAGATCGAGGGCATCCCCAAGCTGCAGACCTCCTGCTCGACCCCGGTCAAGGACGGCATGGTGGTCGTGACCACCTCCGACCGCGTGAAGCACGCGCAGAACGCCATCGTGGAGTTCTTGCTGGTCAACCACCCGCTGGACTGTCCGGTGTGCGACAAGGGCGGGGAGTGCCCGCTCCAGGACATCTCCTACGGATGGGGCGGGGGCAAGTCGCGCTTCATCGAGCCCAAGCGCCACTTCCGCAAGCCGCTGGAGCTCTCCCCGCTCGTGGCGATCGACCGCGAGCGCTGCATCCTCTGCTACCGCTGCGTGCGCTTCTCCCAGGAGATCGCCGAGGACTATCAGCTGGTCTTTCTCGAGCGCGCCGACCACACCTACGTGGGCACGCACGACGGCCGCCCGTACGTGGGTCCGTTCAGCGGCAACATCATCGAGCTGTGCCCGGTGGGCGCGCTCACCTCCACCGCCTACCGCTTCCGCGCCCGCCCGTGGGACATCGAGGGGGGCGGCACCGTGTGCACCTTGTGCCCCAGCCAGTGCAACACCGAGCTCACGGTGCGCGACGACTCCAAGGTGCTCCGGGTGCTCGCGCGCGACAACTACGAGGTCGACGACGGCTGGCTGTGCGACAAGGGCCGGTTCGGCTATCAGGCCATCCACTCACAGGAACGCGTGACCGCGCCGCTGGTGCGCGACGGCGGCACCCTGCGAGAGGTGTCCTGGGAGCGCGCCCTGTCCGAGGCCGCCGGCGCCCTCGGCAAGGCAGGCGCGAAGGCTGCGGCGCTGGCCGGCGGGTCGACCACCAATGAGGAAGCGTTCCTGGTGCAGCACCTGATGCGCAAGGCGCTGGGATCGCCCCACCTGGACTCCCGCGCGGGCGGCACCCTGGACCCGGAGCAGGCGCGCGTCCTCTCGCGGCCGGACCTGTCCGCGCGCGTGTCGGACATCGACCACGCGGCGGCCGTGCTCGTGGTGGAGACCGAGCTGGTGGAGGAGGCCCCGATCCTGGACCTGCGCGTGCGCAAGGCCGCGCGGCGCAACGACACCAAGGTCGTGACGCTCACCAGCCGCCCGAGCTCGCTGGACCCCAACGCCGCGGCCAGCGTGCGCTTCGCGCCCGGCGCCGTGGAGGCCGCCCTGGGCGCGCTGGCATCGGAGCTTGGGTCGCCGCGCGCATCGTCGGGCACCCGGCTTCACTCCAGCGCGGGCGCCGAACCCGGCAGCGTCGGCGTGGCCGCCGAGCTGCTGCGGGCGGCAGCCGATGGCGGCGATGTGGTGGTGCTGTGGGGCGAGCGCGCCGCAGCAGGCGAGCGCGGCGCGCAGGTGCTCGACGGCCTGCTCGCGGTGGCCGGCGCGCTGGGCGTGGCCGACAAGCGCGAGTCCGGCCTGATCGAGATTCCGGCCGCCGCCAACGGCCGCGGCATGCGCGAGGCCGGCCTACTGCCGGCCCTGGCCCCCGGACTGACCGACGCCGCCGAGGCCGGGATGGGCTCCGCCCAGATCGCATCCGCGCTCGCGGACGGCGAGCTGACCTCGCTGCTCCTCCTGCACTGCGACCCAATGTCCACCCACCCGGAGCGCCCGCTGTGGGGGCGCGCGCTGGACGCCGCGAGCTCGGTGGTGGCCGTCACCGAGTTCCTCACCCCCGCCCTGCGCGAGCACGCCACCGTGGTCTTCCCGTCCGAGTCGGGGGCCGAGAAGGAGGGCACCCTCACCCATCCCGACGGCCGCCTGCAGCGCGTGCGCCAGGCCATCGGTCACGTGGGCGAGGTGCGGCCGGTCTGGCGCGTTCTGGCCGAGTTGGCCGAACGCTGCGGCGCCGGCCTGAAGGACGGCTCCCCGATTCTGAGCTCGGCAATGGTCACCGCCGAGCTGGTCAAGGCGGTGCCGTTCTACGACGGCCTCACGCTGGAGGAGATCGGCGGCAAGGGGATGCGCTGGCAGGACCGCGACGCCGCCTCCCGGCTACCCGCGGCCGAGCCGCCCGACACGGAGCTGGTGCAGCCCCCCGAGCTGCCCGAGGGCGTGCGTCTGGGTGTGGCCCCCTCCCTTTGGTCCGGCCCCACGGTGGAGAACTCGCCTTCGCTGCGCTTCCTCGCGCCCGAGCAGCGCGCCGAGATCGCGCCCGCCGACGCCCACCGCCTGGGCGTGACCTCCGGTGACGAGGTGGAGGTGACCGCCGGCGGTGAGGCCGTGCGCGCCCGAGTGGCCCTGCGCCAGGCGATGCAGCCGGGCAGCGTGTTCCTGGTGGCCGGCACCGCGACGGACAACGCCCACGCGCTCACCAACGGCGTGCCTCGGACAGTGGAGGTCCGAAAGACCTGATGGCGCTGCTCGCCCAGGCCGCCCCGGTCCTCGAGACCACTCTCGTCCAGATCGCAAAGGCGCTGGTGATCTTTGCCTTCATCTTCGCCGTGGTGCCGCTGCTCACGGTGCTCGAGCGAAAGCTGATCGGGCGCTTCCAGTCGCGCCTCGGGCCGAACCGCGTAGGGCCGCGCGGGATCATGCAGCCGCTGGCCGACGCGCTCAAGCTCGTGTCAAAGGAGCAGAGCGCACCCGTGACCGCGGTCCCGTGGATGATGGCCCTCGCGCCCGTGATCATCGTGGGCAGCGCCGTGGCCACGCTGGCCATCGTGCCTTTCGGGCCACAGGGTGCCTGGGGCGGCGACCTCGGCCTGTACGGCATCGACGTGCCGATCGCCCTGCTCTATTTCTTCGCCTTCGGCTCGCTGGCCTTCTATGCCTTCATGCTGGGCGGCTGGGCGTCGGGCTCGAAGTACTCGTTCCTCGGCGCCATGCGCTCGGCCGCCCAGCTGATCTCCTACGAGGTGGCGATCGGCCTGTCGCTGCTCGGGGTGGCGATGACGGCCGGCTCGCTGTCGCTGGTGGACATCGTGGAGGCCCAGGGGTCCGGCGACGGCGAGTTCGGGATGTGGTTCATCATCCCCCAGTTCGTCGGCTTCCTGATCTTCATGGTGGCCGGCTTCGCCGAGATTGCCCGCGCCCCGTTCGACCTCCCCGAGGGCGACGCCGAGATCGTGGGCGGCTACAACACCGAGTTCGGCGGCATGCGCTTCGGCTCGTTCCTGCTGGCCGAGTACATCGAGATCATCTCGCTCTCCGGGGTCGCGACAGCCTGTTTTCTCGGCGGCTGGCATGGGCCAGGCCCGGAGGCCCTCGCCCCGCTCTGGGTGCTGCTCAAGATCTTCGCGTTCATCCTCGTGTTCATCTGGATTCGTGCGACCCTCCCGCGCCTGCGCTACGACCAGCTGATGAGCCTCGGCTGGAAGGTGCTGCTGCCCCTCGCAACGCTCAACGTCCTCATAACCGCGATCCTCCTGGTGGTCATCTGACATGTCCGACACGCCCTACGCCCTCTCCGAAGACGCGATCGCCGTGCAGCGCGGCCCCGAGCCGGGGGGGCTGGGCGGCGCCTACCGCACCTTCGGCGCAACGCTGCGCGGCCTGCGCACGACGCTCGGCCGCCTGGCCGAGAAGCCGCCCACGATCCAGTACCCGGAAGAGAAGACGCCGGTGTACCCGCGTTTCCGCGGACGCCACAAGCTGCACAAGTTCGAGGACTCAGACCTCGAGAAGTGCGTGGGCTGCTCGCTCTGCGTGGCGGCCTGCCCGGCGGAGTGCATCCGGGTGGTGGCGGCGGAGAACACGCCCGACAACCAGGTGTCTGCGGGCGAGCGCTACGCCGCGGTCTACGAGATCAACATGACCCGCTGCATCTTCTGCGGCTACTGCGAGGTGGCCTGCCCCTTCGACGCCATCACGATGGGCAACGACTACGAGATGGCCGACTACGAGCGCTCGGATCTCATCTTCACCAAGGAGATGCTGCTGGCCGAGCCGGTGGAGCGCACGCCGCTGAGGCGCGAAGGCGAGTAGGGGAGCCGCGCAGCCTTGTTGTTCGAGCAGATCCTTTTCTTCATCGCCGGCATCGGCGCCATCGGTGGTGCGCTTGGCGTGGTCATGCTGCGCAACCCGTTCTACTCGGTGCTCGCGCTGGTGGCGCATCTGATCGCGCTGGCGGTGCTGTTCCTGCTGTTGCGAGCCGATTTCCTGGCCGCCGCGCAGGTGGTGGTTTACGCCGGTGCCGTGATGGTGCTCTACGTATTCGTGGCGGCGTATGTGGGCGGCTCCGATGAGCCACTGCGCCCCGAGGGCGCCGGCGTCGGCGCGCTGGGGGCCCTGTTCGCGCTGGCGCTGTTCGTGGAGCTGACCATCGCGGTCGTGGGGTCCTCGCTCGGCGCACTCGACACCACCGGCAGGGACATCCCGGCCGCCTTCGGCTCGCCGGGCGAGATCGGCAAGTTGCTGCTCACCGACTTCCTCGTAGCCTTCGAGGTCGCCTCGTTCCTGCTGCTCGTTGCGGCTGTGGGCGCCGTGGTGCTGGCCCGCAAGCGCCGAGGGTTGGAGGATCCAGAGCCAGCGCCCGGCGTGATCTCCGCCCATGAGGCGATCTCCGGGCCCAAGGAGCCCGCGCGCCAATGAACACCTCCTGGTTCGTCGTCCTCTCGGCGTTCATCTTCTGCATCGGCGCGGCCGGCGTGCTCACCCGCCGTTCGCCGCTTGTGATCCTGCTCTGCCTCGAGCTGATGCTCAACGCCGGCAGCCTCGCGCTGATCGCCTTCTCGCGCATGGCCGGCAACCAGGACGGCCAGATCTTCGCGCTGATCGTGATGGTCGTGGCCGCCTGCGAGGTGGTGATCGGGCTGGGGATCATCGTGGCGATGTACCGGCGCCGGCTGCCGATCGACGTCGACGCCATGAGCGAGCTCCGAGGATGAGCGTCGTCGGCTGCCTCCTCGCGGCGCCGTCCTACTTTTTCCTCGCCTGCCGGGGCAAAGTCAGGACGGCAATGAGGATTACGGCGACCGGAGCGCCGGGACCACGCGGGGAGTCCCGAGGATGAGCGCCACCGGCTGGGGCTGGCTGGTGCTCGCGTTCCCGCTGGTGGGAACTGCGGTCGTGGCCCTGGGTTGGAAGGCGCTGCCCGGGCGACTGCCCGGGTGGATCGCCAGCGCGGCGATCGGGCTGTCGTTCCTGGCGTCGCTGGGCATGCTCCTCGCACTGCTGGACGAGCCAGAGGAGGAGCGGCAGCTGGTGAGCAGCGCCTTCACCTACCTCGACACAGCCGGGATGAGCGCCGATCTGTCGATTCTCGTGGATCCGCTCGCGGTGGTCATGTGCCTCGTGGTCTCCGGCGTCTCGTTCCTGATCCACCTCTACTCGGTCAGCTACATGACCTCGGATCGCGGCTTTACGCGGTTCTTCGCGTACCTGAACTTCTTCGTGTTCTCGATGCTGCTGCTCGTCCTGGCGGCCAACTTCATCCTGCTGATCGTGGGCTGGGCCTTCGTGGGTGCGGCCTCGTACCTGCTGATCTCGTTCTGGTATCGCCGCGCCACCGCCACGGCCGCGGGCATCAAGGCGTTTGTGATCAACGTGATCGGCGACGTCGGGCTCGTGATCGCCGCATTCCTGCTTTTCGACGGCACCGGCGCACTGGACTACGTGGGCGTCTTCGAGGCCGCGCCCGACGCCTTCTCCACCAATGACCCGCAGATCGTGGCTGCGTGCCTGATGCTCCTTGTGGGCGCGTTCGCGAAGTCCGCCCAGATTCCGCTGCACACCTGGCTTCCCGACGCCATGGAGGGCCCCACGCCCGTCTCCGCGCTGATCCACGCGGCCACGATGGTGACCGCCGGCGTGTACCTGATCGCCCGCTGCCACCCGCTGTTCGAGCTGGCGCCCACCGCCGCCGACGTGGGCGCGATCATCGGCACGGCCACGCTGCTGTTCGCCGCCACCGTGGCCATGGCCGCCACCGACCTCAAACGGGTGATCGCCTACTCCACGATGTCGCAGATTGGCTACATGATCCTGGGCGTCTCGGTGGCCGCCTACGGGGCGGGCATGTTCCACCTCGTGACGCACGCGTTCTTCAAGGCGCTGCTGTTCATGGGCGCCGGCTCGGTGATCGGAGCGATGAGCGGAATCCAATCGCTCGACCGGATGGGCGGCTTCCGCAAGGCGATGCCGTTCACGTTCGTGACCTTCACGGTGGGAGCTCTGGCGCTCGCCGCCTTTCCCTTCACCACAGGCTTCTTCTCGAAGGACGAGATCCTGGCCTACACGCTCAACCGCGGCGGCGGCTACGTGGTGCTCGGCGTGGTGGGCTACGTGGCTGCGCTGATGACGGCGTTCTACGCCGGGCGAATGGTGTTCCGCGTGTTCTTCGGGCCGCCCGTGCCCGAGGCCCGCGAAATGGAGCAGGGGGTGCTGCACCACGGCGAGCACGCAAACCCCGCCACAGGCGAGGCCGAGGACACCGACGTGGGATTCCCCGGAGCAGAGCACCACGTGGCCGAGCGCGAGTGGCCGATGAAGGCGGCGATGGCGCCGCTGGCGCTGCTCGCGGTGATCGGCGGCGTGCTCGGCATACCTGGCGTGACCGACACCTTCGAGCACTTCCTCGAGCCCACCTTCGAGGAATCCCGCTTCCACGACACCGCTCCCAGCGACGGCGCCGAATGGCTCGGCCTGGCGGCCGGCGGCGTGTTCGCACTGATCGGGCTGGCGGCCGCCTACCACTACCTGCTGCGCAACCCCGAGCTGCGGCTGGCCACCCGCCAGCGCTTCTCGCGCCTGCACAAGCTCTTCGTGAACAAGTGGTACTTCGACGAGATCTTCTACGCCGGCGTGGTACGCCCGATGGCCGCCACAGGGCGCTTCGGGCGCACGGTGGTGGAGAGCACCTTCGTGCAGGGCGTGATCGTGGGCGGCACCGTCGGCCTGGTGCGTGCCGGCACGTCCTTCGCCAGGTCGATCCAGACCGGTGAGCTGCGCTCCTACGCCGCCCTGCTGCTGATCGGCGTGAGCGGACTGGTCCTCTACTTCCTGATCGTGGCGAGCTGATGCCGTTCACGATCCACCTCTCGATCGTGGTCTTTCTGCCGCTCGCGGCCGGGCTGATCGCCGCCTTCCTGCCCTCGCGCGCCGGGCGCTGGCTGGTGGTGGCCGCGAGCGCGGGCGTGCTCGCGTACGCGATCGCGATGCTCGTGGACTTCGATCCGAACGCCGGCGGGCTGCGCTACGTGACCGACGACAACTGGATCTCCGAGCTGGGGATCCGCTACCAGCTCGGCGTGGATGGCCTGAACCTTTTCCTCATTGCGCTCACCGCGCTGCTGTGGGCGCCGTGCATGCTCTGGGCCGCGCTGCGCACGGAGGAGCGCTCGAAGCTCTTCATGTTCCACATGGCGCTGGGCGAAACGGCCGTGCTCGGCGCCTTCTGCGCACAGGACCTCGCGCTGTTCGTCGTCTTCTTCGACCTGATGCTGGTGCCGTTCTACTTCCTCATCGGAGGCTGGGGCGCGGGCGACCGCGTCCGCGCCACCACCCGCTTCGTGATCTACACGCTGGTGGGCTCACTGCTGATGCTCGCCGGGGCGATCGCCCTCGGGGTGATCGCCGCCGACGGTGGCGATCTTTCGTTCTCGTTCGCCGTGCTCGAGGACCGCATCGTGGGCGAGGGCACGCAGAAGTGGATCTTCCTCATGTTCGCGGTGGCCTTCCTGGTAAAGGCGCCGCTGTTCCCGTTTCACGGTTGGGTAGTGGACACCTATCGCGCCACGCCCACGCCGGTGCTCGTGGTGCTCTCGGCCGTACTCGCGAAGGTGGGCGTGTACGGCTTCCTGCGGATCGTGCTGCCCATACTGCCCGACGCAAGCGCCTACTTCCAGGAGCTGATGCTGGTGCTCGCCGTGTTCTCGATCCTCTACGGCTCGGTGCTCGCCTTCTCCCAGGACGAGGCGCGGCTGGTGGTGGCCTACTCCTCGATCGCCCAGCTGGGCTTCATCGTGCTCGGCATCTTCTCCCTGGATGACAAGGGCGTCCAGGGAGCGCTGATGCAGATGGTCAACCACGGCCTGGTGGTGGCGCCGCTGTTCTTCATCATCGCCGTGCTCACCGCCCGTGCCGGCGGCGCGATCGCGCTCGACCGCATGGGCGGGATGGCGCTGCGCGCGCCGGTGCTCGCCGCCCTGTTCTTGATCGTGACCCTGGCCACCCTCGCAATGCCGGGCTCTCCCAACTTCGTCGGCGAGATCCTGATCCTGTTCGGCACCTTCGAGGACAAGCTGGTCTACGGGCTCGTGGCAAGCACGGGGGTGGTCCTGGCGGCCGTGTACATGATCCGCGTGTTCCAGCGCTCGATGCACAACCGCCTCGTGCCGGGTGAGGAGCCGGCGGATCTCGGCGGCCTGGAGCTGGCTGTGATCGTGCCGGTCACGCTGGTGGTCGTGGCCCTGGGCGTGTATCCGCAGCTGGTGCTCGATCGCACGGAGGAGGCCAGCACGGCCAAGGTGGCTCCGGCGGCCCAGATCGCCGATGGCGGCGACCGCAGCGTGGCGGAGGCGCGATGATCGAGCTCGCGCAGATCAAGGCGCCCGTGATCGAGTACCGCGAGCTGGCGCCGCTCTTCGCGCTGCTGGGCGGATCGGTCGTGGTCCTGCTCGCCGGCCTGTTCAACGGCGCTTGGGTCCAGCGTGTGCTGGTGCCCGTGCTCGCGGCCGCGTCACTGCTGTGCGCGATGGGCTTCACGATCGCCAACTGGGGAGCCGGCGACAGCGCTCCGATCATCGAGGGCGCGCTGGCGGTGGACTCCTTCGCCCACTTCATGTCGATGCTCTTCTACATCGCCGGGCTCGTGACGGTTGTGCTCTCGCTGCGCGCGCCAGTGGCCCGCGAGACCGGCATGGGCGAGTACCTGTGTCTGCTGTTGGGCTCGATCGCCGGCATGGTGATCCTCGCCGGAGCGGAAAACCTCGTGACGCTGTTCGTGGGATTCGAGCTGCTCTCGATCCCCCTCTATGTGCTGTGCGCCGGAGAGGTGCGCCGGGCGCGCTCGCTGGAGTCGGGCCTGAAGTACCTCGTGGTGGGCTCGGTCGGGTCCGCCACGCTGCTCTACGGCCTCGCGCTCATCTACGGCGCCACGGCATCCACGGACTTCTCGGGCATCGCGGAGGCGATCCGCGTCGAGGGCGTCACCGGTATCGCCGCGGGAACGGTGAGCGCCACCGATCCCCTGCTGCTCACCGGAGTCGCCATGGCCGCCACCGGCCTGGCCTTCAAGGCATCCGTGGCCCCCTTCCACCAGTGGACCCCGGACGTCTATCAGGGCGCCCCCACGCCGATCACCAGCTTCATGGCCGTGGCCACGAAGGTGGCCGCCTTCGCCGTGCTGGTCCGGTTCTTCGACCAGGCGCTCACGGACGCGGTCACTCAGTGGGCTCCCGCCCTGGCCGCGCTGGCCACCGCCACGATCCTGATCGGGAACCTCGGCGCGATCGGCCAGCGCTCGCTCAAGCGCATGCTCGCCTGGTCGGGCGTGGCGCAGGCCGGCTACCTGATGGCCGGCGTCGTGGTGGGCACCAAGCTGGGGGTACAGGCCACCGCCTTCTACCTGGCCGTCTACCTGTTCATGAACGTGGCCGCGTTTGCGGTGGTGCTGGCACGGGAGCGGTCAACCGAGCTGGGCGACGACCTCGACTCCCTGCGCGACCTCGGCCGCGCGAGCCCGTGGCTGGCATGGCCGATGACGATCGCCATGTTCGCTCTCGCGGGCATTCCCGGAACGGCCGGCTTCATCGGAAAGTTCTATTTGATCGATGCTTCCGTGGCCGGGGACTACGCCTGGCTCGGGGTGATGATCGTCGTGGGCTCCATGATCTCCCTCGTCTACTACCTGCGCGTGATCGCGGTCATGTGGATGGGCGCATTCGAGATCTCGCTCCCCACCATCCCGCCGCGCCGCGTCAGACCGGTCGGGGGCTGGTCGCCGGAGGCCGATGCTCGAGCCCAACCGGAGGTGGCCACCGTGGCGATCCTCGCGGCAGCAGCCACGATCGTCTTCGGGATAGTCCCGTCGCCCATGTTCGACCTCGCCCGCGACGTGGGCAGCTCGTTCAGTCTCCTGCCCTAAGGAATACCGGCAGGTCACAGCCTGTTCACTCGGCCACCCGGGGTGGGCGAGTTGGATGCCGGCATGATCTCCAACCGCCCACGCGTTTGGCTGCTTGCCATCGGCGCGCTCATCCTGCTCCTCGCGACAGCGATCGGCTCCGGCCCCGCCGCGTCCAAACCCGGGAAGGGCAAGGCGAAGTCCGACCGGGCGGGCTCCAGCCGGCCACTGGTGATCGGACACCGCGGCGCGTCGGGCTACCGCCCCGAGCACACCCTGGCCTCCTACGAGCTGGCGGCCCGCATGGGCGCCGACTACGTGGAGCCGGACCTCGTATCCACTAAGGACGGCGTGCTGGTCACCCGCCACGAGAACGAGATCTCGGGAACCACGAACGTGGCCGACAAGCCCGAGTTCGCGGACCGCCGCAGGACCAAGACGATCGACGACGGTAAGCCCTTCTCCGGCTGGTACACCGAGGACTTCACGCTGGCCGAGCTCAGGACGCTGCGGGCGAAGGAGCGGATCCCCGAACTGCGGCAGCGCAACACGATCTACAACGGGCGTTACCGCGTTCCCACCTTCCAGGAGGTGATCGACCTCACCAGACGCCTCTCTCGTGAGTTGGACCGCGACATCGGCATCTACCCCGAGACCAAGCACCCCACCTACTTCCGCGACATCGGCCTGCCGCTCGAGGAGCCG
>Ga0136631_10000212_pt1 | contig 17610 bp, 14 predicted proteins | sample AntDrymUQ6012206_2_FD_104655 | JGI IMG/M metagenome (GOLD analysis project Ga0136631, IMG submission 104655) | Polar desert sand microbial communities from Dry Valleys, Antarctica - metaG UQ601 (22.06) | ecosystem: Environmental > Terrestrial > Soil > Desert | place: Antarctica: Dry Valley... | reverse complement strand
TGGAACGAGTAGGACGTCGAGCGCGCGCATGACCTTCGGGATGTCGTCGCGCTCCCCGAGAAACAGGACGTCACCCGCCAGGCCCAGGTCGCGCGACAGCTCGTGAAGGCTGCGCAGGAAGCCGCGATTGTCAAGGCTGGTGCCGGGCGTCGAGAACTTGACGTCGCCCACGATCAGCAGCTTGGCCGTGGGATGCTTGGACCTGACGCGGTGCAGCGCCCGGATCGCGGTGTCATGGCCCTTCCACGGCGTGATCTGACCAACGATCCCGATCAGCGGCGCGACGCCCTCCAAGCCCAGCAAGCGCCGGCACGCTTGGACGTCGTAGGCGTCGGGGCGAAACTTCCGCTGGTCGACAGGGTTGTCGATGACCGTCATCGCGGCGCCATTGCCGCCACCCGCGAACCTGTCTCTCACGTACTGCGAGATCGCGACGAGCGCAGCGGAGCGGCTGGTCACGGCCCGCTTGATCGTGCGCGCGGTCGCGCCCTCGGGCAGCACGTCTCGCACGTGAACCACCGCCGGCGGTGAGGAGATCGTACCTGCGAGCCCCGTGATGAGACCGGCCCGCACGGAGTTCGCGTGAAGCACCGTCGCGCCCTGCCGCCTAGCGATCCGTCGCACGGCGAAGGCAGCTGCAGTCAGCTCGGCTGCCGCGCGAGCGGTGCGCACGGGGTGCAGGCGAAAGCTCGCCGACGTCCCGCTCATCTGATGAACTGGAAGCCCCAGGCCGCGGACGGCGGATGCGAGCGGACCTTCAGGACAGGCGACGCCGAGCTCGACGTCGCGCGGCATCGCCGCGAGCATCGTCAGGAGTGAATGCTCCGCACCGCTGATCGCGGAGGTGTGCGAGACGTGAAGGACCTTCATGGTCTGCGCAGCCGGTTCCGGCGTCGAGCCGGCCAGGCCTCCACTGTCTGCTCGACCAGGGTCTCCACCTCGCGCACCATTCGATCCCATGAGCGCTCCAGCGCGCGCTGGCGTCCGGCTTGTCCGAGTCGCCTGGCCCGTTCAGGATCGCGTAGCAGCGCGATCAGAGCGTCGGCGACCTCAGCTGGATCGTGCGCGTCCACGAGCAGCCCGGTCTCGTCATGCAGCACGGTCTCGGCGACCGCGCCGGCGTTGCCAGCGATGCACGACAGACCCCGCATGCCGGCTTCCATGTAGACAATGCCGTAGCCCTCGCCGCCACCATCCGGCGGCACCCGGCTGGGCATGGCGAAGACGTGCGCACGGGCGTACCAGGCGTCGCGCTCGGCATCGCTCACCCTGCCCGTGAAGAGCACCGCGTCAGACAGCCCCGAAGTTGCGGCGGTCGCCTCGAGCTCCGGACGCAGCTCACCGTCGCCGACCACCACCCACCGCACGGCTGGGATCTGCGAACGTACGAGAGGCAGCGCGCGCAGCATCACGTCGAAGCCCTTGTAGCGGTCTCTCAGCCGGGCCACGGTGAGGATCGTCGGCGGCTGCGCCCGCTGCAAGGGAGGCTCGGCCTCCACGGGGTCAACTCCAGGCTCGATCGTCGTGACGTTCTCGGCTGAGGCCCCTGCGCTGATCGCAAGACGTGTTGTGTGCTGGCTGATGGCGATCGTCGCCGCTGCGCGCGTGACGGCAAACGTGGTGAGCTTCGGCCGGCCGGTGATCTCCTTCGAATACACGTACTGCACGACCGGCACTCCCAGCAGGCGGCCGAGAGCCGCTGCTCCGGGGCTGGTGACGATATGACCGCAGAGCACCGCATCTGGTCGCCAACGGCGTCCGTGCTTGACCGTGGCAGCGTTGAGCAGCAAGAGGCTGCCCTTGCGGGCGGCTGGCACAACTTCGACCCTATGCGTCGGCCCGGTGTCGGCGGCCTGCGGGTGGGCGAGGGTGATCACCAGGGTCTGCCACCCCACCCGATCGACCAGCTCTCCCATCAGGCGCTGGATCCCACCTGTCATCGGCGGGAAGTCAGGAGTCACAACGACGGCGCGCAATTGCGTCTACCGCCGCGGTGGGCAGTTCGAACTCCGCCGAGCCGGCGGCGTCCCATTCGACGACGCGCCAGCCGTCGCAGAGCCTCGCCCGCGATGTTCGCGATCGACAACGCGGACGGTGTTGCCGCTGGGGTCATCCGTACGGCAGCTGGTACCAAGCACCATTCATAAAGCTACCGCGCGGAGACTTGTGCTGCGGCGGCTGGGGAGGCTCGACGATGAGCGCGTAGTAGCGTCCCGCCGGTGAACCCTCTGGCAGTGTTCAGCTATGTGCTTACGTGGCTCCCCGTCGGGTTGGCGGATTGGCGTCTCGCCAACGAGCTGTTCCGCCGACAGCGCAAGCCGATCAGGACTCGTGTCCATCTGCGCAGACGCGCGACGCCCGAACTCGACACCCAATGGCCCGAAGCCCAAGCCCTCGCCCTGAGCCGCCTTCGCTAGTGCCGGCTATCCCCGCCATGTCGCGCGGCAGCATCAAACGCTCTCTGCCTAACCCGGGTCCCCGTCGACTCCGACTCGGGCTCGCTCGCGGAATCACGATGACGATTGATTTCAGCGTGCAGACGCGCGCGTTCCTAGGTCTGTACGAGCTGGAGCTCAACCGTCACCTGCGACGACTGTGCCTGCCCGGAACGCGCTCATTTGATGTCGGCGCGCAGTTTGGTTACGACGCGCTGATCCTCGCCAAACTCGGCGAGGAGCAGGTCGCGAGCTTCGAACCGGACCCCGCGTCCTTGGAGGTGATGATCGCGAATTTCGCCCTGAACCCCATGCTCGGTCCGCTGATCTATCCGGTCCAAGCGCTTGTCGGTACCGGTTCGGGCAACACTTTGTCGCTTGACGACTACGTTGCTTCAGCAGAAGGTTTCATGCCTGACTTTGTGAAAGTCGACGTCGACGGGGCCGAGGCCGAAGTGCTTGAAGGCGCACGCAGATTGCTGGCCGAGCGACGGCCACATCTGCTCGTCGAGGTGCACTCTGAGCATCTCGAGCGTGTCTGCGGCAGGCTCCTCGTAGATCATGGCTACCGCCCTATCATCGTCAATCAACGAACAGTCCTGCGCGAATATCGGCCGATCGCCCATAATCGATGGCTCGTCGCAGATGGGAGTCCGCGGTAGAGAGCGCTCGTTTCGCTCTACGGTTCGTAGTCAGGATCAACATTCAGTTCGAAGGCGCGATACGAATGTCGCCGCACCCAAACGCCCATGCCGATATATGGCGTTTGCCAAATCAATCGGGACGATCGTCGACACCGAAATCGCAGACCCTGCCGATCGAAGAGCGCGGACAACTGAAATACCTGCAGCCCGGGTGAGGCGTTGGCCGAACCGAGCACGGTGAGCTTCGAGTAGTCTTGCGCCCCCACAGATTCAACCGTTCGCCGTAGTAGAACAGCGCGAAAGGCTCGACCACCGGAGAAGAACGGTTGCTCCCGCTCGACGAACGCGGTGGCAGTCGTTTCAGCCTATGCTTAGCCGCTGGATGCCTACCTATGCCAAACGCTAGTCCGCGACTCCGTCAGCGCTTCCGGAGCTGCCGCCCATCCACGAACCGCCCGCTGTCCAGCAGCGATTTGAGTCCCTTGCGTATCGGTCTGTTCAGCAGCTCTCTGCCTGAGGAACACCGTAAGACGGGTGGGGTTGAGTTGCTGGTGCATCGCCTGGCCAACGCGTTGGTCGACCGCGGCCACGACGTGTTCCTCTATAGTTTTGCTGCCCAGGCACCGCCGGACGCCCGCTATGTGCTGCGCCGCGTTGGATATTCCGGGATTGCGGCACGCAGGCTGAGCCGGCTCTTGGTGTGTCCTGCTTTACTCAACCGCTTGAACCCGGCTGACCTCGACGTTCTACACCTCCACGGCGATGACTGGTTCTACCTCAGGCGCGTGGTGCCGACGGTGCGAACGTTCCACGGTTCGGCGCTCAGCGAGTCCCGGAGTGCGACTCGGTGGCAGCGGAGCCTCGTCATGGCGATGGTGTTCCCAGGCGAGCTTCTTGCCAGCCGCTTGGCGACGGCGTCCTATACCGATTGTGCCGGCATGCCCAAGGGGTATCGACTAGACGGAACACTACCGATGGGGGGTGGACTATTTCCGCACATGGTCAATCTGCCGGCCGATCTACCGCGGTTCGAGGAACCGACGATCTTGTTTGTCGGCACCTGGGAGGGCCGCAAGCGAGGTCAAATGCTGAGGGACGCTTTTGTCACGCACGTGCTCCCAGTGCATCCAACGGCGAACCTACTGATGGTGTCGGACCGCTGCGAGGAATCAAAGGGCGTCCATTGGATACGGAATCCGGACGATCGCCAACTGTCCGAGTTGTACGCTCGATCTTGGCTGTTCTGTCTTCCCAGCACTTTTGAGGGCTTTGGTCAGCCATACGTCGAGGCCATGGCGCATGGAACCCCCGCCGTCGCAACACCCAATCCTGGAGTCTTGCTCGTGAACGGCACGAGCGAGGCGGTCTCGATCGTTAGAGACGGCGATCTCGGGCAGGCAATTCGGGACCTCCTTCATGACGACATGCGCCGAGCTCACCTCGCGAGGCTGGGCAGGAAGCGAGCGGCAGAATTCGGATGGGAACGTGCCTGCGAGGCACACGAGCGGGCCTATGAAGCGGCCATAACGGCTGACGGTCGGCACTGATTGAGTGCCACATGCGCAGCCGGGATCCTTGTGCCACGGATAGCGGAGCTTGGCAAGGGTCGAACTGCGAGAGCCGGCCGGATCGGAGTGCGATACTGGAGGCGGTGATCGAAAGGTTGAAAGCGTTCGCGCGCGCGAAGCTTCCTGCGCCGATCTACGGCCGCTATCGCGCGCTGAGGATCAAGCGGTACATCGCGGACTACTCTCCGCGAATCGTCGAGCATGACTATGCGGGATTCGCGTTGCGCGTTCATTTAGAGGACCCCTTAGCCGAAGGCTGGTACGACCGTGACTGGGAAGAGCCAGCCGAGATCTCGGAACTACGCCGTGGAAGGCTGACAAACGGCGCGACCGTGATCGAAGTGGGAGCACATCAAGGGATCGTCGGGCTCATCCTGGCGCGTATCGTCGGGCCTGCTGGATCGGTAGTGGCGGTAGAGGCTGAACCGCATAACGCGGCCGTTGCTCGCCGCAACGTCGCCATCAATCAAGCCAATAACATGCTAATTCTCCACGCCGCCGGTGCGGCTACGTCTGGTGAGGTGACCTTTATAGAGGGGCTCAACGGGCGTGTATCACTAAACGAGCGTGCTGGAGCAATCAAGGTGGAAGCAATGACGATCGATGATCTTGCGCGGCTGCATGGTCACCCCGATGTGGTGCTCATTGACGTGGAGGGCTTTGAGGCGCATGTTTTGGAAGGGGCCACAGAGACGTTGAAGCTTGCCGCAACAGACTTTTGCGTGGAGGTGCACAGCTTGGCTAACCTCGAAGAGGCGAGCAGCACTGTGCATGATGTGACTCGACATTTCGACGGTCGCGAATACCAAATCACCGTCGCCTTGGCCGGTGATACGCCTCCAGGTTTGGACAGCACCCATCTGGAAAGCGATTGGCAGCCGGTTGAGGCCGGATTGCACGAGCAAGGCGTGCGATGCTTTCTGGTCGCACGTGGGTTGGGGCTCGCCGAGCGCTCGGACGATTTCCCTTACCGCTGACGCTATTGCAGCGTTCTTGCTTGACGACTTGCCCCGGATGAACGGGCTCGACGAGATGAACGAAAGCGTAGGCACTCCTCATGTCGCACGACTTGCGTCTACGGTAAGTCGTGGAGAATCCGCGAGTTATTTGTCAGCAATGACCAGGACGCGATAAGAGTACTTGCGCAGCCTACTGCGTGCGAGTAAGCGGTCCAGCTCACGACATATTATACGGATGCTTCGAAAACGGTAGCGAAACACTTGACGATTAAGCAGCTCGAAGAAGTCGACGATCGGAAATTCAGCGCGCACTGACGTGAAGCATGTCTCGAGCATCCGCCAGTCGTCGCTGATCAATGGACGCTCGTCCTTCGTCCCCATGCGCGGTATTCCGAATCGGCCGGCGAAATGATCTCGGGCAACGTTCAAGATTGGGTTAGCGCCCGAATTCTCCAAGAAGACGGCACGGCCCCGCGGAGCGAGTAGGCGCGAGAGTTCGGCCGCTGCAGCCTGCAAATCGACATGATGCAGGATCCATCGCCCGACGATCACGTCAAAGCTTGAGGAACTAAGCCCTGTGCATTCAACTGGGGCGACGATGAACTGCGCATGGCGACCTCCGGCGTATAGTTCCGTGCGTCGCCGAGCAACGGCAATGAGGCCGGGAGATAGGTCTAGCGCAGTGACCTCAGCTCCTCGCTGAAGCAGGGCCAGGGTAAGATCGCCTTGACCGCAGCCGAGGTCCAGCACCCTGGTCCCGGGTGCGACATGCGCCGCTGCCAGCACCGCCTCGTCGTAGCGGACCGGGGCGGATGCCGGCATCGCTTCGGGGTCTAGGTGCTGGGCGAGTGCGTCATGAAAGGCCTGCTCCCTATCCCATCGCGCTTGGAGGTGAGCATGGCTATCTTCCTGATCCATGCCAGGGGTGTAGCAGGTCGACACTCTCGTTGCTTTGCGCCATAGCCGGCCCAGGATTCGCCGGAAAATCGTGTAGCGCGAGGCGCGTACCGCGTTTCCATGCCTAAGTTGGCGTCAACGTTCTACGTCCGCCCTCGGCGCCGTAGGCTGGTGGTGGCGAGCCTCCGCACATCCTCCCATCGCGGGACCACCAACGAGCGCAACGGCACCTCGAACTCCCGCACGCTCGCGCGCAGGACACCGATTAGCACGACGGCGTACGCCACTACGCTGACAAGTGCCGCGCCGAGCGCCCCCAGAGGTCCAAGGACAACGGCCAATCCGACGAGTGTGATCGCGAGCCCGAGCACCTGTGGTCGAGCGACCGCCTGTGGGCGCCCGTGGCCCTGTAAGGCTCCGCTCAGCACCGCGCTGAGTCCGAAGAACAGCATGCCCAGCGCCAAGATCTCTAGGAGGACAACCGCTTCTCGAAAGTCTTCCCCGAAGATGAGCGGGACCAGGACGGGAGCACTGAGGGCCATCGCGCCGAGAAAGACGCTCAGCGCCAAGACCGACATACGCGCGATGTAAGGAACCACATTCGCACCTTCCTGAGCCACCCGTGGAAGCAGCGCGGTGTTGACGGAACCCACGAACACGAACGCGATCCCCGTGACACTCACCGCGACGGCATAGTGACCGAGTTCCTCAGACGGCACCACAGCGGCCATCACAACTTGATCCAGCCGGAAGTTGCTTGCTGCGGACAACATGATGATCCAGCTGCGTGCACCAAACTTCAACGCAGGTCGCACGAATGCGCGATTGAAGCGCAAGCGGCCGATTCCACTCAGCACTGGCAACGCCCCGGCAAGCCCAGCGAGGCTCGCGCCCATTGTCGCGATGACGGCCGATTCCACTGTCAGCAGCCCAAACAACGCAAGACCGATGATCAGGATGCCGCCGCCTAGGGCGTTGATGATCCGCCAACGGTAGATAATCGGCCAGCGCTGCGCTCCGCGTGCCAAGGCGATCAGCATCCAACCCAAGACGAGCAGCGGTGACGCGAGCAAACCAATGCGAACGAACTGCTCCACGACCGGCCGTCCTTGGCCGACGAGCTCGGCGACCGGTATGGCCAGTGCAATGCCGATCACGGAGAAGCCCATCGCGAGGAGCATCGCCGTGGTAACGGCCGCGGGTCTCGTCCCTACAGCGCGTTCGCGCGCCACGAAATCTCCCAGCCCGAAGTCAAGAACAAGCGGCGCAAACGCGAAGATCGCGAGGATTGCGCTGAGCTCGCCGCGGCCTTCGGGGCCAAGGGCCCTGGCGAGCACAGGGCCGGTGACGATGGACATCAGCACGAGCAACCCGCTCGCCCCACTGAGGCGAGCAACGGCGCCGCCGAAGCCCGGCGCCGCAGCAGGCGTGTCTCTGGACTCGACCGCGGAGGTCACGGGTTTACGCGCGGACGTCACGCGGTTGACGAGGTTGGCGCGTCGCGAACGATCGCGCGGCGACGCCGCCGGCGGTGGGGCGCTTCAGCACACGGAGGCGGCAGCGGAAGGCAATCCAGCCTTGGCCAACCGAGTTTGGGAGGTTCGGCACCTCCCGAAACGTAGCGAGCCTCCGATGCTCACGAGAGACCAAAGACGCGAAGCGTTGTGGGTGTTCTCCGTGCGCCGGGTCTGCTAGGGGCGTGGAGCGACCTTGCGCTCTTCTATACCCTGCAAGGGAGTGACGGCACGCTCACAGCCCCAACAGGCTCTGCCCAAGGTGCGGTTCCAGCGTCCCGCCCTACCATCCGCGGAAAACATCGAGCGTTACTTCGGTGCCTCGCGTGAAACCAGATGGTTCGCGAACGAGGGACCATGCTTGATTCTTTTACGAAGCCGGCTCGAATCCTACCTCGGCGGCGTGCACTGCCTCCCGACATCCAGCGCAACGTCGGCGCTGATGGTCGCGCTGCGCGCGGTGTGTCGACCTGGGAACGAGGTTCTTCTGCCGTCGTATACGTTCGTAGCGACAGCGGCAGCGGTGCGCTGGTGCGGGTTGGAGCCGGTGTTTCTGGACGTCGACGCCGACCACTGGCACCTTGATCCAGAACACTTGGCCGACGTTCTCCAGCAGCGGGGAAGCGCCGTCAGCGCCGTCATGGCGTGTTCTACTTTCGGCTGTCCCCCTCCAGTCGCAGTCAGCGAGGGCTGGAGGGAGGCGTGCAAAGCCGCGAATGTTCCCCTGGTTGTGGACTCGGCCGCTGGCTTTGGCGCCGTCGATGAGCATGGTCATGCGCTAGGGCGACAAGGGGATGTAGAGGTCTTTTCCTTCCACGCCACGAAGCCGTTTGCCGTCGGCGAGGGCGGCCTTGCGGTCACCACGGACGCGACCGTGGTTGAGCGGATGCGTCGCCTCGCGAACTTCGGCTTGGACGAGCGGCGGACTCCCCAGGACCCCGTGGGGATCAACGCCAAGATGAGCGAGATACATGCCGCAACTGCGCTTGCCGTGTTGGATGAGTTCGCGGATAAGATCGCGGGGCGCCGGAGACGAGCCGGCGAGATGGTGCAACGCCTGTCGACGTGCGGATTCACGTTCCAAGCGATGACTGGCGACGCGGTCTGGCAGTTCGTCCCGGCATTGGCGGAGTCGCCCTGTCACAAGCGCGCGACGCTGAGCAGCGGCAGCGCGGCCGGTGTTGAGTTGCGCGATTACCACGTCCCGCTCCACACCACCCCTGCATTTATCGCCTGCGCCCGCGCTGACACATTAAGCGTTACTGCGGACTTGAGCGCGCGGAGCGTGTCATTTCCCATGGCCGACGATCTCACTGCTGACGACGTAAATCTCATTTTGAGCGCCGCACCATCGAGTCGCGCGCGCCGCAGCGCCGTCGTCAAACCCAGATGAGCAACGGCCAAGATCCTCTGGTCAGCGTCGTCACCGCTACGTACAACCGGCCAGTCCTGTTGCGCGAAGCTGTCAAAAGCGCCCTAGCGCAAACGTACCGCAACATTGAGGTTATCGTCTGCGATGACTCGGCGTCAGACGCGAACCGCGAGGCGGTAGAAGGTCTTTCCGATTCGCGCGTGCGCTACGTCCCAAATGCCACCCGTTTGGGCGGCGCGCACAACAAGGTCAAGTCTCAGCAGTTGGCCAGTGGGCGCTACCTCGCGAACCTGGACGACGATGACCTCTGGGAGCCAAATCTCCTAGAGGTTCTGGTTGGGCACCTCGAGGGTGACCTCGAACTCGTTGTGGCATTTGCGGACTTCTCTCTCATGGACAGCGCTGGACGGATTGACGTAGCGCGGTCCAGTGCGTTCAATGCCCGCGCCCGCGGGGGGTTGAGCCACGGTAAGCTGCAGCCTTTCATCTACGAAGCTCTCGTCGACCGAGCGGTTCCGGCTGCACAGGCTGCCGTCTTCAGACGCTCGAGGCTAGCCGTCGACGAGTATCCCAGCGACCGCGAGGTCAACGACCTGTTTACGAGCTACCTTGCTTGCCGCTCGGGAGGCGCCGCCTATTATCATCCAGAGCCCTTGGCGAGGTACCGTGAACATCCGGGGTCTTCGACAGCAACTGCCGGGTTCGACTGGCACGAGATGTTTACGAATGGCTTCGAGATAATGCTTCGGGACGAGCGGGTGCGCGTTGCATGGCCAGAGATCCGCCGGCAGTTGGGCATGAAGCGGTCATCGATGGCTGTGGACGCACTGGTTGTCGGGCGCAGGCGCGTCGCCTGTGTGAATGCCGCACGCGGGGTAGCCATCCGCCCAAGCGCGCGCGCCCTCGGCGTTCTAATGCTTGCGATAGGCGGGCCGCGATCTGTAGCGGCGCGCTTTCGCTCGTCCCCATCCTGAACCGTTTGTCAGAACGACTCTCCTCGCGCACTGACGTCGCGGAACTCCGCGTCGAGACGGAGGAGACGTTCACCGTCGCGCTGACCGATGACCCTCGCGGGGCTTCCAGCCACGATCGCTAGCGCATCAACCGAGTGCTTTACCACAGAGTTTGCGCCCACCGCTGCCCCAAATCCCAACGATACGCCAGGCAGCACGACACTGCCGGCGCCCACCACAACATGACGTCCAAGCCGCACTGCGGCAATTCTAACATTTCGGAACCGGTCCGGCGCCGTCGCGTTGGCGAAGTGCCCGTCGCCGAAATCGTCAGAGGACGTGAATAGCTTCACTCCCGCCGACAGGTTGGCAAAGTCCTCTAGCACCAAGCCCCCGCCCCCGGATACGAAGCAGCCCGCGCCGATGTGCACGTGCTCCCCGATGGTCACGTCTTCCGGACCGGCGGTAATCACGCTAAAGCAGTCGATGCGGCTGTGCGCCCCCACATGAAGGTGTGCTTCGCCGAAGACGACGACGCTAAGGTGGATGCTCACGCCGCGACCGACGCTGCCTAGGGGCACGGGTCCTATCCTAGCGGCCGCCCTACGCACGAGCGTACCTCGAGGAGGCTCTCCGCTTGGGAGCAAGAAAGTGCGCGGGGTAGACAGCGGATCGGTAACGTCAGTCGATGCTTTCTTTTTGGCTGCCCCTGCTTCGACGCATGCTCGCTGGCGTGCTATCTCCGCCGCGCGCTGACAACTTTGATCCGATTCGCCATCCAGGTGGCGTCCCGGGGCTGAGGCTTCGAGACTCGGCCAGAAGTATGTGCGCCCTCGCTCGGCGCCAAAGCGGCATCTGGGCTGCATGGCGGGACATCGCCCCTGACCGACAAAGCCGCGAAGCACTACTGGACCTGGCGGCTTTCCGGGTCCTCGGCGCGCGGCGTATCGAGCTCGGAGTCGGAGCGGCTGCCACGCGGCGCATGGGCGCGTTCATTGAAGAGCACCTGGTGGTGAAGAAGCAAACGACGAAGCTTGCGTTCATGGATTGGTGGGCCAGCGAGTACGACCTCGCTCCGCTGGGCAGCCGCCTGAAGCTCGAAGTCCACCCGATTGCGATCCTCCACACGTTCCTACTTGACCAGTATCGAAGCTCGATAATGCCTGAAGCAAACGTTCGATCCGGAGATGTTGTGATCGACGGCGGTGCATGCTGGGGCGACACGGCGTTATACTTTGCTGAGCGGGTGGGTGCGTATGGACAGGTGGTGGGCTTTGAGTTTGATGCAGAGAACATCAGGCTGCTGGAACGGAACCTTGGCCTGAACCATGCACTGGCGGATCGCATACACATCCGCAACGAGGCGCTTTGGCGATCCGCCGGTGAGACACTCCACTTCGCGTCAAACGGCCCGGCTACGCGGGTCGGCGCAACACACGGCGGCCACGGAGTATCGACAGCTACTATCGATGATCTGGTGGCGTCGGGCGTCGTGCCGCGTGTCGACTTCATCAAGCTCGACGTGGAGGGCGCGGAACTCGACGTTCTGCATGGCGCTCGAGAAACGCTCCGAACGATGCGGCCACGGATGGCGATCGCCCTCTATCACAAGCCAGGCGATGTCTACGACATACCAAACTGGATCAAGGCGCACGAACCGTCCTACAAGTTCTGCGTCGAGCACCGGACGCTTCATCGCGAAGAGACAATGCTGTTTGCCTACGCCTGATCCGGGACGGGACTACTCGGATTGGCTGAGAGAGTCACGAGCACCGCCGTCTCCGATTGCTGGCGTTTGGTTAGGGCCGCGATCCGCTCGTCCACCGACATGATCGCGCGGTTCCACACAACGTGGGGCACATCACGATGTAAGCTTGACTTGTGCAAACACGCTTCGGTCCACGATGGTGGCTGTCCGGCCACACAACGCTGATGACACAACTATCGGAACTCACGCACACCGAAGGTGCGGGTGAGCGTCATCGCGTTAACCTTCGGTCCGCGCGTGATGGGTAAAAAGGAAGTTGTTACCACGATTGATATCGGCGGCGAGGTCGGTGGACGGCACCGGTCCGGCGTCCGTTATGGTCTTATACCCGTAGCCGGCTTCGGCCATATACGTGAAGAGCGTAACCGGCGCATAGCCATAGCGGCTCGTCCACCGGGCTTCGATCTCAAGGAGGACGGCCGGCGCGTGCTTGCGCAGCGTGCCCGCGGCGCCCCGCATGACGTCGAGCTCGAGCCCCTCCACGTCGACCTTGATCAGATCGATCCGCAGCTCGGTGCGCAGCAGTTCATCCAACGTCGTGACAGGTACTCGCTCTTCATTGATTCGAGCTACGCCTTGTCCAGCCAGGACGTAATTCGCCGACTGCGCATCGGTCGTCAGCACCACCTCACCGATCGTCGCGCCCACCGCCGAGCGAATCGTGGAGATTGACCCGCTTGCTTGATTACGTTGCACGTTCCGGTTCAGCAGTGCGAAGGTGGAACTGACCGGTTCTACCGCGATGATCCGGGCACCAGTTGTCTTCGCAACGGGTAGGGCGAACGCGCCGATGTTCGCCCCTACATCGACGACGACGGATGAGTTATCGAGATACCGGCAGACAGCATCGAGTTCGGCGGATTCGTGCGACGATCCTGTCGCGGCGCCGAGGGTCGAGCCCCAAATGCCTGGATCAAAGCTCCAATGTAGTCCACGAGCGTCTGTGAACCAGACGCCGTCGTGATCGAAGGAGACGTCTGCGAGACCTATCCGGCTGCGAAGGGCGAGCCCGTCGTTTACCCACCGTGCGATGGCGTAGTGCGCGTCGCCGCGCATCACGTGGCGGCGCATCCGCCGCTTGTAAAGCGCAAAGACCCGCGGGAAGCGCGCACGAAGGCCATTGCGCACCGCTCGCAGGGACATCGTTGCGTTCTACCACAGTCCGGTTGTAGGCTCCACTTCGCTGGCGTGACCCTGGCGGTTCGGTCCGGTGCTTTGGGAGAGTTTGATGCGGCCGCGAAGATGGGTGCAGGGACGGATCTCATGAAGCGCGCCAGGTACACGGCCGAGCAGTTCATCCGCAAAAGTTGCCTGATGCCCGACCGGATGCTCGTGAGCAGTAAGTCGATCACCGAGGTCGCCTAGCATCGTGCGCCTGAGGGACCTGAGCGCGAGAACGCTCGGTTTAGACGGATCGTGGTTGACTAGTAGGCGCTTGACCAGACGCTGATGGGGTCGCGAAGGCACGCATGAAAGTTAAGTTGGAGCGGCCTTGCATGGGGCCGCGTACGTGCGCGCGATCGTTGCCCTCTTCCCGCGCGGCTAAGGATGGCCTACGCTGGGCCTTGAGAACGCGGGGGATCCATATCGGTGCGATATGCCGTGACCAGCCAGTAGGCGAGGACGCCGGAAACCAGCCAGAGGAAAGGCGCTAACGGTACCGACGCGGATGTGGGCCCCGAGAAGCCCGCGACGAGCATGGCGAGGATCGGAGCTGCCAATGCAGAGAGGCACAGGCGCAGCGACGGATCAGCGATCCGGCGAACCCGCGTTAGGGCCAGCCACATGAGGCGCAAGACGAAGGCGAGATAGATGACGACGCCGGCGATTCCGACCTCGACCACGAGGAAGTTCCACTGGGTCTCGGAGTTGAGTCCCTCCGAAGCCGTAGTTCGCCGGAATCGACTTGCCGGCCCGACCGTGCCGACGCCGACTCCCAGTGGATGGTCCGTGGCGAGGCGACCGAAGGCGTTCACGCTCGCGCCGCGTTCAGAAGAGAAGGTTGAAAACACCTTGGTAGGCGTGATGTTCTTTGAACGTTTCGTTGTGCTGTTGTCCGGGCCGAGCTGGACGAACGCCGTATAGATGAGCGCAATACCGAGGATGACCCCGACCACTGCCTTGAGCGCGTTCTTCGAGGCCGCGGCTATCAGCGCAAATGCTGCAAGTGAAACGAACACGGTGACGAGCGCCGCTCGGCTGCCCGAGGTGGCGACCGCCAGCGCGACGCCCACCGACATGAGCATGAGCGCCCATCGGACCCGGTTTCCCGCCGTCATGAGCAACGCAATCATGCCGGGGAGGGCGAGGGCGGCTGCGGTTGCTCCGGCCCCCACGTCCGAGCCCAGGCCAAATGGCCGCACTACTGTGCCGGCACCCTCGAAGCCCACGCGCCCGGACACGTTCCCGGTGCCCAGGATGAACTCGCGATACCCAGGGCCCCATCCGGCCAGTTGTTCTGGCGTCAGGGTCGACTGGATGTAGCTCACGACGCCGCCGACCGCTGCGCAGAAGACGATCACTAACAGCGCCATGCGTATCTGCGATCCGGTGCGCACGAACGCGTAACCGAGGAAGAAGAGGGGCACGAACTCGAGGTGCTGGCGTACGCCGGCGAGGCTCGCTGTCAGGCCACGTGCGGAAGGATTGGCGATCTCGATCAGGACCACGGCGGTGAAGGCGAGGGCGAACCCGCCGAGCGGCGGCAGGAAGATCCGCTGCCTCGTCAGCGCACCGCGCAGCAAGGCGCCGGCGGCGATCGCGATGACCAGGGCGTCCCGCGCCAGCGTGACGGTGGAACTGCCGGTGCGAAGCTTGATGTAGCCATCGAGCAGCCCGAGGTAGAGCGCCAAGACGACGAGGGTGTGATCGACGCGCCGGTGGGTGATGCACCAGACGGCCATCAGCACGAACGCTGCTGCGGCCAGGGCAGCCGGGCCGTGACCAGCCACGTGCCCGGAGGCGAGCACGATCGTCAGGATCACGCAGGCCGCTGCGCCCGCGAGCGCGGCAAACGCCAGAGCTGGGCTGCCGGCTCGGTTAGCTCTGAGTCTTGCGACCGTTGCTGCTGGAGCCATAGTCCTGCCCGTAGCCGTACCCATATCCGTAGCCGCCGCCGGGCTGGAACGCGACATCATTCGCGACAACGCCAAGAACCTCGACACTCGGATCGAGTTGGGCCGCGGCTACTGCGCGTTGAGCGGATGCGCGTTCGGTGATCCCCACGCGCGTCACCAGGATGACGCCATCGCACTGGGACAGCAGTGGCATGGCATCGCTGACGGCGAGCAACGGCGGCGTATCGATCAGCACGACGTCGAAGCGCTCCGAGATCTGCTCGAGAACCTGTCGCATCTTGTCGGCCGCGAGCACCGCTGGAGGGTTGGGCGGCGTCTCCCCGCTCGGCAACAGCACGAGCTTGCTCGTGTTCGTCGTGGTGGTGGCGCCGGCAACGCGCTGCTCCGCATTGCCGCCTGCGCGGATCTTGTCGAGGTAGTCAATGCTCGTGATATCGAAGTCGATCTCGATCAGGGCGTCGTCGAGTTCGCAATCGCCGGTGAGTACGGATGTCAGGCCGCTCGTTCCCGACTTCCCCCCGAAGGCCTTCCGCAGGGTCGGGCGTCGCAGATCGGCTTCTATGACCACGACGCTGAGCCCCCACTCGCGGTACGTCAGAGCCAGGTTGCGGACAACGGTCGACTTGCCCTCGCCGGAGATCGCACTTGTCACCAGGAGACGCTTGATTGGCTTGTCCAGCGAGGCGAGCTGCAGGTTCGTGCGCAGGCTCCGGAAAGGCTCGCGCAGCGTGTCGGGCACGGAGGCCTTGCCGTCGTGAAGGGTCATGGGCGTCGAGCTGTGCGGAATGCTGGACAGCAACGGCAAGCCGTAGACGTCGGCCACCTCGTCGAGGCTCTTGATTCGCCGGTCGAAGCGCTCGAGCGCGAACGCGAGCGCAAGCCCCAATCCCAGCGAGATGGCCAGCGCGAAGAGCGCGTCGCGCTTGGGCTTGGGAGTGAACGGGAATCTCGGAGCGCTGGCACGATCGGTCTGCCGGGTCTGTGACGGCGCCGAAGCCTGCGTCGCCCGAAGCTGGCGAATGGTCTCCTGCAGGTCCTGGCGCTGCGGCCCGTTGGACACTCGGTCGGGAAGGCTGCTGAGCTGTGCGCGGACCCGCTTTATCGCCGCTTCCGCGTCCTTGGCCAATTGGTCATTGCGAAAGTGGATGTACTCCGACACGTAGGCATTGGCCACGGCAGCGGCCTCGGCGGCTGAGCCTCGCTCGGCGGTGACCGAAACGAAGTTCGAGCCGGTGACCGGCTCCGCGATGACCGTGTCCACAAGCGCGTTGGGCGTGTCGCTGAGGCGCAGTCGCTTGATCACGGCTTCGGTCACCGACCTGGACAGCAGCAGCTTCGCCTGGTCGAGCGTCGAGCGATCGGTGCCGCCCGCATCGCCCCCGCCGACGATCTGCGCGATCTGCGAGTTGGAGACGAAGACCTGTGTCGAGCTGCGAAACACGTCGTCTTGCCTCGCCGAGGCGGTGTAGGTGCCGACGGTGCTCATCACGATGATCGCCAGCAGCAGCCACTTGCGGCGCCAGATCGGCCCGAGCAGATCGCCGAGATCCGCGGATTTTGCTGGAGAAGATTGATCGGTCGTAGCCACGGGTGAGTGGAATCCCTGGCGCGCATCCACCCTCGCGGGCCGCACCCTGAACAGATTCCGCAGCTCAGACGGTACCGCACCGTGGCGCATGCTCGGCCCGAGCAGATACGGGGGAGTCCTGGGGCCGCCCGACGATCTGCTCCGGGTGCGGGGCATCGTGCCGCAGATCGAAGATGTCCTCGAACTCGAGCCTCAGGTCCGGCCGCGCTTCGCCCGCTCGCGCAGCGGCACGCACTCCTCCCAAGCGCGCTGCGCGAGCTCCGCCGCCGAGCGCGAGATGAGCTTTCCGCGCGCCTGCACGGCGTGTCTCCGTTTTCGCTTACATCCCGCGCCGCGCCACCATGTACGGCACCGTCCGCAGCAGGATCTTGACGTCGGCCCACAGCGACCAGCCGGCAACGTACAGGTAGTCGATCTTGACCATCTCGGCCAGCGGGACGCGTGACGATCCGGCGATCTGCCAGGGGCCCGTCATGCCGGGGGTGAGCTGGAGGCGGCGCCTGTCGTGGCCGAGGATGAGGGCGTCCTCGTTGAGGATCAGGGGCCGGGGCCCGACGAGGCTCATCTCGCCGCGCAGGACGTTGACGAGCTGGGGCAGCTCGTCCAGCGATAGGCGTCGCAGCCAGCGCCCAACGCGGGTGATGCGAGGGTCGTCGGTGATCTTGAACAGGCCCGCGGCGGCATCGTTGCGAGACGCAAGCTGCGCCTTGAGGCCGTCGGCGCCGCGGATCATGGTCCGGAACTTCCACATCTCCAGGGGCTGTCCGTCGCGCCCGACGCGCGTCTGGCGGAAGATCAGCGGGCCCCTGCTGTCGAGCTTGATGAGCATCGAGAT
>Ga0136631_10000211_pt1 | contig 17671 bp, 9 predicted proteins | sample AntDrymUQ6012206_2_FD_104655 | JGI IMG/M metagenome (GOLD analysis project Ga0136631, IMG submission 104655) | Polar desert sand microbial communities from Dry Valleys, Antarctica - metaG UQ601 (22.06) | ecosystem: Environmental > Terrestrial > Soil > Desert | place: Antarctica: Dry Valley... | reverse complement strand
GGTCGTAGCCTGGCACCGCCTCCCCGGAGTCGACCGCCGGGCTCAAGGCCTGCAGCCCGAGGTCCCAGCCGGCGGGATCGACAAAGCGCGGATCGGCGACCTGACTGTTGGGGCCGGGCGAGAACTGCACCGCGCCGCCCCAAAACAGGTCATAGTCCTCGTCGAAGGGGCCATCGGCGTAGCCCACCTTTGTCACCGCTTGGATGACGTTGTTGCGCATCCGCAGCACGTCGTTGGTGCAGCCCTCGTGGCAGACCACCCCTTGACTGGTGCTGCCGGTGAAGAGCACGGTGTTGTTGTAGAGCGCGGTCCTTAGAACCGGTCCCCGACTGCCCGCCCCGCCGCGGGTGACCAGGAATCGCGAGTCGGTGAGCGAGGAGCGGACGACGTTGTAGGCAAAGGTGTTGTCCGCGCTTCCCGCCTCTCCTAGCTCGCTGAAGGTGTCGTTGTCGACTGCGAGGTTGTGGTGCAGGTGGTTGCTGCTCCCTCCATAGACCTCGATCGCTGCACCGTCGCGTCCATAGTCGTAGGAGAAGGCATCGCTCCCAGATATCAAGTTCCCGGCGATCTCGCTCTGGCTACCGTGGAGCAACACACCGAAGGCCCCGGAGTCGTCGCCAGGCGCTGGCGTGTTCACCGACATCTTGTTGTTGTCCCTCAGCTCGCTGTCGAGGACCCTGGTGGCGCTCGCGCTGGCCTTCACGTAAGCGCCGGCGACGCTGCCGGTCATGAGTGAGTCACGGACGGTGTTCGAGTCTCCTGCGATTGAGAACCCGGCGAACCCACAGTTGTCGACTTGCAGTTCCTTCACGGTCATATACGAGCCGGTCAGCCCCACACAGTCGCTGCCCTGCTGGATCTTGGGTAGCGGCCCCGTCCCGTACGACCCGATGACGATCGCCTTCCCCGCGATGCCGCTCTGCGACAGCGCGAGCTTGCCGGTCCATGCTTCTCCGCGCTTGAGGAGGAGGCGCTCACCGGGTTGAAGCTGGGCAGCCGTGGCCTTGGCCAGCGTGCGCCAGGGATGACTCGGCGAGGTGCCGGCATTCGAATCGTCTCCGTCTGTGGCGTCGAGGTAGTAGGTCACCGGGGCGCCGACCAGGCGGGGGTCCCAGCTCGTGTCGATGGAGAGGCCGTTCGCATCGGCTATGCGTTCCCAGGGCACAAGCTTGAAGTCCTGGTTCGCCGACGGCAGCGTGTTGGTGTTGTCCTGCGCCACGAATAGGCCGTTGGAGAAGCCGGCGGCCGTCGGGAAGTTGGTCACGTCGACGCCATCGGTGTACGACGAGCCGTCGATCGTGCCATCGACGACCGAGAAGCGCGTGACGAAGGGGTTGGTTCCGCCGCGGTCGTACACGGCGTAGTCGTTCGAGCCCTGGCTGGAGGCGATGAGGTATCCGGCGCCACCGTCGCGGTAATAGATCGCGAGTCCCTCGATGTCGTTCGTCAGGTGGCCGCCGTCGGCCGCCAGCCCGTCCACCTTCGTTCTGTCGGCGCTGCTCGTGCCGTCGCCGGGCTCGGCGCCATACCTCCAGATCGCTACGTCCTCCTGGGAGATATAAAGGTCGCCCGTCTCGTCGTCCGCGACGCAGCCTTCGGTCGTCGAGCTGAGCCTGATGGTGCGCACCTTGGTCGCATCGATCTTGCCTCCGCCGGCGTCAAAGAGCTTCCACTGCTGAACGGTCCCGCTGTTGTCACTGATGAACGCGTAGTAGTCGCCATTCGTGGGGCTGTGGTACATGCACAGGCCTGCGGCGACGCCGGTGTCGATCGTCCGCGCAGCGGGGTATCGGAGACCGCGCGTGGCGGGGTCGACCGTGTAGACGCGGAGCGCCTTGGTGGTGCTGTTGTCGCTGGTGGCGACCAGGCCGACGTGATCCCCGTCGAGCGGGAAGTTGTAGCGCACGTCGACGTTGTTGGGCTTGCTGTCCTCGTAATAGAAGAGCTGGTCACCTGAGAGGTCGTAGACCGCCAGCCCGCCCAGCTTGTCGGTGCCGATGATCGTGCTCTTGGCCGGGTCATCCGGGTGAATCCACACCGCCGCGTCGTCCGCCGCGTCTCCCGCATGCGGCACCGGGTCGGTTTCCGCGCTGGGTGTGATCGCTGCACCTCCTCCTCCTCCTCCGCCGAGGACGTTCACGGTTACGGCGACCGGGTCCGAGACCGCGCCGACGTTGCCGGCGTCGTCAGTCGCCCTCGCCGTCCAACTGTGCGTACCGTTGTCGGCGCTCGAGACGGACCAGCTGAAGGCGAACGGCGACGAGTCCTCGGTGCCGGTGAGCGAACCGTCGTCGAAGTACTCGACCCGCGCGGTGTCGGGCGAAGCGGTCGCCACGATTTGAACGTTTTGAGCCGTCGTGTACGTAGTTCCCGCTGCCGGGCTGGTGATGGAGACCGCGGGAGGAACGGTGTCGACCGTCCAGCTGCGGGTGGCAGGAGTCGAATCGGTGTTGCCTGCCGCGTCTGTTGCGCGTACCGAGAAGGTGTAGGTCCCGTCCGCCAGCCCCGAATAGCCCTTCAGCGACGAGCACGCCGTCCAGCTGCCGGTCGCCGTCCCGGGCCCATCAAGCTTGCACTCAAAACCGGACCCTGCGCCCGGCTCAGTGGTCGTAAAGCTGAAACTCGGCGAACCTGAGCCAGTCACGCCCGACGGACCCGAACCGATCGAAGTGTTGGGAGCGACGGTGTCGACGGTCACCCCGACAGGGCTCGACGCGCCCGACGTGTTCTGGGCCGCATCGGTCGCCTTGGCCGTGTAGGTGTGCAACCCATCCGAGACTCCCGTCAGCTGCTTAGACCAGCCACCGCTTCCATCCACCGCCGTCGTGCCCTGAGACGTTCCTCCGTCGAACAACTCGACAGTCGAGTTCGGCTCAGCCGACCCAGACACCGTCACCGTGCCCGTCCGGTTGAAGCTCCCATCCGACGGCGAATCGATCACAGGTCCAGACGGCGCAGCGATATCGACAACGAACCTCCTGGTCGCCTCAGAGGTATCGGTGTTGCCTGCCGCGTCTGTTGCGCGTACCGAGAAGGTGTAGGTCCCGTCCGCCAGCCCCGAATAGCCCTTTAGCGACGAGCACGCCGTCCAGCTGCCGGTCGCCGCACCCGGCCCATCAAGCCGACACTCAAAGGACGAACCCGCCTCGTTGGAGGAGAACTCAAACGCCGCCGACACGCTCTTCGTCGTCCCCGCCGGACCGCTCGTGATATAGGTGTCCGGAGCCGTCGTGTCAGGCGACGTAAAGCCGCCCGAAGCGGTAAAGTCGGCCGGTAAAGGCTGCGGCCCGAATACGCCGAGCCCCGCCATCGTCAGCCGGACGCGCGGCGCGGTGCGGCCGCTCTCGCGGCTCGCGAACTGGATGCGCCCGCCCTTGGTGCTCAGTAGCAGATCGAGCAGGCTCCGGGCCCCGGCGAAGCGGGTCACGTCGACGGCTACCCATCGACCGGGCCGCGCCTGGCCCTTGAGCCTGACGGGCAGCATTCCCCGCGGCGCGTTCTTGAAGCTGATGCGCCGTTCTCTCCATTTGTGAGTGGAGAGCGCCTGGAGGCTGAACCGGCCTCGGCCCCGGCGTACGAACAACAGCAGCTTGGCCGCCGTGATCTCTCTTGACACGCCGACCAGACTGAAGCGCAGGTAGGAGCGCTCCAAGGGGTCGCCAGCCAGCCGCAGTCGCTGCGCTCCTCCGAGATGCCTGTAGGGATGCGCCGCGAGCACCGAGGCGTCGGCCACTGCATCGAGCTTCTGCTGCCCGGCGGCCGCCTGGGCAACGCCGACGGGGCTCGAGCCGCCAAGCACGGCCAAGCATACGGCCAAGAGGACTGCTCTAGGTGCCGCCCCCCCGTCGCTTCTCGTAGGGCGTTCTGAGTGTCCGGAAGAGACGTCGAGCACTTGCCGAACCTTAGTTCCCGACAGTCGGTGCAGGTCGAGCTACCACATCCCGGGCAGCGGCGCCACCATTCGAGCTGCGGCGAGACGAAAGCATCCCGGCGCCGTACCCGTATGACGTTATTGCCAGGCCCGCGACGATCGCCCCCGCGCGGCCCAGGCCGCCGGCGTCGCCGGCGAGAGCGTGGTTGAGCCCCTGCCAAACGCCCGTCGGCAGCGTGCGCAGCGCGTAGCTTCGCTCCGCCGACAGCGCATCGGTGGGCCCTGTGCAGCCGGAAACGAGTGCCTTCGAGAGACCCTCCGAGTAGCAGCGGGAGCGGAAGTACCGCCACCCTGCCCGCTCTGCCGGGACCCGATGGTGCACCCTCGCCCCGGGGTCGTACAGGATCACCCCGTCAGGATGCTGGCGAGCGGCGCGGATGCAGAGCTCGGTCTCCTCGCAGCCGACGGGGCCGCGTGCCCACCCTGCCGATCCCCGACGTGAAGCCGCCCGTACGGTGCAGGACTTCGGCGCGGAAGGACATGTTCGCGCCGATCGGGTTGCGCACCCGCGAGGTCGCCTCAGGCAAGCCGCGGTAGGAGCAGCCGACCACCCAATCAAACTCGCGCGGGAAGCAACGGGGGCGACCGTGGAGCCAATCAGCCTCGACGGAGCCACCGACGCCGATCACGTTGGGGTCGGCGTAATGCGCGGCCAGCCTCTCCAGCCAGTCGGGCTCCGCAACCGCGTCGTCGTCGAGGAACGCCACAATCGCGCCGGTCGCGACCGCCACGCCGCTGTTGCGGGCGCCGGACAGGCCGCGGCTCTCAATGTTCTCAACGGCGATCACGCCGCCCAGCGCGGACCTCGCGCGGTCCAGGAGCGCCTCGTTGTGGTCCGACACGAGGATCACCTCGAGCGGTGCCCTGGTCTGGCGCCTGAGCGACTCGACGGCAGCTCCGAGGTCGGCCCAGCGCGCCTCGGTGTAGGCGCAGATCACCACCGAGACCGACGGATTCATCGGCGAACCTCGATGTTGTCGGCGACCAGGGTGAAGGCCTGCTTGGAAGTGTCGTTTCCTATCTGCATCGTCTTCACTCCGGCCGCGTCTATGTTCGCGCCCGTGGTGCGGTAGACCTGGATCCCGTCGAGGAAGACCTCGAGCGTGCTGGCCCCTGTGCCGGCCGCCACCAGGTGCAGCTTGATACGGCCCCACTTACCCAGCGGAAGCCGCCCGGCCGTGTCGACGCCCATGTCACTGTGCGTGATGCGGACCTTGTCGCCGCTCGCGTTCTGCCGGTAGAGGCTGACCAGGCGAATCCCGCTCGCATTGTAGAGCCGAAAGAGCGGCACGTTGCCGCCGCTGGCACCCTCCTGGTCGATCCGGAAGTCGCCGCTGAAGCTGAGGTCTGTCTCACTCGAGGCGAGTGTCTTGCGTACGTAGGCGAGCGACCCGGTGTTCGCCGTCTCGGACAGGCGTGCGGCGTAGCTGCCGGTCTTGACGGGTGTGCCCTGGACCGTGGCCGTGCCGTCGGCCCCGGTCACCACGGAGCTCCACTTGGTGAAGTTGCCAGTCTCGAAGCCATCGTCGAAGAGAAGCATCTCCACGGTCCACGTCCGCTGGGCGGGAGTCGGGTCGACCGTGCCAGACGGCCCGGTGGCCCGCACTGCCAGGTTGTGCTCTCCGTCTGCCAAGCCCGTGTAGGCCTTGGGGGAGGAGCACGAGGCGAAGGGCTGACTGTCGAGGCTGCACTCGAAGCTCGAGCCCGGCAGGTCGGATGAGAAAGTGAAGCTGGCGGAGTCCGCGCCGACCGTGCCGCTCGGGCCTGAGTCGATCGTGGTCTCGGGCGGCGAATCAGCGGCCGTGGTGAACGACCAGCTGTGGTCCGCGGCGAGCGGGTTGCCAGCCAGGTCCTTGACGCCGCCGCCGCCGCCCTTGATTACCGCCGTGTAGGTGGTGCCGGCCTCGAGAGGGGCGTCAGGGTCGAGGACCGACGACTTACCGTCCGCAGAAGGTCGCACGTTCGCGGCGACAGGGTTCGAATCGCTCTGGCGCATCAGCTTGGTGGTGTCGACGGTGACAGTGGCCGTGTCGACCTCCTCCGAGAGGGTTGCCTGTACGTCCGCTCTGAGATCGGTGCCGGTCTCCGCGTCAGCCGGCAGCGTCGAGCTCACGGTCGGGGCGATCGTGTCCACGCTCCAGCTGCGGCTCGCCGGCGTCGGATCGGCATTGCCGTTGTGGTCAACGGCCTGGACCTCGAACGTGTGCGCTCCCTCGGCCAGGCCGCTCAGCTGCTGCGGAGGCGTGCATGTGGACGGAGCTTGGCCGTCGAGGCTGCAGAGGAAGAGCGCCTCCGGATCGTCGGAGGAAAAGTCGAGAGTCGCGGAGCTGCTGGAGCCCGGGCCGCTGGGACCGGAGTCGATCACCGTCTCGGGAGGGGCGGCGTCTACGGTCAGCGTTATCGCCTCCGAAGGCGCCGAGACATTGTCGGCGGCGTCGGTGGCAGTCGCGCTCAGGGCGTGGGGCCCATCCCCGAAAGCGTCCAGGACCTGGCTCCATGCACCGTTCGAGTCCGCTGTCACGGTGCCCTGGGAGCCGTCGCCATCGAAGATCTCCACCGTGCTGAGGGGCTCAGCTGTGCCGGACAGAGCGACTGTGGAGCTGGTGGTCGTCGCGCCGTCGGCGGGGCTCGTGATCTGGGGGGCTGGCGGCGCTGAGGTGTCCACGCGCCAGGTATGCACGGCGGGGGTCGGGTCCGCCTGCCCGGTCGCGTCGAGGGCGCGCACTTCGAAGCTGTGCTCGCCCTCGGCCAGGCCAGCGTATGTCTTCGGCGAGCCGCATGGCTCGAAGGCCGATCCGTCGAGGCGGCACTCGAAGGTGGCCGACCTGTCGGCCGAGAAAGAGAAGCTGGCGGACGAAGCTCCAGCTGGGTCGACAGGGGCGGAGTCGATGGCGGTCTCCGGGGGCCCAGAGCTCGAGGTGATCACGAGCTCCGGCCGGTTGCCTGCCGCTTCCCGGGAGTAGAAGTCCACACCGTCACTCGAGTCGGCGACCAGCTTGAGGTTGTAGCTTCCGTTGCTGGTGACGAAGGGCTTGACGTCGTACTCGACCCAGGCTCCGGCACCAACAACTGCCTTGTTGTCCTGAGCCGCGCTGGTCGTAGCCGGCCGATTGTTATAGGTAAGCCCGAGCTCGGTCCAGGCTGACGTGGTCGTGTAGACGGCCGGTCCGTTAGTCGTGCCGTTGGTGACATAGAGGCGCAGCTTGGCATCCTGCACCGGACCGCTGATCCCCCCCACCTCGAAGCGCAGGTAGGCCTCCTCCGCGGGGGAGCGATCAGCCGTTAGCTTGGTGGCCGCGCCGAAATTAGTGTTGGCCTGGCTGCCGTTCGCATGGGCGTCGGCCACCGGCGCGTAGCTGGCCGTGCCGCCTGCGCTCTCGGCCGTCCAGGTGCGAGTTGCGGGGGTCGCGTCCGGATCCCCGTCCGGGCTCAGCGCCCGGACGCCGAACGTGTGCTCTCCCTTCTGCAGATCCGCGTAGCTCTTGGGTGAGCTGCAGGACTGGTATTGGCCCGTATCCAGCTTGCACTCGAAACCGGCGCCGGTCCGGTTCGACGAGAACGTGAAGGTGGCGGAGTTGCCCTTGACGGTGCCCGACGGGCCCGACTCGAGGTTCGTGTCTGGGGCCCCGTCAGCCTTCCGGTTGTGCAGATAGTGGCGGGTGCTGTCGTCACTTGCCATCACCAGCCCCCCGCTGCTGCTGCTCCAAGGCTGCTTGGCCGACGTGGGGTTGTTGATCTTGGCGTCGCTGGAGCTATCGATGAACACGGATCCGAGTCCCGGCGTAAACGAGATCGAGTCCAGGCTCGACTGCTTGTAGTAGATCTTCCCTCCGCTGCAGCACGGGGCGGACGCAAACACGTACAGCAGCCGGCGCGAGGGATCGAGCGAGACGACGGCCCGCGTGGGATTATCAGCGACCGTTCCGTACACACGCCGAGTCCAGGCTCCGTCCTTCAGCACGAGCAGCTCGACGAGTGGATCGCTTTCGCCGTTGAGCGAGGTCTTTGCTGCGGCGAACACCTGTCCTGCGGGATCTCCGTCGAGCGCCTTGAGGTTGATGTGGTTGTCCGCGAGCTCGGCTCCCTTGCGTGCGGTGTTCGGCACCCACTGGTCGTCGGGTGCCCCGTCGGTATGGGTGGCCCAGTACATCGCCTGTTGGGTCGTGCTCTGGTTACTCCACATCACCCCGATTTTGTCGTCGAAAGCGACGATCGCCGCTTCGTCCTCTCCCGCTATGAGGCTGGTGGCGCCAGGGGCCGGCATGGCATACGGAGTGCGCCAGGTTCGGTCGTCCCCCGTGCTGTGGGATAGCAAGACGGTTGTGCCCTGTGTATAGGCAATCCAGAGCTTGCCCGTGTCGTCCTTCGCAATCGTCACGGCCGCAGAGCCGCCGTTGGTGAGCTCGACCGGATACCCGGAGTCGAGCGTGTACGTCCCGGCAGCCGCGTTATAGCTGTAGCGCATGAGGCGCGCGTCGTCAGCGCTGTCGCTGCTGCTGGTGCCCGCGGACACGATGTAGAGGTGGGCGCCGTCCCAGAGCGCGTCGGAGCGCGTGTTGGCGCGCTGGTCGACGATCACTCCGGTGGACTGCCAGGCCTCGGTGGAGGGGTCGAGCTGCCAGATCTCGTAGCGGGCGGTGAGGCTGTTGTACATGACGCCCCACCAGCGGCCGTCGTCGAACCACAGCTTGCTCTGAGGCTTCTCAGCGGTCGGCGCGGTAATCGCACGGCCGTAGGAGAAGTCGCGGAAGCCCGTATCAGCCGCTGCGCCGGCGGGCACGATCAGGGCGATGAGCGTGGCAAGCGCGGCCACATGGGCCGCGCTTGGACGCCGCACGATCGAGGCGGCATTGCGGCCGCCTGCGCGCCATGGTGGGCGCGCACCGCCCGTCACGGTACCGCCGGGCCGCCTGCCTCCTCGACCTCCACCGGAGCCGGCCGCGGGCTTGCCTGAGGATGCCTGGCAATCCGCTCGCGCAGGAGAGTCCGCAACACTCGCTGTCCGTCGCGGAAGATGTTGAGGTTCGACACTCCGTTCATGCGCTCGGACTCGAAGCTCGGCACCTCGCCGATCTCGAGCCGTGCCCTGAGGGCGCGGACCGCGATCTGGGTCTCGATCTCGAAGCCGTCAGCGTCGAGATCGAGCGCTCGAAGGCCCCTCCGGCTGAACCCACAGAAGCCGTAGCAAAGGTCCGTGAAGGAGGCACCATAGAGCGCGTTGACCATGCCCATCAGGAAGCGGTTTCCAAAGCTGCGCAGACCCGTGAGATCGGTCGAGCCCCCACCAGGCATGTAGCGGGAGCCCTTCACGAGCCCGTAGCCCTCGTGCAGCTTGGCCACGAAGGCCGTCACCTCCGCCGGGTCCATGCTGCCGTCGGCATCGATCATCACTACGAACTCGCCGCGCGCAGCTGCGAAGCCCGCGCGCAGCGCGTCCCCTTTCCCGCGGCCTTCCTGATGCACGATGACCAGGCCGGGGAAGGCTTCTCGGGCCACCGCCACGGTGTGGTCAGCCGAGTTGCCGTCGACCAGCACGACCTCATCGACGACGGCGGGGACCTGGCTAAGCACCCAGGCTATGTTCAGCTCCTCGTTCATCGCTGGGATCACGAGGCTCACGAGCCCCAAGGTCGGCGCTTCACCCGGGGGGAACGTGGCCGTCCCGCCCTCGGTCACGCGAGTGGCGACTTCTGGAAGCGTCGTAGTACTCAAGGATCCGTCCTCCTAGTGTTTGCCTTCAAGAGACGCAACGGCCGGAGCGGCTCAGAACTTCCATCGACGCCTAGGTCGGCCCTGGAGGTGGCTGGACCGGGCTGTACAGTGCCCGAGCTATGGCGGTTACGTGGGTTGGTCGACGACCGGCTTACGGTCCGCCTGGACGGCGCGGACCCGGTTCTCCGGCGCCAGTTGGAGAGAGAGTTCGATCCCTATCCCTCCGGTTCGACTGTCGAGGCGGCCAACGTGCTGATCCAGCAAGCGCCACAGGGTCCGAGCCCGCGCTTCGTCGACATCCAGAATCCTGCCGGGGATGGCCTGGTCAGCGCTACCGACGGCGAAGGGATCTACGTCGTCCACCGCCGCACCTGGTGCTGCGTGGACGTGCGAGCGGGGGAGCAGCCTCGCATTTCGTCTGCGGCCCTGGGTTCGACTTGACTCGCGTTTTCTCTTCGCTGGTACGCCCCGCGCTGCAGCTCGCGCTGCTCAGGCTCGGAGGGGCAGCTGTGCATTCGGCTGCCGTCGAGACGGGCGGCACGGGGGTCGTGGTCGCCGGCTGGTCGGAAAGCGGCAGGACAGAAACCGCCTTAGCCCTCATGGAGGCGGGCGGGCGCTTCGTATCGGACAAGTGGACCATCCTCGGCGAGGACGGCACATTGGCCTGCTTTCCGATCGGGGTTGGAGTGCGACGATGGGTGTTGCCCTACTTGCCGCGCCTCCGGGCCGCGCTTCCCCGTCCGGCCCGGGCCCAGCTGCTGGCGGCCGGCGCGGCCGGCCGCATCACGCGGCCCCTGCGCGGCCCCGCCTCCCGCGGGAAGGTGTTGACGCTGGCGGGAGACGCCGCCGAGCGGGCCGTTGGGTTGGCGGATCGGGCGGGGCTGCGGCCATCCGAGCTGATCGAGGCTTATGGCCACTGCGCGGGCGGGGCTCCGCGAACGTCGCTTGGCCTGCTCGTGCTGCTGCGAACGGTGCCCGGCCCCGCGGTCAGCGCCCGCGAGGTGGACGGGAAGTGGGCTGCTCCGCGGCTCGCCCGCACGGCCGCGTTCGAGCGGCGGCGACTGTTCGAACTCCACCAGAGAGCCCGCTTCGCAATGCCGGAGCACGAGCAGCTGGACATGGAGGCGACGATTGGGCGAGAGCAGGCTTTCCTTTCGCGGGTGCTCGCGCGCGTGCGTGTGATTCAGGTCGATGCGCCGTTTCCGACCGATCCCGCCGCGTTGCGGAGGCGATCGCCGTGTTGCGGAGGCGATCGGTTCTTGGCTCTAGGCGGCCGGCGCCTGGAGCGACGCTATGCGTTTGGGCGCCGGCTGGGGCTGAGCGTGGTGGGTCCGCGAGCCGCGATCCGCCACTACGAAGCCGAGTACGACGGGTCGCGGGCCGAGGCACCGAGCGAGCCCGACGTCCGGGTGGCCTTCGGCGCGCGGCTCCCCGCCGCGTCGAGTGCGGTCGTTCGAGGAGGCCACAAGCTCCTGGGAGCCCCGCGGGCGTTTGGTCACTCGCTGGTCCAGGGTTACTTCGTAGAGCCGATGCTCTCCCTTGCAGCCGTCCGGCACGGCCGCGTGCTCTTACCCGCCGCCGCCATCAGGGAGGGAGACGGGGCCGTCCTCATCATGGGCCGGTCGGGCAGCGGGAAGAGCTCCTTGAGCGCCAGAGCGCTGGCCGAGGGGAGGGCAATACTCGGTGACGACCAGGTCCTCCTGGACGGCTCCGGGCAACTATGGACATTTCCACGCCGTCTGCGCTTCTATGCCGATCTGCGCCATACCGCTCCCGCGGCCTATCGGCGCTTGCCCCTGCAGGCGCGTTTCGGGCTCGCCGGGCGGGAGGCCGTCAGGCGGCTTACGAGAGGATTCGTCGCGCCGCCGATCCGGGTCACGCCGGCCGAGCTCGGTGGTGGCCGGGTACGCGACCCGCTACCCCTGAGCTCAGTGGTGATGATCAGCCGGGAGCCGGGCGCGCGGGAGCTTGAGACCGAGGAGATCAACGCGAGCGAGGCGGTAGATCTTGGGATCGAGCTGCTCCGAGCGCAACGAGCCCACCTCGAGCGGGTCGACGACTCCAACTGGGGCCAGCTGCTCGAGACTGCAGAACGCCAGGAGGCCGAGCTTCTGCGCTCCGCGCTCAACGGGCGCCCCGGGAGCATCGTGCGGGTGCCCGAACGGTGGGGAGCGCCCCGCGCCCTCGACGCGCTGAGCCGCCGTCTGCTTCCGGGCGGATCGGCCCGAAGGTGAAGTGCCCGCAGAAGAAAGCGGCCCTTCCCGGCGTTGGCGCTATATCGACCTAGGAGAGCTTAAATGAGCCGTAGAACTCGCTGGCGCCGGGCACTTTGGTGGCGGGCTGTCTGCCCAGGTGGTTGTTAGGGATCAGATGCGTGTTCGCCGCCCGACAGCTCTCATCGCCCTCCTCGCTGTCCTGGCGCTCTGCCTGCTCGGCTCCGCAAGCTCGGCCTCAGCCGACGTGGGCTACCCGGGTCAGTCCTTCTCAGGCACGGGCACGCCCACCGGCACAAAGCGGGCCGAGAGCGTGCTGTGGTGGAACGATGGATCGTGGTGGGCCAGCATGTGGGATGCCGGCTCGCGCCAGTTCCACATCTTCAGGCTCGACTTGGGGACCCAGAAATGGGTCGACACCGGCGTCCCGATTGACACACGCTCCAACACCCACGCGGACGTGCTGTGGGATGGCACCCACCTCTACGTCGCCTCCCACGAATTTGTCTCCGACGAGCAGTCCGCTGTCTCCGGCACGCCGAGCTACCTGTTCCGCTTCAGCTACAACCCGGTTTTCAAGACGTACTCGCGCGACTCCGGATTTCCGGTGGCTATCAATAACTACAAGACCGAGACCCTGGTCATAGACAAGGACTCGACCGGCAAGCTCTGGGCCACCTGGCAGCAGGGCAACAAGATCTACGTCAATCGCACCACTGGCGGTGACCAGACCTGGGGTACGCCGTTCGCCCTACCCGCGGCGGGCGCGAACGTCACGACCGACGACAGCTCGACCGTAGTCGCGTTCGGCGGATCGAAGATCGGCGTGATGTGGAGCAATCAGTCGAGCACGAACGACGCCATGTATTTCGCCGTGCACGAGGACGGGCAGCCCGACGCGACCTGGCAGGCCAGCCGCACAGCGATCCAGGGCTCCGGCAGCGCCGACGATCACATGAACATCAAGTCCGTGCAGGCCGACTCCGGCGGGCGCGTGTACGCCGCGGTCAAGACCTCATTCTCCAATTCGGCCAGCCCCTTGATCATGCTGCTGGTGCGCGACCCCGCCTCGGGCGACTGGACGAGCAATACGATCGCGCGGGTTTCTGACTGCCCCAACCGCCCGATCGTGGTGCTCGACACGGAGAATCGTGTGATCCACGCCTTCGCCACCTACCCCGGCCCTCCCGGCTACTCCTGCAATTCCTCTGGCGGAGCGATCTACGAGAAGACATCGCCGATGGACGCGATCTCCTTCCCCACCGGCAGGGGGACGCCGGTCATCCTCGACTCGGACAGCCCCTATATCCATAACGTGAGCTCCTCGAAGCAGAACGTCACCAGCCAAACGGGCATAGCGCTGCTTGCAATCAACGGATCGACTGGCTTCTACTGGCACGCCTTCGAGCCGCTCTTGCCCGCGGGGCCGCCCGGTGCGCCCGTCGCAGACTTCTCGGGCTCCCCGACGACGGGCACGGCGCCGCTGTCGGTCAGCTTCAGCGATGCGTCCACCGGATCCCCGACTAGCTGGTCCTGGGACTTTGGCGACGGTGGCACCTTGACCAGCTCCAGTCCCACGCATACCTATGGCACCCCGGGCACCTACAGCGTCACCCTCACCGTGGCCAACGCCACTGGGGGGGACACGGTGACCAAGACCGGCTATGTGACGGTAGCGGCCCCCGCAGAGGATTTCTCGCTGTCCGCATCGCCCTCGAGCAAGAGCGTCGTACGAGGCAGCAGTACCAGCTACTCAGTGACGGCCAATCCGCTGAACGGCTTCACGGGCCCGGTGGCTCTGAGCGCCAGTGGCCTCCCCGCCGGCGCAACCGCCAGCTTCGCTCCCAATCCGCTGAACCTCCCGCAATCATCCAGTTCCACGCTCACCGTCAGCACCAGTGGAACCACAAAGCCCGGGAGCTACTCGCTCAGCATCACCGGGAGCAGTGGGTCGCTGACGCACTCCACGAGCGTCACCCTGCAGATCAGGCGGAAGTAGGTCGCGAGACGTGACTGGCACCGGTAGCGACGATCTCGGCATCCTCGACTGCCTTGACTGCCCACCGCCCGTGAGGGTCCCGGAGGCCCTGGACTCGGCCGGCCTCTGCACCCTTCTCGACGAGCTGGCAACCTCCCTTCTGGAAGGCACCCGGCTGGCGACGCGGGTCATGCTGCTCACTGAGCTCGGTGACGCGGCCGAGCGGCGGGCGAACGCAGCGGTTGACGCAGCCAGCGGAGACCCGGGCGACGAGACGGCCATCGAGCACGCGGTTGCGGCGTCGGCGGCGCTGACCGAGGTCAGTGAGCAGGAAGATCAGGCTTCCGCGCGCTGGGCCAATCACCGCGTCCGGGCGGCGGAGCTTGCCCGCCAAGCGCACCGCGCCACCATGGCGTCGGAGACGGCTGAGGACGTCTGGTCTCGGTCTCAGGACGCGCACGGGACGATTCCGCCAAGCGGTCGGCCCTAGGCTCACTTTTCAACCACCTCGAAGCGCACGACTCCGTCGTTCAGTGTGCGCGCGCTGCCGTTGCTTAAGAAAGGCCTGGCAGCAGCAGGCGCTCGGGAGCCGCCACCAGCCGCTGCCCGCCGGGCCCGGCCGTCGGGCCCGGCCGTCGGGCGCTGCTCGAGTTCGACTACCGCCGTGGTAGCACGCTCGCCTACCCGGCCGGGACGTGCACTACGCCAACCACTTCGGCCGCGTCGAAGCCAGACGGGATCGAGCCGTTCTGCATCGTCGCGTCGACAGCGGCTCCAGCCACGCCGACGCGCCTCGATCGAGGGTCTCGAAGGCAAATGGGAGAACCTGCGCCTGATCCACCGTCCGATCCACGCCTCCTGGCTCAACCAGTCCGAGCTCTACTTCTCGAGCCCGAGCTCCGGCTCGCCGGCTAACGATCAGAACTTGCGGACCGTTCTGCTAGTGGCCGACGGCGGCGCGGCGGCGCGAGGCCGCCTCGATGCTCTCGACGTTGCGCGGGAGCACCTCGACCGAGCGGCGGTTGCCCAGCACCACGTGCAGCACCACGCCGTCGAACTGGCCGGCGACCGCCTTCGCGTCGTGCAGCGCGCGCGAGGCCTCGTGGTCGGGGATCGCGCAGGCGGCGAGGAAGCTCTCGGCAAGCGGGCCGTCGAGCTCGCGAGCGGTCAGCTCGAGCTGCTCGGTCCGGAAGCCGCCGGCGGTCGCGCCCTCGCCCGGCGCGATCAGGCAGGTGGCCATGTCGTCGGAGGTTACGCGTGCCTCGGCCGCGACCTTCTCGAGCAGCTGACCCGCGTCGGCGTTCGGGCCGAGCTCCTTGAGCAGCTTCTGCAGGCGCCAGCGGCCGAGGATGCCGTCTTCGGTGCGCGCCTCGGTGAGGCCGTCGGTAAACAGGCAGGCGATCGAGCCGTGGGTCAGCGGCAGCGTGGTCTGGCGCAGGCCGGTGCGAACGCCGATGCCGATCGGCGGCGAGGAGGCCACGGAGACGGGCTCGTGCTCGCGCCCGTTGCCGATCACGATCGGCCCGGGATGGCCGGCGCTGGCGTAGGTGAACGTGCCCGACTTCGGGTCATGGACGGCCACGAGCACCGTGGCGAAGTCGCCGCCGAAGTTGTCGTCGATCACGCGGCCCGCGACCTGCAGCGCGACGCGCGGCTCGAGGCCGGCCTCGAGGTAGGCGCGCAGCGTGTAACGCATGAAGGCGGTGCGCTGGAGCGCCTCGTGGCCGTGGCCCGAGATGTCGCCGAGGATGAAGCCCACGCGGTCGCCTGCCAGCGGCAGCACGTCGTAGAAGTCGCCGCCGGCAGCGGGGCCATCGGCGGGCCGGTATGCCACGGAGGTGCGCAGCGACCCGATCGCCGCGGGCACCTCGGGGAGCAGCGCGCCCTGGAGCAGGCCGACCTCCTGAAGCAGCTCGCGCCGCTGGCGGGCGAGCCGCCGGGCGCGCAGCGCCGTGAACAGGTAGCCGGCCCCGAGCAGCACCGCCAGCGCGGCGAGCGCGGCCAGGGCCAGCTTGGCGGAATCGGGCATCACCTTGACGATGTCGCGGACCGTGCGCGTCACGGTGCGGGTGACGGGCGAGCCCTCGTCCTTATCGGAGCGTTTAGGTGTGCGCTTCGAAGACTGGTTCGCCGCGGCGGCGCCAGTCGCGGCGCCAGCCGAGCTGGTCGTCCGGGTCGCGCCGGAGCCGGTGGCGCGGGCCACGGACCCCGAGCCCGTGCCGCGGGCGGACACGCGCCGCGAGCGGCCGCTGCCCTGCCGATCGGTCGACCGGCCGCCCTTGCGGTTGCGGCTGCGTCGGCTGCCGGTGCTCCTCTCCCGCTGCGGAGCGGCGACCGGCGCGCTGGCGTCCGGCACCGTCACGGGCAGCGGCTGGGTGGCCACTGCGCGGTCGCCCGAGTCGGCGGCGGGCGCTGACCTCACGCTCCGGCCGCGCGCGGCCGCTGACCTCACGCTCCGGCCGCGCGCGGTGGTGGAAGTCCGGTCGTCCTTTCCGGGCTTCGAGCCCTCGCGCTTTCCGGACTTGCCGGGCTTGGTGTCCATGCCGGAGTCCTCGTTCGAGCCGTTGCCGTTGCCCGAGGCACCCCGGTCGTGGCCGGGGGTGCGCTGGCCATGCCCGTTCCGGTTCCCGTTGCTGTCGCCGCCGCCGTTGGAGTGAAGGTTGCCCTTGCCGGGCTTGTCCTTACCGGGCTTCGCCTGGGTGCCGTTGCCGGGCTGCGCGGCGCGGGCCGGCGCGGCCGGGGCGGTCACCACGGGGGCGGCAGGGACCTGAGCGGCCGCCTTCTTCCCGCCCTGATCGCTGTGCTCCTTGGCCCCAGCCAGCCCGGGCGCGAGCGCTGCCATCAGCAGCGATATTGCGAGCAGGGCGAGCAACGCGCGTGCACGCGTGCGCCCGAAGTGGAAGGGGGCCACGGTTTGTACCTCGGCAAACAACGTCCGCACCCTTAATCGACTTCCGGATGATCTAGGGGTGCGTCGGGTCCGCGATCCCGATGCTGAGGCGCCAGCCAACCCCGCCCGCCACCGCGGACAGCGAAACCCCTGCAGCCAGCGCAACCACTCCCGGTAGTCCCGACACGCTTCCTCGTCAGGAAACACTGCCACAGCTCCGCGTAGGAGCCCAGGATAGTTTTGGCCAGCCAACGGCACAGGCACACCCTACCTATGTTAGGACCCCGATTTCTGAGCCGGACCGGGTTCCGCGGAGACCTGGTTTTGTGGGTTAGGTAGGTGTTCATGGCAGCGTAGTGGGGTCAGTGCCCGCATCGAGCGCAGCGAGCCCGGGGGCGAGCGGAGCGAGACGCGGGCGGCGGCCTGACCTGCTGGTTGGCAGTGATCGGCGCCGTTTCGGCCGGTAGGCTCGCCGGCCGCTGCGATCCGAGGCGCTGGGAGGCGTTCTAAGGGTCTGGGAACGATCGCCGCGGCGGATCGGTCGTCCGGAATCGGCCGCTCGAGGGCTTTGTGGGCGGCGTGGAGGGCCTCGAACTCGGCCGGGGGCAGGTCGCCGAGCTCTTCGTGCAGGCGGTTGTGGTTAAACCAGCCGACGTATTCGACGGTCGCTAGCTCGATCTGGGAGCGGGCGCGCCAGACGCGGTCGGCGATCAGCTCAGTCTTGAAGCTGTCGACGAAGCTCTCGGCCATGGCGTTGTCGTAGGCATCGCCGACCGACCCGACCGACGCCAGCACACCGTGATCACTCCGGCTTACTACGGAGCGATGCCCCCCACAGTGGCGCGAGCCAGCCACTGACGAGTGGCACGCGGTGACCGGAGGCGCACCACCGCAAGGTGCTGGTTAGCCGGCTCGGCGAACATGCGCGGGTATTCGCGACGCTGCCC
>Ga0136631_10000210_pt1 | contig 17678 bp, 17 predicted proteins | sample AntDrymUQ6012206_2_FD_104655 | JGI IMG/M metagenome (GOLD analysis project Ga0136631, IMG submission 104655) | Polar desert sand microbial communities from Dry Valleys, Antarctica - metaG UQ601 (22.06) | ecosystem: Environmental > Terrestrial > Soil > Desert | place: Antarctica: Dry Valley... | reverse complement strand
CTCCGGGCTCGGCTCCGCGGTGAGCGCGCTACCTCAAAGCAACAAACAGGACATGACCGTCCTCAGCGACAATGACGCCGAGAAGCCCCCAGATGCTCACTCAAGGTGACGCTCAACACCCGCACCGGGGCCGACGCCGTAGCCGCGCCTGTCGGAGCCCGTGTAACGCCACGATGCCGCCGCGTCTGCGGGCGCGCGGCCTCCGATGGCGCCGAAGTCCTCGAGGAAGGTGAGCAGCCGCTCCCTGTCCTCGGCGGTCAGCGCCGCGTCGAGCGCGCCCTGGTCGGTGGCCTTGGCCAGCAGCTCGGAGACGTAGCCGTGGTAATCGGCCTTCGCGATGCGGTGACGGATCTTCTTGCCGCTCAGCGCGCCCGCGTCCTCCGCCGGGACGGTCGCGCGCCTCGAGCCTGATGCTCGGCATTGTGCCTCCTTGGCGGGAGTGTGTCCTGGCTCCGCGCCCAGGATTCTCCCGGCGATGTGCCATCACCCCGTATAAAGGTGTAATGATGCGTTACGGACAACATCTCGGATGCGGTATCTCCTGTCAATCGCGGGTGGTCAGGTGTTTGATGACACATCTCATGAAACGCCCGTGGCCGCGCCGTCGGAGCTCTTGTCGCAGCGTGGGACGGCTGGCGCGCAAACATGTACCGGCTCGCGGTACTGCCCGAATACCGCGGTCACGGCATCGCGCGCCGGCTCGTGGAGGCGGGACACGAGCGACTTCGAGCAAAGGGGGCACGCCGGGTCACCGCCCTCGTCGCCCACGAAGAGGCCGCCGCCTCGGCTCTCTGGTTCGCCGTCGGCTACGCGCGCGACGAGCGAGCCACCCGTTTCGTCACGACCCTCTGAGCACGGTCGTCGATGCGACCATCGGGCGGATCCAGGCTACGCTGCGGCGGGCCATGGCCCGCTACGTCATCAAGCTCGGATCGAGCATCGTCGCCGAGGACTCGGGCGAGCTGCGGGCCGGTGTCATCGGGCGCATCTGCGGCGAGGCCGCCGCCCGCCACGCCGCCGGGCACGACGTCGTGCTCGTCACCAGTGGCGCGATCGCGCGGGGCATGCGCGTCATGGACCTGGCCGTGCGCCCGCGGGCGATCGAGGACCTCCAGGCCGCAAGCGCCGTCGGCCAGGGCAAGCTCTATCGCGTCTACGACGAGCTGCTGCGCGAGCGCGCGATCACGAGCGCGCAGGTGCTGCTGACCTTCTTCGACATGAGCGCGCGCACGCACTACCTCAACGCGCGCCAGACGCTTCGCAAGCTCCTGGAGTGGCGCGTCCTGCCGGTCATCAACGAGAACGACACCACGACGACCGACGAGATCTCCTTCGGCGACAACGACTTCCTCGCCGCCCAGGTCGCGATGCTCATCGGCGCCGACCTGCTCGTCCTGCTGACCGACGTCGAGGGACTCTTCACCGCGAGCCCGCGCGCCGATCCAACCGCCCGGCTCGTGCCGTCCGTCGACGACTTCTCCGCCCTCGGCGAGCTGAGCATCGGCCACGCGACGTCGCCGCTGGGCTCCGGGGGGATGCGATCAAAGGTCGTCGCCGCCGAGATGGCGACGGCGGGCGGGATCGAGACGGTCATCTGCAGCGGGCTGCGCGACGGCGCGCTGGCCGCGGCGCTCGACGGCGAGCCGGCCGGCACGCGCTTCGCCGCGCGCGACGCCCGCTACTCGTCCTTCAAGCTCTGGCTGAAGTACGCCAAGCCCTCGTGCGGGACCGTCGTCGTCGACGCCGGCGCCGCGCGCGCGCTGCGCGACGGCGGGACGTCGCTGCTGCCGGTCGGCATCACCGAGGTGCGCGGCAGCTTCGACGCCGGCGACGCCGTGCAGGTCGCCCACGGCGCGATCGTCATCGGCAAGGGGATCTGCAACTACGCCGCCGACGAGCTCGTGCGCGTGAAGGGGCTGAAGTCGGTCGCCGTGCGCGAGATCCTGCCGCGGGCGACCGACGAGGCGATCCACCGCGACTACTTCGTCCTCGCCTGAGGCCCGCTGCGCGGCGGTCGTGCCCGGGAGGCGGCGGCGCGCCCGCTCGCTGCTCTGCTGCCTCATCCCAGGCCGTAGAGCCCGAGCGCGTTCTCGCGCAGCACGCGCCGGGCCGCCGTCTCCGCCTCGCCCGATGGGAGGGCCTCGCCCAACACCTCGGCCAGCGCCGCTCGCGACCACGTCGCGGCCAGGTAGTAGAGCTCGGGCGTGCGGGCGGCGTCCGAGGCGTACAGCAGCTTCGACACGGGTGCCAGCTCCAGCGCCTGGCGGATCATCTCGGCCGCACGCCAGACGTGCGGGATGGTGAGCGACACGTCGAGGAAGACGTTCGCGTAGACGCGCGCGAGCCAGCTCGCCTGGCGCACGAACGGATAGCAGTGCAGCAGGACGAACGGCGTCGTGGCGAATCGGCCCACGATCGGCGCCAGCAGCGACGGGTCTGCGCCCGGCAGGAACAGGTCGGGGTCGCCGAAGCCGCAGTGGACCTGCACGGGTAGCGGGTCGGCGGCATTGGCTTCGAGCGCGTCGACGAGCAGCAGGTCGAGCAGCGCCTTGGCCTCCAGCCGCGTGGCGCCGGAGCGCAGTGCGTCCGCGGCAGCGCCTGCGTCGGCGGCACCGATGCCGAGGCCGGACCGGTAGGCGGCGATCGTCTTCAGCCCGACATGACCGCGGCCGCGTGCCGCAGTGACCTGCGCCCGCACGTGCGCGCGCAGCTCGGCCAGGCCCATGCCACGGACGATGCCCTCCTCGGCGACGCGCTCGATCCGCATCACCGGCGCGGCCCGAGCGGCCGCCAGCTCGCCCATCCGCTTCCAGCTCGCCCCCGCGCCGGGCGGCGGGAAGCCATCGTCGATGAGCAGCCACTCGGTCCGGGTGGCACGCAGCAGCGTCGCGGCGTAGGCGTCCGCCTCCGTGGAGCAGCGGTGCGCGTAGACCGCCTCCTCGGTGGGCGCGCAGCCCAGCAGCGCGGCGAGCTCCCGCATCGCGCGCTGGTACATGATGCCCGTCGCGACGTGCGGCCACTGGCGCCGGTCGGGGCTCTCGGAGAACAGGCCGCGGAACTCGTCGAGCGTGGCCGGCGCGGCCACGATCCCGTGCGCGTGGTGGTCGACGAGCGCGATTCGCTTCAGTACTTCAGGAAGTGGCCCTGTTGCTCGAATGTCTCGTCCTCCACCGAGTACGCCTCCCACTCCGAGCGCCGGACGGCCAGGTAGGACTGCGCGAGGACGGGTCCGAGCGCGTCGGTGAGCACGGCGTCGTCCTCCAGCGCGCGCAGGCTCTGCTCTTGCGTGGCCGGGAGGGGGTGGATGCCGCTGCGGTCGCGCTCGTCCTCCGCAATCGTGGCTGGATCGACCTGCACGGGGTCGGGTGGCTCGAGGCCCCGCTCGAGCCCGTCCAGTCCCGCTGCGATCAGCCCGCCGACCGCGAGGTAGGGGTTGCAGCTGGCGTCGGCGGCCTTGAGCTCGATGTTCGTGGAGGCCTCCTCCATGCCCTGGAAGACCGACGGCACGCGCAGCGGGGCCTCGCGGTTGTCGTGCCCCCAGCAGGTAAACGCGCCGGCCCAGTACCCCGGGACGATGCGGTGGTAGGAGTTGTAGCTCGGCGCCGTCAGCCCGCACAGGCCCGGGAGGTGCTCGAGCACGCCCGCGAGGAACGCGCGGCCCTCGGCGGACAATCGATCCGTCGCGGCGGCGTCGTAGAAGCGGTTGCGCTCGCCATCCCAGAGTGAGAAGTGGATGTGGCACCCGTTGCCGGCGCCGTCCGGCCACGGCTTGGGCGCCAGCGACGCGACGAGACCCTGTCCGGCCGCCACGCCCCGGATCGTCTCGCGGACGAGCAGCTGCTCGTCGGCTGCCTGCAGCGCCGGCCGGTGGGGGGTGGATATCTCCTGCTGGCCGTGGCCGAGCTCCGTGTGGTACTGCTCGAGCGCGATGCCCTGGGCGTCGAGCGCCCCGACCAGGGCGTCGGCGTAGTCCTGTGCGACGGTCATGCCGATCGTCGAGAAGCACAGGCTGGAGTCTATCGGCACGTAGGAGCCGTCGGCGACCACCGCCAGCGCGAACTCGTTCTCGAAGGCGACCTGCAGACGCCGGCCGCGCTCGGCGAGCCGCTCGGTCATCCGGCGCAGGAACGCGCGCTGGTCGACGGGCGCGGGCTCGCCGCTCAGCGCGCGCTGGTCGACGAGCATCGCGCCCGTGCGCGGGGCGTAGGGCAGCACCCGAAACGTCTCGGGGTCGGGCACGAGGCGGATCTCCCCGACCGGGCCCATCCCCGCGACCGGCTGCAGCTGATCCAGGCCGTTCATCGCGTTCATGCCGACAGTCAGGCCGATCCCGCTCTGCATGCGTGCCATCAGTCCCTCCCGCGCGGATGTCTTCGCGCGGACGGTGCCGTCGTTGCCGCACCACAAGAACCGCACCAGCCGCAGGCCCGCCTCGTCGACCTGCCAGACAACCTCCGAGCGATCCACCGGACCGATGATCACATACCGGCACAGCTCACCGAAAGCCCGCTCGCGTACCCTGTGGGCGTGGCCACCGTCACCCGCAGCGTGTCGGACATCTGCCTGGCCGCGCGCGACGCGGCGCGCGCGCTGGCGGCGCTCGACACCGATACGAAGAACGCCGCGCTGGAGGCGATCGCGGACGCGCTCGTCGCGCGGACCGACGAGATCGTCGAGGCCAACGCGCGCGACATGGAGGCCGGCCGCGCCAACGGCCTGAACGCCGCGCTGCTCGACCGCCTGGCGCTCGACCCCGAGCGAATCGCCGGCATCGCCGCCGGCACGCGCGCGATCGCGGCGCTGCCCGATCCCGTCGGCGAGGTCGTCGAGGGCAGGCGCCTGCCCAACGGGCTCGACGTGCGCCGGCTGCGCGTGCCCTTCGGGGTCGTGGCGGTCGTCTACGAGGCGCGCCCGAACGTCACGATCGACGCCGCCTCGCTGTGCCTGAAGTCCGGCAACGCCGTCGTGCTGCGCGGCTCCTCGTCGGCGGCGCACTCCAACGCCGTCCTCGCAGAGATCGCCGCCGAGGCGGCGACCGGCGCCGGTGTGCCGCAGGGCGCGATCGGTCTCGTCTGCGGCGGGGGACGCGAGGAGCTCGCCGAGCTCGCGACCCAGGACGGCGTCGTCGACCTCATCTTCCCCCGCGGCGGCGAGGGCCTGAAGGCGGCGCTGAAGGCCGTCGCGACGGTGCCGGTCATCTATGCGGCCTCGGGCAACTGCCACGTCTACGTCGACGCCTCGGCCGACCTCGACGCCGCGGAGCGGATCATCGTCAACGCGAAGGTCCAGAAGCCGAGCGTCTGCAACGCCGCCGAGACCCTGCTCGTCCATGCCGACGCGGCCCCGGCGTTCCTGCCGCGGGCGCTGCGGGCGCTGCGAGAGGCGGGCGTCGAGCTGCGCGCCGACGGGCGGGCGCGCACGCTGGCGGGCGAGGTCGCGTCCTCGCTGCACGAGGCGACCGACGAGGACTGGGACACGGAGTTCCTCGGCCTCGTGCTGGCGGTCGGCGTCGTCGACTCGGTGACGGAGGCGATCGACCACGTCAACGCGCACGGCTCGGGACACTCGGAGGCGATCGTGACGAATGACGCGCGCGCGGCGCGCGCATTCGAGCGCGGCGTCGACGCCGCCTGCGTCTACGTGAACGCGTCGACGCGCTTCACCGACGGGGGCGAGTTCGGGATGGGCGCGGAGATCGGCAACTCGACCCAGAAGCTCCACGCGCGCGGGCCGATCGGCGTGCGCGAGCTGTGCACGTTCAAGTACGTGGTGGTCGGCGACGGCCACGCGCGTCCTTAGCCTCGGTGGCGCGCATCGGCGTCCTGGGCGGGACGTTCAACCCGCCCCACCTGGCCCATCTCGTCTGCGCGTCGGAGGCCGCGTCGCAGCTTGACCTCGACCGCGTGCTGCTGACGCCCGTCGCGCGTGCGCCGCACAAGGAGGCCGAGCACGACCCCGGGGCGCAGGAGCGCCTCGAGCTCTGCCGGCTCGCCGTGGCCGGCGACGAGCGCCTGGAGATCTGCGATCTCGAGGTGCGCCGCGGCGGGCCGTCGTACACGGTCGATACGCTGCGTGAGCTGCATGCGCGGACGCCGGAGGACGATCTGACATTCATCGTGGGGGGCGACATCGCCCTCGGACTGCCGTCGTGGCACGAGCCCGACGAGGTACTGCGGCTCGCGACGCTTGCCGTCGCCGAGCGGGCAGGAGCCGGTCGCGGGGACATCGCGGAGCGCCTGCGGGCGAGCTTCCCCGACGCCGCGCCGCCCGTCTTCTTCGACATGGCGCGGCTGGACATCTCGTCGTCGCAGATCCGCCGCCGCGTTGCGGAGGGTCGGTCGATCCGCTACCTCGTTCCTGATCCCGTTGCCGAGCACATCGTTCGGGGAAGGCTCTACCGATGACGCCAGAGCAGCTCGCAGAGAACATCGCCGCGCTCGCGACCGGCAAGAAGGCGATCGACGTCGTCGAGCTCGACGTGCGCGGCGTGCTGGACTACACCGACTTCTTCCTCGTGTGCTCGGGCAACACCGCGCGCCAGACGAAGGCGATCCACGACGGCATCTACCAGACGCTCAAGGACGACCACGGGCTGCTGCCGCGCCGAGTCGAGGGCCTGCGCGAGGCGCGCTGGGTCCTCATGGACTACCTCGACGTCGTCGTCCACATCTTCACGCCCGAGGCGCGCGACTTCTACCGCCTCGAGCAGCTGTGGGGCGAGGTGCCGGCGCGGGCTGTGGAATCGGTCTGACCCACGGGTGGCGCGGGCGTCTCATCGAGCGCTCATCCGCCGCCGGCATCCTGGCGCGATGACAGAGGGTCGGAAGCGATGTCGCGCCGTTGTGGCGGCCGCCGTAGCGCTGCTCGCCTCCGCCGCGCTGTCGGCCTGTGGCGGGAGCTCCTCCGACGAGTCGGCCGCGGCGAAGGTCGCGCAGCCCAAGCTCGAACCGTCGCGGTACGGCAACACCGCGACCAACAGGAACCGGTTCTTCCCGCTGAAGCCGGGCTACCAGTCGGTCCGGCTCGGCAAGGTCAACCGTGGCAGCCGCCGGCTCACGCACCGCCGGGTCACCACGGTCACCGACGTGTTCAAGGTCATCGACGGCGTGAAGGCCGTCGCCATCCTCGACCAGGACTTCGACGGCGGCCAGATCGGCGAGCAGGCGCTCGACTACCTCGCCGTCGACAAGCAGGGCACGGTCCACTACCTCGGGTCGTACACGGAGGCCTACGAGGGCGGGCAGTTCGTCAACGCCAACGACGGCTGGCTGGCCGGCGTGAGGGGCGCGAAGCCGGGCATCTACATGCTCGCCAGGCCACGCGTCGGAAGTCCGGCCTACACGCAGGAGGACCAGCCCGGCAGCGACCCGACGATCGCCAAGGTCGTCAGGGCCGGCATCCGCAAGTGCGTGCCGTTCAAGTGCTACGACGGCGTGCTCGTCATCGAGGAGGACGGGTCGGAGAACAAGTACTTCGCGCCCGGCGTCGGTGGGATCAAGACCGAGCCCAAGGGTGGGGGCGAGCAGGAGACCGAGGACCTCATCAACCTCACGCAGCTGCGCCGCCGCGGGCTGGCGGAGCTCAGCAAGGAGGCGCTCAAGCTCGACCGGCACGCGCGGTCGACGGTCCCGAACGTCTTCGGCTCCTCCAAGCGCGCCACGCGCAAGCGGTGAGCACGCCGCTGCTCCAGGTCGAGCGGCTCGCGAAGACCTACTGGTCCAACAAGGTGCAGACGCCGGTGCTCCGTGACGTGAGCCTCGAGCTGCAGCGCGGTGAGACGGCGAGTCTCGTCGGCGTGTCCGGCAGCGGCAAGTCGACGCTCCTGTCGCTGCTGGCCGGGCTCATGCGCCCGGAGTCCGGCGCGATCGTCTTCGACGGCGAGGACCTCGGGCGGCTCGACGACACGTCGCGGGCGCGGCTGCGCGCCCGGCGGATCGGGGTCGTGCTGCAGAGCGGCAACCTCATCCCGTTTCTCACGGCCGCCGAGAACGTCGAGCTCGCGATCGAGCTCGCCGGCGGCGCGCGGGGCTCGGCGCGCGCGGCTGCGCTCCTGCGCGGGGTCGGCCTCGGGGGCCGACTCGACCACAGGCCGGCGCGGCTGTCGGGCGGCGAGGCGCAGCGCGTCTCGGTGGCCGTGGCGCTCGCCAACGAGCCCGACCTCCTGCTCGCCGACGAGATCACGGGCCAGCTCGACGCCGAGACGGCCGCCGAGGTCATGGGGACCATCTTCGAGGCCTGGCGCGAGCGCGGGCTGACGGTCCTCTTCGTCACGCACTCCGGCGAGCTCGCCGAGCGCGCGGAGCGCCGGTTCGCGCTCGTCGACGGCGAGGTCCTTGCGGCGTGAACCGGCCCGCCGGGATCGTCCTCGACGGCGTGTCCAAGCACTACGCCACGCCCGCCGGACCCGTGCGCGCAGTCGCCGGGATCACCCTCGACATCGAGCCCGGCTCGAGCGTCGCGATCACCGGGCCGAGCGGGTGCGGGAAGTCGACCGTGCTCGGGCTCATCGCCGGCCTGGAGACGCCTTCGGGCGGCAGCGTGACGGTTGGCGGCGAGCAGATCTCGAGCCTGCCCGAGAAGGCACGCGCGCATCTGCGCCGCCGCGAGCTCGGCCTCGTCTTCCAGGCCGACAACCTGCAGCCGTTCCTCACGGCGCTCGAGAACGTCGGTCTCGCGCTCGCGCTGCGAGGCGCGGACGGCTATGGCCGCTGTCTCGACGTGCTCGAGGAGCTCGGGCTGGGCGACCAGGCCGGCAAGCTCCCCGACCAGCTCTCCGGCGGCCAGCGCCAGCGGGTGGCGGTCGCGCGGGCGCTCGTCACCCGGCCGGGCGTGATCCTCGCCGACGAGCCGACCGGATCGCTCGACGCCGGCAACTCCGCGGCGATCGTCGAGCTCCTGCTGAGCTCGCAGCACGGCACCGGCGCGACGCTCGTCGTCGTCACGCACGATCCCGACGTCGCTCGGCGCCTTGATCGCACCGTGGGCCTGCGGGACGGAAAGCTCGCGAGCGACACCGCGCCGTCCGGGTTGCCGGAGCGCGGTGGGGTTCGTGCGTAGCTACGTCTGGCGCGACCTCGCGCGCAACCCGCGCCGCACCCTGGCGTCGCTCAGCGGGGTCATGCTCGGCGTCGCGCTGTTCGCGAGCGTCCTGTTCTTCGTCGACGGCTCGGGCGCGACGATGACGCAGCGGGCGATCGCGCCGCTCGCGCTGGACATGCAGCGCGTGCTCGCCGCTCCGCTGGGTGGCGGGCTGCGGCTCGAGCAGCGCATCTCGCCGCCGGCGGCCGTGCTGCGTCGCGGGCAGCCGGTGACGCTCACGCTCACGGTCCGCAACCCCGGAACGACTCCGGCGAACGAGGTGGTCGTCAACGACGAGCCGCCCTCGCCGCTCACCTACGAGCACGGGACGACGCGCGTCGACGGGCGGCCCGTGCGCGACCCAGCCGGGCAGAGCCCACTCGCCCAGGGGCTCGCGCGGACCGGGCTGAACATCGGCACCGTCGCGCCGCGGTCGGCGGTCCGGCTGACGTACCGTGTGCGGGCGGCACGGCACGTGGCGGACGCCAGTGCGCTGCGGCCGGCGGGCACGATCTCCAGCCGCGAGAACGTCGTGCCGGTGAAGGCCGACGCCCCGGTCGCTGCGAGCGCGCAGGCGCTGCGGAAGAGGATCGCGCGGATCCCGGCGGTCGTCGCCGCGGACACGCTGTCGTTCGCGGACCTTCCGCCGGGTTCCCTGCGCTCCGCCGGCGGCGCGGTCGTGCGCACCCCCGTCCGGGTCTTCGCGTTCGATCGCCGCTACGCGGCGCACTATCCGTCGATCAGGGTGGCAGCCGGGGGCTGGCGCCCGGGCGCGGCGATGCTGAGCGCCGAGGCGGCGCGCACGCTGGGCGCGGGGCCCGGCGCGACCGTGTCGCTGCGCCTGCCGGGCGTGCGCCGGCCGCTGTCGCTGCCGGTCGGGGGCGTGACCGATCTCGCCCGCGCCAAGCCGCTCTTCTACAGCCGCAAGACGAGCCGCCTGGAGGACTTCGTCTACGTCGCGGACTCGGTCGTCGTCAGCCCGGAGGTGTTCGAGCGCGCGGTCGTGCCGGCCTTCCGGGCGGCGAGCGCCAGGCCGGGATCGCAGCTCAAGAGCCTGCCCGTCACCGAGGTGGACGTGCTCGTCGACCGCGCCCGACTGCAGAGCGATCCCGGGCGCGCGCTCGCCCAGACGCGGGCGGTCGCGCGTGCGATCGCGGCGGTCGCGCCGGGCCAGGACGAGCTCATCGACAACATCTCCAACACGCTCGCGGTCGCACGCGCCGACGCGGCGGTGGGGCGGCGGATGTTCGTCTTCCTCGGACTGCCGGCGGTCCTGCTGGCGGCCTTCCTCACCGCATACGCTGGGAGCATCCTCGCGAGCGCGGGGCGTCGTGAGCAGGCGACCCTGCGCATCCGGGGGGCGCACCGCGGTCACCTGCTGCGGATGCTCGCCTACCGGACGCTCGCGCTCGCCGGCGCCGGCTCCGTGGCCGGCGCCGGCCTGGGCTTCCTTTCGGCGATGGCCGTGCTGGGGCCGGACACGCTGCTGGAGGCGGCCGGTGGCGACCTGCTGGCGTCGGCCGCCCTCGCGGTCGCGATCGGCATGCTCGTGACCGCGCTCGCGCTCTACGTCCCGGGGCGGCGTGCGCTGCGGCGCGAGATCAGCGACGAGCGCAAGGAGCTCGCGGTGGCGCCGGGCGATCGCGGCGCGCTGCGGTCGCTGCGCGACCTCGCGATCCTCGCGGGCGCCGCCGCGATCGGCGTGCTCGCGTTCCGTGCCGCGCGCTTTGACCCGCAGAGCGGCTCGGTCTCCGAGGGCCGCGCGGTGTCCGCGATGCCGTCGCAGCTCCTGCTCGCCCCGCTCATGCTCTGGTTCGCGGGCGTGCTCGTCGCCGCGCGTGGCGTGCGGGGGCTCGTGTCGCGCCTGCCGCTCCCCGCGCCACCGCGCTTCGGAGCGCTGCTCTCGGGCACGCTGCGCCGCAGCCTGCGCCGGCGCGCGCGCTCGCTGGGCACCGGCATCGCCGGCGTGGCGCTCGTCGTCGCGTTCGGGATCGCGCTTGCGCTGTTCAGCGACACCTACGACGCCGCGAAGGCCGCGGACGCAGCGTTCGTCGTCGGGTCGGACCTGCGGGTGACGCCGAGCGTCCTCAACCCGCGCCCGAAGCCGCCGGCGTATGCCGCGAAGCTCGAGGTCGCCGGTGTCGCCGCCATGACGCCGGTCGTCTCCAAGCTCGACAACGCGGTCCTGATCGGTCCGTACGACCAGGATCGCGCGACGCTCACCGCGATCGACCCGCGCAGCTTCGAGCGCGTCGCGGCGCTGTCGGACAGCTTCTTCGCCGGCGGCTCGGCGGCGGGGGCGATGCGGGCTCTGCGAGCCGACCCGCGAGCGCTGCTCGTGGACGTCCAGACCGCGGATGAGCTGTCCGTGCGGCCGGGGATGCGCGTGAAGGTCCTGCTGGCTCGCGGGAGCAAGCGCCAGACGCTCGAGACCTTCCGCGTCGCCGGGCTGTTCGAGCGCTTCCCGGGATTTCCCCAGGGCACGACGCTCGTCGCGAACCTCGACGTCGTCGCCGCCGCTACGAAGACCAAGCGGGTCGACTTCTTCCTCGGCGAGACGTCGGGCGGCGGCGATGCCGCGCTCGCGCGCGCGGTCGCCGCGCTGCGGTTCGGCCCCGGTCGCGCGGACGCGCTGAACATCGACACGACCGCGACCGCGCTCGACAAGGACCAGTCGAGCCTCACGGCGCTCAACGTCCGCGGGCTCGTCGACCTCGGCACCGTCTACACGCTGCTCATGAGCGCGGCGGTCATCGCGATCTTCGTCTTCGGGCTCATGCTCGAGCGCCGGCGCGAGTACGTGACCCTGCGCGCCCAGGGGATGCGGACGGGGGAGCTGCGGGCGCTCGTCCTGGGCGAGTCGGCGGTGGTGGCGGCCGGAGGCGTCGCGGCGGGGCTCGCCGTGGGCGTGGGCATGGCGGCGCTGCTCGTCCGCGTCCTGCGCCCGCTCTTCGTCCTGGACCCGAGTCTGGCGCTGCCGGCCGCGGACATCGCGTTGCCGGCCGGACTGGCGTTCGCCGCGACGCTGGCAGCCGCGCTGGTGGCGACGGCGACGCTGCGGCGGCTGCAGCCCGCGGAGCTGCTGCGCGAGGCGTAGCGCAGGTCAGCTCTCGTGCCGCGCCAGGGCCTCGGCCGCCACGCGCAGGTCCTCGGTGAACAGCTCGCGCTGCGCCTGGCGCGCCTCGCCGTCGGGCGCGCGCAGAATCGCGGAGGGATGGATCGTCGCGACGACGACCGGGGCGAGGTCCGAGTCCAGCGGCCGGCCGCGCTCGGCCATGAGCCGGAAGCTGCTTCCGAGCAGGGCGCGGGCCGCGGTCGCGCCGAGGACGACGAGCGCCTCGGGCCGGATGACGTCGATCTCCGCCCGCAGCCACGGACGGCAGGCGCGGATCTGCCCGGCGTCGGGCTTCTGGTGGATGCGCCGCGACCGCGCTCCCGGAAGCGGAAGTGCTTGACCGCGTTCGTCACGTAGACCTCCTCGCGGTCGATGCCCGCCGCCTCCAGCGCCCGGTCGAGCTCGCGTCCCGCGGGTCCGACGAACGGGCGCCCCTCGCGATCCTCGCGGTCACCGGGCACCTCGCCGACGAGCATCATGCGCGCGTTCTCGCCGCCCTCGCCGAAGACCGTCTGCGTGGCGCAGCGCCAGAGGTCGCAGGCGCGGCAGTTGCAGGCCGCCTCGCGCAGCGCCTGCAGGGTGCGCTCCTCGGGCAGGAAGGCGGTCGCGTCGGTGGGCTTGGTGGGCATGAGCGGCTGACGTTCCCGTTCTGCGGCCGTGCGAACCACGTCATCGTTCTCCCTACTAACGGCTGTCGCTGTGGGCATGCTATGCGTGGTGCGTTCGTGGCTCGACTGCGAGGCGGGCTGAAAGCGTCGCGAGCGGGGAGCGAGTGAACTGCGACTCGACGATCATTGAGAACGGCCGCTTGCCTACAGCGCGGTGGAGCTTGCGGAGGTTCGCTGCGTCGGCGAGGTAGCTCGCGGCGCCGAGCGATCCGATCGCATGGATGCCTGCGATGACGAGGATCGGATGCTCACTGTCTGCGCGGGGCAAGCGCGCGACGTAGGCGAAGTCGCGGTCGGCGGCGGGGTCGTCGTCGATCGGCGACGAGTAGACCATCCCGGACGCTCGGTCGATGATGGTCCAGCGCTCGGCGTCGTCGGTGCGGAACTCGAGGAGCGGATCGGCGGTGATGAGTCGCTGCACGGCGGTGGAGGACTTCGGTCCGCAGATCGCCAGGAGCGCGTCGGGCGATAGGTCGATCTCGCCGGTAGGGCTGATGTGCTGGAGCTTCGTTGCGACGTCGGCAGCATTGAGGAACCGGGTGAGCATCATCGCTGCCTCGACGTCCTCTTGCGCGACGAGAGGCCGACTCTCGTGCGTCGCGCGGAGCGGAGTGGCAATCGTCACCATCGGGCCGGCGAAGAACTCGCGTTCGAGAGTGCTGGTCTTGAGCTGGGCGATGCGGCCGCGCGTGACGCCGAGCCGCTCGGCGACTTGGGCGTAGGACAGGCCGCTGGCGCGAAGCTCCGCGACCGCTTGCCGGCGGATCTGCGCGAGGCGGATGACGAGGCTCTGATGCTCGGCCAGGAGCTCGGTTGCGAGCCGCGCCCGCTCGGCGGGATCGGCGATCGCCGAGAGCTCTTCAGGTGTCTTCGTGACGGGCATCACCCAGAGCGATGTGTATAGGGGGATTGACAGAAGTGGGGGCGGTCCTTAGGGTAGCGAGCAACTCCTGTCTAGTCCCCTATACAGAAGTGGAGGAACGTCGGTGTGAGGCTTTCGATCGATACGTCAGGGATGACGTTCACGTGTGTGGCCCGGGCAAGCCGGTGACCGATTTCGAAACCGGCCAGCAGAAGGCCGCTGGCAGCCGGGAGCCGGTGCAGCGGGCCGCCCCGGTCACGCGCCGCGAGGATGCGATGGGCGTGCTCGCATGCGCCTAGACCCAAGCGTCCCGACTCCCTCCGTGCGAGTCCCATCCAGCGTCGAAGCGGCCCCGATGGCCGGCTGGCGTTACCGCTGGGCACGGGCGTACCGCGACGGCGAGCTGATCTGCGATCGCGTCGATCTCACGATCAGGCCAGACGCGCGGCTCGGCCTCGCGCCGCGCGAACGCCGCCAAGTCATCGCGCGGTTCGTGGAGCACCTCGCCCCGACGTTCCGCGACGAGCTGGAGCGGCTCGTCCGCCGCCGCGGTGCGGCGGCCGGGCGGATCGCCGACCGGATCGGGCCGATAGAGCTGGTCTTCGATGACCCCAAGGGGGAAAGGAGACGGGTTGTGGGCTGCCTCGAGCCGCCACAGTCGCGGCGGTGGGGGCCGGCCGACAACGAATTCGTCATCCGGGAGCGCTCGTGATGGAGTCCCAGGCGCCCCGTCTTTCCCGTGACGAGATCAAGGCGGTGAAGTTCGCCGTCCGCCGACAGCTACGCCGCTGGCGAGATCACGAACTGGAGCTCGAGCGCCGGCAGCGACGGGAGCACCTGGCGGGGGCGCTCAACGTGCTCGAACAGTTCCCCTACGGCTGCGAGCTGCGCGAGTCGCAGGCGACCGGCGAGGAATAGCTGGTAGCCAGCAAGTCCAGACTACGACTACGAGGACTGAATCCCGCGATCCGCTCGGCGAGGCTCCGAGCGGCCTCCGGCTCGGTCACCGTCGTCCGAGCTCCCGGCGACGCCAATCCCGGCCGTGACAGCGCTGATCACCCGGTCGGGCTCGGTGTGGACTTGCCATGCGGGCACGCGATGAGCCGCTGACATGCCGGCTGCCCGCAACCGATCGCAGCGCTCGAGCTGCAGCCGCAGGTGGCGAGCCGGGTCTACTCCGTCAACGCCACGGTCGAGGATGATGCCGACCGAATCTGCGGGGCGGGTGCCGTTCACCGGGAGATCGATGCGGAAGTCGCAGGAGTAGCCTTCGAGCGTTGTGTCCCGATCGAATGCGCCCGGGAGCCGCTGTTCGAGCATGCGGTGCAGCGCGTCACCGGTTGCGTCCGGCCCGCCGTCCGGTGGCGAGAGAGAACCGAGCCCCCGGGTCGTCCCTCGCTCCAGATCTCCGACGACTCCGGCGCGACCCCGCCAGTAATCGCGGTCGCCGACCACGACGAGGTAGGCGCGCGCTCGCGTGATCGCGACGTTCCATAGGTTGTCGCTGCGTTCGAGCCACGAGACGGTGCGCGGACGCATTCCAGGTCCGCCAACCACCGAGAGAACCATCGCGTCGCATTCGCCGCCTTGGAAGGCATGGGCGGTACCGACCCGGTCTGCCATCCCCTCCTCGAGCACCTTATTGATGCGCTTCGCCTGGGAGGCAAACGGCGTGACCACGCCGATGGTCGCGTTCGGTGGGAGGTGGTTGCGCAGGTTTGCCACGACCTCGCGGACCGTTTCGATTTCGCTTGGGTTGTGCCAGGATCCGCTATCCGACCGGGCTGGTGAGCCCGCCGCCTCCATCCAAGTGAGCCGGGGAAGGTTCCCGGCCCGCGCCATCCTCTTGGGGTCGGTTAGAACGGTTAGCCGTTCGCCATAGAACAGTCGGTTGGGCAAGGCGATGATGTCCGGATGGCAACGGAAATGCTCGTCCAGCATCAGTGGCGGCTCGCCGGACGCACCCGCCGCCGCGTGGAAGGCGGAGTGGCGAACGAAGTCGAGTTGAACTCGTTCGAGGAATGCGGATCCCAGCCCGGCAGCGCGGCGGGATACGCCATTCTGCGCGGCGGTGCACGTCGTGACGTGGGTGAGCTGCATCGGATCGCCGATGATCAGCACCCGCTTGGCGCGATACAGCATCGGCAGCACGGCAGGTATCGAGCACTGGGTCGCCTCGTCCACGATGACCAGGTCGAACGGCCGCTCCGCGTCGAGGGGGAGGCGTCTGGCCGAAAGTGTGGTGACCGCCCAGGCCATCAGGTGAGGCCGCATCTTGTTGACCGCGCGCCACGAGCCGGCGCCACGCAGCGCCCCGAGGCGTTGTTCGATCCCGTGCTGCGCCCCCTGTACCCTCGCGGCCACGATCGCCTTGACGAGTTCCGTCGCAGTCTCGCGAAAGGCCGTCCGGCTGGCATGCAGGTCGGCGGCGAGCTGTGCGTCGGAGGGAAGACGATCGGCGTCCGCACGTAGGCGCCGCCATCGCGCCTCGACCTGAAGGAACTCCGCCGCCGCCGAGCATGTCTCCCGCGCGGAGTCGGCCAGGCAGAGCAGGGTCGCCAGCCGGCGCCGACGCCAGCGGCCGAACACCGGGTCGCGCAACACCGACTGCGCCCGGCGCCGCAAGCCGTCCACGTTCGCGTCCGACGCCAGCGAGGCTGGCAGGTCCGCCGGGTCGAATCCCAGCGCACCGGCGACGGCGTGGCGCCGCAGGCTCAGCTCAAGCAGTTCGGCCTCCGTCCGTATCTTCTGCGCGCATCGGTCGCGCGTTTCGTCGCGGTCCTCGGTATGCAGCCTCAGCCGGTGCCAGTCGGGATTGGTGTCCGGCTGGCCGGCCGTCTGGAGGGCGCGCAGACAGCCAGCCTCGGCCTGGTCGTAGCTGCGATTCCCCGTGCGGATGAGGAGGCCCGGGGCGACGCTGTTGCAGCGCTCCCACACCTCGTCCACGGCCCGGTTGTTGGTCGACGTGACGACGACCGATTGCTCGTTGGCGACGGCCGTGGTGACGAGGTTGGCGACGAGCTGGCTCTTCCCCGTGCCGGGAGGACCGGTGGCGACCGTCAACCTGCGCGTCATCGCCGAGCGCAGGACGGCTTCCTGCGCTTCGTTGAGGTCGAATGGCGCAACGACGCGGAAGGGCTTCGCTCCAGAGGCCCCGGTCTGCGGACCGCGCGTCTCGTCTGCGCCGGGGTCCGTGGCGCCCAAGACAGGCGCAAACACCCCCAGCGCCGTTTGAGCGAACTTGGCCGTTCGCTCGCGCAGTTCACCCAGGTCTTCGAAGAGGCCCTGGCTCATCTTGTTGCTCTCTGCTGCTTCGTACAACAGCGCGACGTTGCGCGCTTCGGTCCTCGGATGCTGGCGGTTGAGCTCGGAGTCGAGCTCGGTGGGCCGTAGCATTTCGGTCGGAAGGTCCAGCTCCTCCAGCATTTTCGTGGCCTCATGCACGAGCTGGCTGTGGGAACCCGCGGACCAGCCAGGCTCGAACTCGGCCAACGCTGCACCCGGGTCATGGCTCCCGAGCCGCCGCTTGAGCAGGCCAGCGTGCAGCCTCATGGCGCCGACCGGATGGAGGTGCCAACCGTCATCGTCGCGAAACGGCTCCACGACGCGGGTGAACAACGGGGCGACCTCGCCCTGGCGGTCGAAGAGCAGTACCGCCGGATAACCGTAGGCCAGCGTTCTGTTCTCGTGCTGGGCTCGACGGATCAGCTCCTCGGCCGGAGTACCGGGTGGCACGGGCACGCTTGCCTGGTCGCCCACCAGGATCTCCTCTGCGCCCGTCCACAGCGCGAACGTCTGCCGCTCGGCCTGGTGGAGCAGCAGGAGGTCGTCATTGTGAGCCATCCCGGGTCTGACGGAGACCTCCAAACCAGGATTTCGGTCCTGCAGAGAGGAACACCCCGTCATGCCCCGACCCAAGAAGTACCCTGACGAGCTACGCGAGCGTGCTGTCCGG
>Ga0136631_10000209_pt1 | contig 17703 bp, 15 predicted proteins | sample AntDrymUQ6012206_2_FD_104655 | JGI IMG/M metagenome (GOLD analysis project Ga0136631, IMG submission 104655) | Polar desert sand microbial communities from Dry Valleys, Antarctica - metaG UQ601 (22.06) | ecosystem: Environmental > Terrestrial > Soil > Desert | place: Antarctica: Dry Valley... | reverse complement strand
CTGCTCTACGGCCTGGCCTTCCTCTACGGCGCGACCGGCTCGACGGACTTCGCCGCGATGGCGACGGCGCTTGGCAGCGGCGACCTCGGTTCCGACCCGCTGCTGCTGGCGGGCATCGCACTGACGATCGTCGGGCTCGGCTTCAAGGCGTCCGTCGCGCCCTTCCACCAGTGGACGCCCGACGTCTACGAAGGCGCGCCGACGCCGATCACGGCGTTCATGGCGGTCGCCACGAAGGCGGCGGCCTTCGGCGTCATCCTGCGCCTGTTCGATGTCGCGCTGATCGACGTCGCCGTCGACTGGGGCCCGCCGCTGGCGGCGCTCGCCGCCTTCACGATCGTCGTCGGCAACGTCGGCGCGCTCGGGCAGTCGTCGCTGAAGCGGCTGCTGGCCTACTCGTCGGTCGCGCAGGCCGGCTACATGCTCGCCGGCGTCGTCGTCGCGACGCGCCTGGGCATCCAGGCGACGGTCTTCTACCTTGCCGTCTACCTCGTGATGAACCTCGCCGCCTTCGCGGTGATCGTCGCGCGCGAGCGCGAGACGCCGCTCGGCGACGACATCGCCTCGCTCAACGGTCTCGGCGCGACGCGCCCGCTGCTCGCCTGGCCGATGACGATCGCGATGCTCGCGCTCGCCGGCATCCCGGCGACGGCGGGCTTCATCGGGAAGTTCTATCTGATCGATGCCTCCGTCGACGGCGGATACGCGTGGCTCGCGGTCTTCATCGTGATCGGCTCGATGATCTCGCTGGCGTACTACCTCAAGGTCATCGCGGCGATCTGGATGACGCCCGCGGATGAGCCCGCTTTGGATTCGGATGAGGCGTTGGCATCGGGCGGTCCCGGGCCCGAGCCGCTGCTCGCGGGCGGCTCGGACGAGGCGACCGGCATGCGCGCCCAGGGCGAGGTCGTCGCGGTCGCGGTGCTGTTCGGAGCGCTGACGATCGTGCTGGGCGTCGTCCCGACGCCGCTGTTTCGCGTCGTGCGCGACGCCGGCGCCGCGCTCGGCCTGTTCTAGATGTGCTGCCCGCGGAGGTGCTGAACGCGGGTGATGGGTGCTCGGCCGCCGGCGGCGGTGTGCGGGCGTCTGCGGTTGTAGTAGCGCATGAACGATGACAGCGCCTTGTCGCGCGCGGTGGAGTTCGGCCAGATGCGGCTGTGCGCCCACTCGGTGTCGAGCGTGCCGAAGAACCGTTCGATTTTGCCGTTCCAGCGTGGCGTGTAGGGAGGGATGCGGATGTGATGCGCGCCGAGCTCGGCGAGCGTGTCGCGGAATCGGTGACCGGTGTAGCACTTGGCGTTGTCGCTCATGACCGCCTGGACTGGCCCGCAGCCTTGCTCGCGCATCCAGGCGGCGGCGCGCGTGAGGGTTGCCGAGACGGCCAAGGCGTTTTCGGCTGGATGGATCTCGCAGTACGCCAGGCGGGTGTGATCGTCGATCACGCCGACGATCTTGACCTTCCCCGCGTGACGGGTCTTGTGCTGCTCGCCGCGCTGCCCGGTCGCCCAGTGCCCGGGCCGATCGAACTTCGCCAGCTCGAACGCGTCGATGTGCAACAAGGCGCCGGCGTCGGCCCACTCGTAGCGTCGCGTGGTCTGTGGGCGTTCGGTCCGCCGGCGCCTGGAGACGCCGTGACGCGCGAGCAACCTTGTGGATCGTCGAGCGGTGCCGGCCGGTGAGGAACTGCAGCTGCATCGGCCCGTAGTTGGTCTTGGCACGCGCGGTCAAGATCGCCCGCTCGACATCTTCTGTCAGCGCCCACGGACACGAACGCGGCCGTGAGGACCGCGTGCGCAGACACGCAAGCGACGCCCGATCAGCCTCGCTCGCGGCCTGCCAACGATGCCACCACCGGTGCGCGGTGGCAGGCGCGACGCTCAGGCGGGCCGCGGCCCGCCTGAGCGTCGAACCCTGCTCGATCAACGACACCAGCTCACGTCGGCCCTGCAATCCGAGCTTGCACCTACGGTCTTCCATGTCCGGTCTCCTTCGGAGATGCAGTTGTGGTAACCGCACCTTCCGTCGGAGGCCGGACGCCTCCTCAACCGTTCAGCAAGTCCGTGGGCAGCTCATCTAGAGCCAGGGCCCGCCCGGCGCAGGCGCGCGGTCAGCGCCGGCCGCGCGACGGCCCTCAGTTGATCTTCGAGGGAGTCTTCGGCGTGGCGTAGACGAGGCGCAGGTTGACCCGCGCGCGCGACGTCAGCACCGCGCCGTGCTTCGGCGACTGCGACAGGACCTTCAGGATCCGTCGTCGGCCGCCCTTGCGCACCGGCGCGGCCTTCTTCTTCGAGGGACGCACGACCTTGCCGACGATGCAGCCCGCCGCGTGCAGGCGCTTGCGCGCGGTCGCGTACATGCGCATGTAGAGCTTCGGCACGACGCAGCTGGCGGTCTTGGCGACCGTGTCACCGTCGGCGGTGCCCGGCGTGCTGGCCGGCGCGGCCGGCGGCGGCTCGGAGACGCTGAACCCCTGCGAGACCTGGCTGGACATCGAGCCCGTCGGGTCCGAGCGGAAGGTGTAGGCGCAGATCTTGTAGGCGCCCGCAGCCGGCGGCGTGTACGGGGCGACGTAGTTGAAGGCGCCCGAGGTCCCCACGTCGATGACCTCTGTCGAGCCGCTCTTCGCGGCCTGGCGCGTCGCGTTCGCGGCCGCGCCCCCGGCCCCGCCGGTCGCACAATCGCCTCCCTGTTGGACGAAGACGCGCAGCCTGCTCGGAGCGTCGCTCGAGCCGCGCGCGCCGATCGTCATCGCGACGCCCGCCTGCGGAGCCTCGGACGCGCTGACGGAGATGCTGTCGGCCGCGCGCGCATCGGCGGCGCCGGTCAGCAGCAGCGACACGCTGAGTGCCGCGAGAAGCGTGGACCTGCTGCCCGGGCGAGCGCCCGAGCGACGGCGTAGGTCAGTAGCTGTTACCACGTGCACACACCTTCAATCCATAGCTCTGTCCGAGCGTGTGTTCCACTTCGCGCCAGCGCACGAGCCTCGCCGCGAGGTTCTGTGCGGGCTTGGTGTGCTTGGCTTCGATGGAGTCGCTCAGCGCCTTTGAGTACACGCCGATCTGCCTGACGGAGTCGATGAACGACGCGATCCGCGTGCTGTCACCTGCGGGAGCGCCGATCTCGATCAACTCGTCAGCCAGGCTCTCGGCGATCTGGGCCTGCTTGCGAAGGGTGGGAACGAGCTCGGAGGTCTGCTTGCCTGCGGCTTCCTTGCGCAACTGGTTCTGCTTCTTCTGCGTCCGCCGGCAGGCGTTGTCGGCCTTCGTGATGAAGCCCGCCTTGGTGAGCTTGGGCTCTGCCGGCGTCGTGGCCGTGGCCGTGACGTTCGCGGTGTCGTCGGAATCGGAGCCGCCGCAGCCTGCGAACAGCAGTGCGGCCAGTACGGCGCAGCAGGCGAGTCTGAGGATGGTGCTGGAGCTGGAGCTGGTGCTGGTGCCTCGGGGGTGTCGATCCATGACGGGTGCGAACAGCCCAACGTCGCGCTGGGCCCGGCGATCCGCGCCGGGCCCAGCGGGAACGGTGGGTGTCAGCCGGTGAAGCCCCGACGCTTACGCGGCTTGCGGGCCTTCTTCTTCTTCTTCTTCTTCTTCTTGACGGCCTTCTTCTTCGTGACGGCCTTCTTCGCCGGCTCCTGCGTGACGACCGGCGGTGTGACTGCCGGCGGCGGTGGAGCGACGGCCGGCGGCGGGCTCACGACCGGCGGCGCCGGCGGAGCACAGGCGCTCGGAACCACAGCAGCGCGAGCCGCGAGACCCTGGCCCTGCTCCTGCTCGTTGTTCTTGCCCGTCTGGCTGGTGTTGGCCCCGTTCTGGGTGCCACCATCGAGCGTCAGGCCAGCGTTGTTGTTCTGGCCGATCTGCTGATCGGTGCAGTCGTCCTGCGTGCTGGCCTGGTTTGAGTTGCCGAGGATCAGCAGCGCTTCGATGTCCTGATCGCTATTGTCGGTCGTCGTCGACTTGTTGACCGCGTTCTGGTTGCCGCCGAGGATGATGATGTCCGCGCTGGCGTCCTGATCGATGCCCTGGCTCGTGTCGGCGTCCTGGACGTTGCTCTGACGCGTGTCGCCGAGGATGATCAGGCTTTCGACCTCCTGCTCGTTGGTCAGCGTCGTTGTGGAGTTGTTTTTGGCGGTCTGAGCGCCACCGACCAGCGTCAGCGTGCCCCCGCCCGCGTTCTGCGACACACCCTGGTTGGTGGACGCGCTCTGGTCGTTGGTCTGCGTGGTATTGCCCACGTTGAGGCCGGCATCGACCGTCTGCGAGTTGGTCGCGGTCGTATTGGAGGTGTTCGCGGCGTTCTGATCGCCACCTCCGAGCACGACGCCGCCGCCCGAGGTCTGCGAGGCAGACTGCGTGCTGCCGAGGCTCTGCTCATTGGACTGAGAGCTCCCCCCGAGCACGACCTGGCCGTGTGCGCCCGCGGCGGCCACCAAAGTGACGAGGACGCCGAGCGGCACGGCGATGTATTTACGGGTCAATGCCGTTCCTTTCATGTTGGTCGCGTCCCGCACTCCGTGCTGGCACGTTGACATTCTGTCCCACATCGTTCATCCCTGCGTCTGGTCGTTGGTCAAGATCGTCTCCGCATTCTGATCAGCAGTCTGATCAAGCGAGCCGAAGACGATGAACGTACCGGTCAGGGACTGGTCGATCTCTTGATTGGTGACCGCCTGCTGCGTATTGGTCTGCGCGGTGTCACCGAGGATGATGAAGCCACTTCGGTCCTGCTCGTTGGTCTCGACCGTCGAGGAGTTCTGCGACGCCGACTGCACGAAGTCGCCGAACACGATGAAGGTGCCGGCGGCGGATTGGTCCGAGCCGCCCGTCTGGCGGTAGTCGCCGCCAGACAGGACCGTTCCGCTGGGCATGCTCTGCACGCAGACGGCACAGCCGTTGAGCGTGTTCACGGTCTCGACGATCCGCCCGTCGACCGCAAAGGTGTCGCCGAGGACGATGAACGTGCCGTTCATCACCTGGTTGATGTCCTGGTCGGTGGTCGCATGCTGAGTGTTGGCCTGGTCGACGTTCCCGAGGACCAGGCCGCCGCTCTGCTGTGAGTTGTCGAGCACGGTGTTCGCGTTCTGGCTGGCGCTCTGGTTCAGGGCATCGTTGAGGATGACGAACGTGCCGGACTGCTCCTGGTTGATGTTCTGGTTCGTCTCGGCCTGCTGGTCGTTGCTCTGACCGAGCGTGATCGAGCCGCCGGCGGCGCCCTGATCGCTGGAAATGGTCGTCGTTGCCTGCTGGGTCGCGGACTGGCCGGGATCGCCGATCACGATCGAGCCGGATTCGGGCGCGGCGCCGGCGATGGCGGCAGGCAGCAGAGCGCTCGAGGCGAGGACGGCGGCCGCGGCGCGGCGCAGCGAGCGACCCGCACCGGGGTGCACGAAGCGGCCGGAGGGCAGCAGATTGCCCGCCCGCAGCGCTTGCGGCCTCCCGTTGGTGCTGGTGGGTCCCATCCTGCCTCCGTTAAGTGTCGTTCCGTGCTCCGACGGACACGATGTCCCCCGTCTCCCCTGCCTGTGGCCGTCGCCTTCCTGGCATGGCCCAGGCTGCTCACGAGCGGCGCTTATCCATAGCTTCGTCGCTGAGCAGGTTTATATCTGCTTGAGGTTGCCGGTGCAAGCCGCCTGTCGCCGCAGGATGCGACACGCGGGCCGCTGAAGCATAGGCGGCATAGGCGGCCGCGCGCCTACGCGAGTACATTTTGGCCCCCGGCGCCCGCCTGCCCACAAGGACCCCAAACCCTGGGGTTCCCCCCAAGCGGAGCCTGGGGGTTGACAGGGGAGGGGCCGGTCGTTAGAAACGCGGAAGAAGGTCGAGCAGGAACGCGAAGGTGCACCGAGAAGGATCTCGGGCAATGTTTCCGCTCGCAGAGTTGACACGGGCTTAGCTGGGCGTTAGAAATGCGACCGCGGCGACGCTTGACTGCAAGGTGCAATGCTGCCGAAGGGGAGAACCGGGCAAGCGACGGACATAGGAACGTCGTCTGACTCCGTTAGCCTTACGACGAGCCGACGTAGGATCTGAACGTTTCGCGTAGGGCAGGGCGAGCCAAGACGGCGCGTACCGTTATGCAAATCGGTTTGAAGGAGCAACATGACCCGCAAGTTTCTCATCGTCCCTCTCGCGCTTGGCGCCGTGGCCTGGGGCACGACTGCTGCGCAGGCGCAGATCATTGCGATCGGCGACTCCAGCCAGTCGAACAACCAGAGCTCCGAGACGAACCAGGGGATCTCGCAGAACGCTGGCGGTGGCATCGTCCTCGGTGGCGGGCCACAGACCGCGACGAACACTTCGGGGACGACGCTGACCAACACGCAGGAATCAGGCGGCGGCCTCGTCGTCGGTGACTCCACGCAGAGCAACACCCAGGGCGCCACGACCAACCAGAGCATCGGTCAGAGCAGCGGCGGCGGCACGCTCACGCTCGACGGCGGGAACCAGACCGCCATGAACACGTCCACCACGAAGCTGAACAACTCCCAGGACAGCGGCGGACTCATCATCCTCGGCGACAGTGCCCAGGCCAGCACGCAGACGGCCGACACCGACCAGGCCATCAGCCAGGTCAGCGGCGGCGGCATCGTGCTCTCCGGCGGCAACCAGAAGGCGACGAACACCTCGAAGACGACGCTGGGCAGCACGCAGATCGCGTCCGGCCTCCTCATCCTCGGTGGCAGCGACCAGAGCAATGCTCAGCACGCAGACACCGATCAGGAGCTCCAGCAGGAGGCCAACGGCGGCACGCTGACGCTCGACGGCGGCAACCAGACCGGCACCAACACCCAGACCTCGACGGCGACCAACTGCCAGGAGATCGGGTTCGGCGTCTTCTGCCTCTAGCCCCACTCTGACGCACCTTCGACGGGCCGCCTCCGGGCGGCCCGTCGTCGTTCAAGGACCCTCTCGCGCTCGAGCGCGGCAGGGATCGCGCAGGATCGGGCCACCCACCGGTGGCCGGTCGTCGTTGCTGGCGCGTTGCAAGGACGCGTGAGCGCTAGCAGCGGATCGTGGTGTCGCGCGCGGCGCCCGCGAAGTCCAGCGTGATCGTCGTCCTGGCATTGACGGTGAAGCTGCGCGTCGCGACCGGCGCAGGCCCGCGGCGCACGTGGCGCACCTCGTCGCAGGCGACGCGCACGGTGCACGTCGTGGCGCTGCACTCAGACGACGTCGACGCCTGCGCGCCGACCGCGCCCGACGGCGGCGCGGTCGCGGTGCGATGCGATGGCAGCGTGGTCGCAGTCGTCGCCGTGCGGGGGGACGCGGCGCGGCGGCGGTGGACGCCGTGCGAGGCGGCGCCGTCGTCGTCGTCGTCGACGAGATGGCCCCGCAGCCTGCGGCGAGCAGGCCCGCGGCGAACGAGGCGATGGCCGCCCCGACCCTCGGGGGCTGTGACCACCAAAGCCGGGTCAGCGCGGGCTCATTCCTCGATCGTCACGGGCGTGCCCGCGTCGATGCGCTCGCCCAGGTAGTTGACCGCCTTGTTGGAGAAGCGGACGCAGCCGTGCGAGGAGGCGCTGCCGAGCGCGCCCGGCAGGATGCCCGTGCCGTGCAGCGCGATCTGCCCGGGTCCGCCCGCGAACTGGCGGTAGACCCCGGAGCGCGCGCTGAGCGCGATCGCGTACGGGCCGATGCCGGCGGATTTGGAGTTGCGGACGTTCTCCTCGACGAAGAAGCTGCCCAGCGGCGTCGGTGTGTCGGGCTTGCCGACGACGACGCGGAAGGAGCTACGCTCGACACCCTCGTAGTAGATCCTGGCGCGGCGCTCGGAGCGGTCGATGTAGATCCGCCAGTAGACCTCGCGCCGGAGTCGCGCCGAGGCGGGGATCCATCCGGTCCGGCGCGTGCCGCGGCCCGGCGTGCGCACGAGCAGCCAGAGCCGGTCCTCGGCGCCGGTGCGGCGCTTCTCGAGCACGGGCAGGGTCGTCTCCTGCCTGGTGATCGGCCGCTTGGCGGCGACGTACCCGCGGTGCTCGGCGTCGAAGTCGGGTTCCGCGCGGACGAGCACGGTCTCCTTGAGCTCGGCGACCTCCTGCGGCTCGCGCGGCACGTCCGCGGCCTGGCTCACGGCGGGCGCAAGCGCGAGCGCGAGCGCCGTCGCGACACCGCCGTACAGGGCGGCCGCGCGCGCGGACCGCCGAACGGCCTGCCCGCTCGCCGCGAAGGTGGATGCGGCACCGGCACCGTCGTCGATGGCGTCGTAAACTGCCTCCAGCCCCTCACGGGCGAGCGAGCTCTGCACTAGTCCCTGACCTGCCAGTTGATCGTGCCCGTGGTGCAGGTGCCGATCTGCGCGCCGGCCGCGTTGCGGATCGAGATGTCGACCTTGAAGGTGCCCTTGGCGAGCGTCTTCTTGGTGAACTTGCCCTTGAGCTCCGACGTGAACAAAGTCTTGCTGCCGTCGGGGAAGTTGCGCGTGTCGACCGACTTGTAGCCGAAGGAGCCGGCCTTGGACAGCGTCATGTTGCGCGGGACCGAGAGCCCGAACGGCGCGACGCGTGCCGGATCGTCGCACTTCGAGTTCCACTGGATGTTGAAGCGCTGGACCTTCGTACCGTCCTTGGAGACGCGAGCGTTCACCGGCAGGTTGGCGGTTCCGGACTTCTGCGAGGTGACGCCCTCGTAACCGGCGTCCTTGCGGGGCGTTGCGGCGATCGCGGTCGGGACGAGCGCAACCAGGAGCGTGATTGAGCCCAGGGCGACGCCGAGGCGAATCGGGGACGAACGATGCATTGTGTGAAACCTCTTTTTGGTTAGCGAAACAGATGCGGGCTCCACGAGGGAGCATGTGGACGACGCTGCTATCTGCTTGTGCACACGGCCCATGCCCTGACCTGAACGATCTTCTCTGACGGCGGCGGCGAAGTATTCGGCTGCACGACGCCGTTGACGAACTTGATCTCGGGTGGAGTTCTAACGACCTGGACCTTCCAGCCGCTCGTGCCGTTGGCCAGTGGAACGGGCATGGTCTGCAGCACTTCGACCGACCCTCGTTCGGCGGCCGATGCTTGGCCGCTGCGGGTGGGCAGGAGGACTTCGTGCCCGCCGCCCGTCACCGTCGCGCCTGAAGGACATGGCGCCGTCACAACGGTCACGCCAGAGGTGCTTGCTTCTCCCTTGACGTACTCAAGTGTCGTTCGGGAGAAGCCGCCCGCGGCGCCGGGAGGACCCTGCGGACCCTGCGGACCCTGGGTGCCTGCGGGGATGACCGCCTTCGGGAACTTGCCGTCCTTGCCGGTCAGCACGACGCGGCTGGGAAGCGCGGCGAAGCCGACGCTGTAGCCGCGCACCTTGCCGGCATTGACGGCGAACTTCGCCTTGTCGGCGAACCTCGCGCGCTCGACGGTCTTGGACTTCTTCTTCTCGGCGGCCGAGCGGGCATCCGAGCCCTTGACCGCGTCCTCGGCTGCGCTGGCCAGTGGCGCCGCGATGATGACCAGCACGAGCAGGGCGAGAACGGCCGCCGGTGATGGACGTCGAAAGACGCTCCTCAGCATGTGTCTCCTCCTCGACTTCCTTTTGACGCGCGCACGCTATCAGCCGATCCCCTGCGCAAACGCGGGTTCTGGCCCATAACCCGCGCGCCGCGCGAACGATTCGCAAGGCGCCTCCGCGCCCCTCTCGAGCGGCCCCGCGTGTGGCGCGCGGACGTTGCGGGTAGCCAAGATTGTCATGACCACCAACCAATGTGCCATGGATTGACGACATCGTGCTAGGCTGCCGTTCATGAGCTCCCTGTACGCGGGTCTGTCGGTCCTCTCAGCTGCCGGCGCCGAGCCGCCGGCCTCGCCCCCCGCAGGGGGCGCCGCCGGATCCGACGTCGCGCTGATGGGCGCGCTCGTCGCCGTCTACACGATCGTGCTCTTGGTGGGCGGCCTCGGTCACCGCGCGAACCTGGTGCCCGTGATCGGCTGGTTCGATCGCTTCGCCGAGCGCGTCACCGGTGGTCACCCCGGGTGGTCGTCGATGCCGTGCGGCCTCGCGATCCTCTCCCTGATCACCGCGCTCTTCGGCCTCTACTGGGACGTCTCGCTGCACCTTGGCGTCGGGCGCGACGACGGGCCGTTCGGCACGCCCGCGCACTGGTTCATCCTCGCCGGGCTGTTCGGCATCGTCATGGCCGGCTTCTTCGCGATGTGCCTGCCCGAGAAGAAGGAAGGTCCGACCTTCATCAAGATCACGCGCGACTGGTACGTGCCGCTCGGCGGCGTGCTGATGTTCGCGGCGGGCAGCTTCTCGCTGCTCGGCTTCCCGCTCGACGATCAGTGGCACCGGCTCTTCGGCCAGGACGTCACGCTGTGGGGCCCGACGCACCTGATGCTGATCGGCGGCGCATCGATGACGCTGCTGGCGATCGCGGTGCTGCAGGTCGAGTCCGTCCGCGTGATGAAGCAGACCGGCGCGATCCACACCGAGCGCTGGTGGGTCAGGCACCTGCGCCGCGTCTGGCTGCCCGGCGGCATGCTGATCGCGCTGTCGACGTTCCAGCTCGAGTTCGACCTCGGCGTTCCGCAGTTCCAGCTGATCTTCCAGCCGATCCTGATCATGCTCGCGGCCGGCGTCACGCTCGTCGCCGCGCGCGTCTGGCTCGGTCGCGGCGCCGCCTTCGGCGCGGTGGCGTTCTTTCTGGTCATGCGCGGCCTGCTGGCGGTCAGCGTCGGCGGTCTCGGCGAGGCTCCCGCGCACTTCCCGCTGTACATCGTCGAGGCCGCGCTCGTCGAGGGGCTCGCCTTCGTCGTCTCCCCCAAGCGGCGTCCGCTCGTCTTCGGCGCGTGGTGCGGCGTGCTGCTGGGCACCGTCGGCCTGGCCGCCGAGTGGGGTTGGTCTCATGTCTGGATGCCGCTTCCGTGGCCGACCGAGATCCTGCCCGAGGTCGTCGCCTACGGCCTAGCCACGGCGCTGGCCGGCAGCCTGATCGGCGCCTGGATTGGCGCGCGCCTGGGCGCCGACGAGGTCCCCAACGTGCGCGGGCTGCGCGAGTTCGGGCTGCTCGGCGCGGTCGCCGTGGCGGCGTTCATCTTCGTCGGGCTGCAGACGCCCGACCACAGCGGCGTCAGCGCGCAGGTCACCCTGCAGAACGTCGACGGAGGCGCGCAGCGCACGGCGATCGTGACCGCCAAGCTCGATCCGCCGAACGCCGCGGACGACGCGACGTGGCTGACGGCGACCGCGTGGCAGGGCGGCGGCATAATCGTCGACCGCCTCGAGCAGGTCAGTCCCGGCGTCTACCGCTCGAGCGAGCCGATGCCGCTGCACGGCTCTTGGAAGACGCTGATCCGGATGCACGACGGCAACTCGCTCAGCGCCCTGCCGATCTACGCGCCCGCCGACGCCGCGATCCCGGTGCCCGCGGTCGTCGCGCCGAAGACCTCCGTCGTGCGCCCGTTCACCTCCGACCACGAGCTCATGCAGCGCGAGGCCAAGACGAAGGACGCCAGCGTGACCTACGGCGCCTACGCCGTGATCGGCTTCTTCACGCTGCTGCTGCTGGTGATGCTCGCCTGGGGCCTGCACCGGGTGCGGATGACCGCGTCGCCGGGCAGCGACGCCACCGCCGCTGAGCCGCGCCGCACCAAGGTGCTCGCGACGCCTCCCGCCGCCTGAGAGGATCGTCATGACCATGACCGACACGATCGGCCTGCAGGACGGCACGGACATCGCGCGCTCAAACGGCCGCGGGCCGCAGCGCGTGCGGATCGCGATCGTCGGCGGGGGGTTCGCCGGCCTCGGCCTGGCGATCCGCCTCAAGGAGGCCGGGATCGAGGACTTCGTCGTGCTCGAGCGCGCTTGCGACGTCGGCGGGACGTGGCAGGCGAACACGTATCCCGGCTGTCAGTGCGACGTCCCCTCGCACCTGTACTCCTATTCCTTCGAGCCGAACCCCTCCTGGACGCGGACCTACTCGCGCCAGCCGGAGATCTGGGCCTACCTGCGCCGCACCGCCGCGCGACGCGGCCTCGACGAGCACCTGCGCCTCGGCCACGAGCTGACCGGCGCGAGCTGGGACGAGGCCGCCGGCCAGTGGCACGTGCAGACGACCGGCGGGGACTTCGTCGCGTCGCTGCTGATCGACGCCATGGGTCCGCTCAGCCAGCCGGCGAAACCGCCGATCCCGGGCCTGGAGAGCTTCGAGGGGACGATCTTCCACTCCGCCGAATGGGATCACGAGCATGACCTCGGCGGCGAGCGCGTGGCGGTCATCGGGACCGGCGCGTCGTCGATCCAGCTCGTGCCGCGGATCCAGCCGCAGGTCGGAAAGCTGCACGTCTTCCAGCGCACGCCGCCGTGGATCCTGCCGCACTCCGACCGCCCGACCTCGCGCCTTGAGCGCCAGCTGTACCGCCGGCTGCCGGCGCTGCAGCGTCTTGTGCGCACGGGCGTGTATTGGGGCCGCGAGCTGATGGTGCTCGGCTTCGCCAAGAACCCCAACGCGCTGCGCCCGGCCGAGCGCCTGGCCAGGCTGCACCTGCGCCGCCAGGTCCGCGACCCGCAGCTGCGTCGCCGCCTGATGCCCGACTTCCGCCTCGGCTGCAAGCGCGTGCTGATCTCCAACGAGTGGTATCCGGCGCTCTGTGAGCCCAACGTCGAGCTCGTGACCGACAAGATCACCGCGATCGAAGGTCGCAACATCGTGCTCGCCGACGGCAGCGCGCGCGAGGTCGACACGATCATCCTCGGCACCGGTTTTCACGTCACCGACCCGCCGACGGCCTGGCTGATCCGCGGCAAGGGCGGCAAGACCCTCGCCGAGGCCGCCGGCGCCAGCCCGCAGGCCTATCTCGGCACCGCGATGCCGGGCTTTCCCAACCTCTTCAAGATCATCGGCCCGAACACGGGGCTGGGCCACAGCTCGATGGTCTTCATGATCGAGTCGCAGCTCAACTACGTGATCGACGCGCTGCGCCAGATGGACGAGCGCGATCTCGCCTCGGTCGAGGTGCGGCCCGCCGCCGTCGAGACCTTCAACGCCGAGCTGCAGGCGATGATGCCCGGCACCGTCTGGGCGACCGGCTGCGGCAGCTGGTATCTCGACGCGCGCGGGCGCAATACGACGCTGTGGCCGGACTTCACGTTTCGCTTTCGCAAGCGCACGCGCCAGTTCGATGCCGACGCCTACGAGCTGCGCGTGGCGGCGGCCGAGCCGGCGGCGGTGCGTTCATGAGGTCGCCGCTCGGGCGCAGGAAATTCGACGTCGCGGGCCGCACGGTCTTCATCACCGGCGCCGCGCGCGGCATCGGCGCCGCCACCGCCCGCCGGCTGCACGCGGCCGGCGCGAACGTCGCGCTCGTCGGCCTCGAGCCCGATCTGCTCGAGGCGCTCGCCGCCGAACTCGGCGATCGCGCGGCGGCCTTTCATGCCGACGTGACGGATCTCGGCGCTCTGCAGCGCGCGGTACAGGGCACCATCGCGCGCTTCGGCGCGATCGACGTCGCGATCGCCAACGCCGGCATCAGCTACATCGGCCGCCTGGCGACGGCGCCGGTCGAGCAGGTCGAGCGCGCGCTGGAGGTCAACCTGATGGGCGTCTGGCGCACGAACCGGGCCGTCATCGGCGAGATCGTCAAGCAGCGCGGCTACCTGCTGAACATCGCGTCGCTGAGCGCCGTCAGCCACACCCCGCTGATGGGCCCCTACACGGCGTCGAAGGCCGGCGTCGAGGCTCTGACGGACTGCTTGCGCGTCGAGACCGCGCCGAGCGGCGCGCGCGTCGGCTGCGCGTACTTCGGCTTCATCGACACCGACCTCGTGCGCGCGAGCTACGCGCACCCCTCGACGCGCTTGCTGATGGCCTCGCTGCCGAAGTTCGTCGCGACGCCCGCGCCGCTGTCGCAGGCCGTCGACGCGATCGAGCGCGGCATCGAGCGCCGCTCGGCGCGCCTGTGGGCGCCCCGCTTCGTCGGCGGCGCGCTGCTGATCCGCGGCGTGCTGCAACCGCTGACCGAGTTCAAGCTGCGCTTCGGCTCCGAGCTGCCCAGGGCGCTCGAGCTCGCCGACCCCGCCGCCGGCGGCGTCGAGGAACAGCATTCCGAGCTCGGCGTCTCCGGCGCCCCGCGCGAGCGCGTTCGCTCCTGAGAGGGGCCGAGAATCACGGGTCGTGTCGCCGATGTGCTTCCAGGGCCGGGGTCTCACGGCTCGCGCGCAGCGTCCCAAACCGGCGGCGCGTTCAGCAGTGCGGGACGCCGAAGCTGCCCGCCGGCGGCGTGAAGCGGCGCGCGGTCAACGTGTAGGTCTTCAGCAGCGCCCTGGCCTCGCCGGCGCGGTCGGGACGGCCATAGAAGCGGACGCGGTAGCGGTTGCCGGGCTTGACGAGCTTCGCCGCCTGGATGACGGTCGAGCGCACGCAGTTGGGCGCGCCCTTGGCGGTGTAGCTGCGCCCGCGCCTGCCGCGCACCTCGGCGACGACCTGGCGCACGACGTGCAGGCGCTCGCTCGTGCGAAAGACGACCCACGCCGAGTTGTAGCCCGCGCCGCTGCCGGGGCGCTCGACGTGCAGCTTCGGCGTGCCGACGATGCGGATGTCCTCGACGTCGACCGCGCCCGAGGCGGCGTGCAGCGCCGCCGCCGGAAGACAGACGGCGACGGCGGCGAGCGTGGCGATGACTGCGAGGCGGGGGTGCATCGAGGCTCCTGTCGGAAGCGAAGCGGGGCGGTCTGCTCGACAACGCGCGCCGCGCGGAGGAAGTTGCGCGGCAGAGCAGGCCGCGCAGCGGGCGCAAAGCGGCGGGCGCGGAGGACACCGCCGCCCGCCGCGCTAGCCTCTCGCCCCCGTGGAGTACCCGGTCGAGACCTTCACCGCCGACGAGCGCGCCCGCCTCGAGCCGCACTTCACGAACCTCGACCGGCCCGTCTTCGCGCTCGTCAACCTGCCCGAGACCGTCAAGGGCGCGCTGTTCGCGCGCTACTCGCGCTACCCCGGGACGCTGCGCCGGCTGTACCTCGACGAGTTCGCCGACTCGCACGGCGAGCGGCCCGCCGCGTCCTACGACGACGAGGAGGGCGGCCGCGCGGCCGACTTCTACGAACGCATCTTCGTCGGCTACGGCGACGACTCGATCGCCCAGCTGGGCGGCGCGCACATCGCCTGCGAGTGGGTCTCGAACGTCATGACGAAGGTGCTGCAGCGCCCGCGCCTGGGCGCCTATCTCGAGCAGTCCACGCGCTACATCGCCTACGACGCGCCGATCGAGGGCAGCTCGCGCTACCGCTACTACCGCGACGCCGAGCTCGGGCCCGAGTACGAGGCGGCGATGGACGAGATCTTCGGGATCTACGCTGACGCGATCCCGAAGGTCACAGCGTGGGCGGGCGAGCGCTACCCGGCCGCCGGCGGCCAGTCGCCCAAGGCGCACGAGCGCGCGATCAAGGCCAAGGCGCTGGACCTGCTGCGTGGCCTGCTGCCGGCGTCGTCGCTGTCGCACATGGGCACGTTCGCGACCGGCCAGACCTACGAGCAGCTGATCCTGCACCTGCTCGCCCACCCGTTGCCCGAGGCGCGCCACCTCGGCTCGATGATCCTCGAAGCCGTGCAGGGCGTGATGCCGAGCTTCGTCTCGCGCGTGCAGCGCCCCGACCGCGGCGGCGAGTGGATCGCCTACCTCGAGCGCCGCGAGCAGGCCGGCGAGCGCTGGGCGGCGCGCCTGGGCCTCGACCGCCGGCCCGGCGACGACGGCGCGGGCGGCCCGTCGGTGCGACTGACCCATCACGACGGCGACGAGGAGCTGATGCTCGCCGCGTTGCTGTTCGAGTCCACCGGCGCCGACGAGGCGACGACGCGCGAGGCGCTCGCCATGCTTTCCGACGACCAGCGCGCCGATCTGCTGGCCGACCTCATGGGCGGGCGCGCCAACCGTCGCCATCGCCCCGGCCGCGGCCTGGAGTCGCTGCGCTACCGCTTCGAGATCGTGTCGGACTACGGCGCCTTCCGCGACCTGCAGCGCCACCGGATGCTGACGTGCCAGTGGCAGACGCTGACGCCCGACCTCGGCGCCGGCGTGCCGCACGAGATCGACGAGGCGGGCGTCGGCGAAGACTTCCGCCGCGCGCTGGACGTCTCCCGGCGCGCCTACGAGCGCCTGCTCGATGCCGGCCACGACCGCCGCGCGGCGATGTACGCGCTGTGCCTGGGCTACCGCCTGCGCTACGTGCTGGACCTCAACGCGCGCGAGGCGATGCAGCTGATCGAGCTGCGCTCCGGGCGCGAGGGGCACCCCGCATACCGCGCGATCGCGCACGCCATGCACGAGCACATCGCGGGCGTACATCCGGCGGTCGCGGCGGCGATGACGCATATCGACCGCGACACCGAGCCGCGCCTCGAGCGGATCGTCTCCGAGCTGCGCACGCAGGCCAAGCTCGAAGCCCGCGCCCCGTAGGGCTCCCTGCGCCGGGCGGTTGCTAGGGTCGCCGCAATGGCGAGCGACGACGAAGCACGGGGCCAGCGCGCTCGCAATCAGGGAACGCTGATCCTGCGCAGCGAGCGCGAGGGCGACACGCACGTCGTCGAGCTGCTCGGCGAGCTGGACATCGCCGGGGCGCCGCGCCTGGAGCAGGAGTTCCACGACGTCGAGGCCGGTGACGCCGGCTCGATCGTCGTCGATCTGCGCGGCCTGGAGTTCATCGACTCGACCGGAATCCGCCTGCTGCTGATGGCCGCCGACCGCTGCGCCTCCGATCAGCGGATGACGATCCTGCGCGGCCCCAAGCAGATCCACCGGGTGTTCGAGATCACCGATCTCGTCAACCGGCTGCCGTTCGCCGACGCCTGAGGCGGCGGCTAGCCCTCCTCGTCCTGGCGCTCCTTGATGCGTCCCTCGAGCTGCGCCATCACGGCGGGGTCGCGCAGCGTCGTGACGTCGCCGAGCTCGCGGCCCTCGGCGATGTCGCGCAGCAGGCGGCGCATGATCTTGCCCGAGCGCGTCTTTGGCAGGTCGTCGGCCCACACGATCCGCTTCGGGCGCGCGAGCTTGCCGATCTTCTTCGCGACGTGCTCGCGGATCTCGGCGACGAGCTCGTCGGTGCCCTCGAGATCGCCCTCGAGCGTGACGAAGCAGACGACCGACTGGCCGGTGTCCTCGTCCATCGCGCCGATCGTCGCGCACTCCGCGACCTTCGGGTGCGAGACGACCGCGGACTCGATCTCGGCCGTCGACATGCGATGGCCGCTCACGTTGAGCACGTCGTCGACGCGGCCGATGACCCAGAAGTCGTGGTCGCCGTCCTGACGCGACGCGTCGCCGACGAAGTACGTCTGCGGGCCGAACTTCTCGAAGTACGTCGAGACGTAGCGGTCGTCGTCGCCGTACAGCGTGCGCAGCATCGACGGCCACGGCTCCTGCAGCGTCAGCAGGCCCTGGCGGTCGCGCGGCAGCTCCTCCCCGTCCTCGCCGACGACCGACGCGACGACGCCAGGCAACGGGTGGGTCGCCGACCCCGGCTTGGTGTGCGTGATCCCCGGCAGCGGCGCGATCATGATGCAGCCCGTCTCCGTCTGCCACCAGGTGTCGACGATCGGGCAGCGCTCGCCGCCGATCACGTGGTGGTACCAGACCCAGGCCTTCGGGTTGATCGGCTCGCCGACCGTTCCCAGCAGGCGCAGCTTGGACAGGTCGTGGCGCTCGGGGTACTGCTCGCCCCACTTCATGCAGGCGCGGATCGCCGTCGGCGCGGTGTAGAAGATCGTCACGCCGTAGCGCTCGCAGAG
>Ga0136631_10000208_pt1 | contig 17794 bp, 13 predicted proteins | sample AntDrymUQ6012206_2_FD_104655 | JGI IMG/M metagenome (GOLD analysis project Ga0136631, IMG submission 104655) | Polar desert sand microbial communities from Dry Valleys, Antarctica - metaG UQ601 (22.06) | ecosystem: Environmental > Terrestrial > Soil > Desert | place: Antarctica: Dry Valley... | reverse complement strand
GGCGCGCTGCGCAAGCTCGTGGACGACTGCCTGAACGCGCTCGTCCACTGCGGACGCGGCTGACTCGCACCCCCGAAGGGGCGGGCCTCGCCTGCCCCTTCGGGTTTACCGCGCGCTCACAGTCCGCCGCTACGTTGACGCGCCGTGCGCTCCGGTCTCGCTCTCGCCTCGCTCTTCGCCGTCCTCACGGGCCTGTGTCTTGCAGGCGTGGCGAGCGTGGGCGTGGCGGCCGACGAGCCGCCGGACGCTCCGGTGGCGTCGCTCGAGCCGGCCGCGACCGAGGCGCTGTGGCGTGAGCTGACGACTCGGCGCGTCCACGACAGCCGCGCGCAGGCCGCGTGCCGACCCCTGCGCGGCGTCTTCTACGCGGCCTCCGACTGGTTGCGCCTGGCGACGAAGCTCGCGGCGACGGCCTCACCATGCGCCGAGTACTACGTCTCGGTGCCGCCGCTCGTCGCCGACAAGACAACCTTCCGGCGCGACCAGGCGCCGCGCATCCGCGCGCTCGGCCCCAACTTCCACGCGATGGCCGAGATCCACTTCGCGACGTGGAGCCGCTGGGTCGCGAGCACTGGGTCGTCCTGGTACACCGCCGGCGTGACCGCGCGCGAGCGCATGGCCGAGGCGGGGTACGACGTGACGCGGGGCGACAGCTGGATGCTGAACGAGCTCAGCTCCGCGGTGCGCCGCGGCGACGGCAGTGCGCGCGCCAACGTCCGCGAGCTCCTCCGCGGTCTCTACGAAGGTGACGGCTCACGGCCGACCAGTGGAGCAGTCCTCGTCATCGGCTTCGGAGAGAGGACAGGCGACCTCTCCGTCTACCAGAACACGCTGCAGGGCTGGCTTGCCGACTCGGCGTTCTGGACGGACATGACGACGTACGTGAGCGACTGGTCGCAGGAGGTCTACGGCGACCTCCGAGCCCATGCCGTTCCCGGCTCGGCGATATCCGTCCGCCGCGAGTATCTGAACGACTACCTCCAACACAAGCTCCTACTCGCCTCGGCAGGGCCGCCTGAGATCGAGCCCGCACGGGCGTTCCTGCGACAGACGTACAGCGCGCTCGCGAACGGGGCGTGGCCGCGCGAGACCGCATGGGGCTGGACGATGGTTCCGTCGGAGCAGATGGCCGCCTACCTCTCGGCGCAGGTGAGCGCGCTCCGCTACTTCAGCGCAACCTCGGCTCAGCCTCTCGACCACTGGGGCTTCGCATGGGCGCCGCGCAACACGACCGGGATCCCGAACGCCGACTTCACCGCACAGACGGGACAGCTGCTCGACCGCCTCGCCCTCGCCGTGCGCGACTCGGGCGACGTCGTCGAGCCGGAGGATCCGGGAAGCCGCGCGTGCGGTGCGGGCGCGGCACTCTGCGCCGTCGACATCCCCGAGGCGCGGCACAACGAAGCTTGGCGCTCCTTCCGGGCGTGGGCGCAGTCCACACTCGCGATCGGCGGGGCGCCGGCGACGCTGGCCGCGGGCGTCGCTTCGCCGCCGCTGCAGCTCGCACTTTCTTCGGCCGTCTCGCGCCCGCTCAACGTGACGCTCCGCTCGAGCTCGCCAGCAGGCGCCTTTGCCACGACAGCGGCCGGGCCGTGGACCACCACGCTCACCATCCCCGTCGCGGCAGGCTCGGGCGTGGTTTTCTACTACCGCGACACGCGCGCCGGTCGGGCGACGCTCACGGGCTCGGCGCCGGGAACGACCGCGGCGACGAGCGAGGTGACGGTGGTCGCCGGGGCGGCCGCACGCGTCGCAGTGACGCCGGGAGCGCGCGAGGTGCGAGCACGTGACGAGACGAGATTCGTGGCCACGGTGACAGACTCGTTCGGAAACGTCGCTCAGGCCGGCGTCGCGTGGAGCGTTGCGCCTGCATCGCTCGGAACGTTTGCCCGCCTGCCGGATGGCGCCGTGACGTTCCGGGCGGGCCGCGTGCTCGGCAAGGGAACCGTCACGGCAACCGCCGCCGGCTCCCTCGTCGCGTCGGCCGCCGTCGTCGTGGGACCTGCCTCCCTGCGCCTGAGCCCGGTGGCGTACCGCCGCACCGCGCGTGGCGTGCAGGTGATCGTCTCGGCAGTCGACGGCGCGCGGAGGCCGGTGTCGCTCGCCGCGCTCACTCTGGTCACGCGGCTCGACGAGCGGCGGGTCGGACGTGCGCGGGTCGTCACCGGCGCCGCGGGCAAGGCACGCCTCTTCGTCCCGCGCGGCGACGGGTGCTACACGGTGTCGGTCACGCGGGCCGTGTCCCAGGGCTTCACCTGGGACGGCCGGACAGCGCGCAACCGCTTCTGCCGCCGCTAGCTCGGGTCAGGCGACGCCGGCGAGCAGGAAGGCGCGCGACTCCTTCAGCATCTCCCGCGCGATCACGAGCCGCTGGATTTCGTTCGTGCCCTCGTAGATCTGCGTGATCTTCGCGTCGCGCATCATGCGCTCGACCGGGTACTCGCGGATGTAGCCGTAGCCGCCGAGGACCTGCACCGCCTCCGTCGTGACGTCCATCGCGGTGTCCGTGCAGAAGAGCTTCGCCATCGCGGACGCCTTCGTCAGCTCCGCGTCGTCGGCGCCCTCGTCGACCATGCGGCCGAAGCGGTAGAGGAGGCCGCGCGCCGCCTCGCAGCGCGTCTCCATGTCGGCGAGCTTGCCCGCGATGAGCTGGTGCTCGGCAATCGGCTTCCCCATCGTCTCGCGAGAGCGTGCGTAGTCGAGCGCATAGTCGGTCGCGCCCTGGGCGATGCCGAGGCCCTGCGCTGCGACCCCCGGCCGCGAGCGGTCGAGGATACGCATTGCGATTCGGAAGCCCTCGCCTTCCTGGCCGAGGAGGTTCGCCGCCGGAATACGTGCGCCGTCGAACGTGAGCTCTCCGGTCGTCGACCCTGCGATCCCCATCTTCGGCTCGAGCCGTGCAACCTCGAATCCCGGCGTTCCAGCCTCGACGACGAATGCGGAGATCCCCGAGTGGCCGGATTCGGTATCGGTCTTCGCGAAGACGGTGTAGAGCCCGGCAACGGACGCGTTCGTGATGAACCGCTTCGAGCCGTCGAGGACGTACTCGTCGCCGTGTCGCCGTGCGGTCGTGCGCATCGCGGCAGAATCCGAGCCCGATCCCGCCTCGGTCAGCGCGTAGGCCGCGAGCGCCTCGCCCGAGGCGAGCCCTGGCAGGAACCGCGTCCTCTGCTCCTCCGACCCCGCGAGCTTGAGCCCGAGCGACCCGAGCTCCTGCACCGCGAGGATGAGCCCGCTCGTCGCACACACCTTCGAGACCTCCTCGATCGCGACGAGCGCGAGGAGCGTCCCGGTTCCCGTGCCCCCGTGCTCCTCGTCGAACAACAGCCCGAAGATGCCGTGCTCGCGGAAGAGCTCCACGACGTCCCAGGGAAACTCATGCGACTCGTCGATCTCGGCCGCACGCGGTGCGATGCGCTCGCGCGCGAGCGTGCGGACGAGCTCGCGGATCTCGAGCTGCTCGTGGGTCAGCTGCTCCCAGGGCACGTACGAAGTCTAGGTCGGGGTGGTGGCAGACGGCTTCGATGTTGTTGCCGTCGGGGCGAAGTGTCGAAGTACTGCAGCGATTTTCGGCAGTCGAGCTCGATCGTCGGCAAAGGTTGACTTCGCCGCTCGTCTGCGAGTCCACTTAGCCGAGCGACTCGTCTCCAGTCTGGAAACGTTGCTCTAGCGCTTCCGTCGGCCAAACTCCACCAGGCTCAGATTCCTGTTCCTGAGCGTCTTTCCTGACTAGGCTCTTGACGTGATCACCTGCACGGCCTGCGGCACAGAAAATCCTCCCGGAAAGAGGTTCTGTGGCGACTGCGGCGGTGAGCTTGCATCGGTCTGCACTTCCTGCGGAGGCGCGAACCCGCCAGGCAAGCGGTTCTGCGCCGACTGCGGCGCTGCGCTCGATGTAGACGAAGCTTCGCCAGTTATCGCTGCACGCGGCCCAGCCGCCGCCCCCGTGGCCGAGCGTCGTCTCGTGTCGATCCTGTTCGTGGATCTGGTCGGGTTCACAGCGGCAACGGAGTCGCGAGATGCAGAAGACACGCGCGACCTCCTCTCGCGCTACTTCGAGCTGTCGCGGACGCTCATCGCACGCTACGGCGGGACGGTGGAGAAGTTCATCGGTGATGCGGTGATGGCCGTGTGGGGGACGCCGGTCGCAACGGAGAGCGACGGCGAGCGGGCGGTGCGCGCGGCGCTGGATCTCGTCGCCTCCGTCCCGGAGCTCGATCCGGCGCTCAAGGCGAGGGCAGGCGTCCTGACGGGCGAGGCAGCGGTGACGATCGGCGCCGAGGGCGAGGGGATGGTCGCGGGCGACCTCGTCAACACGGCCTCGCGAGTCCAGTCGGCAGCCGAGCCCGGCACCGTCCTCGTCGGCGAGGTGACGCGTCGGGCGAGCGAGCAGGCGATCGCCTACGAGAGCGCCGGCGAGCACGAGCTCAAAGGGAAGGCCGAGCCGGTGGCGTTATGGCGCGCGTTGCGGGTCGTCTCCGGTCGCGGCGGCGCGCTCAAGTCAGCTGGGCTGGAGGCTCCGTTCGTCGGACGCGAGCGAGAGCTGAAGCTGATCAAGGAGCTATTTCACGGCTGTGCGTCCGAGCGCAGGGCGCATCTCGTCTCGGTGACCGGGATCGCGGGGATCGGCAAGTCGCGGCTCGCGTGGGAGTTCTACAAGTACTTCGACGGGATCGTCGACCAAGTGTACTGGCACCGTGGTCGCTGCCTGGCCTACGGCGAGGGCGTCGCCTACTGGGCGCTGGCCGACATGGTGCGGATGCGCTGCCGGATCGCCGAGGACGAGCAGCCGGGCTCGGCGCGGTCGAAGCTGCAGGCGACACTGGAGGAGCATCTCCTCGACCCCGAGGAGCGGGCGTTCGTCGAGCCACGGCTGGCGCACCTGCTCGGGCTCGAGGAGGCCGCAGCGGGAGACCGGCAGGATCTGTTCGCGGCCTGGCGGCTCTTCTTCGAGCGGCTCGCGGACGCGTTCCCGACCGTGCTGGCGTTCGAGGACCTGCAATGGGCGGACACGAGCCTGCTCGACTTCGTCGAGTACCTGCTCGAGTGGTCGCGGGAGTACCCGCTGTACGTGATCACGCTGGCCCGGCCCGAGTTGCACGAGCGCCGGCCGGGCTGGGGTGCCGGCCAGCGCAACTTCACCGCCCTGTATCTGGAACCGCTCTCGCAGGCGGCGATGGATCAGCTCTTGGAGGGACTCGTTCCAGGCCTGCCCGAGCAGTTGCGGGCGCAGATCCTGGCCCGGGCGCAGGGGGTGCCACTGTACGCGGTCGAGACGGTACGGATGCTGCTGGACCGCGGCCTGCTCGCGCAGGAAGGATCTGTGTACACGCCCACCGGCGAGATCGCCACGCTCGAGGTGCCCGAGACCTTGCACGCGCTGATCGCCGCACGCCTGGACGGCCTCTCCGGCGAGGAGCGGCGCCTGCTGCAGGACGGCGCGGTGCTCGGCAAGACCTTTACCGTCCGCGCGCTGGCAGCGCTCGCGGACATTCCTGCCGAGACGCTGGAGCCCTTGCTCACGGGACTTGTGCGCAAGGAGGTGCTGGGCGTGCAGTCGGATCCGCGCTCTCCCGAGCGGGGCCAGTACGGCTTCCTGCAAGACCTCATCCGCCACGTCGCCTACGAGACACTTGCCAAGCGCGAGCGCAAGACTCGACACCTGGCAGCCGCCGAGCACCTGGAGGGCGCCTTCGCCGAGCTGGACGAGGGGGCTGAGGTGCTCGCGTCTCACTACCTGGCCGCCTACGAGGCCGCTCCCGAGGCAGAGGATGCGCAGGCGATCCGGGCGAGTGCTCGGGAGATGCTCGCGCGTGCGGGCGAGCGCGCCGGCTCACTCGGCGCCCCCGAAGAAGGCAGGCGCTACTACTCACAAGCTGCCTCGCTCGCCGACGACCGCCTGCGCGAAGCCGAGCTGCTCGAGCAGGCCGGCCGGCTGGCGATCCGCGCGAACGAGCGAGTCGAGGCGCGCGAACAGCTCGAGCGCGCCCTCGCCCTCTATGCGGACGCCGGCGACATGCGTGCGGCGGGCAGAGCCAGCGCCGCGCTCGCCGACGTCGATTTCGAGGAGGGCCGACTCGAGGAGGCAGCTACCCGGCTCGAGCAGGCAGTCGCGCAACTCGAGCAGGGCAGGACAAGCGATGAGCTTGCGGCCGGGCTAGCCCAGCTCGGCCGCATGCGCGTACTCGGCGGGCACCACGAGGATGCAGCCGCGCCGCTCGACCGGGCGCTCACCCTCGCCGAGCGGCTGCAGTTGCCCGAGGTGTTCGTGGAGGCGCTCACGAGTAAGGCGGCCCTTGTCTCTGCCCAGGGGCGGCTGGCCGAGGGGCGTATCCTGCTCGAGGCCGCCGCCGAACGGGCGCACGCAGAGCAGCTGTACGCAAGCGCGCTCCGGGCGGAGAACAACCTCGGGGTCGTGCTCGAAGGCTCCGACCGCTACGGCGAGGCGCTCGAGGTCTTAGAGCGGTCGCTCGCGATCGCCCACCGCCGCGGCGATCGCCGCTGGGAATTGAACCTCCGCACCGGCACCATCTCCGCCCTTGTCTCGCTCGGCCGGTGGGACGAGGCCCTCGCGACCGCAGCTGAGGAAGAACCGCACGCGGCAAGCGAGCCCACGAGAATCCATCTCCTCCCCGTCGCGCTGATCCACTGCGAGCGGGGCGAGCTCGAGCCCGCGCGCGCTCTGCTCGCGGGCTCTGCGCCACTCCGCGAGAGCGACAATCCGCAAGCCAGAGCCGTCTATGCGGCCGCGGAAGCGCGCCTGCTGCGGGCCGAAGGACAGCACGCCGACGCACTCGCGGCCGCCGAACGGCCGCTCGCCAGCTTGGGCGAGCTGGCGATCACCGACACCCAGGTCAAAACGGGTCTGGTAGAGGCGATCGAGGCCGCACTCGCCCTCCCCGACCTCGAAAAAGCCGACACCCTGCTCGCAATGACCGAGTCGCTCGACCCCGGCGAGCGCACCCCGTTCCTCCAGGCGAACACCAACCGGCTGCGCGCCCGCCTCGACGCCGCGCGCGGCAACGACGAACGGGTCGACGCACACTTCCGCAGCGCCGCCGCTCTGTTCCGCGAGTTCGGCATCGTCTTCTATCTCGCCGTCGCCCAACTCGAGCATGCCGAATGGCTCAGCGGACAGGGCCGCGTCGAGGACACGCATTCATTACTTGCCGAAGCGCGCCAAACCTTTGACCGGTTACAGGCAGCCCCGTGGCTCCACCGAGCGGCACAGATAGCCCCGAGCAGGCGCGAACACGAGGCCGCGATCTCCTGATCAGTCGACGCGGCCGAGCAGAGGAACCTCAAACGTACCCACGGGGTTTGAGGGAGTTCCCACGGCGTGGCGGCTGGCCCAATAGATCCGCGCGTCCAAATCGGGCACGTCCACCTCGAGGTGTCCGATCTCGAGTGGGCGCACGCGTTCTACTGCGGCGTGCTCGGCTTCGAGTAACAGGCGCGGTACGGAGCAAGCGTTCGCTGGATCGCTTCGGGAGCAGCGGTACCGACAGTGCGTGATCTTCCATCATCGCGATTGGCTGAAGCGTGACCTGGTGCCTGAGCGAGTTGGCTACAAGTGCGCCGTAAACTCTTAAGGGCAGGCGGGTCCCGAATCTCAGACCAGGGACGGATCCCGGGCCAATTGACGGTCTAAGCGGCCTCGTACGTACCGAGAGGGAACGGGGTCACCCGGTTCCGAGCGTATCGTCGGCGCGCGCGCTGAAGCGCCTTGTCGGAGACTCAATGGTGTTAGCTAACCATCGGGATCGAGAACGTACGCCGCGTAGTAGTCGTACTGCCGGCGGAGGCCCGGCGCGCCGTTGTCGGCGCCGCCGGCTGCGATCGCCGCGGCGAGCAAGCTGTCGACGGTCGCGCGGTCGTCGCAATCGAACGCCGCATGGGCTCCACCGAATGGTCCTCGCTGGCCGATCCCGGAGTCGATCCCGTGTGCATCCGCGAGGTACGCGAGTCGACCCGGCTCCTCGTACACCACCCGGTATCCGAGCGGTTCCAGCGCACCCACGTAGAACGCCTTGGCGGCTTCGAGGTCGCTCACGTTGACGGCGACGTGTGCAAGCACTTTCTCTCCTCTCCTGGATACAGTCGCCGCGCATGATCCTGGAGAACGGCGTCATCCGCACGATGGATCCCTCGCTCCCGACGACTCGTGCGCTGGCCATCGCCGGCGCGCACGTCGCGGGCGGCGTCGGCACCCACGAGGTCGCGTTGCCGAGCCCCGACGTGGTCGATCTCGGAGGCCGCTGCGTCCTCCCCGGCTTCACCGACTCGCACGTCCACTTCCCGACCTGGTCGCTGTCACAGCGCGAGGTGAAGCTCGAAGGGGTCGGTGGGCTCGCCGAAGCGCTCGAGCGCATCCGCGCCCATCCGCGGCACGGAAGCTGGATCCGCGGGTACGGCTGGCGCTCAGCGGAGTGGGAGGAGCAACCGACGGCCGAGGCGCTCGACGCAGTCACCGGTGACGTGCCTGCGCTCCTCTTCTCGAAGGACTACCACTCGGCGTGGCTCAACTCCGCGGCGCTCGCGCGCGCAGACGGTGACCTCCAGGTCAAGGGCGGTGTCGTCGAACGCGACCTCTCCGGAGAGCCAACCGGAGTCCTGCGCGAGGAGTCGGCATGGCAGTTTCGGGCTCGGTGCGCGATGCCCACAGAGGACGAGTTCGTCGACGCGACGCGGGAGGGCCTACGCGTCGCGGCGGGCCGCGGTGTCGTCGCGATCCACGACAAGGACGGCTGGCTCGGTGCGCCAGGGATCTTCCAGCGCGTCGCCGAGCGCGACGGTCTCACGCTCCGCGTCTGGCAGTCGATCCCGTACGAGCGACTGCCGGAGCTCGAGGCGCTCGGCATCCACTCCGGCATCGGTGACCCGTTCCTCCGCATCGGCTATCTGAAGGCGTTCATGGACGGGACGCTCGGGTCGCAGACCGCTTGGATGCTCGACGGCTCGGGCGTCGTGATCACGAGTGGCGCCGAGCTCACCGAGGTCATCCGCGAGGGCGCCCGGCTCGGCTGGCCGGTGGGCGTGCACGCGATCGGCGATCGCGCGAACCGCGAGGCGCTCGACGCCTTCGAGTCGACACGTGACGTGTGGGCGCCACTCGGCCTGCGACACCGCATCGAGCATGCGCAGTGCCTCGCGCCCGAGGACGTCGGACGATTCGCAGCTCTCGGGATCGCGTGCTCGGTTCAGTTCAGCCACGCGCCCTCGGATCGCGACCTGGCCGAGCGTTTCTGGCCCGACAAGGCGGACGGCGCCTACGCGTTCCGCTCGCTGTGGAGCTCCGGCGCACTCGTCGCGAATGGCTCCGACGCACCTGTCGAGGAGCTCGACCCGCTAGCGGGGGTCCGGGCAGGGGTTCTCCGGACGATCGACAACCGGCCGGCATGGCACCCCGAGCAGTGCCTCTCGATCGAGGAGACGCTCGTGGCGACGTGCGTCAATCCGGCGTGGCTCTCGGGCGACGAGCGGCGCCGCGGCAAGCTGCTCCCCAGCTATCTCGCCGACCTGGTCGTGCTCTCGCGCGATCCGCTGGCATGCCCGCCGGACGAGCTCGAGACGGTCGAGGTCGTCGCGACGATGGTCGGTGGCCGCTGGGTGTACAACGCCCCTCCGTGGACCTGACGTGAAAGCGAGACTCGCGCGATCGGAGGGTCGACGGCTCTTCGGCGGCGACCCGAAGAACTACGACCGCGTGCGGCCAGGACACGCGGAGGGCGTGTACGAGATCCTTCGAGAGCGCTGTGGTCTCCGTCAAGACGTGAAGGTCCTGGAGGTCGGACCGGGCACGGGCAAGGCGACGCGTCGCTTGCTCGATCTCGGTGCCGAGCCGCTCGTCGGGATCGAGCCGGATCCACGATTGGCGACCTTTCTCCGCGAGTCGCTCGGAGGTCGAGTCGAACTACGTGAGACAGCCCTAGAGGACGCCGAGCTCGAGACAGACTTCGGGCTCGCGGCCGCTGCGGCGTCGTTCCACTGGGTGGATGAGGACATCGGGCTCGCGAAGCTGCATGCCGCTCTGCAGCCTGGCGCCTGGGTTGCTCTCTGGTGGACGTCGTTCGGGGACGAGACGCGCCCCGATCCGTTCATGCAGGCGGTCGATCCGCTGTTCGAAAACGTCCCGCACAGCCCGTCCGGACCGTCGGCGGGGAGACCGAGCTACGTACGAGACGCAGAGCTTCGACTCGCCGCGCTCGCACGAGCGGACTTCGTGGAGCGCCATCACGACGAGATGCGCTGGACGAACGAGTGGGACGCGGAAGGGATCCGCGGCCTCTACGCGACGTTCTCGCCGATCAACTCGCTCGAGGCCGACCGACGACGCGACCTTCTCGATGCCGTCGAACGGATTGCCGAGGTCGAGTTCGACGGCTGCGTCGAGAAGCGGCTCATTACCTCGCTGTACACGGCTCGGAGATTGGCGTAAGCATGTTCCCGGTCTCTTGACACCGAAGGCCTTCGCACTGGATCGTCACTTTGCCGACGCCGGTTTCGAGCTGATTCCCTGAGCATGGGAGCAATCACGACACTTGGCTCGTACAATCTGCTCGTGACCGCTCGCACGATGCTTCCCGTCCACGCTGCGCCGACGTGCTCGGTCGCCGGCGCAGCCGAGATCGTAGGCTCGAAGTGGACGGTTCTCATCGTCCACGACCTCTCGGAGGGGCCGCGCCGCTTCACAGAGCTCGAGCGGTCGTGTGCCGGGATCAGCCCACGCACGCTCGCGGAGCGGCTGCGCTGGCTCGAGGCCGAGGAGATCGTGGCTCGGCAGAGCTACCCGGAGTCACCGCCGCGCGTCGAGTACGCGCTGACGGACAAAGGCCGGGCGTTGCTCCCGGTCGTGCACGAGATGCGCCGCTTTGGTCACGACTGGCTCGGCTGCGGCGTCCACGACACATAGACGAAGCCGCTCCTCGAGCTAGTCGGAGAGTCCCTTCTCTCTCAGTTCCGTGAGCGCACGCGGCGTCTTCTCGAGTGCACCTATCCCCATTCCCTCGAGCACGCGTTCGGTCTTGGTGAACTGCACCTCGCGGTAGTCCACGACCTGCCAGTGGTTCCCCCACGGGTCGAGGAAGTCGTGGCTGCCTATCATGCGGGCGCCGGCCTCACGTGCTCGGCGCACGACCTCCGCCTGGTCGTCGACGACAAGGCCGTAGTGACCGGCCGCGGCGGGCTCGTCCGCGCGCTCGAGGGCGATGAACTGGTCGCCGAGATCGACGAACGCCATCCCCGCGCTTCGACCGCGGAGCTCGAGGTCGTCGACCAGCTTGCGCAGGAAGTCGAGCATCTCGTCGAGGCTCCCCACCTGCACGGCGACGTGGTTGATGCCGACGATCCGGGCCATGAGACGATGAACGACGCTGCTACTCGGAGGATTCCGCCCAGACGCCCGCCAGCTCGACGATCGTCGCCGCGGCTGCAGCCATGTCCTGCACGCTCGCCCACTCGCGCACCGAGTGGTACTCCTGCCCGCCCGTGAAGAGGTTCGGCGTCGGAAGACCCTGCGCCGAGAGCACGGCGCCGTCCGTCCCACCGCGCGTGATCGCAAGGCGCGGCTCGACGCCCGCGCGCCGAATCGCCTCGAGCGCTGCCTCCACGACGCGCGGGTTCGCCTCGATGACGGGGCGCATGTTGCGATAGGAGTGGCGCACCTCGATATCGACCTTCGCGCGTGGCTCGCGCATCTCCACGTCCTGCGCGAGCCCGTGCAGCAGCTCGACGTGCGACGCGAGGAGCTCGTCGTCGTGGTCACGCGCGATGAAGTCGACGATCGCCTCCTCCGTCGAGCCCGAGATGCGATGTGGATGCACGTAGCCTTCGCGACCCTCCGTCGTCTCGGGCGAGAGGTGCCGGCGCGGAACGGAGAGCACGAGCTCGGACGCTAGCTTGACCGCGTTCACGAGCTTGTCCTTGGCCGTTCCCGGGTGCACGGAGAGCCCGCGGATCGTCACGCGCACCGATGCTGCCGAGAAGGTCTCGACCTCCAGCTCGCCGAGATCCGAGCCGTCGAGCGTGTACGCGACGCTCGCGCCGAAGCTCTCGAGGTCGAAGTCCTCCGCGCCGCGGCCCACCTCTTCGTCGACGGTGAACGCCACGCGGATCGGAGCGCGCGGCCGCTCACCGTTGCGTGCGAGATACGCGACTGCGGCCACGATCTCCGCGATCCCGGCCTTGTCGTCGGCGCCGAGGAGCGTCGTCCCGTCGCTCGTCACGATGTCGTGACCCTCCCGTGCAGCGAGCTCGGGGAGTACCGCCGGGTCGAGCACCTGACGCGCGTCGCCCGGGAGGACGATCGGCTCGCCCGCCCACGCCTCGTGCACGATCGGCGAGACGCCGGCTCCGATCACGTCCGGCGTCGTGTCGACGTGCGCGATCAACCCGACGACCGGGGCGTCGACGGTTCCGGGAAGCGTCGCAAAGACGGAGTGGCCATCGTTCAGCTCGGCGTCATCGAGTCCGATCTCCTTCAGCTCTTCCACGAGCAGCCGCGACAGATCGAGCTGCTTCTGGGTGCTCGGGCGCTCCGCGGCCCGGTACGCCCCTTGCGTATCCACGCGGACGTAGCGCAGGAACCGCTCGAGCACGTCGCTCGCCAGCTCCTCCGCGAGCCGGCTCGAGAAGGGCGCTCTAGCGGCCAAGCTCTCCGAGCCGGAGAAAGACCTCGCGCAGTGTCGCGACGCCGAGCTCCAGCGACTCCTCGGGCACGTTCTCGTTCGGCGCGTGCACGTTGCACTCGCTCTCGATGCCGAACCCGGTGGCGAGCGTGGGCAGTCCGCGCGCGACGAGACCGGCGTAGATCGGAAGCGTCCCACCCGTGCGGACGAGGAGGGGTCGAGTCCCTATGACGTGCTCGAATGCGTCTGCGGCGAGGCGGATCGCGGGCGCGTCAGTTGGCGTCAGAGCCGGCCGCGCAGAGTTCTTCACCGTGATCTCGAGCTCGGCTCCGTCGGGAAGCCCCTCGTGCACGAGCCGCTCGAAGGCGGTGCGGATCTCTGCCGGATCCTGACCGGGAGCGAGTCGGATCGAGACGTTCGCGCGCGCCTCCACCGGAAGCACGGTCTTCACGAGATCGGGCGAGCCGCTCGCGATCCCGTTCACGTCGAGCGCGGTGTCCGCGAACGTCCGCAGGTAGAAGTTCTCGCCCGCACCGGCTGCGATCGGCGTCGCGCCGTAGTGCGTGAGCTGCTCGGGCCCCGACGGCAGCTGTGCCCAGGCGGCGAGCTCCTCCTCCGAGGGAGGTATCGCGCCGGCGCGGAGCTCGTCGGGCAGGTAGCCGTCCGCACGCGGCACCACGCTCGCGAGCGCGCTCATGAGCGCGTGCGTCGCGTTCAGTGCGGCCGCTCCGAACATGCCCGAGTGCATGTCCGTCGTCCCCGTGCGCACGCGAAGGTGGAAATAGAGCATCCCGCGCACGCCGACGTAGAAGATCGGCTGCTCGCGCGAGGCCATCGCGCCATCGAGGATCAGGGCGGCGTCCGCGCGACCCTCGTCCTGCTCCAGCCACTCGACGATCGAGTTGCCGCCGATCTCCTCCTCGCCGTCGAAGGCGAAGCGGACGTTCACCGGCAACGAGCCCTCCGCCGCGAGCTGCCGCGCGGCCTCGACGAGCGTGAAGAGGTTGCCCTTGTCGTCGGCCACACCGCGCGCCCACAGCTTCCCGTCGCGCTGCGTCAGCTCGAACGGCGGCGACCCCCAGAGCTCGAGCGGGTCGGCCGGCTGGACGTCGAAGTGCGCGTAGCAGAGGATCGTCGAGGCGGACTCGGGGCGCTCGGACGCGGGGATCTCTCCGATGACGAGCGGTCGCGGACCCCACGGGACGAGCTCGGCAGCGCCGCCCCCGTCTCGGATGCGCCCGGCGACCCACGCCGCGGCGGCCTCGATGTCGTCCGCATGCGCAGCGTCCGCGCTCACGGAGGGAATGGCGATGAGCTCGGCGAGCGTGTCGCGCAGCGAATCGGACGGCGGCGTCACGGCCGCGAGTCTAGATGGTCGATGCCACGAGATGGCCGGCTCCGGGGTGCGAGCTGGCCGCTCCGCACCTTGCGCAAGACCGGAATCCGCTGACACGCGGATTCCGGTCGCGCGAATTCTTGGGCGCGACGGGAGAGCGGTGGCAAGGCCGACGCCCTGACATGGTGCTCCCGTCGCGAAGCGCACGCCGGCCCGGACGCGCCAGATCGCGCATCCGGACGCGCGAGGTCGTGGCATCACCATCTGGTCAGGCGTCGAGTACGGGGAACGCGGCACGCGCGTCGAGGCAGCTCTGGAGATACAGGGCCACGCCTGGATCGCCCGTGAACAGGGAGTAGCGACCCCGGCCACGGGCGGCTCGCTGGCGGCGGACCTGCGCGAGCGCGTGCACCGCGAAGCGACGCGCGCGCTCGAGCCAGCGCTGGTCCCCGGTGCGCTCGAGCGCGTGCAGCAGCGCGTACTCGTTCCCCGCCGTGCCGTGGCAGATGCCCGCCCCCTTCGCGTCGCGATGGGCACCGGCGCGCCATGTGAGCTCCGCGCCCGCGAGCACGAGCGCCTCGTCGAGGTACGGCGCCTCAGCACAGAGGATGCCGGGCGCTCCGTGGCACCACTGGAGCGGGATCTCCCCACGTGCGTTCTCCAAGCGCTCGCGCTCTTCGGACGGCCAGTTCGCGAGGCCGTCCTCGACGAAGGCGGCGCGTTCGAGGATGGCAGTCGTGCGGCGCACGAGAGCCGACCGACGCTTCAGGTCGAGGAGCGGCGCGAGCGCCTGGACGTTTCCGACGAGACCGTGCACGGGGCCGAGATAGCGCGTCGTGTGCCCGTGGAGGCGCTGCGTCCACTGTCCGTCGGGTTCGCGACGCGCGAGAACGGCATCCGCGCTCTCGTCCCAGGCCGCGCGCCACCGCGGCTCTCGAGTCCAGCCGAGCATGAGCCGCGCAGCAATAAGGGTTCCGGGAGCGCCCCACATGATCTCGTCGGCTTCGTTGTGGATGTTCTCGCGGACGCGCACGTGGAGCGTTTCGGCCAGCTCTGCGGCCGGCGCGAGCCTGTATGCGACGAGGAGGATCCCGGTCTCACCCGCGAGGAGTGCGGACTCCCGCGGCTCCGGAAGATCCGTCCAACTTCCAACGTCTGGTCGCGCACGGTGGCGTTCGAGCACACGCAGAGCGAGATCGCCCAGATCCAAACCCGTCTCCGCGTGCCCGTGCTCGCGCAGATCGGCGAGAGCCCACAGCACGCCTGCGGCGCCACAGTAAAGATCCTTCAGCGGGCTCGTCGCCCGCCAGCGATCCCAATCCTCTGCGGGCCAGAGGAGCTTCGGGCCACGCAGAGCAGCATCCGTGTCGGCGACGATCTCGCGGATACCCGTGCGGACCCGCTCCTCGTCCCACGGCTCGTCGGTGAGCGGCTCGAAATCCTCCGGTCTGTAGAGCAACGCGGGTCAGGCGACGTCGCGGACGCGCTGCGCGTCGGCCAGCGCGCGGAGCTTCTTCAGCCCCTGGTGCTCGATCTGGCGGATGCGCTCGCGCGTCACGTTGAACTTGCGCCCGACCTCGTCGAGCGTCCTCGGCTGCTGGCCGTCGAGGCCGTAGCGCAGCTCGAGCACCAGGCGCTCGCGCTCCGAGAGTGCACCGAGGATCGAACGGAGCGCCTCGCGCTGCAGCGTCGTCTCCGCGAGCTCATCCGGGAGCGGCGCCGTCTCGTCTGCGAGGAAGTGACCGAACTCCGACTCGTCGTCGTCGCCGACCGGCTTCTCGAGCGAGACGGGCACTTGTGCGCTGCGCCGGATCTGCTCGACCTCGTCGATCGTCATCTCGACATCGCGCGCAATCTCCTCCATCAGCGGCTCACGCGCCAGCTCGGCCCGGAGCTTCCGCTCGGAGCGCATGATCCGGTTGAGCTTCTCGACGACGTGGACGGGCATGCGGATCGTGCGGCCCTTGTCGGCGATCGCGCGCGCGACGGCCTGACGGATCCACCAGGTCGCGTAGGTCGAGAACTTGAAGCCCTTGCGGTAGTCGAACTTCTCCGCTGCGCGAACGAGCCCGATCGTGCCCTCCTGGATCAGGTCGAGAAACGGGAGACCCTGGTTGCGGTACCGCTTCGCGATCGACACGACGAGCCGGAGGTTCGCCTCCACCATCGCTTGCTTGGCGGCGTGCTCGCCGCGCTCGATGCGCTTCGCGAGCTCGACCTCCTGCGCGGCGGTCAGAAGCGGGACCTTGCCGATGTCCTTGAGGAAGAGCTGAAGGGCGTCGGTCGTGATCTCGGGCTCGATCTCCGGCTCGGGCTCGTCCGCTCCTGCGGCCACCACGGCGATCTGCGCCTCGTCGAGAGCGGCGTAGAAGTCGTCGAGCTGCGCCGGGTCGAGCTCGAGCTCGTCGAGCGCGAGCGCGAGCTCGTCGGCGTCGACCTGTCCCGTGCGATACCCGATCTCGAGGAGGCGTTGGCCCTCGTCACTGGCGAGGGTCTCCTCGATCGGCGTTCGAGTGGTAGCGCCCTGCGTTTCTTCAGCGGCCAGACCGCCCCCCTTCCTCGTCGGCCGTCACACGGTAGTTACAGGTACGGCGGTCGTCAAAGCCACTCTCAGAAACGTGCCTTGCGGATCGTCTCGAGGTAGCGATCCGCCTCGCGCGCGAGCGCCGAGCCGGGCTGCGCCTTCGACGCGAGCCGGAACTGGCGCTCCGCTCCCTCGATTCGGCCCGTCCAGAGGAGCAGCACGCCGAGATGGAAGCGGACGCTCGGCTCGTTCGGGTACGTCTTCGAGAGCGGGCCGAGGCGACCGAAGGCTCGCTCGGGCGCAGCCTTGTCGAACGCGCCGACCGCGCCGGCGACCTGGGCTTCGACCTCGTTCGGGAAGCGTCGCGCTGCCTCGTCGAAGGCGCGCGCCGCGGAGATGCTGCGCCCGACGCGCTGCAGCCCGACGCCGTAGAGGAGCTGCCCGCGCACGCCGCCACGCTCGGCAGCGCGTCGGAGCGCTTCGAGCTGCCGGGCTGGCGGGAGCTTCGAAACCGCGGTCGGCGCCGTGAACGAGGGGATGAACGCGGGAAGCCCCCGCGGGAGGCCCGGATGGACGAGGTTGCCGGCGACGATCGCATACGGCGTATCCGGCTCGGCCTCGCCGACCGCGCGCCACGCCTCGAGTGGGTCACCCTCGTTCGCCCACAGGCGCGCCAGGCCGAGGTGGAGCTGCCCCACCGCGAGCTCCGGGTACAGCTTCGCGAGCTGCTCGAGCCGGTCGAGCGTGCCCTGCGGCCAGGCCGCGAACGCCGCACCGACCTTCGCCTCGAGCGAGTCGTGCTTCGCGAAGAGCGCAGCCGCAGCCTCGATCTCGCCCCGCTGGTACAGGGCCGCTCCCTGCGTCAGATCCTGCGCCTCGTCGTCCTCCCGGAAGCCGAGCGCGAAGGAGAGCGGCGGTCGTCCTTCGCGGAGGCCCGGCTCGGTCGTCGTAGCCTGCGTGCCGGCCGAGTCGCCGTCGGCGGAGAGGACCGCGGCCCCGACGACAGCTACCGCCGCAACCGCGACGACGCCGACGAGGAGCGCGACACGACGCTGCGCGGACACCGCCGGACGATAGCCAGACCCCCAACGCTATAGTTCCGAAAGTAATGGCCACGTACCGAGAGCTGCTGGCACACGTCAGGACCGAGATCGACGAGATCTCGACCATCGAGGCGCAGGAGCGCCTCGTCTCGTCGGACGGGTCGCTCTTCGTCGACGTCCGCGAACCGGACGAGTGGGACGAGGGCCACATCCCCGGCGCGATCTACACCGGTCGCGGCCGGCTCGAGCAGCGCATCGAGGGGCT
>Ga0136631_10000206_pt1 | contig 17900 bp, 21 predicted proteins | sample AntDrymUQ6012206_2_FD_104655 | JGI IMG/M metagenome (GOLD analysis project Ga0136631, IMG submission 104655) | Polar desert sand microbial communities from Dry Valleys, Antarctica - metaG UQ601 (22.06) | ecosystem: Environmental > Terrestrial > Soil > Desert | place: Antarctica: Dry Valley... | reverse complement strand
TCCCCGAGAGCCAGAGCCACGCGGGAGCAGCCGTCACGACGAGGAACGGGATGAGCCAGAGCGCGTACCACGGCTGCACGAAGGCGGTCGTGAGCACGAGGCCGCCGAGCACGAGGAGACACGTTCTCGCGACCTGCTCCACGCGGTCGTGTGCGCGCAGAGCCACGAGAGCGACGACGGCGAGCAGAGCGACGAGCAGAATCGTTCGGGCGGACTCGCGCCCGAGCTCACGAGAGAGGAAGTACCAGGCGAACGAGCCGAGGTCCTCGTCCGCGTAGCGCGGAAGTCCCCCGACGATCCCTCGCCCGACCGAGCCGAAGGCGGCGACTCCTACTGCGATACAAGCGAGCGCAGCGGCGACGAAACGCCTCGCGCCTCCCCGTGCGAGCGCAGGGATGAGGAAGACGGGCCCCAGCTTGACCATCGCGCCGAAGCCGACGGCGAGCCCGGCCAGTCCTCGATGGCGCGTCGTCCACGCCGCCAGGAGCGCAGCCCCGGCGAAGACTGCGAGCGCATCGACGTGCCCGTTCCCCGCGATCTCGCTGACCGCGAGCGGATGCCACGCGGCGATCGCGATGCGTTCGAGTGGCGCAGCCGTGCGGGCGAGCACTCCCAACAAGAGCCCGATCGCCGCGATCTCCGCCAGGAGGAACAGCCACGTCGTGGCCCGTACACCGTTCCCGAACGCCAACCGCGCTCCGAGGAACGTCGCCTGCGCGCCCGGCGGATAGACGGTCTTCCAGTCCGGCCGATTGATGTTCGGCCAGATCGTGTCGTCGCGCAACTGGCGCAGCTCGGGCGCCGTCGGTGCGTACCGGTACGGGTTGATTCCGGCCGCCTGAACCCGCGCATCCCACGCGTAGCGGTACGTGTCGGTTGTGAGCGGCGGCGGCGCTGCGGGATCGAAGCAGGCCACTCGGAGCGCGACCGCGACCGCGAGCACGAGCACGACGCCCATCCGTCCGAGCGAGAGCCCGCGCCAGCAGATCCACGCGGCAGGCAGGAAGATCGCGAAGGCGACGAGCTGGCCGACGATCTGCGGGCGCAGCTCCGTTTCCGTGCGCAGGGCGAGCTCGACCGCGACGAGCGCGATGCCGAGCGCGCCGACGACGGCAGCACGGGACACTCGCGGGAGGTCGATGCCCCGCGACCGCGGGGCGGAGATCACGCTCACGTGAAGGTGGCCGCGGCATCCGTCCCGACCGGTTGGTCGGCGACGACGCCGAGGAAGCGCCGAACGGCCACCGAGAGCGGTGCGACCTGTCGCGAGACGAGCAAATCGAGGTCGGTCACGCCGTTCCGAACCGTCGGAGCGAACGCATGCAGGAACGCGCCGTCGGCCGTGATCGTCAGCTCGGGGAGAATGTCGGTCGGGCCGGGCTCGACACCCATCTCCACCAGCTCAGCGCGGCCGCGCCGGACGATCCTGCGGACAATGTGATCGTCGTCGGTGATCCCCCACGTTCGGTGGAGCTCGCACAGGCGCGTCAGCTCGTCCTCGCCCTGATCGTCGACCGTCGTCGCAATGCGCACCTTGATGCCGCGTTCGACGAGCTTCGGGATGGCCTCCTGCACCTTCGCGAAGTTCTCGGGTCCGCGCATCGTGTCGTTGCGGAGTGGATCGGGCGAGTCGAGCGAGACCTGCAACGCCACGTCCAGGTCGGCGAGCGGCTCGATCCGCTGCAGCACACGATCGGTGAAGAGCGTTCCGTTCGTCAGTGCGACCGTGGGCAGGATCGATCCCAGCTCGACGAGCATCTCGGCCGCGTCCGGGAGCATGAAGAGCTCACCCCCCGTGACGCCGAGCGAGCCGAAGCCGAGGTCGCGGGCGTCGGACGCGAGCTCGATCATCGTCTCCGAGCCTAGGTGACGGCGGTACCGGATCCCCGGTTGAGACTCGGTCAGGCAGTAGACGCACGCGAGGTTGCAGTGGTACGTCGCGTACAGCCAGAGGCGCTCGCCGCAGCGACCCTCCTCGACCGCGGTCTCGAAGCCGATCGTGCTCATGAGGGCGGCGGGATCGCGAACGCCGTGCAGTAGTGGTTCAGGAGCTGCGTCACGCCGGCGACGAGCGCGAGCTCGATGAGCTGGTCGTCGCGGAAGTGATCGAGCACACGTGCCACGAGCTCGTCGTCCATGCCGCCGGGGTCGAGCACGTAGCAATCCACCCACTCGACGAGAGTTCGCTCGCGCTCGGAGAGCGTGGCCACGGGCACCTCGCCGCAGACCGCCGCAAGCTCGTGCTGCGAGACGCCGGCGTCGAGCGCCGCAGGCCGATGTGCCGCGAGGCAGTACCGGCATGCATTCAGCTGAGAGACGCGCACGATGACGAGCTCCTTCGTCGCGAGATCGACAGGGCCCGGCGCGTAGATCTGCGCGAGGAACGGCATGAACGTCTCGAGGACGTCGGGCGCGTTGACGAGCGACCGCGTGAGCGGCGACGCCGAGCCGTCTTCGCGAAAGAGGCGACGCGCGGTGAGCGGGGCTTCGTCCCGCTCGAGCAGGCGAACTCGGGCCATCCTCGACTCTCTACCAGTCGCAGCCGGCGCGGGCAACGCGCGTAAGTCATCCGTAAGGGTTCGCGGGGCCGACGAGCGTGTGGAGTCGTCACACTCGCCCACGTGCGGCCGCGGACACGGGGACTGACCTTCGGCGCGGTGCTCGCCGCCGCGGTGTTCGCATCGTTCGCGCTCGCGTCGACGGGCATCGTGCGCGGGAGCGGCAGGCAGATCGTGGACACCGGGCGCTATCAGGACTACGCCGACGCGATGCGGGCTGACCTCGTCCCGTACCGCGACTTCGATCTCGAGTACCCGCCCGGAGCGCTCCCGATCTTCCTCCTCCCCGCGCTCGTGACCGAGGACGAGGACGCGTACTTCTGGGGCTTCGCCGCGCTGATGTCCCTCTTCGGGGCCGCTGGTGTGTTGCTGACGGCTGCATCGCTGAGTTCTCTCGGACGATCGCCGAGAGCGCGGCGGTCGATTCTCGCAGTCGTCGCCGTCTCACCGATCGCCTTCGGCGGCATGCTCCTGACGCGCTTCGACCTCGTTCCCGCTGCGCTCGTCGCCGCGGCGACGTTACTCCTGCTCACGAGCCGTCCACGCGCTGCCGGCATCGCGCTCGGGATCGGCGCGGCCGTCAAGTGGTACCCGCTCGTGCTTTTTCCTCTTCTCGCGATCTGGGTCTGGCGTCGACACGGACGTCGAACGAGCGTCGTCGCCTGCGCCTCCGCGCTCGCCGTCCTCGCGCTCGCGTATCTGCCGCTCGCGCTGCTCGCGCCGACTGACGTCGGGGAGAGCGTCTGGCGGCAGGTCTCACGGCCCCTGCAGATCGAGAGCCTGGGTGCCGGAGTTCTCGTCGTGTTCCACCATCTCGCCGGGCTCGACCTCGCCGTGGAGACGAGTTACGGCTCGCAGAACATCACCGGCACTGCTGCAACCGTTGTCGCCGTCGCGCTCTCCGTGGCGGGTGTCGCAGCTCTCGCATGGGTCTGGGTCGCACGCCGGCCGGCGAACCCGGAGCTCCTCGTGCGGCTCGCCGCTGCCACGCTGTTCGCGCTCGTCGCATTCGGCAAGGTGCTCTCGCCGCAGTTCCTCGTCTGGCTCCTGTTCCCGCTCGCCCTGGTCGGAGGAAGACGCGGCGTCGCGGCGGGCACGTGCTTTGCGGTCGCCGCGATCGTTACCGCAGTCTGGTTCCCCTGGCGGTACTTCGACCTCCCGCGCGAGCTCGACCCGCTCGTCGGCTCGCTCGTGGTGCTTCGTGGTCTCGCACTGATCGCGGCGTTCGTCGTTCTCGTGCTGCCCGCTCGTCAGGCACGGTCAGTTTCTTAACGCACCCTGAAGCCCTCGCCCGTGGGCGAGCCGGAAGTGCCTGTTCCGGGTACACCCATCTCGTCCACGACGGCAACGGAGGCTCAGATGAATCGAATCGTGCGCGGCCTTGCTGCACTCTCGTGCACATTCCTGCTCCTCGTCTCGGTCGCGGCCTGCGGCGGCGGCGACGACAACGGAGGCGGCTCGGGCACGACGACGAGCGAAACCGAGACGACGGAGACGAGCGAGACGCCGTGACGGTCGCCTCGAGCACCGACGGCGGGGCGCGGAGGACGGAGCTGGCGCTGGCCGGCCTTCGCGTCCTGCTCGGCCTGATGTTTCTCACGGTCTGGACATCGAATCTGGACAAGGGTCTGTACGGCGCCTCGCAGTACGCCGCGCTGATCGACTTCTACGCTGCGGAAGGCAGCGCTCCGGGATTCTGGAAGGAGATCATGCGCGGAGTCGCCGACGCGTCGTGGCTCTTCTCCAAATTGCAGCTCGCCGGTGAGCTCGTGCTGGGCGTCCTGCTCGTGGCGGGGCTCCTGACACGGATCGCGGCGCTGGGAGCGTGGGCGTTCCTGACCTCCCTCTGGATCAGCGAGCTCGGCGTTCCGAACGAGTGGACGTGGTCGCTGGTGTTCCCGGCCGCTATCGCATTCGTGGTGGCGTGGAGCCCCGCGGCTCGCGCATACTCGCTCGACGACTGGCTCGGCGAGCGGGTGCCGTTGCCGCGTTGGGCGATCGGCTGACAGCGTCGTCTACGGTATCTCCGTCGTCGCGTCGACTCCGGGCGGAAGCAGGCGCGTGACTCTCAGACGCGCGTAGTCGAGAACCGTGATCGTGTGCACGCGGTCGGCGGGCTCGAAGAAGAAGTCACCCGCGTCGTGGCGCCGTTCTCGGCCGTCGCTCTCGATGACGACGGTTCCCGAATCGACGAAGTTGAACGTCGGCCCGCCGTGCCGGTGCTGCGACTGAAAGCCGTCCGGAAGCACGACCCGCTCGGCCCGCACCGAGAACGGCCCGGCTGGGACGCTCGCGAGCTCCCCCTCGGCGATGAGCCCTGCCGGCTCGGCAGCTTCGTTGTCGTCGCCGAGTCGAGCGCCGGCGAAGCCGACCGCAACCCCGATCGCGAGCGCTCCGGTCGTCGCGATGACGAGGACCGCGCGGCTGGTCACGGCGCGCTACGGCGCTCGAGCACGCGCTCGTCCGGGTCGGTGAAGCCGAACTTGCGGTAGAGGTCGTGCGCGTCGGCCGTGTGCAGGAGCCACTTCGTGTCCGCGAGCGGCCCTTCGTCGACGGAGAAGCGCACGAGCTCGATGCCGAGACCGCGACGACGGTGCGCCTCGAGGACGTAGACGTCGGCCAGATACGACTGCGAATGCCCGTCTGAGAGCGTCCGCGAGAAGCCGACCTGCTCGTCGCCGTGGTACAGGCCGACCACACGAGCCGAGCCGTCGATGAGTTCGTCCTGAACCTCTCGCGAGCGTCCTTCCGCCCAGTACGACCGCGTCAGATACCGGTGCACCGCGTCGCGGTCGATCCGTGCCGCGTCGTCGTCGAGCTCGTAGCCGTCGCCGAGGTCGCGCTTCATACGGCCAGCGTGCGCAGGCGGAAGCCGCCGTGGAACTCGTACGAGGCGACGACCACCGAAAGCGTGTCGCGCAGCGCGCGCTCGCCCAGCCCGAGTCCGTGCGCGTCGGAGAGCGGGCTCCAGATGAGCGCGAGCATTCCCCGGAAGCCGTCCGGCGAGAGGAAGACCGTCTCGTCGGGCGCGCAGAGCGAGCACACCGCTCCTCCCGCTCGGGCAAGGTAGCCGACGAGCCCATCGACCCCGCCGCACTCGACGCAGCTCTCGAGGTGCGGGACGTAGCCGGAGAGCCACAGCAGCTTGAGCTGGAACGCAAGCGCGACCGGATCGAGCGCAGCACGGCCACGCGAGCCCGTCGGAATCGCATCCACTGCGGCGAGGAATCGCGTCAGCGCCTCGAACGCGCGCTCATTGCGCTCCTCCTCGACGAACAGCCGCAACATCGCCTCGGCGCCGACGAGCCCGACCGAGAGGCGGTACGAATCCTCGCGCGCGGGCCGGTGCGCGTCGACGAGCGAGACGCCGGTGACCGTGTGGAGCTCGCCCGAGCCCTGGTGGAGCATCAGCTCCACGTGCGAGAACGGCTCGAGCCGCGCGCCGAAGCGCGACTTCGTCTTGCGCACGCCCTTCGCCATCGCGCCGATCCGGCCGCGCTCAGCCGTGTACAGGTGGAGCACGCGATCGGCCTCACCGAATCGAAACGACCGCAGCACGACAGCCTCGGTCTTGTGCGTCCGCCCCACCCGGCCAGTGTAGGCCCGGGTGAAGCCAGAGCCTGTCGCCCGATCCCCCTACGGAAGCTTGGCGGCGATGACGTCAGCCTGCTTGATCTCGGGCGGCTCCGCGAAGAGATCCGGAGCCTGGGCCATGAGCGCCTCCGCGACCTTGCCCGAAAGATGCGCCTCCCGCCCCGACTCGTCCGCGAACGCGTCGAAGATGGCGAACTCCGCCGGGCCGAGCCGTAGCGCGAACCAGGTCGTCGTCGCCGGCTCCTCGTTGACGAGCGCGAGGCCACCCTCGAGGAAGCGCGCGACGTCCTCTTCCTTGCCTGGCTTCGCGTGCAGTGGAACAAGCAGTCCTACTGTGACCATGGTCAGTCCCTTCGGTTGTGATTGCGGATCACTCGACGAGTTCTCCATCGTCAGTACCCCGTAGTGCTCACGCTCACTCGCGCGGGAAACTCATACCTGGCAGCGCGGGCAGAACCAGGTTCCGCGTCCACCCACGCGCGCCTTCGTGATCGTCGTCCGGCAACGCAGACACGGCTCGCCGTCACGCCCGTAGACGCGAAACTCGTCCTGCATCGATCCCGAGGCGCCGTCCGGGGTGGCGTAGTCGCGCAGCGTCGAGCCCTGGCGCTCGATACCCGTGCGGAGCACGGCGCGGATCGCCCGCGTCAGCCTCGCGGCCTCCTGGCGGGAGAGATCGTTCGCCGGTCGGAGCGGGTTGAGGCGCGCACGCCAGAGCGCTTCGTCCGCATAGATGTTCCCGAGCCCCGCAACGACGCGCTGGTCGAGCAGCACGGCCTTCAGTGCCGCCTTTCGCCGCGCGAGCTGCGCGGTCAGCCAGGCAGTCGTGAAGCGCGGTCCGAGCGGCTCCGGGCCGTTCTTCGTCGCGAGGTACGGCTCGAGCTCGGCACCGTCGAGAACGAGCCACGTGCCGAAGCGACGAACGTCGCGGAAGGCGAGCCGTGTGCCGTCGTCGAGCTCGAGCACCGCACGCTCGTGGGTGACCGGCGTCCAGTGGAAGCCGCCGGTCATCCGCAAGTGCACGAGGAGATCGAGGCCGCTCTCCAGCCGGAGCAGGAGGTACTTGCCCCGTCGCTCGACGGACACCACGCGGTCGCCCTCGAGCTCGTCGGCGACCTCGAAGAGGTCATACGGCCGCGTGAGGCGCGGGTCGAGGATTTCGACACAGCTCAGCGTCCTCCCCTCGAGCCGCGGCGCAAGCTGCGCCCGGATCGTCTCGACCTCTGGAAGCTCAGGCACGCTGCTATTCGATGACGTCGAGGAGGATGCCGTGCACGGGCGGCGCCTCGTCTCCGATCTCGTATGCCTCGGCGACCCCCTCGACGGCGCGGGCGGCCGACTCCTCGTCGCGCGCATGCACGTCCGCGAGCACCTGTCCGACCGCGACCGTCTGACCGCGCTTCGCGCTACACACGATGCCCACGGAATAGTCGATAGCGTCGTCCTGCGTCCGACGGCCGCCGCCGAGCTCGAGGCTCGCGATCCCGATCGGAAGCGCGGAGAGTCGCGTCACGACGCCGCCCCGGGGCGCGCGAACCTCGTGGACGACGGGTGCCCGCGGGAGCACGTCGAGGTCGGGATCTCCGCCCTGGGCTCGGATCCAGCGCTCGTACGTCTCGCGCGCCGAGCCATCTGCCATCGCCTGCTGCGCGCGCTCGCGCCCCTCGTCGACGTCGATCTCGAGATCCGAGAGTGCCAGGAGGCGTGCGCACGCGTCGAGGACGAGCTCGGTGAAGTCCGGCGGCCCCTCGCCCACGATGGTCTCTGCCGCCTCGCGCACCTCGAGGGCGTTCCCGACGGCTGCGCCGAGCGGCTGATCCATGTCAGTGAGGAGACAGACGACCGTGCGTCCCGCCCGCTTGCCGAGATCGACCATCTGCTCGGCGAGGATGCGCGCGTCGTCGAGCGTCTTCATGAACGCGCCGTCGCCGACCTTGACGTCGAGCACCATCGCCTCCGCGCCCGCGGCGAGCTTCTTCGACATGATCGACGACGCGATCAGCGGGACGATGTCCACCGTCGCGGTGACGTCGCGGAGCGCGTAGAGCTTCTTGTCAGCGGGAACGAGGTCGCCCGTCTGGCCGATGATCGCAACGCCAATCTCACGCACCTGCGCGACGAACTCGTCGATCGTCAGCTCGACGCGGAAGCCCGGGATCGACTCGAGCTTGTCGAGCGTGCCGCCAGTGTGCCCGAGCCCGCGCCCGGACATCTTCCCGAGCGGGACGCCGCACGCCGCCACGATCGGGCCGACCGCGATCGACGTCTTGTCCCCCACCCCGCCCGTCGAGTGCTTGTCGACGACGCGACGCCCGAGCGCGGCGGCGAGATCGAGCGTGTCGCCGGAGCGGATCATCGCGTCCGTCAACGCGTGGGTCTCGCGGCCGGAGAGGCCCTTGAAGTAGACGGCCATGCACCACGCAGCCATCTGGTAATCGGGGATGTCGCCGCACGTGTAGCCGAGAACGAACTCCGAGATCTCCTCGTCGGAGAGCTCGTCGCCCGACCGCTTGCGCTCGATCAGGTCGGCTGCACGGATCACGTTTCGACTTCGGCCATCTTGCCGCGGAGGCTACTCGCCACGACTACCGACCAAGAACGTTCTGTCAGCTGCCTATGGGGCTGACAAGCACGGCGGCGATGACTCCCACGAGGCCGATCATGATGCCGCCGCCGACGCGGAGGAGTGCCAGACGCAAGCCGCCGATCTCGGCTCGCAGCTCGCGGATGTCTGCATCGACGCGCGCGAATCCGGCGTCCATGCGGTTTGCGAGATCGTCGAGCCGCTGGTCGGTCCATGCCGTGCGCTCCATGGTCGGTCACAGGGTAGACGTCCCCAGATACACGCGCTGGCCGCCAATCGTGCCGAAATGGGAACGAACTCAGCTGAATGGCTACGCCTTCTCTGCGACGAAGATCGTCGGGTGGCGTCGGACGACGAACGGCGGGTCGAACTGCGGCAGCATCGCCTCGGCCCCTTTGAGCGAGATCGACGCCCGTAGGTATGCGATCACCGCTTCGCGACTGGGGAACTCGATCGTCCCGCCCGTCTCACGCTCATCGACGCGAACGAAGTCTTTCGCCAGGAGCGCCGCTCCGTTGTCGCCGCTGAACGCGCTCTCGAAGCCCGTCGAGTCGTCCGCAAGCGCGCGTAGCTCCTGGAGGTGATCGAGGTAGTTCGTCACCGCGACGAGTCGCCCGCCGGCGCGCAACACACGTGCGAACTCGGCGAGGGCTGATGGGACCTTCGGAACGTGGTAGAGCATCCACGCCGCTACGACGCAGTCGAATGCGTCGTCGGCGAACGGAAGGCTCTGGGCGTCTCCCAGGCGCGCATCCACGCCACGTTCGCGGGCCAGATCGACCATTCGCGGTGAGATGTCGATCGCGACGATCGAAGCCCCGAGCTCGCGCTGGATCCGCTCGGCGAGCTCACCCGGGCCGCAGCCCACCTCCAGCACGCGCCTCGGACGGCCGTCGGCGACAGCCTGAAACACCAGCTCCAGAGCGTCCGGGCCCGTAGCCCACTCGTACGCGGCGCGCCTCCCCAGCAGCCCGTTCTCCGTCGCATACTCGCGCTCGACGTGCTCCGGGTCGTTGAGGCTCAAAGCTCGATCGGGCGGCCGGGAAGGCGCTTGCCCGGCGACTTGCCCCCGAGCCAGGCGTTCACCGTCGCGCCCACGTCTCCGAACTCGCCCTCCTCGTGGATTCGCCCTGCTGCGTTGCGCCCGGCCGCATAGGCGAGCAAGAGCGCGTGCTCGCGCGAGTGGTCCGTCGACTCCGTCGTGGGATCGCAGCCGTGGTCCGACGTGAGAACGAGAAGGTCGCCCGGTTGCAGTGCCTCGAGGATGTCGGGAAGTCGACGGTCGAAGTCCTGCAGGCAGCGGTGGAAGTTCACCGGGTCGTTGCGGTGCCCCCACAGCATGTCCGTCTCGACGAGATTCACGAAGACGAGCCCGCTGTCCACGTTCTCGAGGAGCTCGATGGTGCGGTTGATGCCGTCCACGTTCGACTTCGTCGGGAACGACTCGTCCACGTCGCAGCCCGCGAAGATGTCGAAGATCTTCCCGACCCCGTACACCGTGTTGCCGACGTCGCGCACGAGCGAGAGGTAGTTGGGGCGGCGCGGCTCGAGCGAGAAGTCGTGTCGGTTGGGCGTGCGCTCGTAGTTGCCGGGGTCACCGACGAACGGCCTAGCGATGACGCGTCCGACCGCATGACGGCCCGTGAGGATCTCGCGTGCGACGCGGCAGCCGTCGTAGAGCTCCTCGAGCGGGATCGTCTCCTCGTGCGCAGCGATCTGGAAGACCGAGTCGGCGGAGGTGTAGACGATCCACTTCCCCGTCTGCTGGTGCTCCTCGCCGAGCTCCTGGATGACCTCCGTCCCGGACGCCGGCTTGTTGCCGATGACCCCACGCCCGGTCTGGTTCATGAACGGGTCGATGACATCGTCGGGGAACCCGTGCGGGTACGTCGGGAACGGCGTCGGCGTGACGACGCCCATCATCTCCCAGTGCCCCGTCGTCGTGTCCTTCCCCTTCGAGCGCTCGACAAGCCGTCCGGCGACGGCGGGCGCGCCCGGCTGTGGTGGGCAGCCCTCGAGCGGCATCACGTTTCCGAGCCCGAGCGCCTCGAGATTGGGCAGGTCGAGACCTCCGACCGCGCTGGCGGTGTTGCCGAGGGTGTTCGAGCCTTCGTCTCCGTACTCCCCTGCGTCCGGCAACTCTCCAGCGCCGACGGCGTCGAGCACGATTACGCACGCTCGCGGCACGGCGCTATTCTACGGCGGCTTTGGACGACGCCCTCGGCCTCCTGCTTCTCGTCGTGTACATCGTCGTGATCCTCGCCATCTCGGCGGGGATCACCTATGCGGTGATCCGAATCTTCCCAACCGAGCGGAAACCGAAGAATCCCGACAAGCAGGAGTCGTCGCACCCGCCGGAGACGGACGGCGGTGGCAAGCTCTTTCGCAGGTCGAAGCGCGCGGCGACGTAGGACTATCTAAGCGCGCCGGCGTAGCGCAAGAAAACCCCCGACCGCGGCGACGATCGCCGCGAGGACGAGCAGTCCGTTGACGACGTTCGGGTTCCGCTCGAAGAACGTGCGCGTGTCTGCCGGAGGCTCGAAGTCCTCGTTGAGAGTCTCTCGGCCGAGATCCGCGTCGCGTGCTCGATCCAGGCCGATCGCGCCCGCAGGCAAGCGGGCGAAGTCGTACGCCGGTGCAGCCAGGCCAGGCGCTCCGTAGAGCAGCCGATACGGCGGCGCGAAGCCCTCGGCGAGGACGAGCCGGCGGTCGCGTGCAAGCGCCCGCACGCGAAGACTCGAGAGCGGAGCGTCGTCGCCGTTCACGATCGTCACCCGCACGTATCGCTGGCGCCCGTCGACCCGGATTCGATCGAGGTCGACACCGCGATAGCGCGCGACCTCGGCGCCGCCCAACGGGGCGAAGGTCGTACCGTCGTTCGATCCTTCCACGACGGCACGTCGCACGAACGTGTCCGTGCTCGACCGCACCTCGACCGCGTCGACGGGGACGTTCGGGAACCCGAGATCGAGCGTCACCACGGTCGCGCGCGGACGTCGACGCACGCTCGACGCTGCATCGACGACGTCGAGCCGAGGCTGGAGCGGATCGCGGGAAACCGTCGCGCCGTCGATCCCGGAGACGCCTCGAGCGCGCACGAGGCGGTAGCGGTAGTCCGTGGACGGGAACAGGGCCGTCGTGCTGCGGGCCGCGACGGCTCCGCGGACAGCGTAGATCGGCGTCGTCGACAGCGCCGCATACGAGCCCTCAATCCCTGTCGAGCTGCCGAGGATCTCGACCTCACCGACGAACTCTCGATCGGGGACCTCCAGCTCCACCCGATCGATCACCTCGGTGGTGGCGCCGCGATCGAGCACGACGGAGACGACGCCGTCGAACTCACCGCGGGCGACGAGGGCAACCGCTCGCGGCGGAACGGCGGCAGGGAGCGGCTCGGTGCGCCATGGAACCTGCGCGTCATCGGCGTCGACGACCCGGAAATCGCTGAATCCCTCCGACGCATGCCCGTACATCGCGCCGTCGGGCTCGAACGTCACGGGCACGCCAGGAGGCGCGACCAGCGCCCTCGTGTACCGAAACTCCGAGGTCTCGACCTGTGCGGCGAGACCGACGGCGACGAACGCCGCCACGACGACGGCCCGACGTTCATCCCTGAGCTCCGGCAGTCCGCACGCGCTGGTACGCATACGCGCCGACGAGGAGCACGATGCCGACCGCTATGAACGAGAGCACGCGGTACAAGGAGTCGAGCTCGGAGAGGTCGTACGCGAACACCTTCGCGACGCTCAGTCCGAGGAGCGCCAGCCCGCCGTAGCGAAGCTCACGAACGTCTCCGACGAGCCCGATGACGATCGCGACGAGTGCGACGATGCCCCAGAACATGCTCAGCGCAACCTGCGCCGACTGCGACGGCTCGGCTGCGTCGCCCTGGAGCAGATCTACGATCGTGAGTGACACGGCGTAGAGAATCGCGACTGAGCCGACGCCCAGCAACACGAGACGGAAGTCGACGAGCTCCACGAGCTGGCTGACGAGCAGTGCCGCAATGCCGACACACAGAACTGCGGTGACCGCGACGGGAAGATCGACTACGCCGTCGACGAGCGAGCCCGGCGGCGCCTCGTCGACGACAGTGTGAAGCGCCGCGAGACCGAGAAAGACGACGGAGAACACCAAGGCTCTCTGCTCTCCGGTGCGTCGCGCCACCCACGAGGATGACGGCCTCGGCCGACCAGCCGGCCACGAGAGCCGGCCCGTCGAGCGCAAGTGCGAGCGTGACGCCGGAGAGCCCGACTCCGACCGCAACGAGCAGCGCGGCGATCTCGGTGCTCATCCGCCGGCGGAAGCCGCGGACTCGGACGACGATCGTTCCGGCCACCTGTCGTACAGCGTCTGGTTGAGCCTGTCCCACAGCGGCCAGAGATACGCCAGGAGGATCGGGAGGAACAACAAGCCGAGGAGCCAGGTCGAGGCTGCTCGTCCGAGCGCGCGGGCATACGAGACGCGACCGGCGTCGGTGCTTCGCACGACCTTCACCCCCACGGCCATCTTCCCGAGCGTCTGCCCCCACGCACCGACCATGAGCCAGGCGTAGAGCGACGGCCCGAGGAACCACACGACGAAGATCAGCAGAGCCGCGATCGAGCTGACCTCTCCGGTGTTCGCGTCCTCGGTAGCAGAGACGCCTCCTGCGCTCCCGGCGCTTTTGAGACTCGGCAGGCCGGGTCCGTCTCCAAGGCGTGGCTGCGATTTCGCTCAGCACGTTCCTCATGCAAGAGAGGAGGACGATGGTGGGCGTCCTTGATGTGCGGCTGGGCCGGCACTACGGTAAGGCGACCGCTCCCCCGAAAGAGGTTGAAATGCGCCGTCCGTCTCCTGCTCTCGTCGTAGCCTGCATCGCGCTGGGTGTCGCTCTCGGAGGCACGAGCTACGCCACAGTTCTGAACGTGCCGAAGAGCAGCGTTGGCACGCCCGAGCTCAAACGCAACGCCGTGAAGGCGGCGAAGATCGCTCCGAATGCCGTGCGCACTGGGCATGTCCTCGACGGCTCCCTTCTCGCCGCAGACTTCAAGGCGGGTCAGATCCCGCCAGGGCCGAAGGGAGAAAAAGGGGACAAGGGGGAAAAGGGCGACAACGGCATTAGTCGCGTCTTCACGAACAGAACCAGCGGACCGACGCAAGCGTTGACGGCCGTCTCAGCACCGATTCTGAGCCTTCCGCTCCAGGCGGGCCGCTATCTGATCATCGGGAAGGTCTGGGTCAGCGGCTCCCAGTCGAACTTCACCGCCATCTGCACGACCGGAGTCGGTCCCGCGGGAGATGCAGGCCTTGCGGCGGCCTACAACGGGACCGCAGGAGTTGCTGTAAGCGACACCATCACCATGCAGGCGGTCGTCGAGCTCTCTGCGGCCGGAACTGCGACGATCAGCTGCTGGACGCCGCGCGCAGCGAGTTGGGGCGAGGCGACCCTGTCGGCGATCCAGGTGGGGTGACCGCAGCAGCAGCGCGACCGCGCCGCCGAGGGGCGTGCGGAGGATCGGTTCGTGAACGCGCTACGGCGTACTGCTCGGGGTCCACGTGTGACTCAGGCGACGCCGGCGGCGAGGGCGTCGTCGAGCGGCGTGTAGTCCATGCCGTGCGCCTCCGCTACAGCTTCGTACGTGAGGCTGCCGCCGAGCGTGTTCACGCCGCGTGCGAGCTCAGGGTTCACTGTGACCGCGCCGAGCGCGCCGAGATCCGCAAGCTGCTCGACGTACGGGAGCGTCACGTTCGTGAGCGCCCGCGTCGAGGTGATCGGCACCGCGCCGGGCATGTTCGCGACGCAGTAGTGGATGACGCCGTCGACCGTGTACACGGGGTCGTCGTGCGTCGTCGGCTTCGACGTCTCCGCGCAACCGCCCTGGTCGATCGCGACGTCGACGAAGACCGAGCTCTCCTTCATCGTCGGAAGCATCTCGCGCGTGACGAGCTTCGGCGCCAGTGCACCGGGGATGAGCACGGCTCCGATCGTGAGGTCGGCGTCCTTGATCGACTCCTCGAGCTCAAGCGCCGACGACATCAGGAGCTGCACGCGCCCGCTCAAGATCTGCTCGAGATAGCGCATGCGGTCGACGGAGCGCTCGAGAATCGTTACCTGCGCGCCCATGCCGAGCGCGATGACGGCCGCGTTGTAGCCGACCATCCCGCCGCCGATGACGAGCACCCGACCGGGTGCGACCCCGGCCACGCCTCCGAGGAGGATCCCGCGACCACCCCTCGGCTTCTCGAGCTGATCGGCCCCTGCCTGTGCAGCGAGACGACCGGCGATCTCGCTCATCGGCGCGAGCAACGGAAGCGCGCCGCGATCGGTTTCCACCGTCTCGTAGGCGATCGCGGTGATGCCCGAGTCGACGAGCGCGCGCGTGAGCGGCTCGTCGGCGGCGATGTGGAGGTACGTGAAGAGCGTGAGGTTCTCGCGGAGCCTCGGGTACTCGGGCGCGATCGGCTCCTTGACCTTGAGGAGCAGGTCAGCGCTCCCCCATACATCATCCACGGAGGCGATCGACGCGCCCGCGCGCTCGTACGCGTCGTCGGGAAAGGCGCTTCCCACGCCCGCGCTCGCCTCGACGACGACCTCGTGGCCACGCAGGACGAGCTCGCGGGCACCCGCGGGGGTCAGCGCAACCCGATACTCCTGCTGCTTGATCTCCCTGGCGACGCCGATCCTCATGCGGGCGGGACGATATCGCGTCGGCTACCAGCGACGATCGCAGAGATCTTCTCCAGCGACACCCCTGCGAGTGTAGAAAGAGTGACATCGGCGTCGCCGAAATCCGCGCTGCGTGTGATTTCGTTCGGCACCGCAACGCATATCACGCCCGCCCGTTTGGCCGAAGACACGCCGGCGGGCGAGTCCTCGAACGCAACGGACTCGTGGCCCTCGACCTCGAGAGCTTCGAGTGCGAGCCGATAGAGCATTGCCTTGTCTCGCGTGGGCTCCTCGTTCGCACAAACGAGCGCGTCCCACCTGTGACCGAGCCCGACGGCTTTGCACCGAGCCCGTACGCGGTCTTCGTGGTTTCGCGTGACGACGGCAGTTCGCAGCCCGTGCTTCCATGCCTCGCGCAGCAACTCCCGTACGCCTGGAAGCAGCGGCGCTTTCTCGTGAAGCTCGGCCTTTCGCCCACTTCGCCGAGCAATGACAGCTTCCCGATCGACTGATGCGCCTATGAGGCGCTCGAGATGCGCAATGGCATCGAACGCTCCCGACGTCGAGCTTCCGCTGCCGACCGCCGCTAGCCAATCCTCTATTGCAAGCTCGGCTCCGTGCTCCGCGTAGACCTCGCGCCACGACTGGAATGTCCCGACCTCGGTGTCCACTATGACTCCGTCGAAGTCGAACAGGAGCGCGCGGATCATCGAACGAGCGAAGACCTCAGCTCACGCACTCGTCTCGCGTGCGGCGTCGACGAGCGCGAGCGTGACCTCGACCATCCCCTCGAGGTCGGCGACGGCGATGTGCTCGTCGGGTGTGTGGATCTCCATCATCCCGTTCGCAAGGTTCACGCACTGCAGACCCCGGGCGTTGAAGACATTCGCGTCCGCGCCCCCGCCCGACAGCGCGTACGAGGGTGTGTAGCCCGCCCGCTCGAGCGCTGCCTCTGCGAGGCGCACGGGAGCGTCGCTCTCCCGAAAGCGATAGCCCGGGAAGCTCGGCCGGACCTCCGACTCGACGGCGCAGTCGACGAGGCTCGCGGCGAACGCCGCGCTCTCGAGCATCTCGCGCGCGAGCTCGACGGCCTTCCGCTCGTCGTGGGAGCGCACCTCGGCGGTGAACGAGCACCATTCCGGAACGACATTCCGCGCCGTCCCGCCCGAGATCACGCCCACGTTCGCGCTCGTCTCCTCGTCGACGCGTCCGAGACGGAAGTCCGCGATCGCACGCGACGCCGCGGCGATCGCCGAGCGTCCGTCCTCCGGATGCATGCCCGCGTGCGCGGCTGTCCCGTGGAAGCGGAAGTCCAGCAGCCGCGCGTGCGGCGAGCCGAGAACGATCTCGCCGATGGGAGCGCCTTGGTCGTAGACGTAGCCGGTCGTCGCGACCAGACGAGTGTGGTCGAAGGCGTCTGCGCCGCGCAGGGACACCTCCTCCTGTGGCGTGAAGAGAAGCTCTATGCCGGCGTGCTCGCGACTTTCGACGAGGACGCGACGCACCGCCTCGAGCATCGCCACCACCGCGGCCTTGTTGTCGGAGCCGAGGATGGTGCCGGCCGCGTTGCGCACGATGCCGTCCTGCCCGACTATCGGATCGATCGCGGCCTCGGGCGGCACGGTGTCCGTGTGCGCGCAGAGAAAGATGGGCGTCCCTCCCGCGCCGTTCGTCGGCGAAAGGTGGGAGTAGACGTTCCCCGTGTCGCCGTCGAGCTTCGCCGCCGCGTCGTCCTCGTCCCACTCGAGACCGAGCTCCGTGAGGTAGGCACACACGCGATCGGTGACCGCACGCTCCTTCCCCGACGGGCTCGGCATGGCGCAGAGCTCGAGGAACAGGTCGACGAGCGGCGATGTCAGAGCCGGCTGCACGCACCGCATCCTACGGAGGACGAGCGTAAGGTTCCGCCTCCGATGGGCAACCCGTGGTGGCGAGATGCCGTGCTGTACCAGGTCTACCCGCCCTCATTCGCGGACGGGAACGGCGACGGGATCGGCGACCCTCGAGGGCGTGACGCGGCGGCTCGCATGCCTCGAGTGGCTCGGCATCGACGCGATCTGGCTCAACCCGGTACATCCTTCGCCGAACGTCGACTGGAGCTACGACGTCGCCGACTACACCGGCATCCACCCGGATCTCGGAACGCTCGAGGATCTCGACCGGCTCGTTGCAGAAGCCTGGGCCCGTCGGCTCCTGGGTATGGCGACGCGGCGACGACGTGACCGTCGCGCTGAACCTGGGCGCCGAGCCGGTCATGTTTCGAGCGTCGATGGAACGATCGCACTCTCGACGAACCGCTCGCGACGGCGAGCGCGTCGGCGACATCCTGTCGCTTGCGCCCGGCGAAGCGACGATCGTCAGCTGCGGCTAGCAGCGGCGGCGGCGCGCACGGCCGAGCGGGCGCGAGCGCGCTCGAGTGCCGAGGCGACAAACTCCCGGAAGAGCGGCGCGGGCCTCGTCGGCCGGGACTTGAACTCCGGGTGGAACTGGCTCGCGACGAACCACGGGTGATCCG
>Ga0136631_10000205_pt1 | contig 17900 bp, 14 predicted proteins | sample AntDrymUQ6012206_2_FD_104655 | JGI IMG/M metagenome (GOLD analysis project Ga0136631, IMG submission 104655) | Polar desert sand microbial communities from Dry Valleys, Antarctica - metaG UQ601 (22.06) | ecosystem: Environmental > Terrestrial > Soil > Desert | place: Antarctica: Dry Valley... | reverse complement strand
CTACTCAACCATGTGCAGCCGATTACTCCGTCTCCTCAAGCTCGATCGCCGCGGCCGGCGGTCCCGCGCCATGACGTCTGTCGTCTGTCGTCTGTCAATTCACGCACGAGCGAGGGCCCTCGCAGGTGCGCAGCCGGGGTGTACGCCCCGGCGAGATCAGGCTCAGCCTTGCTGAGCGTCCGCCGGCGGGGCCGCGCGCTGGCCGATCAGCACGGCGTTGCCGTCGGGGTCGAGAACGCGGGCCACGCGCTCGCCCCACGGCTGGTCGGTTGGCTCCTCGACGATCGTCACGCCACCCGTGCGCAGGTGCTCGACGGCCGCGTCGCAATCCTCGGCGTAGATCCACAGGCTGAAGCGCGGGCTCGGGCCCGCGGTGGCGTCAGGATCGCGGCCGATCCCCACATGGGCCGTCCCGAGATCGAGCGCCACGTACCCGGGCTCGCCGTCGGGTTCGAGGAACTCGTAGCTCACCGTCGCTCCGAGCAGATCGCGATAGAAGGCGAGTGCCGCCCCGAGATCGCTCGTGGTGAGAATCGGGAAGACGGTCGTGAACATCCTTGCAGCCTAATGTGCTCCCGCTCAGCCAGCGCGACGGGACGCTGACGACGAGCACTAAGGTCCCCGGGTCGTGACCGCCGACCTCCACGATGCCGTCTGGGCCAGCGTGCCCGCCGACGCGACGCCCGAGCGCTTCGGGCTGCGGCGCGCGTTCCTGCTCGCCGGGGTGGCGGAGGGGGATGTCGTGCTGGACCTCGGCTGCGGCGCGGGCGAGTTCAGCGCGGCGCTGCTGGAGGCCGGCGCGACCCCGATCGCCGTCGACGTCGCCGACGAGGCGCTGCGGCGCGCGCGTGAGCGCGTGCCCGGCCTCGACGCGCGCCTCTGGTCCTGCGGCCAGCCGCTGCCCGTCGAGGATGCAAGCGTCGATGTCGCCTGGGCCGGGGAGGTCATCGAGCACGTCGTCGACGTCGCGCCGTGGCTGTCGGAGGTGCGCCGCGTCCTGCGTCCGGGCGGCACGCTTCTGCTCACGACGCCCGACCACGGGCCCGTCACGCTGCTGGCGCTCGCCGTCAGCTCGCGGCGCTTCGCCACGCACTTCGAGCCGCGCTCGGACCACGTCCGCTTCTTCTCGCGACGCACCCTGCGCGAGCTGCTCGACGACCTCGGCTTCGACGTCGCCGAGCTGCGCAGCCGGCGCGCGACGATCCTCGCGCGCGCGGCGCGCCCGTAGATGCGCGTCCTGCTCGATACGACGTACGCGCGCCGCGGGCACAGCGGCACCGGCGTCTACCTCGAGGGCCTCGCCGCGGCGCTGCGGGCCGAGGGCGTCGAGGTGGTCGAGGCCGCCAACGAGCGCCGGCCGGCGCCCGCCGGCGGCGGCGCCGCCAGCGCGCGCAACCTCGCGCTGGACGAGTGGTGGACGCAGGTCGAGCTGCCCCGCCGCGCCCGCGCGGCGCGGGCCGACGTCCTGCACCACCCGCTGCCGGCGCTCGCCGTGCGCGCGCCCTGCCCGCAGGTCGTCACGCTCCACGACCTCGCCTTCGAGCGGCTGCCCGAGCATTTCTCCCCGTCATTCCGGCGCTGGGCGTCGCGTGCGCACCGGCGCGCCGCCCGCGGCGCGGCCGCCGTCGTCTGCGTCTCGCAGACGACCCGCCGCGACGCGCGGGCGCGCTGGGGCGTCGACGACGCGCGGATCGTCGTCGCGCTGCACGGTCCCGGCCAGCAGCTCCGGGTGCAGCGCACCGGCGCCGAGCACTTCCTCTACGTCGGCGACGACGAGCCGCGCAAGAACCTCGCCCTGCTGCTGGGCGCTCACGCGTGCTATCGCCGCGCGGCGGGCCGGCAGGCATTGGGGCTCGTCCTCGCCGGCCGCGCGCGCAGCGAGCAGGAGGGCGTGCGCAGCGAGCCGCGCCCGGACCTCGCGGCGCTCCTGGGCGCGGCCGCGGCGCTCGTGCACCCGGCGCTGCACGAGGGCTTCGGCCTCACGGCGCTCGAGGCGATGAGCGCCGGCGTGCCGGTCATCGCCGCCCGCTCGCCCGGCCTCGTCGAGACATGCGCCGGCGCTGCCCGCTACGTCGATCCCTACGAGGCCGCCGACCTCGCGACCGCGCTGGGCGAGCTCGCGACCGATGCCGCGCTGCGCGACGACCTCGCCGCCCGCGGGCGCTCCCGCGCGGGAGCGTTCTCGTGGCAGGCCTCGGCGCGTGCCCACATCGAGGCCTATACCCTCGCCGGAAGCCCATGAAGGTTGCGATCCTCGGAACGCGCGGCATCCCCGCGTCCTACAGCGGCTTCGAGACGGCCGCAGAGCAGCTCGCCAGCCGGCTGACCCAGCGCGGCCATGAGGTCATCGTCTACTGCCGCCCGCATGTCGTCGACCGCCGCCTGCGCGAGCACAAGGGCGCGCGCCTCGTCCACATCCCGGCTGTGCGCAACAAGTACCTCGACACGTTCACGCACACGCTGCTGTCGTCGCTGCACTGCGCGCGCCGCGTGCGCCCGGACGTCGCGCTGTTCTTCATCGCCGGCAACAGCCCGATGTGCCTCGTCACGCGCGGCGCGGGCATCCCGACGGTCATCAACGTCGACGGCCTGGACTCCGACCGTTCGAAGTGGCCGGCGCTCGCGAAGGCGTACCTGCGCTTCGCCGAGCGCAACGCGCCGCGCTGGTCGGACACCGCGATCACCGACTCGTACGCGGTCGCGGAGATCTTCGAGCAGCGCTACGGGCAGCGGATCGGCGTGGTGCCCTACGGCGTCGAGGATCCGGGGCACGAGGGGACCGGCACGCTCGAGCGCCTCGGCCTGCAGCCGCGCAAGTACGTCCTCTTCGTCGGCCGCCTGGAGCCCGAGAACAACCCGCACCTGCTCGTCGAGGCGTTCTCGCGCATCTCGGGCCAGCGTGCGCGCGGCATGAAGCTCGTCGTCGTCGGCGGGGCCCCGTACGCGCACGACTACATCAAGCAGGTCCAGCGCGCCGGCGATCCGCGCGTCATCTTCCCCGGCTACGTCTTCGGGCGCGGCTACTGGGAGCTGCAGCACCACGCCTACGTCTTCTGCGCCCCGACGGAGGTCGGCGGCACGCACCCGGTCATCCTCGAGGCGCTCGCGGCCGGCAACTGCGTGCTCGTCAACGACCACGCCCCGAACGTCGAGACCGTCGGCGACGCCGGCCTGACGTTCTCCGGCAAGGCGGGCGTGCCCTCGTTGACGGCGCAGCTCGAGCGCCTCTTCGACGAGCCCCAGCTCGTCGAGCACTACCGCACGCTGGCGCGCGAGCGCGCGCGGCGCTACTCCTGGGATGCCGTCACCGACGAGTACGAGCAGCTGCTCGTGAGCGTTCGGCAGATGGACGGGCCCGGATCGCTGCCCGCCGAGCTCGTCGATGCCGACGCGCCGTCGGCGACGGCCGCAGCGACCGCGCGGCGGTAGGGCTCCGAGAAGGCCAACGTCCGGGCGAGGACGCCAGCCGGCGCGCCGTGGCGGTTGATGTCGGGGGTTGGTCAATCACCCGGCCCCGCGCCCCGACGGCTCGGGCTGCTCGAGCGTGACGTCCTCCCCGGTAGGCCAAGGCGGCCACCCCCGACCTGGGGTTGTTCTCACGACCGGCAGAGCAATCGTCCAGGGACTTGGCGCGCCTGGCAGGACCGCGCGGTTCGGCGGCCTCGGTGGCGGGATGAACAGCATCACCGAGGAGAGCGTGAGATTGGCGTACCTGGCGGGATGCGGCGCGACCGCTCCGGCGAGGTGAGCCGCGTCACGAGGAGCGAGGTACGCCGTGGGGTGCGCGCCCGAATGCGCTGGTCTGGCTCGCTGCCACGCCAGTGGCGACTTCTTGGCTGCCAACCCGAAGAAGTCACCAAACGATGCCGACGGCCGCGACGATTGGCGATTTCTTGGTCGCCAACCGGAAGAAGTCACCAAACGCGCGTGCCAGCGACACAGCCGCCTCCGGCACGTAGCGACCCTACGCCGCCAAAACGCGGTTGGCAGCCCATACGGGCGGTGGAACCACGACCTAGCGGCGCACGGTGATCGTGACGGCGCGGCTGGCGACCGGCCGGGTGCCGTTGTGCCAGCGCAGGCGCAGGTGCCCGGTCGAGGGCACGCGCACCTTCGCGTTGAGGTAGTGGCGCAGGCCGCCGACGCGCACCGTGCGCAGCGCGCGCCACTTCTTGCGGCCCTTCGCACGGAACTGGACCTCCGCCTTCGGCGTCGCGCCGGCCTTCGCGCCGCGCAAGAGGCCGAAGACGCCGACGCTGCGGCCGCGCCGGATCGCCTGCTGCTTGACGTGGATCGGCGTGACGTAGGCCGTGTAGGCGGGCTTGCGACTGCCGGACAGCAGCTTCAGGCCGCTCTGGAAGGTGCGCCAGTACAGCTGGGGGTCCTTCTTGGGATCGACGCCCCCGAAGGGCGCGTCGTCGACGAGGAGGAACTGGCTCATGGCGCGGACGTTCGGGTTCTTGTAGGCCATGAACTCGGCCTCGTTGATCCAGGCGGCCTGTCGCGAGAACGAGACGGCGAACGGGTCCGGCTTGGTCTGGTAGCCGTACTCGGTGAGGAACAGCGGCACCCCGCGGCTGGTCTGCATCTTCTGGCCGTAGCGCTGGTAGATGCGCGTGAGCTCGCGGCTGAGCGCACGCAGGTCGGCCATCGACACCGCGTCGGGCGACTTCGACTTGCGCCCCGGCGGCGTCAGCAGCGCGTAGGGGTGATGCGCGTAGCCGGTGGCGTGGAAGAGGGCCGGGTTCTGGGCGACGAACGCCGTGGGGTTGCCGACCGGGCAGCCGCGGAGCTCGGCCGCGGCCCCCTTGAGGAGGTTGAGGTTGTCGTCGAGGCAGTAGAGCCGGCGCAGAAAGCGCAGCGGGTCCAGCGGCCGGCTCAGCCCCTGATCCTTCACGCCCTGCGGGGCGGTCTCGCCGATGAGGACCGTGTCGGTGGCGTGGCCGGTGTCGACGAGGTTCGTCCAGGCAGCGGCGACGAGCTGGCGGTAGATCGTCGGCGCGGCCTCGAACATGCTGTTGGCGTTGCTCGGGTTGGGGCTCCACTGCGGAGTGAGCCAGCCGCCCTGGTTGGGCTCGTTCCAGATCGACCAGTAGTCGACGCGCGGCAGGCCCCCGTAGGTCCCGCTGTAGCGCGTGCCGACGGCGCGCACGAACTTGCCGAACTCGTCGGCGCTCGGCCCGTAGGTCTCCTGGAGATCCGCGCGCGGCGACTGCGTCGCTGCCCAGCGCGGGACGGGCGACGTGAGGTTGAGGTTCACGGCGATGCCGCGGGCCAGCGCGGCGCGGACGATGCGGTCGTAGCGCGCCCAGAGCTCCGGCGGATAAGCCCCCGGATCGGCCGCGTCGAAGTTCGGCTTCTGGGCCTGGTCGTTGGCTGGCGCGACGATGCTCCAGTAGACCGACACGCGGACACGGTCGACGCCGAAGGTGGCGAGCGTGTCGAGCGTGCTGTTGACCTGCTCGTCGGTGCCGTAGACGAGCATGGGGTCGTCCTGGAACATCGACTCCTGGGTCGACGACGCGAGCGCGGCGGAGGGGATGGCCGCCAGTACGAGGGCGGCGATGATGAGCGATCGAAGTGTTCTCACGGTGCGGACGTCTGCCGTTGCGCTGCAAGGAACACGGCGACGGCGTCGGAAGAGCGGGGATCAAGATAGAGGGCCGGGCGAATCGCCGTCAGCGCGACGCGCGGCCGATCGAGGACGTCGAGCTCGAACTGCGCCAACCGCAGCCACGTGTCGGGGTTGGCTGGCTGCAAGCGCACTGCCTGCTCCAACGCGCGGCGGGCGGCGAACTTGCGGCCAACCGCGGACTCGATCGCCGAGAGCTCGAAGAGCGGGTCCACGGAGAGCGGGTTGCGGTCGCGCGCCGCCTGCGCCTGCGCGCGTGCGCCGTCGGCGTCGCCGGTGTCGAGCGTGGCGATGGCGTCCTGGCCGATCGTGTCCGAGCGCAGCGGCTGCCAGACCGTCCACGCGCAGACGAACGCCAGCAGCGCAGCCGCGACGCAGCCGGCGGCCCGCGGGCGCTCGCGCAGGCCGGCGCGCAGGCGCGCGCCGGTGTCGCCGGCAACGGCCGGCCTCGCCGGCTCTGAGCCGAGCGGGCCGCGGCCGGCGACCCAGCCCGCCGCAAGCAGCGCGACCGCGGCGTTGGCCGGCACGAACCACGTCCAGTCCACGAACGAGTGCACGCCGAAGACGACGACGGTCGCGACGAGCGTCAGCAGCCCGATGCGCTCGGTGGTGAACGCGCGCCCGCGGTCGCGCCGGCGCAGGCCCGTCGCACGCGCGGCGCTGGCAAGCCACGCCGCGAGCAGCGCGAGGCTCACCGCAAGGCCCGCCAGCCCGAGGTCGGCGAGCGTCTGCACGACGTAGCCGTGGGCGTGGCGGACCGCCGGATCGGCGCTGCGGTAGCGCTTGCGCACGGTCGCGTACCCGCCCGCGCCGACCCCGACCGCGACGTTGTCCTCGAAGATTCGCAACGCTTCGTCCCAGTAGCGCGCACGCACGCTGCCGGCCGCGGTGAGGCGGCTGGGATCGTTGATCGGGATCGCGGCGTGGGGGTCCGTGAGCGAGTTCCAGCTGCTCGAGATCGACCCGCCCAGCCCCTTGTCGGAGAGCGCGAGGTCGACCAGGACGCCGACCGGCACGAGCACGAGCGCGACGAGCAGCGCGATGCCCGCACGCCTGCGGCTGCGCCGGCTGCGCCGCTGCGCGGCTGCGACGAAGTTCACGGCGAGGCCGGCGAGCAGCAGGAGCCCGAGCACGACGAGGAGCGCCAGCCCCAGTTGCAGGCCGGCCTGGTTGCGCAGGTCGATCGGCACGCGGTCGTCGGTCAGCGCTTCCTGCGAGAACGCCCACGCCGCCACGAGCCCGCCGCCGGCCGCGCCCGCGAGCAGCACCGCTGCGCCGCGCAGCCGCAGCGGCACCGTCGCGAACCAGAAGGCGGCGCCGAGGCCCGCCGCCAGCAGCGCGCCGCGCGAGTAGGCCATGAGCATCGTCAGCACGAGGAGCCCGAGCGCCGGGTAGGCCAGCGCGTTGAGCCCCTGGTGGCCGGAGCGGCGAGAGCCGAGCCATAGACACCCGGGGACCCCCAGCGCGGCCATGAGGCCGACGCTGTTCCAGTAGCCGAACGGCTCGCGCAGCCGGGCGTAGATCTCGTCGGGGTTCAGCTCGCCCGGCAGGATCTTCGTCAGCACGGCGTAGGCGCTGATCGCCACCGCCGCCAGCGTGATCGCTCCCAGCACCGCGCTCCACCGCCCGGGCATGCTGTGGGCGAGCGCGACGGCGGCCGCGAAGACGGCCACATAGGCGAGCGTGCGGTTGGCCTCCAGCCACGCGTCGGCGGGCTGGGCGGCCCACGTGATCGACAGCGCCGTGAGCACCGCGAGCACGACGAGCAGCCCGAGCGCGCCGCTGCCCCAGAGCCGCTCGTGCCGCGGGGCCAGCAGGGCGGCGCCGGACACGGCGAGGCCGCCGGCGAGGATGAGACCCATCTCCGCCGGTGTCGTGCGGCCGATCTGCAGCCCGCCGTCGGCGGCGAAGGCGACCGCGCAGAGGATCGCGGCGAGGCCGACGGTCAACAGGGCGTGGACCGCCGGCCTCGGGACGCTCAGCGTCGCGACGTCGGGCGGGCGGGACCTGTCGTCAAGCGCGGCGTGCGTGGACAAGGCTTCGGATGCGGATCGCGGCGAGCGCCAGTGCCGCGAGAAGCAGCAGCGCGAGCACCGCGACGAGCGGGGCCGGCAGGTCGCTGACCTGGCTCACCCCGGGAACGGCGCCGACCTTCTTCGGGTCGACCCTGGCATTATCGAGCTCGAACGGGCGGCCGGTCGCCGTGCGCGCCCTGTCGACCGCCTTGCGCTCGGCCGGCGTCGCGGCCCGCAGCTGCTGCACCGCGGGGGCGCTGCCGATCGCTCCGCTGCCGCCGCTCGTCCTGCCGCCGGCCGGTGCGTCGCCGGGCGTCGATGTCCCGTCCTTCCTGCCGCGCCCGGCGGCGGCCGCCTTGAGCCGTGCCCGGCTTATGACCTCGCGGCAGTTGCCGTACTGGTCGGCGTCGGCCGCGAGCTGGGCGAGCGCGTCGCGGTAGTCCTTCTGCGTGTAGGTCTTCGACATGACCTCGTCGTCGGTGCAGTCGTCGAGGACGTCGCGGCCGGAGGCGAGCGCCGCCGAGGCCGGGCCGGCGAGCAGTGCGATGAGCGCCACGAGGGCGACGACGAGCGGGCGCAGCACGCCGTTCACCGTATCGAGCGCAGGGCGCCGGCGAACCCGGCGGCCCAGGCGTCGAAGGTATAGGGGGCGACGTCGCGGCGCGCGTTGGCGCCCAGCCGCCCGCGCAGCTCGGGGTCGTCGTGCAGGCGCTGCAGCGCCCCGGCGAGTGCGGACGGATCGCCGGCCGCGACCACGAGGCCGTTGCGCTCGTGGCGCACCAGCCCGCCGGCGACGGCACCGACCTCATCGCTGGCGATGACGGGTGTGGACTGGTTCATGGCCTCGTTCGCGACGAGCCCCCAGGGCTCGCGAAAGCTGCGTGTGCGCAGCGACGGTATGACGCAAACGTCCGCGCCGGCCAGGAAGTTGCGGACCTGCTCGGGCGGTTGCGGACCGACGACAGCCACCGCGCCGCCGGTGGGGCTCCGAGCGAACCCGGTTCCCGCACCGACGAGGACGAGCGCGGCGGCCGATGCTCCAAGGCCTGACGAACGCCAGGCATCGAGGAGCAACACGGCCCCCTTTGCCCGGCTTGGACGCCCCAGAAACACTGCTGTGAACGGCGCCGACGGCTCGACGTCCACCGGGGCGCCCCAGAACGCGTTGTCCACTGCCTGCGGAGCGACGTGGACGTTGCGCGCTCCGCGAGCCCGAGCGAAGGCGGCGACGTGCGGGCCGTACGCGACGACGGCGTCGGCGCTGCGATACAGCGTCGCCAGCAGCGGGGCCCCGGCCGCGAGGTGGGCGGGGGTCCGCGGGTGCGCCCACAGCGCGCTCCACAGGACGAACGGGACGCGCGCCGCGCGGGCGCCGAGCGCCGCGGCGGGCAGCGCGAGGCGCCCGGCGGTTCCGCAGACGACGGCGCCGTAGCGCCGCGACGCGGCGAGCGCGCGAATCTCCCGCTGACCCACGTGGCGGTGCGCCACGCCGGGGTCGGCGACGCCCTCGGTGGCATGGATCGAGCGCCCGCCGAAGATCGCCAGCTCGAGCGGCACGCGGCGCGCCAGCGCCGCGAACGCGCCGACGCGCTCGGGCGGCACGTGGTTCGTGACGAAGAGGACCGGCTTCACGTCATGGCCGCCTCGTAGGCCGCGACGGTCGCGGCGCCGCACTGCGACCACGAGAAGGCCTGCTCGACCGTCGCGCGCGCGTGCTCGCCCTGCACCCGCAGCCCGTGCTCGTCGCGCAGCAGGGCATCGATCGCGCCGGCGAGCGCCGCGACGTCGCCGGCGGCGACGAGCGTCATGCCCCCGCCGGCGGCGGCGATCTCCTCGGGGCCGGGCTCGCCGCGCCCGCCGATCGCCGGCAGCCAGCCGGCCATCGCCTCGACGTAGACCATGCCGAACGCCTCGTCGCTGGACGGGAGCGCCAGCAGCGTCGCGCGGCGCGTGCGTCGCAGCGCCTCCTCCGGCGCCAGCTGGCCGGCGAGCTCGACGCGCTCGGCGATCCCGAGCTCGTCCGCCAGCCGGCGCAGCCGCTCGCGCTCCGGGCCGTCGCCGATGATCAGGTAGCGCAGCCGCGGGTGGCGGTCGCGCAGCAGCGCGATCGCGCGCAGGACGTCGGCGTGGCGCTTGCGGGCGACGAGGTGGCCGGTCGTGACGACCGTCGGGTCGTCGTAGGGCCGCGCGCGCTGCTCGGGCAGGTCGGAGCCGAGGTGCACGACCCGCGTCGCACGCGCGCCGAGCGCCCGGCAGCGCTGCTCGATCCCGGCGCTGTTGGCGAGCACGAGCCGCGATCGGCCCAGGGCCGCGCGGACGGCCTCGGCGCCCCGCGCCGAGCGCGGGACGGTGTGGAAGACGTCGCCGCCGTGAACGGAGACGACGAGCGGCGTGGCCGGCGCGGCGCGGCGGACAGCCTCGCCGGCGGGCACCGCGTTGTGGGCGTGGACGAGGTCGTAGGCAAAGCGGCGGCGCAGCGTCCGCAGCGCCAGCGCGAGCGGTGGCGCCGCCCAGCGCCCCCAGTCGCCGTAGGAGCGCGGGCGCGGCGGCGCGAGGAACGGCACGTAGGCGATCGCGATCCCGTCGAGCGTCGCCCGCAGCGGCTGGGCCGCGGCGCTCGCGGCGGCGCGCAGCGCGCCCCCAGGACCACCGCGCAGCGCGGCCCGCGGCGGCAGCGGGCGGTGCAGGACGAGCACCCGCACGTCGGCCCCGGCGTCGCGCGCCGCGACGGCCTGGCGGTGGGCCCAGACCCCGAGCACCGGGTCCGCCGCGCGCGGGTAGAACTCGGCGACGACGGCGACCCTCATCGAAGCCGCTGCCACCAGCCCGCCTCGGCGCGCGTCACGTACGGGCGCCGACCGAGGAAGTCCTGCGCCTCGGCGACTGCCGCGGCGCGGTCGTAGCCGCCGCCGACGGGGGTCGTGTGGAGGATCGGCGTCGCGTCGACGATCCCGACCGGCCAGCCGTGCTCGCGCGCGAGCGCGCCCCAGTGCGCGTCCAGGCCCCAGCCCATCGCCAGCGGGGGGAACGGCAGCAGCGTCTCGTGGGTCGCTGCGGCGAAGGCGGTGACCGGACCGATCTCGACGAAGCGCGTGGCCCGCACCGCGCCGCCCGGCCGTCGCCGCGTCACGGGCCAGGCGGCGTGCGAGTGCAGCCGGTGCGCGGGCTGGGCGAGGAGGAGCGCGGCGTCCTCGGCGCAGAGCAGGAACCGGTCGAGGAAGCCGCGCGGCAGGACGACGTCGTCGTCGACGACGAGCAGCCAGTCATAGCCCGCCGGCGGATGCTCCCGCAGCAGCTCGTTGAGGTGCTCGAAGCGGCCGCCCGCGCCCATCGCGACGGTCCGCATCGTCACCGCGTGGCGCGTGCGGTGCAGCTCCGCGCGGGCGCGGTCCATGAGGCGCCCGGGCCGCTGCACGCCGAGCACGAGCACGCGCCGCCGCGGCGGGCGCTCGCGCGCGGCGCGATCAAGCCGCCGCAGGCGCGCCGCTGCCTCGGCGTCGAGGACGGCGTCGCCGGCGCGGCGCAGCGGCCGGCGGACGCCGCGCACGGTGCCGCTGCGGCCGGAGAGGAAGTCCGGGTCGGCGGCCGGGGCCGTGCCGGCGGGCTCACGCGCGCGCGCGGCACTGAGCCCGGATCCACCGAAGATCGTGGATGGCTCGCCTTCGTGAGTCGAGCCAGCGTGGATCGGCCGCGAATCCTCAGGGTGGATCCCTTCGGAGAGCGGTCGATCCACGCTGGCGAAGCGCTCACGGAGGCGAGACGCCGCGAGATTCGGTGGATCCGGGCTAAGACGGCCGAGCGAGTGGGCGGCCAGCACGATCCCGTTCGGGCAGCCGAAGCGGACGGTGTGCGCGGCGCAGCCTGCGAGCACGCGCAGCTCGCACGCGAGCGAGGGCGCACTGCCCTTGAAGCGGTCGAAGCGCCGGCTGGCCCGCCCGCGCCGGTAGGCCGCGGCCGCGAGCGCGCGCAGGCGCGCGTCGTCGCCGGCGCGGCGGTGGTCGAGCGCCGCCGCGGCGACGTAGCGGATGCGCCCGCCCGTGGCGCGCACGCGGTCCTGCCACTCCTGCTCGTCGCCGTAGAGCTCGCGGGTCTCGTCGAAGCGCCCGGCGCGCTCGATCGCCGCCCGGCGCACGGTCATGTTCGCCCCCCACGCGTGCTCGACGTCGCGGTCGTGGGGCCCGTGGTCCTGGCTTGTGATCGGCGGTCCCTCGCGCCCGCACGTGCGCAGGCGGTGGTCCTCGAAGCGGGCGTGGATCGGGCCGGTGAGCACGCCGACGTCGGGCTCCGCGCGGCGGTCGGCATCGAGCAGGGCCGCCAGCCAGCCCGGCCGTACGGCGACGTCGTCGTCGACGAACACGAGCAGGTCGCCGTGGGCCGCGTCGATGCCGGTGTTGCGAGCGGCGTTGAGCCCCCGCGACGTGTCGTGGGCGACGTAGCGCGCCCCGTGGCGCTGCGCCACGACCTGGGTCCGGGGATCCGGCCCGTCGTCGACGACAAGCAGCTCCGCGCCGGCCGCGGCGGCCTGCGGCGCGATCGACGCGAGCGCGACGTCGAGGTACCCCGCCCGCTCACGGGTGGGGACGATGATGCTCGCCCTCAAGGCCATAGTCGTCGCAGGAGTCTGCCCGGGTCCACCGAATCTCGCGTACCGATCGCTTGACAGCGGACTCAACCACCGGGGGTGGCATGGGGCCTGTTGGCCACGATCAGCGCACCGCAGCTACACAAACCTTTCGAGGACACCGAAACGCTCCGGGTACGAGAGCGATACGCCGAGACGCAAAGCGACACCGTGGACGATCTCATCGAGCGCGGAGAGCAACTGCGCAACCTGTACGACGTGCGGCGACGGCTTTACGCGTCGGACGATCCCTTGAACACGGCGGACCGCATCTGCCGACAGCTCTCACGCGCATGGTCGTAGTCGCCGTGAGGTGGCACGGGACGCCCCGTGATCACGTGGATACGCCGAAGCGAACGTGATGCTCATCCACAAACGCGCTCACTTCGCCCGGGTCTGGCGTCGAGTTCGGTCGCGAAGAACCACCGACGCCGCCTTGAGGATCTCGTTCGGGTCATCTGCGACTCCCTGCAGGAAGGGCTGCTCATCTCCTGGAACGCCCACACCCGCGCGCCGGTCGAAGCGTTCGTGGCGCCCGGGCTGGCCGGCGTGCCGCCCGAGGTGGCCGACCGCTTCACGCGCTGCAGACCCTTCGCCCGGCACCTCGGGCACTGGCTCGTCCCGCTCGGCATCGACACGGTGCCGGCCACCCAGGCGGAGTTCGCGGCACGCTATTACGTGTGTGTCATTCCACGGTCGCTGAGCGAACCCCGGATGACACACCCCGAGCGGTCAGCGGGGGGGTTGGGCCTGAAACGGACGTATGTGGTCCGTAATCGGCCCAACCCCCGGCCGCCCGCTGCTCATCCCGCCCTGTGCTCAGGGCCGGCCGCGGTGCGCCGGTGGCGGCTCGCGAATGGCGAGTTGCTCGTGCCAGGTCCGAACAAGTCGCCAATCGCCCGTTGGCGTCTCCACAGATGGCGAGATGTTCGCGCTGTTCGCGAAGAAGTCGCCAATCGACGCTCGCGCCTCACGCCCGGCCCCGCATCCTGCCGCCCTCACCCCGACTCACCCGCCTTCATCGATGCCGTTCAGCCCCGCCACAAGCCCAACGAGGCAAGCTCCGCACCACCCTCACGATGCCGTTCAGCCACGCCACAAGCCCTACGAGGCAAGCTCCGCGCCACCGTCATCGATGCCGTTCAGCCCCCGCCACAAGCCAAGGGGGGCGAGATCCGCGCCCCCGCGATCTAGAGTCCTTGCAGATGCCGGCCCACCACTGACCTCACCGCCCGCGCCACGATGCTTCTGCAAGACCTCGCCGGCCGACGCGACCTTCCGCGAGCACCAGCTCGACGCGATCGCCGACCTCGTCGAGGACCGGGCGCGGGTGCTGCGCGTGCAGCGCACCGGCTGGGGCAAGTCCGCGGTCTACTTCATCGCGACCGCGCTCCTGCGCGAGCGCGAGGCCGGGCCGACGCTCATCGTCTCGCCGCTGCTCGCGCTCATGCGCAACCAGATCGCGGCGGCGCGGCGCCTCGGGATCCGCGCGCACACGGTGAACTCGACGAACCGCGACGCCTGGGACGAGATCTCGGGACTGCTGGACGCCGACGTTTGGCTCGGCAACGAAGACACGAGCGAGGCTGTTGGTTAGCCTGTACGGGCGTGTAAGCCGTGCAACTCCTGCCGTCGCGACGGCCGCGGAAGCTCACGCCGCCAGCGTCCGCTGGCGCTCCAGGAACTCGCCGACGCTGGGATCGTCGCCGAACGGTCCGAGGTTCTGCGCGAGGGCCTGAAGGCCCCGGCTGACCCGCCGGGAGTCCAGATCGGCAGCCGCGACGGCCGCCCGCGTCGCCGTCGCGACGCCTTCATCGATCTCGCGGCGTTGCACGAGGATCTCGGCGAGCCGGATCAGATAGAGGGCGCGGTTACGGGGATAGCCAGCGGGATCGTTGAGCGCGATCGCAGCGCGCGCTGCGTCCTCGGCCGCGACGGTGTCTCCGAGGGTCAGGACAACGCGGCATTCGCTGCTGGCGAGATTTGCTGGACCGTCGTGCGTAAGCCGCGTGGGGACGTCGCCGAAGCAAGGGGTCCAACTCGGGTCATCGTCGCGCGCCTGGTCGAGGAAGCCGCGGGCGCGGCGCAGGGCGGCGTGAGCGCTTGTGACATCCCCCCGCCCGGCATGGCCCAACGCCTCGCGAGCGAGCAGCAGGGAGCTCAAGCGCGGCGTAGCCGCATGTCCGGCAGTGCTCTGGGCGGCCGTCGCAAGCTGGATTGCCTCGCGCGGTCGGCCTTGATCGGACGCTTGCAGGGCCATGGCGGCCATCGTGACAGCGCCGACCGACTCCGAGTCGGCGAGCCGGGCCCATTGCAGGGCCTCAAGCCACCAGCGGCGCGCGTCGTCGTGCTGTCCTGCGTCGAACGCCAGCCAACCGGCGTGCTCAGCGGTCATCCCTGTGAGTTCCTGCAGCGCCTGTCCGGTCGTCTCGCTGTAGCTGGCGTGCTCCACGAGGCTGCGCAGGCGCTGGAACGTGCGCGCGGTCGCGGAGTAGACCGAGCCCGCTCCGTGCTGGTCGTCCAACGCGTACAGATGGGTGATGGACTGCCGCAGGCGCACGATGTCCGAACCACCCAACCGCGTCGGCGTCGGCAGGACGGCCGTGGCCATGAAGCCTGCCGCGCCCGTCAGGAACTCGCGTCGGTCCACGTCATCAGGATCACTGCTTTCTGCGGGAAGCGCCACCCGGAACCCAAGCTGGGCAGGGGTCGCGCCGTAGACCTCGCAGTACAGCGCCTGGTAGTACGGCCCGGGGCGCTTGTGGCCGTTCTCGTGCCGTGAGACGGCGCACTGATTCAATCCTGGCACCACGCTGTCGCCGCGGGCAAGAGCGCGCTTGCGGACCTCGGCCACGACCTCTTCCTGTGTCAGGCCGTGGTGCTGCCGGTAGTCCTTGAGGCTCACGGGCGCGATGCTACGTCGGCCGACGACGGGCGGTCAATGCAGGGATATATCCACGGGCATGGTTCGCTGCTATTCCGCGCCGCGCCGGTTCGCGGTTTGCTCCGCGTGTGGTCTGGGAGCAGCGTTATGTCTGGGGACGGGCCTACCGACAACGGTCGGCTCATCTGCTCCCGCGTGGGCGTGACCGTCGTCTCCGACGTGCGTCTTGCTCCCAGTCCACCTGTCGCGCGACAGGTACGAGTCCGGTTTCTCGAAGGCGTTGACAAGACGTTCCGTGAGGAGTTGGAGCAGCTCGTGCGCACGCGAGGGATGCGGTGCAGGCGGTTGGCCGAGCAGTCCAATCCCATCGAGATCGTGTGGGATGAACCACACGGCTGGCGAAGCGGCGGCAGACGGTCGCGCGTGGGGCGCCTAGAGCCGCCTGTCTGCCGCTTCGTCCCCTTGGAAGAGGTCGGCTTCAGCTTGCGCGAGCCTGCGTCATGAGCTACCAGGATCGGCGAGCGCCCCTCCAGCGGGTCGGGTTGGTGCATGCACCCCGGCGACCACGCCGCGCTCGATGGCGCTCGCGCCTACGTCGAGCGTCTCAGCGACGCGACGCCAACAGCAGTCTCCACGGCACCTGAGTCGCCGCGTGCCGGCATCGCCGTGAGTGCCTCCCGCGAACACCTGCGCGGTGCCCGCCGTGTGCCGGGCAACAAGCGCGCGCGGACTCCGTGATCTCGTGGCGCCGCCGAAGAAGTCGCCAAACGATGATGCCGGCTCTCCTCCAGGGCACCGCGCCGCGAGCGCCGCGCCGCGGCGCTCTCGCGCTCGCGTCGCCGCGCTTGGCGGGCGGCGGTCAGTGTGTCGCGTTTTCCTCCTATAGCGGGGCAAACGCGACACGGTCGGCGAGTCGTGGTGGTGTGGGGCGCTTTGCGCATGACATCCATGCGCGCGGCGTCCCGCCCGCGCTACGCCTGGGCTGACTCGGCCGCGAGCACTCGGACCGTTTCACAAGGGCTCGCGAACGGCATCGATGAGGTGCGCCCGGAACGCGCTGGTCTGGCTCGCCGCCGCACCAGTGGCGACTTCTTGGCTGCCAGCCCGAGGAAGTCGCCAATCGATCCGGCGGCCGCGTCGATTGGCGACTTCTTGGCTGCCAGCCCGAGGAAGTCGCCAAACGACGATGGCGGCTCCTCCCTGACCCGCTCCATGACGACCTGGTTGAAGCCGATGCGGCCATCCTGGAAGGGATCCACCCTGCGAATGCGCGGCCGATCCACGTTGACTCGCCTCACGGAACCGAGCCATCCACGACCTACGGCGGATCCAGGCTAGGTTTGGCGCACCCGCGCGGCTGATTTGGCACGAACCGCCGGCCGCCCGCAGCTCTCGTGATCCTCTTCCTCCACAACCGCTACCGCACGACCGGCGGCGAGGAACGCGCGGTCGAGGACCTCATGTGGCTCGTGCGCGAGCACCTGCACGAGGATGCCGAGCTGCTCTCGCGCGACAGCGCCACGATCGGCCGGGCACGGGCTGCGGCGGGCCTGCTCGGCGGCGGCCTGGCGCCCGAGCACGTCGCGGCGGCGGTGCGCCGCACCGGCGCGCGCGTCGTGCACGCCCACAACGTCAACCCGTCGCTGGGCTGGCGCGCGCTCGCCGCCGCCCGCGCGGCCGGCGCGCGGACGATCCTGCATCTGCACAACTACCGCCTCGTCTGCGCGGTCGGCACGTGCTTCACGCGCGGCGCGGACTGCACGCGCTGCCACGGGCGCAACACGCTCCCCGGCGTGCGCCTGAACTGCCGCGGCACCGGCGCCGAGGCGGCCGCCTACGGGGCGGCGCTCGCGCTCTGGCAGCGCCGGTTGGTCGCCGAGGCCGACGCCGTCGTCGTCCCGAGCGCATACGCCCACCAGCGGCTGCAGGAGCTCGGGGCGCCGCTCGTCCGGCCCGTGCACGTCGTCGGGCACGTCGTTCGCGAGGTCGCCGAGCGCTCCACCGCGGCGCAGGGGCGTCACGCGCTCGTCGTCTCCCGCCTGGCGCCCGAGAAGGGCGTCGACGTCGCGATCGCGGCCTGCGCGGCCGCCGGCCTCCCGCTCGTGGTCGCGGGCGACGGTCCGGAGCGCGCCGCGCTCGAGGCTCGGTCGGCGGGCACCGACACGTGCTTCGCCGGCCACGTCGACGCCGCCGAGCTCGCGCGCCTGCGCGCAGCGGCCGGGCTCGCGCTCGTGCCGTCGCGGTCGGCGGAGACGTTCGGTCTCGCGGCGGCCGAGGCGATGGCCGCAGGGATGCCGATCGCCGGCAGCGCGGTCGGCGCGCTGCCGGAGCTCTGCGGTCCGCACGGACTCGTCGCGCCGGGCGACGCCGCGGCGCTGGCCCTCGCGGCGCGCGCACGCTTCCGCGACGCCGCGGCCGGAGAGGTCGGGCGCCAGCGGGTGCTGCGCCTGGCCGCGCCGCAGGCGGTGGCGCCGGCGCTGGCGGCGGTCTACGAGCAGGTCAGGCTGGACTAGAGCGACATCAACTGAGGGGGTCGGGCCGGTTGCGGACCAGATACGTCCGTTTCAGGCCCAACCCCGTCATGAACCGGGTTCCTTCCCTACGCGCTCTCGTCCGACCCCGCGGCCTTGCCAGACGTCGGCTCGTCCTCGGACGCCGGCTCGTCGTCGTCCGCGGGCTTCGCGCCCACCTCGGCCTCCGGCTCCTCGGCGGCCTCCGGCTCCACCAGCGGGGCCAGCGGCTCGGGCT
>Ga0136631_10000204_pt1 | contig 17931 bp, 17 predicted proteins | sample AntDrymUQ6012206_2_FD_104655 | JGI IMG/M metagenome (GOLD analysis project Ga0136631, IMG submission 104655) | Polar desert sand microbial communities from Dry Valleys, Antarctica - metaG UQ601 (22.06) | ecosystem: Environmental > Terrestrial > Soil > Desert | place: Antarctica: Dry Valley... | reverse complement strand
TGGAAACCCGCTCGGCGGTAGGCCCAGGGAAGCGGACGCTCCGCCGCCCACACGGTCGCCGCCACCGGCCACGGAGCCTCAGCGAACGCCGTAGAGCCAAAGAGGTGCGGCACGATGGCGCAGAATGGCAGCCGGCGGCCAACCGGCAGGAAGAGTGGCAGCTTGTTGATGTCTTCAACCAGGATATCGGGACGCTCGGCGACCAGCGCACGGTGCACGGCTCTCCGCCCCAGCAACGCGAAGCTGTCGCGTCCGCCCACTCGCTCGATGTCGATGCCATCGATCCGGGCGGTCCGGGGGGCGCCGGTCCAGCCGGAGCACACCAGTCGCACCCGGTGACCGGCCGCCGTCAGGCGCCCGAAGATCTCGAAGAGATGAATCTCCGCTCCGCCCGCGTGCGGATTCGCACGGTCCTGCCAGTTGACCAGGAGGATGTTCACGAGGCCGAAAGTAAGGAGTGCAGGCCTTTTCCCGATGCTCAGGGGAGGCTCTATAACCGTCCGAGTGTGTGAGCCACCCCATCCAGAATGCCGTTCACAAAGCCCGATGCGCGTGCCCCTCCGAACCAATGGGCCAGCCGCACCGCCTCGTCGATCGCCACCTTGGGGGGGACTTCGCCGCGGCGAAGCTCATGTATGCCGAGCCGCAGGATGTTTCGCTCCACTACCGCGATCCGGCTCATCCGCCAGTTCTCGGCGGCCTGGGCAAGCTCAGCATCCAGGCTGTCGACTTCATTGACCACCCCGGCGGCCAGCTCCTCGGCCCGGTCGAAGACCAGTGGCTGGGGTCCGGTGAGCCGCGCCACCCCGCTCACCACTGCCGGAATGGGCCGGGCTCCGCCCTGTAGCTCCCAGGCATACAGAATCTGCAGTGCCCGGGCCCGGCCCTTTGTCTCAACTCTCAGCATGATTCCCCCGCAGCTGGGCCAGCGCGTCTGCGGCCCTGAGTGCGGCTGCCGCGGCTTCGTGTCCCTTGTTCCCCGCGCTTCCGCCGGCGCGGTCCGCCGCCTGCTGGAGCGTATCCACCGTCAAGACGCCAAAACCCACCGGCAGCGCGTGCTGCACTGCCACTGCGCTGAGCCCCCGGGTAGCCTCGCCGGCGACGTAATCGAAATGGGGGGTTTCTCCGCGGATCACCGCGCCGAGCGCAATGAGACACGAATACCGGCCGGTCCCCGCCGCCGCCGCCGCCGCGACTGGCAGCTCGAAGGCACCGGGCAGCCACACGACATCCACTTGCTCCCGCGAAAGCCCTGCTTCCTGGCAGCAGGCGAGCGCCCCCTCCAGGAGCTTGGTCGTGATCAACTCGTTGTAGCGGCTTACCAGGATCGCCACTCGCCCGGAGGCGCGGAGGCGGCCGGAGAAGTCGGGCACGGGATCAGTGGCTGAAGAGGTGGCCGAGCTTGTCGCGCTTGACCTGAAGGTAGGTGCGGTTCTCGTGATCGGGGTCGGCGAGGAGGGGGACACGCTCAACGATCTCCAAGCCATATCCATCCAGCCCGACGAGCTTCCGGGGATTGTTGGTCATGATGCGGATGGAGGATAGGCCCAGGTCTCTGAGAATCTGGGCGCCGATGCCATAGTTGCGCAGGTCAGGGGCGAATCCGAGGCGCTCATTGGCCTGCACCGTGTCGGCACCGGTGTCCTGCAGCGCATAGGCGCGAAGCTTGTTGAGCAGCCCGATGCCCCGGCCTTCCTGATCGAGGTACACCACAGCGCCCTTCCCTTCCTGCGCGATGAGCTCCATGGCTCGCTCCAGCTGAAAGCCGCAGTCACAGCGCTGGGAGCCGAATACGTCGCCCGTCAGGCACTTGGAGTGCATACGAACGAGGATGTTCGGCTGTCCACTGATCTCCCCGTGTACCAGCGCCACGTGCTCCGCCGAATCCACGTCGTTGCGATAACCGATGATGGTGAAGTCGCCGAACCGGGTGGGGATCCGCGCTTCGGCCACCCGGTGAACCAGCTGTTCGGCGCGCAACCGGTAGGCCACCAACTGCGACACCGTCACGAACGTCAGCCCGTGCTGCCGGGCGATCTCCTGTAGCTGCGGCCGGCGGGCCATCGAGCCATCGGCATTGAGAATCTCGCAGATGACCCCAGCCGGGTTGAGGCCGGCAAGGCGGGCGAGATCGACGCTGGCTTCTGTCTGGCCCACGCGCTGAAGGACGCCACCAGGCCGGGCCCGAAGGGGAAAGACGTGCCCCGGACGGCGAAGATCGGTGGGAACAGTGGCAGGGTTGATGGCTACGTGGATGGTAGTGGCTCGATCGGAGGCCGAGATGCCGGTGGTCACGCCGAACCGGCGCTGCGCGTCGATGCTGATGGTGAAAGCGGTGGACAGCTCCTCGGTATTGCGCTCGGTCATCTGGGGCAGCCCGAGCTGGTCGCACCGCTCCCCGGTGAGAGCCAGACAGATCAGCCCGCGCCCATGCAGGGTCATGAAGTTGATCATCTCGGGCGTAGCAAGCTCCGCGGCACAGACGAGATCGCCCTCGTTCTCGCGATCCTCGTCATCGGCCACGATCACGATCTTGCCGTTGCGGAGATCGTCTATTGCCTGCTCGATGGTACCGAAAGTGGTCATGTGTTCCTAAAAGCGTAAACAGTGAAAAGTGAACAGTGAACGGGAAACGCGGAGTCGAGCCCTTTCACCGTTTACTGTTCACTGTTTACGCGCTTCCAAGAGAGCCGCCACGTACTTCCCAATGGCATCGGCCTCGATATGAACCCGATCGCCGACCACCCGCTCACCCAGTGTCGTGTGCTGTAAAGTAAACGGGATGAGAGAGATCTGGATTACGTCCCGGGCCGGTTTCGCGTTGACCGTGAGGCTCACGCCGTCAACGGTGACGGACCCCAGCGGCACAGTAACTTGGGCCACGTGCTCCGGTACCCGGAGGTCCAACAGCCTCGCATCCTCCCACTGGGCCACAGATGCCACCTGCCCTACCCCATCCACGTGCGCCTGAACCAGGTGGCCACCGAGCCGGTCGCCTGCTTGAAGCGCCCGCTCCAGGTTGACCCGCTGCCCGGTGGCGTACTCGCCGAAACGGGTCCGATCAAGCGTGGTGCGCACCACATGGACGCGGAAGGAGTCAGGAAGGGAGGCTTCGACCGTGAGGCAGGCGCCATCGACGGCTACGCTCTCTCCGGGCTCGAGGTCACGGTAGGGCGACTCGATGGTCAGCTCCATTCCACCAGCACGAGTTGCGGCCTCCCGCACTGTGCCGATTCCGGTGACGATACCAGTGAACATCAGCCTCGATCCAGAACCAGCAGGGTGTCATCTCCCAGAGCCCGGCGGTCCACGACGCGCCACCGGACTGCCTGGTCCAGCTGCTGGGTCGGTAGGCCAGCCAGGGCAGGAATTCCGCCTTCACCCAGCCAGAGCGGGGCCTGAATCCAGTAATACCTGTCCACCACCCCGGCACCGAGGAGGGCTCCTGCCAGCTGGCCGCCGCCCTCCACCAGGAGGGACGTGATGCCGTGCTTCCTCAACGAGCCCAGCGCCTGGGTGAGGCTGCCGGCCTGGACCACGGTGACCCCGGCTGCTTGCAGGCGCTGGACCCGGATTGGATCCGCCTCCGGGGAGGTCACGACCACGGTTGGGGTTTCGCCGGCGGTTCGGATGAGGGTGAGATTTGTCCCCAGATCCGCTACCCGGTCGAACACCACACGGCGGGGCGCCGTCCGGGGGCGGACCGGTCCGCGGACCGTCAGAGCGGGGTCGTCCAGCCTGGCGGTGCGACCGCCCACCCCGATTGCATCGAAGCCGGCTCGAAGCCACTGCACGTAGTCCCGCGCGGGCTCACCGGAGATCCACCGGGACCGGCCGAATCCATCCGCAATTTTGCCGTCCAGGGAGGTTGCCAGCTTGAGGGACACGAACGGACGGGTTTGGTCCCGAAGACCATGGAGAAAGCTGGCATTCTGCACCGCGGCGGCGTCCCCCAGTGGACCGATCTCGACTTCCAGGCCTGCCTCGCGGAGGCGCTCCGCACCGCCTGCGGCCAGCGGATTGGGATCGCGCATGGCGGCAATAACCCGGACCACACCCGCCCGGATGATCGCATCGGTGCAAGGCGGCTGCTTGCCTTGATGCGAGCAGGGCTCGAGGGTGACGACCAGCGTCGCCCCTCGAGCCCTTTCGCCGGCGTCGGCCAGCGCCACTGTTTCGGCGTGCCGATCACCGTATTCCGGGTGCCATCCTTCACCTACCGGCTTACCATCTCTCAGGATTACTGCTCCCACCAGGGGGTCCTGCTGGACCCTTCCCCAACCCCGCCAAGCCAGGTCGAGGGCGCGAGCCATGGCCTCCCGCTCGTCCACCCAGCGCTAGAAGCCCACTCGCAGGCCGAGGCCGGCGAAGAACTTCCCCTTCGTGGTGTCAAAGTCGTCGAAGTCACTGGACAGGTTCTGATCTTTTCCGCCCTGATAGCCGACCTCGCCGGTAAGACGCAGAACTGACAGGCTCATCCCGGCATTGAGAAAGCCCAGCACGCGGGAGCTATTCAGCTCCACAGGAATCGGAGGTTGAGCAAGACTGGTAACCGGGTCGCGGAATTGAATAACGGCATCGCCGGTGTACTTGTCCCAGCCAAGCCCGGCCGCCAGGTCTACAAACAGAAGGTGCTTGCTGGCCACAATCCGGAGATTGGTGGCATGGAGATCGACGCCGTAGCTGTAGCGGTCTCCGGCAGGCACGTTACCGTACGTCAACTGGGGAATGTCCCGCCGCATGATGCTGACGGACACGGCCGGCAATGGGCCGCGGTCGCGCACCAGTCCCAGCCGCGCTCCGTAACCAAGCCCCAGCGCGACCCCGCCGATCGATCGGGCGTCGGCGTCCACGGTAAAGTTGTCGATCTGGTCCGTGGGAAGCAGCTGCGCGGAGCCGAGCAGATCCACCGCGAGTAGTCCGTTACCGACTCCCCCGTAGACACCGAGAGCGCCTTCGATCAGAGGAGCCGGGGCCCACAGTTTGTCTCCCGCCGGCACCGACGCGCTGCTGCCTTCATACGAGAGATCCGGGAGGACTACCTGGACCGCGTTGGCCCGCAGCGTGAGCGAGGCGTGTCCGAGGCCGCCCAACGGAGCGGCAGTGCCAATGGTGGGATTCCCGCCGCTCACCAGGACGCCCATGAGCGGGTGAAAGGCACGGGTGCCATCCACTGCGGCGGCGCAGACCCGCTGGGCGTTGCCGGAGTAGGCCGAGCACTCAGGTGTTTGGGCGAATACGGGCGAGACCAGTGCAACCAGGAACATGGCTGAGGCGAGAGGGACGGCGCGCATCGTATTCTCCGTTACGGACGGGCGAAACGCACGGTGCGGCTGCCACGATGAATCTCGCCCAGCACCCAAGTGGGGACCCCGTCGGCAGCAGCGGCGCTCTGGGCAGCCGCTACGGCGTCTGGGGGCAGCACGGCGATCAGGCCAACGCCAAGGTTGAAAACGTCTCGCATTTCCCCGGTGGTGACCCGCCCTGCCTGCTGCAGCGTCGTGAAAAGCGGCGGCAGCTCCCAGCTGTCGGGATCCACCGTCGCCTGACTCTCAGCAGGCAATATCCGCACCAGATTACCCCCTATCCCTCCCCCCGTGATATGTGCCAGACCGTGCACGCGGTCGAGCACCGGTACCACGCTGCGGTAGTAGCTCCGATGGACCGCCAGCAGGGCCTGGGCGACGGTCTGCCCGGTGTCCCCCAGCTGGTCCGCCAGGTCCAAACCCATCTGTTCGAAGACGATTCGACGGGCGAGCGTGTAGCCATTGGTGTGCAGCCCGGTGGACCCGTAGCCCAGCAGGATGTCTCCCGGGGTGATGTCGTCACCGTGCAGCGCACGATCTTCCTCCACCACGCCGATAATCGTGCCGGCCAGATCGTAGGTGCCAGGCTGGTACAGGCCAGGCATCTGCGCCGTCTCACCACCGGCGAGCGCCATCCCGTGCGCACGGCATCCGCGGGCGATGCCCTCCACAATCTGCGCGATCTGCTCCACACCGAGCCCGGCGCCGGCGATGTAATCCATGAAGGCGATGGGAGTGGCCCCGTGCACCAGGATGTCGTTCACGCTGTGGTTAACGAGGTCCTCACCGACGGTATCGAAACGTTCCGCCTGTAACGCGACGAGAACCTTGGTGCCGACCCCATCGGTGCTGAGGACCAGCGTGGGCCGCTGCATGCCGGCGGGGATCCGCACCATGCCACCGAATGCCCCGACCCGGCCGGTAGACAGCTCGGTGCGGGTGCCTGCCACCAGGTCGCCTATGCGCGCCTTGGCCGCCTCCGCCGTCTCGAGGTCCACGCCGGCCGCGGCGTATTCACCGGGCGCGCCGGCGGTTTTTTTCACGCCAGCGCCTTGGCCAGCGGCACGTGGGTCAGATCCTGGAAGGCACGAACTCGCGTTTCCACATCGGCCAGGGTTAGGCGTTCGAAGCCGCGGATGCCAAACTGCTCGACGGCATATGACCCCAGCGCCGCTCCGTATACCATCGCACGGCGAAGGTTGTCCTCAGTCACCGTCCGCGTGCGCGCCAGGTAGGCCATGAACCCGCCGGCAAAGGCGTCCCCCGCGCCGGTCGGGTCAAAGACGGTCTCGAGGGGAAAGGCCGGAACGTAAAAGGTACGGTCCGCCTCGATCAGCAGCGCTCCGTGCTCGCCCTGTTTGATGACCACCCGCTTGGGACCGTGGCTCAGTATCCAGCGCCCCGCCCGATGGATGTTCCAGTCGCCGCTCAGCTCGCGCGCTTCACCATCGTTTACCATCAGGACGTCCACCCGGCTCAGCAGACGCATGAGATCGGCCTTCTTACTCTGAATCCAGTAATTCATGGTGTCGCACACCACCAGCTCGGGATTCTTCACCTGGTCCAGCACGCCCAACTGGAGCTCGGGATCGATGTTCCCCAGAAACAGGAAACGGGACGAACGGAAGGAGGCCGGCAGCTTGGGCTGGAAGTCGGCGAAAACGCCCAACCGGGTCTCCAGCGTCTCGCGGCTCTGAAGATCGTACGAGTATTTCCCTTTCCAGCGAAAGCTCTCCCCTTGTGCCCGTTCAACCCCGGACCAGTCGATACCCCGGGAGGCCAGCCGCTCCAGCTCCGAGTACGGATAGTCCTGGCCGACCACCCCAACCACCTGTACCGGATGCAAAATGGATCCCGCAACGCTGAAGTACACGGCCGAGCCACCCAGTGCGTCAGCGGTCTCGCCGAACGGAGTGAAGATGGAGTCGAGCGCTATGCTTCCGACGACGAGCAATGACATCCGATTACATCCTGTCAGGGGCGGAGATGCCGAGCAGCCCAAGCGCATTAGCCAGGACGGTTCGCGCGGCGCGGGCCAGCAGCAGCCGGGCCTGCTCGGTGGAAGGGCCCTCAGGAGCTCCGACGGTGCGGGTGTGGTGATACCAGCCGTTCACGATGGTGGCCAGGTCGTCGAGATATGTCGCAATGCGGTGAGGCTCTCGCTCGCGCGCCGCCGCCTCCGAAACTTCAGGGAAGGCGGCCAGCTTCTTGAGTAGCTCGATGTCCTGCGGCACAGGGAGAGCGTCCACGGCGAGATCTCCAGTCACCGAGCCCGGGCTCCGATCGGCGGTGCGGAAGATCCCGCTCAGCCTCGCATGCGCCATTTGCACATAAAAGACCGGATTCTTGTCGCTCTGCTCCCGGGCCAGGTCCACATCGAACTCGAGGTGCGAGTCGCCCTTCCGCATGAGGAAGAAGTAGCGTACCGCGTCGATGCCGACGTCGTCGATGAGCTCCCGCACGGTGACGTAGCTGCCGGCGCGCTTGGAGATCTTGACCTCCTCGCCGTCTTTCTTGACAGTCACCATCTGGTGCAGCACGTATTCCGGGTAGTCCGGTGGAACTCCCATCCCCAGCGCTTGCAGACCGGCGCGGACCCGGGTCACCGTGCTGTGGTGATCAGCTCCCTGCACGTTGATCGCCCGGCGGAAGCCTCGTTCCCACTTGGTGACGTGGTAGGCCACGTCGGGTACGAAGTAGGTAAACGTACCGTCGGACTTTCGCATGACCCGATCCTTGTCGTCACCGTACGCGGTGGTGCGGAGCCAGAGCGCGCCTTCGTTCTCGTAGGTCTGACCCCGAGCATCGAGCGCACTGACCACGGCGTTCACCTTGCCCGCGGAATAGAGCGAGGATTCCAGGAAATAGACGTCGAATACCACGCCGAGAGCCTTCAGATCCCGGTCCTGCTCTTTCCGCAGCTCGCGCACCGCCACCCGCCGGACGTCCTCCGCCCGGTCGGCGCGCGGGTCATCCGGATGCTCCCGAACGTATGTGGCGGCGATCTCCTTGATATACTCGCCGTGGTAGCCGCCTTCGGGAATCGAGACCGCCTCCCCGCGCGCCTCGCGCACCCGCGCTTGGACGCTCTCCCCCAGATTGGCGATCTGAACGCCGGCGTCATTGTAGTAGAACTCGCGGACCACGGTGTGTCCGGTCCACTGAAGCAACGATGCGATCGCGTCACCCAGGGCCGCCTGACGACCGTGGCCGACGTGAAGGGGGCCGGTCGGATTGGCGGAGACGAACTCCACGTTGACGTCGAGCCCCCGGCCCCGTTCGCTCCGTCCGTAGTTGGCGCCTTCGGAGAGGATACGTCGGTGCACACCAGCCAACTGATCGCCCGCCAGCCAGAAGTTGATGAAGCCGGGGCCGGCAATCTCGGTCTTTTCCACCAGATCGGATGAGAGATGGAGCTCCTGAAGCACCCGCTCGGCAGTCTTGCGAGGGTTGGCACGTTCGCGCCGCGCGAGCACCATGGCGAGGTTGGTTGCCAGGTCGCCGTGGCCCGCGTCTCGAGGCCGCTCCAGCACGAACTCGATTCCGTCAGCACCGAGCCGCGCCGCCACCCGCGACAGCTCGGCGCGAAGGGTTTCGCTCACTCGGGAGCGGCCTTCCCGCGGTTCTTACTGGGCTTGTCGGACTTGGCTTCCGTCTTGGGGGCGGGTTTGCTCTCGGACTTTGGCGAGGCGTCAGCCTTGGACTCGGCCGCCGGCTTGACCTCTTTGGAGCTTCCGCTGTCAGACTTCTCGGAGGGATCCTTGCGTGGGCCCTTCCCGTCCTTGCCGTAGTCGGTGATGTAGAAGCCGCTGCCCTTGAATACCAACCCCGCTCCGCCGGAGATCTGGCGGATCGCGGTTTTCCCGCACACCGGACACTTGGCGCGCGGCTTCTCGCTCATCTTCTGAAAGAGCTCGAACTCGTGCCCTTCCGGGCACTGGTACTCGTAGGTCGGCATGGTCGCCCGCTTGGGGTAAACGAAAACAGGAGAGAAAGTTAGCCGCCCGCGCACTGCTCCTCAAGCGGCGCGAGTCACCAGCCACGATCTTTTCTCGCGCTTTTACCACGAAGGACACGAAGGCTCAATCAGCCCATTACGATCCGAGAGATTCCCAGGCTTAGCCTTTCGACATTGAAGTTTATCAGGAGGCCGAGGTTGAGCTTCAGGAGCTTGAGGTATGTCATTACTTGAGCCCGATGGACTGGAAGAACTCTAGCAATGGACTTGACCTCCACCAGCACCAAGTTGCCAACTATCAAATCCACCCGGTATTCACAATCGACCGCCATCCCACGATACAACAATGGCAGGGCGAGCTGCCGCTGATGATCAATCCGTCTAAGAGCGAGTTCTCGGCATAGGCATGCCTCATAGGCTGACTCAAGAAGCCCCGGTCCGAGTTCACGGTGAACTTGGATCGCAGCGCCCAGAATATCGTAAGAGAGGGAATCGGCCAAAGCCTTTGTGTCCTTCGTGCCTTGTGGTGAATCATGACACGAAAAGCACATCTCCCCAACCATCTTGTCGAGCCGCGCGAGCGCAGAGTGGTCCGGGGTTACGCAGGTCGGTAGACTCCCCAGACATCACGCAGGGTGTCGCTGATCTCGCCGAGTGTCGAACGGGCGCGGACAGCGTCGATGATGGCCGGCATGAGAGGATCCGAGCCGCGCGCCGCATCGCGCACCTTCTTCACCGCAACCGAGACAGCGGCGCCATCACGTCGCTGCTTGACCTCAGCGAGACGGGCGCGTTGTTCACCCTCCAGAGCCGTAAAATCAGGGACCTGAATCGACAGCGGCGGCGAATCATCGACGTAGCGATTGACGCCCACCACTACCCGCTCACCCGACTCCTGGGCTTTCTGGATCTCATAGGCACTGCGCGCAATGGCCTCCTGGAAGAAGCCCTGCTCGATCGCCTTGGCCGCACCACCCAGTTCGTCCACCATGCTAACCAGCTCGCGTGCCCCCTCTTCGATCGAATCGGTGAGCGCCTCGACGTAGTAGCTGCCGGCGAGCGGGTCTACCACCCCGGAGATCCCCGACTCGAATCCCAGGATCTGCTGGGTCCGAAGCGCCAGCGTCGCCGACTCCGCGGTCGGAAGGGAGAGGGCCTCGTCGTACCCGTTGGTGTGAAGCGACTGGGTGCCGCCAAGCACTGCGGCCAGCGCCTGCACCGTCACTCGCACGACGTTGTTGAGCGGCTGCTGCGCCTGCAAGGTGACGCCCCCGGTCTGAGTGTGGAACCGCATCCGCGCAGTCGCGTCTCCGGCTCCGAAGCGCTCTCGCACCACCCTGGCCCACAACCGTCGCGCAGCCCGGAACTTGGCCGCCTCCTCCAGGAGGTTGTTGTGGCTGGCGAAGAAAAACGAGAGCCTGGGTCCGAAGCTGTCGATGCTGAGGCCGGTCTCGATGGCGACGCGGACGTACTCCAGCGCATTAGCGATTGTGAAGCCCACCTCCTGCACCGCTGTGGCTCCGGCCTCCCGCATGTGGTACCCGCTGATCGAGATCGGGTTGAAGCTCATCCCCTCATCCGCGACGAAGCGGAAGATGTCGGCCACCAGCCGAAGCGATGGAGCGGCGGGATAGATGTAGGTCCCGCGTGCGATGTACTCCTTCAGCACATCATTCTGGACCGTTCCGGTGAGCTTGTCCCGCGGCACCTGCTGCTCCTCCCCCGCCACGACGTACATGGCCAGAAGAATGGCAGCGGTAGCGTTGATCGTCATCGATGTGGAGACCTGGTCGAGCGGGATCTCGCGGAACAGCGTCTTGATGTCCTCGACAGTATCGATAGCGACTCCCACCCGTCCGACCTCTCCCGCGGCCATGGCATGATCCGAGTCGTATCCCATCTGTGTCGGCAGATCGAACGCCGTTGAAAGCCCCATCTGGCCCGCGGCGAGCAGTTGCCGGAAGCGCAGGTTGGTCTCCTGCGCGGTTCCGAACCCCGCGTACTGCCGCATGGTCCAGAGCCGCCCGGTGTACATGTTCGGGTAGGGGCCACGGGTAAAGGGGAACTCGCCGGGACGCCCGAGATCGCCGGCCGGATCGCCGGGCCAGTCCTCCGGTCCGTAGACGGTCTTCACGAGGCCGGTTGCGAAACGGCTCCACTCGCCCGCGCGGCCACGCGCCGCAGCGTGTCGGCCACAAAGCCAACGTCTTCCCGCGATCCGATCACCAGAGGCGTGCGCTGATGCAGCTTCTCGGGCACGATATCGAGAATGCGGTTGACCCCGTCGGTCGCCGATCCCTCAGCCTGTTCGGCCAGGAACGCCATGGGGCTCGCCTCGTACAGAAGGCGAAGCTTTCCCTGGGGATTCTTGTTGTCGGCCGGATAGAGGAAGATGCCTCCGGCGATGAGGTTGCGATGGAAATCCCCGACCAGCGAGCCCATGTAGCGACTGTTCTTCGGGGTGATCTCACCGGTCTCCACCCCCTCGGGAACGTCTCCCTTGAGCCCCCACACCGCCTGCTGCATTCCCTTGTCCCACCGGCCGAAGTTGCTCTCGTTCACGCTGTAATATTTGCCGACACGAGGCGTGATGATACGCGGGTGGGAGAGCAGGAACTCGCCGATGGTGGGATCGAGGGTGAACCCGTGCGCTCCCTGGCCCGTGGTATACACCAGCATGGTGCTCGAACCGTACATGACGTAGCCGGCCGCCACCTGCTTGCATCCGGGCTGGAGGACGTCCGCCGATGTGCCCCGGCCGTGCATGCTGACCCGACGGTAAATGCTGAAGATGGTGCCGACGGCAGAGTTGACGTCGATGTTGGAGGAGCCGTCGAGAGGATCGAACAGAACGGCATATTTGCCGACCGGGTACTCGGGAGGGACCGGAACGATGTCGACGTCTTCCTCCGAGCCCATCACACACACCCTTCCGGTGTGCTTCAGACAGTTCTTCAGGGTCTCGTTGGCAAAGATGTCGAGCTTCTGCTGCTCCTCGCCCTGGACGTTCTGCACACCGGCCGTGCCCAGGATGTTGACCAGGCCCGCCCGCCTTATCGAGGCGGCAATGATCTTGGCGGCCAGACAGATGTCATAGAGAAGATTGGACAGCTCTCCCGTAGCCTCGGGATAACGGTCCTCCTGGTCCAGGATGAAGCGCTCGATGGTTGTTACATGCGAATCCAAAGAACCTCCTGAGCTGTTTACCGGACGTTATACGTGGCCGTGCGACCCTTCGACTGAACCGTCATCTCGCTCCCATCCGTTGTGACGGTTATGGTACCCTCCCTGTCGGTGCGCCACACATCTACCCCATGCCGTCGCAAGCGGGCGAGCGTGGGGGGCGAGGGATGACCGTACTTGTTCCGTCCCAAAGAGATCACCGCGGCCCGGGGCCGCAATGAATCCAGCCACTCGTCCCCGGTACTGCCCCGGCTTCCGTGATGGCCCACCTTGAGCAGGTCCACCGGCCGTGTCCGGGTTCGCATCTCGTCCTCGGCCCGAAAGCCCGCATCGCCGGAGAACAAAGCCTGGAAGGCGCCGTACTCCACCAGGAGGACGAGTGAGTCCTCGTTGACGTCCTCCCCCCACCCGTGCCAGCCCGGATCGGGGTGGAGCACGGTGAACCCGACGCCGTCCAGCACGAAGCGCTCGCCCCGGCGGGCAATGTGCCAGCGGACACCGTCGGCGGCGAGTTCGTCGAGAAAGGCGTAATAGAGCGGATCGGCTACCCGCTCTCCCGGCTCGATGACCATCCGGGCGGCGAACCGGTCCATCACGCTGGCTACGCCCCCAAGATGGTCGGCATGCGCGTGGGAAACGACTACCAGCGCCAGCTGCCGGACTCCCTGACTGGCCAGGAACGGAACCATCACTCTGCGCCCGGCGTCGCTGTTGACGCCGCGCGGGCCGGCGTCGATCACCACCCAGCGTCCAGCCGGCGTCCGTAAAGCAGCACCGTCACCCTGACCCACGTCGAGAAAATGTAACGTGAGTCCTGAGCCGCTGTTAGCTGTCTGGGGCGACCAGGACCAGAGCAGGCTGACCCACAATACTATGACCGCGGCCCACCCCCACCTCCGAAGAGCCTCTCCCAGTGTGTTCCACTTGCCGATACACCAGAGACTGACAACGAGGCCGAGGAGCCAGGGCACGGCCGAACGGATTTCAGCGGGCTCGATGACATGGCCGCCGGGCACGGCGGCACCGGCAGTAGCCAGCAGCTCCAGCAGGTGAAGAGCCAGCCCGGAGCCACCGGCCAGTGATCCGGCGACCCCCGGTAATAGCGGGAAGAGGAGGAGGCTGGCGAGCACGCCGGGCACCGCGACCGCCGCAAGTGGAATAGCGAGGAAATTGAGGACTATGCCGATCACGGCCACCGCTCCGAGCGTCGCGGCTGTGATCGGCGCCGTCGCTAGCGTCGCGCCGACAGACGAGCCCAGAGTTCTCCACCACGCCTCCTCGCCGAGCGTCCGGTCGGTCCATCTGCTGAAGGTGGTGGCTCCCCAAAGTGCGGCGGCGGAAAGCCATGCGCCGAGATCAACCATTGCCCAGGGATCGACCAGCAGAACACAGAGACAGGTTGCCGCTAGCAGCGAGTCGGTGTCGACCCTGCGCTGGCGCACCCGGCTGATGGCCAGGAGCATGGCGAGCGCAGCTGCCCGGGTAGCCGGCGCGGGCCAACCGAGGAAGGCCACGTAGGCGATACTGGCAGCGGCGGCCAGCGCGAGGGCCCGCCCTCTTCCCAGCCGGATCATCCGGCAAACCAGGAAGACCCAGGCGGTGATGACTCCGACATGGAACCCGGAAATCGAGAGAAGGTGCACCAACCCGGACTGCGCGAATCGGTCCTGAAGGGCCCGGTCGATGGCACCGCGGCGGCCCAGAATGAGGGCGTCCACCATTGGGGCCCGATCGCCGTACAGGACGCGGCTGCTGGCGGCCAGCGCCGTTCGGAGCCGCGCCGTCAGGCGCGGCCTTCCGACACCGCCCGAGACTGCGCTGACTACCAGTGTGCCGGATGGCCGTAAACCGGGTCCCGGTCGCGGAATCCATTGTGCGGTCAGGTCGGCAACCAGCCCGGCTTCCATGGGATGCCCCGCCGGCCAGCGGGAGGAAACCGGCCCAGCGCACCCAGCCCGCACCGGTTGTACGGTCAGAAGGCCGCCGGTCGAATCGGCCGGTTCGAGCAGCCGAGCGGAGAGGATCATCCGGCTGGCCGGCAGGCGGGCAGCACACTGGTTCGATTCCCGAAGCCAGGCAAGCTCTCCGCTGAGCCGGCCGAGGAGGGCGGCAGACATCAAGAGGGTAGCGAGAGGCTGCCGCGCCAGAAGTGCCGCCGCGAGTGTCACCGCTACCACGCCGAGTGGTGCGCCAAAATGCAAAAGGCCGGTCGCAAGACCGGCCCCGAAGGCGGTGGTGAACAGGATGGCGGGCCGCTTTTTCACGGCGGCCACACGTCTAGCCGGGCGTGACGCCTCCGCGCCGCCCACACCGCGGTGCCACCGAGATCTTGCGCAGCGCCTCCATGACCACAACCTCGATGGCGGCCCGACTCTGTTCCTTCTCCAGGCTCACCTCGGTCACCACTGCGCCCTCCCGCCGTGAGACGTAGCGGGGCGGAACCCGATTGAGCGCGAAGGTCAGCACATCGTCGCGGCAGAGGTCGCACCCGCAGTACGCCGGGAAAAGCGGCCGCAGCGTATCGTACGCGGCCTGCACGTGGTCCTCGACCAGATTCCTGATCACAGGACCGCCATCCGATCTGCGGCCCTGGCCGCAGTGACCGGCAGGACCACCACCCCCGTGAAGGTCGATCCGGTCGTCCCCGTGAGCCGAACACTGTGATACTGACCGATGGCGGTGGGTGGCAGATCCAGCAGGACAAGGTGGTTGCTGCGGGTGCGCGCCAGCATGAGGTCACCGCGCCGGGCCGGACGCTCGACCAGCACTTCGTGAATCTGGCCAATGCGCGCCACGTTCTTTCGCCGGACGTTGCCCCGTACGACTTCGATGAGCCGGGCCAGCCGCTCGGAGGCCACGTCGTCGGCGACATGGTTTTTGATGTGAACCGCCGGGGTCCCTTCTCTAACCGAGTACTTAAAAGTGTAGGCGTCGTCGAAGTCGGTCTCGGCGACAAGGCTGAGTGTGGCCGCGAACTCGTCCTCGGTCTCGCCGGGAAACCCGACAATGATATCGGTCGAGATGGTGACAGCAGGGACGGCACGCCGGAGGTCAGCGACAACTTCAAGATACCGCTCGCGCGTGTAGCGGCGGAGCATTCGCTTGAGCACCGCATTCGAGCCACTCTGCACCGGCAAGTGAACATGCTCGCAGACCGCAGGAGTGTCTGCCATGGCCGCCACGACCCGGGGGGTAAAATCGGTGGGGTACGGGCTGGTAAACCGGATGCGCCTCAGCCCATTGATACCGCCAAGGACCGTCAGAAGGTCCGCAAAGTCGTGTTCGCCGTCGTAATAGCTGTTGACCGTCTGCCCCAGCAACGTCACCTCGGTGGTTCCCTGCTCCACCAGGCCGCTCACTTCTCGGTGCACGTCGGCCAGCCGCCGGCTCCGCTCCGGTCCCCGGGTCTGGGGGACAATGCAGAAAGTGCAGCGGTAGTCACAGCCGCGCTGTACCGTGACGAATGCGGTTGGGCCTTTTTCACGCACTGCCGGCACGTCCTCGTAGTGTTCCCAGGAGCGGAATTCGGTGTCGCTGACCCGCCGCCCGCCGTGAGCCAGGCCGATGAGCTCGGGCAGGTTACGGTACGCATCCGGCCCCACCACCAGGTCCACTCGCGGCACACTGGCCAGGAGTGCCGGGCCCAGCCGCTGGGCCATGCACCCAACCACGCCGAGAACGTCTCCCGGCCGCTTGTGCCGCTGGAGCTCACCCATGCGACCAATCACGCGCTGCTCCGCGTTGTCGCGGACGGCACAGGTGTTGACCAGCATGACGTCCGCGTCTTCCGGTTTATCCGCCCGCGTGTAGCCCTCGCGACCCAGGACTCCGAACATCAGCTCGGAATCGGCCACGTTCATTTGGCAACCGTAGGTCTCGATGTAGACGCGCTTGGGCATGGAGAAATTATAGCGGTCCGCTGTCTCGCCCGTCATGGCCGCACCGAAATCCCCAGCGACAGGATGAAGCCGTTTTCGGAGTAGACCCCTTCGGAACGCCAAACATGCTCCAGAGTCAGATCCAGTCCTGCCCGCTGCTGAGCAAAACGCACCCCACTGCCGGCCGACACGCCGAACTCCCGGCCCTGCTGACCGGGCACGAGCGGAAACGGCAATGTGGCGTAGTGGGCCCCGAGCCGGATCGGACGCCGGTAAGGCCGCTTCGGGTCCGACGCGTATTCCGCCCCAACCGCCGCCTCGACTGTGTTGCGGGCGCCGGTTCCGCCCATGGCGAGCAAATCGCTGTTGGCGCCAGACCAGGTCCGGAACAGGGCCTGACCGGCAAGATCGAGCTTTGGCGAGGGGCGCCAATGAAGGCCGAGCCCTGCCGAATAGGGCAGATCAATAGTCCCCACCCGGGTAGAATCCCGGTCCAGGTTGACGTGTCCGTCGGAGCGGGCCACCGCCGAGATGCCGAAGTTGGGGCCGAACTGGCCGGTAACACCTACCGAGACACCGACGCCGGTCGAGGAGATCTCGGATCTTTGCCGGCTGGACAGATAGGTGGAATCGGAGAAGACCCGGGTCGAGGTCAGCCGGTTGGATCCGCTGATGATGTGGAAGCCCGCCCCGACGGCCCACTGGTTCCCTAACCGATAGGAACCGGCGATCCGGAAATCATTGAGGCCGCCGCGCGAGGAGAACGTGTCGCTCACGTTCACCGCGACTCCACGCAGGTCGATGGTCCCCGAGGTTGCCAGGGTGAAATCGCGGCTGGTGTAGTTGGAGAAACTGAATCCGACCACTGCCGGAAAGGGCCGTACCGGTCCGGCAACCATGAGCTGCGGGAATCTGGTATCGCGAACCGACGCGGTTCCGGCCGGATTCTCCACATTTCGAAAACCCTGTGTGATCGAGAAGACGCTGGTCAGGTTCTGCACGCTGGCAAGCGCCGCAGGGTTCTGGCTGGATTCGGGATCGACGAGCCCAAACCCGCCTCCAGCTCCGAGGGCGCGTACCGCCAGCGCTCGGCCTGGATAGCCCAGCCCCCGCACTCCGAACTGTGCCGATTGTGCCCCGGCCACGCTCGGCAGTATCGCCAGGGCGAGTACGACGAGAGCTCGGCGCATCACGGCGACTCGAATGGGAATTCGAGCAGATAACTGATCCGGAGCCGGGGCCGGAGTGCCGGGTCTGTCGCTTGCGTGGAATAGAACACCGGCCGCGAGAAGCTGGCTGCCTCCGGCGTGAGCGACAGGATTAGCGCCGAAGGGCGCGTGGTCCGGCCCAACCAAAGCTCGACCAGCCTCACCGCCTCGATACTGACCGCTGTGGCGCCGGTCTCGAGGGTATCCCCCAGCCCCGCGCTCACCGGTGATTTCGCGCCCACATCGGCCAAAACAGCGCGACTCAGCAGCACGGCAGGATCGGTCGGTAACCCCGGAACCGGCACCACGGGCGTCAGCTCGAGGGTGGCGCGAACTATCGAGGCCGAGTCGCGGATGCGAGACGGCAGGCTGAATCGGAGCAGCGCCCGGGATGAGGG
>Ga0136631_10000203_pt1 | contig 17931 bp, 15 predicted proteins | sample AntDrymUQ6012206_2_FD_104655 | JGI IMG/M metagenome (GOLD analysis project Ga0136631, IMG submission 104655) | Polar desert sand microbial communities from Dry Valleys, Antarctica - metaG UQ601 (22.06) | ecosystem: Environmental > Terrestrial > Soil > Desert | place: Antarctica: Dry Valley... | reverse complement strand
CCGAGCCCGAGCAGGAGGCCCGTCCTGCTCCGCTGGCCGAGACTCCGGTCCCGGCCGAGTCCGTCCGGGTCCAGACCGTGCCGCAGGCCTCCAACGCCGCGGCGCGGCTGCTGGAGATCGCCACTCGCAACGCCGACGAGTTGGTCGACGAGGCGAAGAACGAGGCCGACACGATCGTCGGCGAGGCCCGCACCAAGGCCGAGCGACTCGAGGCCGAGGCCAAGTCCAAGAGTGACAAGCTCGAGGCCGACGCCCGCTCGCGCTCGCAAATGCTCGACTCGGAGACCTCCGAGCGCCGCAAGCAGATGTTCGGCGCTCTCGAGGTCGAGCGGGACAAGCTCAACGGTGAGGTCGAGAACCTCCGTTCGTTCGAGCGTGAGTACCGCTCGCGTCTCAAGAGCTACTTCTCCCAGCAGCTGGAGTCGCTCGAGACCACGAGCGAGACGCCGAGCCCCGAGGGAGGTGCGTTGCCGGCCCCCAAGCGGCTGCGCTCGATCCTCAGCGAGGAAGAGGGCTGAGCACACCCCAGCGATGAGTCGCTGAGCGGCCGACCCCCGACGGGGGGCGGCCGTTCTGTGCGTTCCCGGGGTGCCGGGTTTTGGGTCGCCTCAGATCACCGGCTAACCTCCCGACACGTTCCATGGTTCTCGCCATGGGACCTCGGTGGTCAGGAGGCCTCACGCCATGGTTCGCAGCATCGCGAAGACGCTCGCAGGCTCAGCCGCTGCGGCCGGGAAGTTGGTCGCCTCCCGTCGCGGCGGCACCGCCGCTTCGGCGGCCGCCGCGAAGAAGACCGCGCCGGCGAAGAAGACCACGCCGGCGAAGAAGACCGCGCCGGCGAAGAAGACCACGCCGGCGAAGAAGACCACGCCGGCGAAGAAGACCACGCCGGCGAAGAAGACCACCCCGGCCGAGAAGACCGCGTCCACCACCTCGGCCGGCGCGCTGGCCGTCCAGGACGGCGAGTCGCGCTGGTCAAAGGCCGAGCTCAACGAGGTGCTCGGCGACCTCCACGAGCACCGGGACCGCCTCACGAACCTTCTGAAGGACCAGGAGACCGACCTGGTCAACCTGATGCGTGACGCGGGGGACGGCGCCGGCCACGACCAGGCCGACATGGGCGCGACCAGTTTCGAGCGCGACCAGGAGCTGACGGTCGTCAACAACGAGCGCGACACGCTGGCCCAGATCGACCGGGCCCTCGGCCGGATCGACGACGGCACCTACGGCGTCTGCGAGTCCTGCGGCAACCCCATCGGCAAGATGCGGGTCATGGCGTTCCCGCGTGCCACACTGTGCATGACATGCAAGCAGCGCGAGGAGCGTCGCTGAACTCCAGCGCCGACGCCCACCCGGACCTCGAGGGTTCCCCGTCCGGCGCCGCCAGCTTCCGGCTCCTTTTCGGCGCGGTCTTCCTCGTCGCCTACGTCCTCGACGTCGGGTCCAAGATCCTGGCGGTCGAGACGCTCACGGGTCGCCCCGACGTCCAGTTGGTGGGTGAGTGGTTCCAGCTGCACCTGATCCGCAACCCGGGCGCGGCGTTCAGCGCCGGCAGCGACTTCACGCCGGCGCTCAGCGTGCTGGCGATCGTCGCGTGCTGCGTGGTGCTGTTCCTGGCCCGTCGGATCGGCGCGCGGTGGTGGGCGGTCTCGCTCGGCCTGCTGCTGGCCGGCATCGGGGGCAACCTGACCGACCGCCTCCTACGGGCCCCCGGCCCGCTCCAGGGTCATGTGATCGACTTCTTCCAGCTGCCCAACTGGCCGATCTTCAACGTCGCCGACATCTGCATCGACGTCGGCGCCGGGCTCGCCCTGCTGTTGACCTTCCGCGGCGTCGGCCTCGACGGGACCCGCGGGGAGCAGCGGCCGCGTGACGGCGGCGCCGTACCCGGGGACCCCGCCAAGTGAGCACCCCACCACTCGGCTCGCTGGGCTCGCGCCGCGTCGAGGACCCCTCATGACCGGCGCCGTCGACCACAAGGTGGTGCTGGTGCCGGAGGGGCTCGCGGGCGAACGGGTGGACACCGCCCTCGCGCGGATGTTCGGCTTCTCCCGCAGCCGGGCCGCGGAGCTGGTCGCCGACGGGCACGTGCAGGTCGACGGGGTTGAGGTCGCCAAGAGCCACCGCGTGCACCCCGGCAGCATGCTCGACGTCACCGTCCCGGCGGTCGTGGACCGCCTCACTGTGGTCCCCGAGATCGTCGAGGGGATCGGGATCATCCACGACGACGACTCCATCGTGGTGATCGACAAGCCCGTGGGGGTCGCCGTGCACCCCTCGCCGGGGTGGACCGGCCCGACCGTCGTCGGCCACCTCGCCGGCGCGGGCTTCCGGATCTCCACCAGCGGTGCCTCCGAGCGGCAGGGGATCGTCCAGCGGCTCGACGTGGGGACCTCCGGCGTCATGGTGATCACCAAGTCCGAGCAGGCCTACTCGGTGCTCAAGAATGCCTTCCGGCACCGGACCGTCGACAAGACCTACCACGCGCTCGTCCAAGGTCACCCGGACCCGCACGAGGGCACCATCGACGCCCCCATCGGCCGCCATCGGGGCGCCGACTACAAGTTCGCGGTCCTTGCCGACGGCCGGCAGTCGGTGACGCACTACTCGACGCTCGAGGCCCACCGCTTCGCGTCGCTGCTCGAGGTGCGCCTCGAGACCGGCCGCACCCACCAGATCCGCGTCCACATGGCCGCCCTCCGTCACCCGTGTGTCGGCGACCTCACCTACGGCGCGGACCCGTCGCTGGCCAAGCGGGTCGGGTTGCTGCGTCAGTGGCTGCACGCCGTCCGCCTCGGTTTCGCGCACCCCGAGTCTGGGGAGTACGTCGAGTACGAGTCGAGCTACCCCGCCGACCTCGCCGCCGCCCTGGAGACGATCCGGGATGCCGACTGAGGTCTCGCTGCGACCCGCAGTCGAGGACGACGCCGACGCGGTCGCCTCGGTGCACCTGACGGCCCGTCGACAGGCACCGATGCCGCCCGGCGTGCACACCGCCGAGGCCGTCCGCCTCTGGCTCTCAGATCGCTTGCAGAGCGAGGACGAGTTCTGGGTGGCCGAGGTCGGAGGCGCCGTCGTGGGTTACGTCCGGATGACCGAGACCTGGCTGGACGACCTGTACGTCGCGCCGTCGTACGCCGGTGAGGGCATCGGAACCGCCCTGCTGGACCTGGCGAAGTCGCGGCGATCCGACGGCTTCTGCCTGTGGGTCTTCGAGAGCAACACACCGGCCCGGGAGTTCTACGCCCGTCGCGGGCTGATGGCCCTCGAGCGCACCGACGGCGAGGGCAACGAGGAGAAGGCGCCCGACGTTCGGATGGTCTGGCCGGGCCGTGACCCGGTGGCCTTCTTCCGCGGCCTCATCGACGACGTCGACGCCCAGCTGGGCGACCTGCTGGCCCGTCGGGTGGCGCTCACCCGGGTCGTCCAGGACCACAAGCCCGACCGCGCCCGCGACCCGGCCCGCGAGCGAGAGGTCGCCGAGCGGCTGGCCGCCCACGCCCCCGAGCTCGGCCCCGACCGGCTCGGCCGGATCGTGGACGCGATCATCACCGAGTCGCTCGACTCGCTCGACGGCTGAGCGCCGACCGGACTCCACCGGGACTGTCGGGGCGTCGTGTCACGATGGCCAGGACCGCTCGCGTACGCTGACGTACCTTCCCCCAGAAGGCCGCTCCCCGTCCCGTGCCGAGCCATCTGATCCTGCCCGCACGATCCGTTGGGAGAAGAGCTCCTCCATGAGCACTGGTGACTTCGTCCACCTCCACGTCCACACCGAGTACTCCATGCTCGACGGGGCGGCGCGCCTCGGGGCACTGACCCAGCGGGCGGCCGAGCTGGGCATGCCGGCGGTGGCGATGACCGACCACGGCAACGTGTTCGGCGCCTACGAGTTCTACGCCAGGGCCCGGGAAGCGGGCGTCAAGCCGATCATCGGGATCGAGGCCTACTTCGCCCCCAACATCTCCCGCTTCGAGCGCAAAGGCGTCACCTTCTACGGCGGCGGTCCCGACGACGTCTCGGCCCGCGGCGCCTACACGCACATGACGCTGCTCAGCGAGAGCACCGAGGGCATGCACAACCTGTTCCGGCTCTCGACCGGCGCCTGGCGTGACGGCTTCTTCAAGCAGCCGCGCATGGACCGTGAGCTGCTGAGCAAGCACGGCAAGGGCATCATCGGCACCACCGGCTGCCCCTCGGGCGAGGTGCAGGTCCACCTCCGCCACGGCCAGTACGACGCCGCTCGCCAGACCGCCGCCGACTACCAGGACATCCTCGGCCGGGACAACTACTTCCTCGAGCTGATGGACCACGGGCTCGACATCGAGTCCCGGGTCCGCGACGGACTCCTGCGGCTGGCCAAGGACCTCCGGATCCCGCTGGTCGCCACCAACGACTCCCACTACGTCATGCGCGAGGACGCCCCCTCCCAGGAGCACCTGCTCTGCATCAATTCCGGCTCGACCATGGACATCCCGGCAGGCGACGGCCCCGGCCAGCGTTTCGCGTTCAGCGGCGACGGCTACTACCTCAAGTCCGCGGAGGAGATGCGGGCCCTGTGGGTCGACCAGTACGACCTTCGCGAGGCCTGCGACAACACCCTGCTCATCGCCGAGCGTTGCGATGTGAAGTTCACCGAGGGCAACGGCACCTTCATGCCCCGTTTCCCCTGCCCTCCCGGGGAGAACGAGGACTCCTGGCTGGTCAAGGAGGTCGAGAAGGGGCTCGACTTCCGCTATCCCGCGGGCGTCCCCGACCACGTCCGCAAGCAGGCCGAGTTCGAGGTCGGCGTCATCACCTCGATGGGCTTTCCGGGCTACTTCCTCGTCGTCGCCGACTTCATCAACTGGGCCAAGGACAACGGCATCCGGGTCGGCCCCGGCCGTGGGTCCGGCGCGGGCTCGATGGTTGCCTACGCGATGCGGATAACCGACCTCGACCCGCTCGTGCACGGCCTGATCTTCGAGCGCTTCCTCAACCCCGACCGCGTGTCGATGCCTGACTTCGACATCGACTTCGACGAGCGTCGCCGCGCTGAGGTGATCCGCTACGTCAGCGACAAGTACGGCGACGACCGGGTTTCGATGATCGTCACCTACGGCACCATCAAGGCCAAGCAGGCCGTCAAGGACTCCTCACGGATCCTCGGCTACCCGTTCGTGATGGGCGACCGGATCACCAAGGCCATGCCGCCCGCGGTGATGGCCAAGGACGTCCCCCTGCAGCAGATCTTCGACCCCGCCCACACGCGCTACGGCGAGGGGGCTGAGTTCCGGGCCCTCTACGAGGGCGACAACGACGTCAAGAAGGTCGTCGACACTGCGATCGGCATCGAGGGGCTCAAGCGCCAGTGGGGCGTGCACGCCGCCGGCGTGATCATGTCCAGCGAACCGCTGCTCAACATCATCCCGATGCTCAAGCGTCCCGCCGACGGCACGATGATCACGCAGTTCGACTACCCGACCTGCGAGGCCCTAGGCCTGATCAAGATGGACTTCCTCGGGCTGCGCAACCTCACGGTGCTCGACGACGCCCTGAAGAACATCGCCGTCAACCGCGACGAGACGGTCGTCCTCGAGGAGCTCGAGCTCACCGACGAGCCGACCTACAAGCTCCTCCAGCGCGGCGACACCCTCGGCGTCTTCCAGCTCGACGGTGGGCCGATGCGGGCCCTGCTGCGCTCGATGCGGCCCGATGCGTTCGAGGACATCTCGGCAGTCGGCGCGCTCTACCGGCCGGGACCGATGGGCGCGGACTCCCACAACAAGTACGCCCGTCGCAAGACCGGCCGCGAGCCGGTCGAGGCGATCCACCCCGAGCTGGCCGAGCCGCTCGCCGACGTCCTGGGGGAGACCTACGGCCTGATCGTCTACCAGGAGCAGGTGATGGCGATCGCCCAGAAGCTGGCGGGCTACACCCTGGGCCAGGCCGACATCCTGCGGCGCGCAATGGGCAAGAAGAAGAAGTCCGAGCTGGACAAGATGTTCGAGGGATTCTCCGCGGGCATGCGCGAGCGCGGCTACAGCGCCGGGGCCGTGAAGACGCTGTGGGACATCTTGCTGCCGTTCTCCGACTACGCCTTCAACAAGGCGCACTCCGCCGCCTACGGCCTGGTGTCCTACTGGACGGCCTACCTCAAGGCCAACTACCCGGCCGAGTACATGGCCGCCCTTTTGACGTCGGTCAAGGACGACAAGGACAAGATGGCCATCTACCTCAACGAGTGTCGCCGGATGAAGATCCAGGTTCTGCCGCCCGACGTCAACGAGTCCCACGCGACCTTCACCCCGGTCGGCCACGACATCCGGTTCGGCCTCACCGCGGTCCGCAACGTCGGGGCCAACGTGGTCGACGGGATCGTCGCCGGGCGCGAGGAGAAGGGCCGCTACCTGCACTTCAACGACTTCATGGACAAGGTGCCCGCGCTGGTCTGCAACAAGCGCGTCATCGAGTCGCTGATCAAGGCGGGCGCCTTCGACGAGATGTTGCACAAGCGCCGGGCCCTGGTCGCGATCCACGAGTCGGCCGTCGACCAGTACGTCGACATCAAGAAGAACGAGGCGATCGGTCAGGACTCCCTGTTCGCCGATCTGGGGAGTGTCGACGGTGATTCTGACTTTGCGGCGTTCGGTGTCTCGGTGACCGTTCCGGAGATCGACGACTGGGACAAGATGACGCTGCTCGGCCACGAGCGGGAGATGCTCGGCCTCTACGTCTCCGACCACCCGCTGATGGGGCTCGAGCACGTGCTGGCCCAGGGCACCGACGCCACCATCGGTCAGCTGCTGCTCGACGAGGACCGCGGCGACGGCTCCCCGGTCACCATCAGCGGCCTCGTCACCGCCGTGCAGCGCAAGATCAACAAGCGCGGCGACACCTGGGCGATCGTCACGCTCGAGGACCTCGCCGGCGCGATCGACATCCGGTTCTTCTCCTCGGCCTACCAGCTGGCCAGCACCTACCTGACCGAGGACGCGATCCTCACCGTGAAGGGCACGCTGCGCCGAGAGGACGACCAGCCGTCGATCTTCGGCCAGTCGGTCTCGGTGCCCAACCTCAGCGACGGGCCCACTGGGCCGGTGGTGATCAACCTGGCCGCAACCCGGTGTACGCCGCCGGTGGTCGAGCAGCTCAAGGACGTGCTCGGCACCCACCCGGGTGTCACCGAGGTGCGGCTCAAGCTGATGGCCCGCCAGGGGACCACCGTGATGAAGCTCGACGACCGACTGCGCGTCGCGCCCAGTCCGGCCCTGTTCGCCGACCTCAAGCAGCTGCTCGGACCCGGGTGCCTGACCCAGTGAATGGCCGGGTGGCCGGTGGGCCACCGCGGCGCCTGCTCCTGCGGCTCGGGCTCGTGCTCGCCGCCTTCCTGGCGGTCGGGGCCGTCGCCGGCGTCGTCTGGGAGCGGCTGTGGAGCCCTCCCACCGGACTCGTCGTCGACAACGTCTGGTATCTCGACGCCCCCGGGGTCCAGGATGACTTCTCCGGCACCGGCCTCTACGTGCTCGTGGCTCTGACCACCGGCGCGCTGCTCGGCCTCGCCACCGCCCTCACCACTCGGGCGCACGAGCTGGCGACCCTGGCCGTGGTCGCGGCGGGGTCCGTGACCGCCGCCTGGCTGATGCTCCTGACCGGCACCGCGCTGGGCCCTCCGGATCCCCGCCCGCTCGCCGAGGGGACGGAGGACTACACCGAGATCCCCTCTGACCTACGGGTCGTGGGGGCGGCACCGTACGTCGCTCTGCCGGCCGGGGCGCTGACCACCGTCGCCGTGTGCTTCATAGGCCTCACCGGATCCAGAAGAGCCGGCTCCGACGGGGAACCCGACCGGTAGGCTGCTCGTCGGAACAGCACGACCCGACCGGTCCTTACCGGTCGCCACGAACCAGGGGGATCCACGTGTCCAGCAACCTGCCACCCACTGGGCCACCCACTGGGCCACCCAATGGGCCACCCAATGGGCCACCCAATGGGCCACGCACTGGGCCACCCAGCGGTCCCGGGGGGACACCTGAGTACCTCGAGCAGGGCGGCGGCGCGCCGTACACCCCCGGTCCCGGGCGGACCCGCAACCTGCGTCCGGTGATCATCGGCGGCGCCGTGGTCGGCGGCCTCGCGGTCGCCGGAGGCGCGGCCTGGGCCGCGATGTCGTTCCTCGGCACCGGCGCCCAACCGGCGGAGGCGCTGCCAGCGTCCACGCTCGGCTACGTCAGCGTCGACCTGGACCCCGGCGGCGCCCAGAAGATCGAGGCGATCCGCACCCTCAACAAGTTCCCCGGCTTCAAGGAGGAGCTCGATCTCGAGACCGACGACGACCTGCGCCGCTCGCTCTTCGACGAGATCCAGGGCGGCGAGGGCTGTGCCAACCTCGACTACGCCGAGGACGTCGAGACCTGGCTGGGCAGCCGTGCTGCGCTCGCCGTCGTCGACGACACCCCGACCGTGGCCGTGGTGGTGCAGGTCTCCGACGCGGAGGCGGCCGAGGCCGGGCTCGAGAAGCTCCGCAACTGCGCGGCAGGCGGCGACGCCGACGTGGCCGCGCCGCCCGACGGAGATCTCGGGTTCGTGGTCGACGGTGAATGGGCGGTGCTCGCGGAGAGTTCCGAGATGGCCGCGAAGGTGCTGGCCGACGGTGCGGAGTCGCCGCTGGTCGACGATCCCGACTTCCAGACCTGGACGGGGCGGGCGGGCGACCCCGGCATCATGAGCATGTACGCCGCCCCGGACGCGCTGTCGGCGCTCACCCGTCTCGGCGAGGGCCTCGGCCCGATGACCGGCCTCTACGGCGGCACCTCCGCCGAGCTCACCCCCGAGACCGACCCCCCGCTGTTCGAGAACTTCGAGGGCATGGCGGCGACGCTCCGCTTCGACGATGGCGCCGTCGAGTTCGAGACGGCCGGCGGCCTGAGCGGGCAGGCCAGTGCCCTGTACTCCTCCGACGGGGCTGACGACGTGTTGGGCACGCTCCCCGCGGACACCGCCGCGGCCTTCGGGATGGGCTTCGAGGAAGGCTGGCTCACCAAGAGCGTCGACCAGATGTCGGGCTACCTGGGCGAGGAGATGACCACCGCCGACCTGTTCGAGGAGCTGTCCGACCTGACCGGCCTGGACGTCCCGGCCGACGTCGAGACGCTCATGGGTGACTCCGCCGTCCTCGCCGTCGGCGGTGACTTCGACGCCGAGCAGATGATGAGCTCGGCCGACGGCTCCGACGTGCCGGCCGGCCTCAAGGTGCAGGGCGACCCGGGGGCGATCGAGGCGGTGCTCGACAAGCTGAGCAGCACGATGGGTCCGGACGCCACCATCCTCGAGGCGGACGCCGACGGCGACGTGATCGCGATCGGACCCAACGCCGACTACCGCGCGCATCTGTTGGAGGCCGGGACGCTCGGCGAGTCCGACACCTTCCGCGACGTCATCCGTGAGGCTGAGCAGGCGGGGGTGGTCTTCTACCTCGACTTCGACGCCGGCAACGACTGGCTCGCCACCCTGGCCGGCGACGACCCGGAGGTGGCCGCCAACGTCGAGCCGCTCTCGGCCATCGGGATGTCCGCGTGGAGCGAGGACGGCGTCGGGCACGGCGTGCTGCGGCTCACGACCGACTGAGCGATCCTCGGGTGATCCTCGGATCGCCCTCTAGTTGGGGGACCAGCGCGTGCGGGCCACCTCGGTGGCCGGCAGCGACGGGATCGCGTTCATCGCGCGCAGCTCGCCCTTGAGCAGGTCGCCGACCATCGCCAGGCGCAGCGCCGCGCTGTCGGACTCCAGGAGCTCCTGCCGGTCCGACATCGCCAGCGGGGCCACGGCCGCCAGCGTCCAGGAGAGGTACGTCGGGTCGCGCGGCAGGTCGCCGGGGTGCGGGTCGCCGCGGTAGGGCGCGATTGCCGCCCGGTAGGCGGTGAACAGCGCGAGGACCCGCGCGACGATCTCGGGGTCGACGACCTCGTCGGTGGGGGGCAAGGACTCCACGTGACCGGAGGGGAACGGGCCGCTGGTGTCGAGGCGGTCGAGGCGGATCCGGTCACGGCCGACGGCGACGACGTCGAAGGTGCCGTCCTCGTGCGCCTCGACGTCGGTGAGCTGGAGCCGGCAGCCGACCCGGAAGAGCGACTGGGCCCCGTGGTCGCCGACCTCGTAGCCCTCCCGGATGCCCACCGAGCCGAACAGCCGGTGGGCGGGGTCGGGCTCCCGGATCAGGTGATGGATGAGCGCCCGGTAGCGGTCCTCGAACACCCGGAGCGGCACCACGACGCCGGGGAACAGCACCGTCCCCAGGGGGAACATGGGCAGCGTGTCGCTCACGCTCCCGAGAGTAGTACGCACCCCAGGTATCACGACCGGACGCGCCGCCGGCCGGAGGTTCGCAGCCACCTAGAATGAGCGCATGATCCGTCGCATCGACCTGAGGAACGCCGCCGCCGGCGGCGCGCCGGTGGACTACCGCGCGGTCGTGCCACGCGCCGAGTTCGACGTCGAGGCGGCGATCCCGGCGGTGCACGCCATCTGTGAGGCGGTCCGGGTCCGTGGTCTCGAGGCCATCGCGGAGTACTCTCTGCGTTTCGACGGCGTCGTGCCCGAGGCCATCCGGGTCCCGCAGCGGGCGCTGACCGATGCGCTCGAGCAGCTCGACCCCGCCATCCGGGCCGGCCTCGACGAGTCGGTGCGCCGGCTCCAGAAGACCTCCGAGGCCGAGCTCGAGCACGACGTCACCACCACGCTCGGCACGGGAGCCACCGTCACCCACCGCAAGGTCGGCGTCGACCGGGTCGGCCTGTACGTGCCCGGTGGCCTCGCGCCGCTGGTCTCGAGCGTGCTGATGAACGTGGTGCCCGCGCAGGTCGCCGGGGTGCGCTCTATCGCGCTCGCGTCGCCCCCGCAGAAGGACTTCGGAGGGCTGCCGCACCCCACGATCCTGGCCGCCTGCGCGCTGTTGGGCGTCGAGGAGGTCTACGCCGTGGGCGGCGCCCAGGCGATCGCCATGTTCGCCTACGGCACCGGGCCGTGTGCCCGGGTCGACCTGGTCACCGGGCCTGGCAACATCCACACCGTGACGGCCAAGCGGCTGCTCAAGGGCCTGGTCGGCATCGACTCCGAGGCCGGACCCACCGAGATCGCGATCCTGGCCGACGACACCGCCGAGGCGTCGTACGTCGCTGCCGACCTGGTCAGTCAGGCCGAGCACGACCCGCTGGCCGCCGCCGTCCTGGTCACCGACTCGGTGCGGCTCGCCGACGAGGTGGAGGCCGAGCTCGACAAGCAGGTGTTCGCCACGAAGCACACACCACGCATCCTGGCCGCGCTCGGCGGCAGCCAGTCGGCGATCGTGCTGGTCGACGACGTCGAGCAGGGGCTGCTGGTCGTCGACGCCTACGCCGCCGAGCACCTCGAGATCCACACCGCTGACGCCGCCGGGGTGGCGGCCAGGGTGCGCAACGCCGGGGCCATCTTCGTCGGCCCGCACGCCCCGGTCTCGCTCGGCGACTACTGCGCCGGGTCCAACCACGTGCTGCCCACCGGCGGCTGCGCCTGCCACTCCTCGGGGTTGTCGGTGCGCGCGTTCACCAGGTCGGTGCACGTCGTCGACTACTCCCGTGACGCCCTGGCCGAGGTGGCCGCCCACGTGACGGCGCTGGCCGAGGCCGAGGACCTCCCGGGCCACGGAGCCGCCGTGCGGGCGCGCTTCGCGGACCGTTCGGTCAAGACCGGCTGATGGCCTTCCCACCTATTCGTGAGGAGCTGCGCGGACTCACGCCGTACGGCGCGCCCCAGCTCCCCCTCGACCGGGTGCCCGTCCAGCTCAACGTCAACGAGAACCCCTACGGTCCGAGTTCGGCCTGTGTAGCCGACATCGCGGAGTCCGTGGCCGCCGCGGCGCTGACTCTCAATCGCTACCCGGACCGTGAGTTCGTCGCCCTGCGCACCGCGCTCGCGGCCTACCTCTCGCGCGACACCGAGGCCGGGGTCACGCCCGACCAGGTGTGGGCCGCCAACGGGTCCAACGAGGTGATGTTGCAGATCCTGCAGGCCTTCGGCGGCCCGGGACGGGTGGCACTCTCCTTCGCGCCGACGTACTCGATGTATCCCGAGTACGCCCGCGACGCGATGACCGAGTGGGTCGTGGGCCACCGCGCCGAGGACTTCTCGCTGGACCACGAGTTGGCCCGCGACCTTATCGAGGAACGACGCCCGAGCGTGGTGCTGCTCCCGTCGCCCAACAACCCGACCGGGACGGCCCTGCCGCCCGAGGCGGTGAGCCTGCTCTGCGAGGCCGCGGGCAACGGGCTGGTCGTTGTCGACGAGGCCTACGGCGAGTTCCGGCGGGCCGGCACGCCCAGCGCGCTGGCGCTGCTGCCGCGGCACCGCAACCTGGTCGTCACCCGCACCATGAGCAAGGCCTTCGCGCTGGCCGGCGCGCGGCTGGGCTACCTGGCGGCCGACCCGGCGATCTGCGACGCGATCCGGGTCGTCCGGCTGCCCTACCACCTCTCCGCGGTCACCCAGGCGACGGCGCTGGCGGCGCTCCGGCACGGGCCCGAGCTGCTGTCGCGGGTAGACGACCTGCGCGCCGAGCGCGACGCGACCGTCACGTGGCTGCGCGCCCAGGGTCTCGACGTGGCCGACAGCGACGCCAACTTCGTGCTGTTCGGGATCTTTCCCGACCGCCACGCGGTCTGGGAGGGGCTGGTGGAGCGTGGGGTGCTCATCCGCGAGACCGGCCCGGACGGCTGGCTGCGCGTCTCCATCGGCACGCCCCAGGAGATGGGATCATTCCGGCAGGCACTGACCCAGGTCATGGAGGACCCATCATGAGCAGCGCTCGCACGGCGACGATCGACCGCGAGACCAAGGAGTCCACGGTCCACGTCTCCGTAGACCTCGACGGCAGTGGCCGGGCCGAGGTGTCGACCGGCGTCGGCTTCTACGACCACATGCTGTCCTCCTTCGCCCGGCACTCCCTGGTCGACCTGGTGGTTCGCACCACCGGCGACACCCACATCGACGCCCACCACACCGTCGAGGACACCGCGATCGCCCTGGGCGATGCGCTGCGGGAGGCGCTCGGCGACAAGCGCGGCATCCGTCGCTTCGGCGACGCCACGGTCCCGCTCGACGAGGCGCTGGTGCAGGCGGTCGTCGACGTCTCGGGCCGCCCCTACTGCGTCCACACCGGTGAGCCCGACGGGCAGGCCTACGTCGCGATCGGGGGCGACGCCGGACCGGCGTACGCCGGCTCGCTGACCCGCCACGTCTTCGAGACCCTCGCCTTCCACGCCCAGATCGCGCTGCACGTCCGGGTGCTGGCAGGCCGCGACCCGCACCACCTGGTGGAGGCGCAGTTCAAGGCCTTCGCCCGGGCCCTGCGCGACGCGGTCGCCATCGACCCGCGCGAGACGGGCGTGCCCTCCACCAAGGGTTCGCTCTGATCGCATGAAGTCCGTCGCCGTGCTCGACTACGGGTCGGGCAACCTACGTTCCGCCGTGCGTGCTCTCGAGCGCGCCGGCGCGTCCGTCACGCTCACCGCCGACCGGGGTACCGCGCTGGCGGCCGACGGCCTGCTGGTGCCGGGGGTGGGGGCCTTTGCCGCCTGCATGGACGGGCTGCGCGCGGTCCGTGGGCACGAGGTGATCGGCCGCCGGCTCGCGGGCGGCCGCCCCGTCCTGGGCATCTGCGTCGGCATGCAGATCCTCTTCGACGAGGGCGTCGAGCACGGCGTCCGCACCGAGGGCTGCGGGGAGTGGCCAGGCACCGTCGAGCGGCTGCAGGCGCCGATCGTGCCGCACATGGGCTGGAACACCGTGGCACCCGCCGCCGACACCGCGCTGTTCGCCGGGCTGGAGGAGGAGCGATTCTACTTCGTGCACTCCTACGCCGTCCGCGACTGGACGCTGCGCACCAACGACCGGACTCGGGCGCCGTCAGTGTCCTGGGCCGAGCACGGGGGCGACCGGTTCGTCGCCGCGGTCGAGAACGGCCCGCTGTCGGCGACCCAGTTCCACCCCGAGAAGTCCGGCGACGCCGGCGCCGCGTTGCTCCACACCTGGGTTAAGGGTCTGCCGTGACGTCCTACCTCGAGCTGCTGCCCGCCGTCGACATCGCGGGCGGCCAGGCAGTCCAGCTAGTGCAGGGTGTCGCCGGGTCCGAGAAGCGGTTCGGCGATCCCGTCGAGGCCGCGCTGCGCTGGCAGTCCGCCGGCGCGGAGTGGATCCACCTCGTCGACCTCGACGCGGCATTCGGCCGCGGTCACAACCGGGAGCTCCAGGCCGAGATCGTCGGCCGTCTCGACATCGACGTCGAGATGAGCGGCGGCATCCGAGACGACGACTCGCTGGCGGCCGCGATGACCGCGGGCTGCCGCCGCGTCAACATCGGCACCGCCGCCCTCGAGCAGCCGGAGTGGTGCGCCGCCGCGATCGCGGCGTACGGCGACCGCGTCGCGGTCGGCCTCGACGTGCGCGGCCGGACGCTGGCCGCGCGCGGGTGGACCCGCGAGGGGGGCGACCTCTACGAGGTGCTCGCCCGCCTCGACGGTGAGGGCTGCGCCCGCTACGTCGTCACCGACGTCAACAAGGACGGCATGCTCCAGGGCCCCAACCTCGACCTGCTCCGCGACGTGTGCGCCGCCACGGACCGGCCGGTCGTCGCCTCGGGCGGGATAACCGAGCTCGCCGACCTCGATGCGCTGCAGGCACTGGTGCCCGACGGGGTGGAGGGCGCCATCATCGGCACCGCGCTCTATGAGGGTCGGTTCACGCTGACCGACGCCCTCGTCCTGATCCGGAGGGACCTTCGGTGAGTCTGGCGGTGCGGGTGATCCCCTGCCTGGACGTCGACGCCGGGCGGGTGGTGAAGGGCATCAACTTCCGCGAGCTGCGCGACGCCGGCGACCCGGTCGAGCTCGCCCGGACCTACGACGCCGAGGGCGCCGACGAGCTGACGTTCCTCGACATCTCTGCCTCCCACGAGGGGCGTGCGACCACGATGGAGATCGTGTCACGCACCGCCGAGCAGGTTTTCATCCCGCTGACTGTGGGCGGGGGCGTGGCCGGCGTCGACGACGTCGACCGGCTGCTGCGCGCCGGCGCCGACAAGGTCGCTGTCAACACCGCCGCCATCCACCGCCCCGAGCTGGTCGCGGAGATCGCCGACCGGTTCGGCAACCAGGTGCTGGTGCTCTCCGTGGACGCCCGCCGGGTCCCCGCCGGACCGGCGATGACAGCCTCCGGCTTCGAGGTGACCACCCACGGGGGCCGGAAGTCCGCCGGGCTCGACGCGATCGAATGGGCCGTCCGCGCCGCCGGGCTCGGGGCTGGGGAGATCCTGCTCAACGCGATGGACGCCGACGGCACCCAGGACGGTTTCGACCTCGACCTGATCCGCGAGGTGCGTCGCGAGGTGTCGATCCCGGTGATCGCGTCGGGCGGCGCCGGTCGCGTCGACCACTTCGCGCCGGCCGTCGAGGCGGGCGCCGACGCGGTGCTGGCCGCGACGGTCTTCCACTTCGGGACCCTGCGGATCCGCGACGTCAAGGGCGCCCTGGCCGACGCCGGTCACCCGGTGCGCTAGCACGCCGACGGCGACGGATCGGGGCGAGCCTAGGTACGCCGGCCCGAGGGATTCCGCCGATGTCGGCGCCCCGGAATAGCCTGTCGTGGGCTCGCGGTTGGGCTAGGGGATGCGGGACGAATCGGGGAGACGACGTGAGTGACGCGGAGCGGGGCGGGACCACCCGCGCAGGCTTCGGGGTCCTCGGGGTCGCGATCCGTCGGGAGCCCCACATCTTCGCGCTCTCCACGCTCGGCAGCGTGCTGTTCGGGGCGCTCACCGTCGCCGACGCCTGGGTCCTGGGCTGGTCGACCGACAACGTGATCATCCCGGCGTTCCGCGACGGGGAGATCGGCACGGGCCTGCTCTGGACGGTGCTGGCCCTCTTCCTCGGCGTCGCGTTGCTCCGCGCCGTCGGCATCGTCGCCCGCCGGCTCGGCGCCGGCATCATGCAGTTCCGCATGCAGGCCCACACCCGTCGTGCCGTCACCCGCCAGTACCTCTCCCTCCCCATGGAGTGGCACCAGCGCCACCCGACCGGGCAGCTGCTCTCCAATGCCTACTCCGACGTCGAGGCCGCCTGGGGGCCGATCGCGCCACTGCCGATGGCCGTCGGCACCCTCGCCATGATGGTGATCGCCATCGTCCAGATGCTGCTCGCCGACGTGGTGATGGCGACCGTCGGGCTGTTGGTCTTCCCGGCGGTCGTGGTCGCCAACCTCGCCTACCAACGCCTGGCGTCGCCGCTGATGACGAAGGCCCAGGGACTGCGCGCGGAGATCAGCGAGATCGCTCACGAGTCCTTCGACGGCGCCCTGGTGGTCAAGACCCTGGGGCGCGAGCCGGAGGAGACCGCCCGCTTCACCGTCAAGGCCCACGACCTGCGCGACGTCAACATCCGCGCCGGTCGGATCCGGGCGGCCTTCGACCCGACGCTCGCCTCGCTGCCCAACGTCGGCGTCCTCGTCGTGCTCGCCGTCGGGGTCTCGCGCGTGCTCAGCGGCAGCACCGACCCGGGCGACGTGGTGACCGTCGCCTACCTGCTGACCATCGTCTCCTTCCCGATCCGTTTGATCGGCTGGCTGCTCGGCGAGTTCCCACGCAGCGTGGTCGGCTTCCGCCGCGCCGACGCCGTGCTGCGGGCGACCGGCTCGATGGAGTACGGCGACGCCGCCATCGAGCGCACCGACCGCGGGGTCCGACTCGAGGTGGACCGGCTCGGCTACTCCTACGACCCCGACGTCACCCTGCTCGACGAGGTCACCTTCGACGTGCAACCCGGCCGGACCGTCGCCGTCGTCGGGGCCACAGCCTCCGGCAAGAGCACCCTGACCAACCTGATGACGCGCCTCGTCGACCCCGACCGGGGCCGGGTGCTGCTCGACGGCGCGGACCTGCGCGACCTGCGCCGTGGTGCCCTGGCCGACTCCGTCGCCGTGGTGCCGCAGACCGCGTTCCTCTTCGACGACACCGTGCGCGGCAACGTCACCCTCGGCGCCGACCTCCCCGACAGCGAGGTCTGGGCCGCGCTGCGGGCCGCGCAGGCCGACGGCTTCGTCGCGGCGCTGGCGTCCGGGCTCGACACCCAGCTGGGGGAGCGCGGCACCTCGCTGTCGGGCGGTCAGCGGCAGCGCATCTCGCTTGCTCGCGCCCTGGTGCGTCACCCGCGCCTGCTGATCCTCGACGACGCGACCTCGGCCGTCGACCCCGAGGTGGAGGCCCGGATCCTGGCTACGCTCCGCCAGGGTGGCGACGACAGCACCCTGGTGGTCGTCGCCTACCGCAAGGCCACCATTGCGCTGGCCGACGAGGTCATCCACCTCGAGGACGGCCGGGTGGCCGACCGCGGCACCCACGCCGAGCTGCTCGATCGCAACCCCGCCTACGCTCGCCTCGTCAACGCCTACGAGCAAGCCGCCCACGACGACGACGTCCCGCAGCCCACGGGAGGTCGGCCGTGACCAGCGTGCCCACCGAAGCCGCCGAGCCGTCCTCGGGCACCCGCATGGACAGCGGCGAGGACATTGCCGCGATGCAGACGATCCGGCGCGGGGTGGCCATCTCCCCGGAGCTGAAGGAGGGCCTGTGGGTCACCCTGCTGCTGGCCCTGGTCGCGTCGTTCGGTCAGGTGATCGTGCCGATCGCCGTCCAGCAGACCCTCGACCGCGGCCTCAACGGCGCCGACGGTCCCGACCCGTCCTTCGTCGCCTGGACCGGGCTGGCCTGCGCGGCAGCCATCGCGTTGACCAGCGCGGCGTCGTACAAGATGACCGCCCGCCTGTTCACCAGCTCCGAGCGCGGGCTGGCGACCCTGCGCATCAAGGCCTTCCGGCACGTCCACGACCTGCCGCTGCTCACCCAGAACACCGAGCGCCGTGGGTCCCTGG
>Ga0136631_10000202_pt1 | contig 17957 bp, 16 predicted proteins | sample AntDrymUQ6012206_2_FD_104655 | JGI IMG/M metagenome (GOLD analysis project Ga0136631, IMG submission 104655) | Polar desert sand microbial communities from Dry Valleys, Antarctica - metaG UQ601 (22.06) | ecosystem: Environmental > Terrestrial > Soil > Desert | place: Antarctica: Dry Valley... | reverse complement strand
TTCTACCCGCTCCGCGGCGGTCAGCACTCTCTCCTCGTATTCCTTGAGCGAAGCGGTTACATACCGCTCGGCGCCTGTCAGAGTCTGTCGCCGCTGATAGTCCGTGGGGACGAGGTGCGAGTTGCTGTTCGTCACTTCGATGAAGTAGCCGAACACCTTGTTGTAGCCGACCTTGAGCGAGCTTATTCCGGTGCGCGCTCTCTCTTCCGACTGAATGCGGGCGATGCCGTCCTTGCCACCGTCTCTCAGTGCGCGCCATTCGTCCAGCACGCTGTCCACTCCTTCGCGAATGCTGGGCTCGTCCCCGATCGCTAAGGGTGGCCTCTCGACGAGCAGGCGCTGGATTTCCTCGCATAGATCGCCGCAGCCATCCCACGAAAGAGCGTGCGCGGTGAGTACCGCCGACTCACGCGCATCCGCTGCCGTCCTCGCCCTCTCGAGGGCCTTGTGGACGGCCGGCAGCCGTCCCATCGAGTCACCCAGTGCCCGCAGCTCCCGGGGTGTCGCCCGTCCTGTCGCTGCCTTTCCCCCGAGCCTCTCGATGTCGCGAACTCCGTCGAGCGCCTCACGCAATGCACTCCGGATCAGAGAGTCACCGAGTGTCGCCACCGCGGCGTGCCTGGCTTCGATCGCCGGACGGTCGACGAGCGGGGCAAGCAGCCACTGCCGCAGAAGCCGCGCTCCCATCGGTGTCAGCGTTCGGTCGAGAACGCTGAGCAGAGTACCGGAGTTTTCCGCGCCGCGCATCGACTCGACGAGCTCGAGGTTCCGGCGTGTCATCTCGTCGAGCGGCATGACCCCCGCCGCACGCTCGATCCGCGGCCGGGAGAGGTGCGGAGTACCCGCGGGCTGCAGCTCGTCGATGTAGCGTAGAAGCGCGCCCGCTGCTCCGACTATCGCGAAATCTCCATCCTCGATTCCAAATGCTTCAAGCGAAGCCACCTTGAATCGCTGAACCAGAAGGTCGCGGCCGAGTGCAGGGTCGAACTCCCAGCCCTCGCGCTCGGTCAGCAGCGGGCCTTCTTCTCCCGCCGGCGACCGCAGGACCTGATCCAGGTTTTCCGCGCGCGAGATTATTACCTCTCGCGGCGTCAGCCGCGAGAGCACCGACTCGGCATCGGCAAGACTCGATGCGGTGAGACGAAGCTCGCCCGTCGACAGGTCTGCCGCGGCGAATCCGACCGAATCACCAGAGCGGTTGAGCGCACAGAGATAATTGTTGCGGGTACCCTCGAGAAGCGCGTCGGAGAAGGCGGCACCGGGCGTGATCGTCTCCACTACCTCACGCTTGACGATCCCCTTCGCCAGCCGCGGATCTTCGGTCTGCTCGCAGATCGACACGCGGAACCCATGCTGCACCAGACGGCGGAGGTAATCACCCGCCGCTTTTACCGGAACGCCCGCCAGCGGGACTTCGCTCGCGCCACCGTTGTTTCTCGAAGTTAGCGTGAGACCAAGCGTTCTGGACGCCACCTCGGCGTCCTCGTAGAACATCTCGTAGAAGTCTCCCATCCGGAAGAACAGAATCGCGTCCTGATGACGCGATTTGATCTCCCGGTATTGCTGCATCAACGGTGTTGATGCGGTGCCTGCCACCCTACGGGACTCTCAACACGAAGCCGTCCATGCGGTTTGACTTGATCTTTCTGAGGGACGCCTCGGCCTCCGCCGCGGTGGCATAACGGCCGATCCTCACCCGGAACGGCGCCACCGTCCCATCGACCCGCGCCTGGTACCCGCGTTTTTCGAGGGTGGCGGCAAGCTTTTCCGCGTCGGTTTTCCTCGTATATGCAGCAACCTGAACCGAGTAGGCCCGCTGGGTGGAGGCCGTTGGGGTTACCTCGAGTGCACTTGGCACCGGCGTCCTGGGCTCGATCCTGCTTGGCCGCGTATCGTTCGCGCTGACAGGCGGAGTAACCCGCGGAGGCGAGGGCCGGTCGACGGGAACAGTCGCGACTACGGCCGGCGTGGAAGAGGCACTCGCGGCCGGTGGGTTCCCCAGAGCGGTGGATGACGGAGTGGAGGACGCGACTCCGGACGGCGTCGATGAGGCGGTCCCTGCAACAATGGCGGCTCGCTGCGCTGCCGCGTAGGAAGAACACCTCTGACCCTGATACTCGATCTGGTTTCTGAGCTCGACTTCTCCCGCGACCGTCTGGGTGAGGGCTTTCGCGTTCGCGGCACACGCGCCGGCTACGTCATTCTTTTCGAACAGCACGCGCGCCGTCCAGTAGTTCGCACGGGCGAGTGATTTGCCGCGTGGATAGTCCCGGGGGATTCGCTGGAGATGCGCGAGCGCGTCGTCCCTGTCCCCGCGCGCAAGCTCCAGCTGCGCGAGGCGCAGCAAAGCATCCTCGGCATGAGGCGCAAGCGGATAGTCCACCACGATGTGCCGGTAATCGCTTTCCGCCGCCGCCGCGCTGGTGGCGAGAGTCGCGCGCCAGAAGAGCGCTTCAGGATATACCGGGGAAGCCGGGGCCGTAGTCCTGATGACGGAATCGATGATCGCCCGGCCCGCGGCGGTGTTTCCGTCGCTCGCCAGCTCCTGGGCCCGGATAAACGCCAATTCCGCTGATCGGACCGCCGATTGGCCCTCCACGGTCGTTGCCGCGCAGAATATCAGTGCCCCTGCCAGGCATCCTCGCTTCAACATTTTTCGCGGTTCTCCTTTTCTCGCATCAGGCGCCGCCACTCGTTTCTTCGGCCGCGCACATGCTGAGTACTACTGTAGCCAATATTTGTTCTTCGGAGGAGACCTTGCTTTCCTTGAGGGCAACGTCCGCTTCGAGTAGCGCGTCGAGCGCGAAGTCGATGGCTTCCTGGCTCCATCTTTCCGCTGCGCGGGCCCAGACGGCGGTGGCGCTGCCCCACGGCCTTCCCGTAAAAGCCCCCGTTTCCTTCAGCAAGTCGAAGTATTGCTGACTCAGCTGACCCCTCGATGCGCCGTCATCCAGCTTGGCCCTGCCCCATCCGATCGCGATCATCTGGGTCGACAACGCCATTACGACCGATACCGCGGTTGTCTTGGACTGCGACAGAATATGGGGAACGAGCTCGAGTGCGCGCGTCACGTTGCGCTCCGCAACGGCGTCGAGGAGATCGGCCTGAGTCTCGCCCCGTCGGACTCCGACGATCGCCGAGACGGCGTCCTCGGTGATTTCGCCCCCCTGCGTGAAGCTGGCGAGCTTATCGAGCTCGCCAGCCAGCTGGTGGAGATCGCTCCCTACCGCTGCCTGGAGCAGCTCGATCGCTGACGGCGTTATCCGGATGCCGAGATCGTTGGTGGCGTGATGGGCAATCCATTTGGGCAGCCTGTCACCGCTGAGCTGGTCGAACTCGAGCGCTGTCGCAACCCCCGCCAGTCCAGCTTCTGCTTTCGACCCGCTGGCAGAGGTAAGGAGCACCACAACATCGGAAGCCGGACTGCTCAGGTACTGGTCGAGGGCCTTTCGCGCGTCCTTTTTGAGGGTGCCGACATCCCGGATCACGACGACGCGGCGATCCGCCATCAGTGGCGGAGTGCCAAGCAGACTGCTGAGGGTCTCAGCATCCAGATCTGATGCTTTCCGAACGTCCAGGTTGAAATCGCGCGGCTGCTCATCGAGTGCTGCTTCGATCAATTGGCTCACCGCATCGTCCTTCTGGTAATCGTCCTCGCCCGTGATGTGATAAGCGCCGTCAAAAGAACGGCGCTTGATGGCTTCACGAAGTGTTTTGAGCGAGGAGACGGACATCCTCGAAATATAGGGCAGCCCCTGGAAGCTGCCGCTCCAAGCGGGGCTATCGACTCAGCTTGGCCAGCTCGAATCTCGAATGCGCGAAGCGGACGGGTACCTCTTCAGCGAAAAGTGCGACCGGCCAGATCGCGAGGCCGGCGGACGCCGAGGCGACGATCGCGGGTGTAGTGGTCGTGATTGGAGTGAGGTCGGGCTCGGAGGCAATCGCGACTACGGGCGGCATAACCACGTCCCGGGTCATTTCTGCCTGATAGACCGTGCTGCCGATGTAGGCGAGCATGACGGCGCTGGCCAGAGTCGCCACGGTCGCCGCCACTGCGCCTCGGGTCAGGTTGCGACGCGTAGTTTCGAGCAGCATGTCGTGCTCGTGAGCTTCCTGGAGACGAGCCTCGAGGCGATCGGTAAAGCCCGTCGAGGGCTCGATCGCCGGGAGATTCCGGAAGAGAAGGAGGGCGCGCCGGACTTTGGCGTCCTGTTTGGCGCAGCGCTCGCATTCCGCTGTGTGTCGCTGCATGCGAACCAGCTCGATACCCGCGAGGGTATCGTCTACGAAGGCCAGGTGTTTTTCGGAAAACTCGCGACAATCCATGGAGATTGGGTGGGGGTCCGGGAACAGGTACCCCATCAGGGGACGTCCTGTTCCCGGTTGCCGGCCCCTAATCTACATATGGGGCAATGATTTCCGCGAATGAATTTCTCGCCCTGTTCAGCCGTGACTTGACGGTGCCCAGGTTGCACTCGGTGATCTCGGCGATTTCCTCGTACGACTTGCCTTCGAGCTCGCGCAGGACGAACACGTGCCGGTGGTGCTCGGGCAGCTTCGCAACGCTCTCCTCGACTACTTCACGAAGATGCCGCTTCCGGTACATGTCATCCGGACGTGACGTCGTATCCTCGAACTGGAGGGGACGATCCTCGTCCTGGAAATTCTTCTGGACGGTTTGAAACAGGACGAGCGGATTCCGCGATCGGTTGCGAAGCTCGTTCTTCGCCAGGTTGGAGGCGATGGTGTAGACCCAGGTCGAGAATTTCTTCGAGCGGTCGAAGCGATGGAGATGCCTGTAAACCCGGATGAACACCTCCTGCACCAGGTCCTCGGCTTTCTCGCGGTCTCCGATCGTCCGGTAGACGAAGTTCAACAGACGGGTCTGATAACGCGTTACCAGCTCTGAAAAGGCACGCTCTTCTCCACCCAGGAAGGCAGTGACGACGGCAGAATCATCCATCGCCTGGAGCCTTTCTCTGACGGTCGGCGCTGCGGCAGGATTCAATTGCTTACGGACGATGTCGGCCATTTCTTCTCCTTTAGGTAGGAGACGTCCACGACCCTATGTCGTGCACAGCTCCGGTGGAACCTTTGTCCGCTACCATATCATGCACACGGTATGCCGAATGGGGTCCGTGGTTAAGCCGTTGAAATGTAAGGGCTTAGTCTGCTTGAGCTTACGCCAGAGGTTGTCCGGTTTCTGCCTTTCTGTCCTATTTACGTGACATAATCGGCGGGCTTTGATTGATTAGACGCCAATTTGACCCAAAGGGTTAACGGCCGGCGCGAAACCCAGCTGTAAATAGTAGACCGAGGGCGCTCTTGGCATCCTGGATCTCGCCGCCCTCGATCATCTCGAGCGCGCGGGAGAGGGGGAGGGGGTGCAGGTCGAGAAACTCGTCCGCTTCGCGGCTCGACTCTCCGGTCTCGAGGCCGGTCGCCATGAAGACGTGGATCTTCTCATCGGTGAAGCCGGGAGTCGTGTACATGGTGAAGATGTGCTCCATTCCGGTAGCGGAGCAGCCGGTTTCTTCCTTGAGCTCTCTCAGCGCACAGGTCCTTGGATCTTCGCCCGGATCGAGGCGCCCCGCCGGTATCTCGTACAGATATCCGTCAGTGGCATGACGGAACTGGCGAATGAGGAGGACCTGCGGATCGTCGCCGAGCGGATCGCTGAGGAAGGGAACGACGGCGCTGGCGCCCGGGTGCCTGATCATTTCCAGCTCTCCAACCGACCCGTCCGGGAATCGCACCTCGTCCACATCCAGGGAGATGACTTTTCCCGTGTAGGCACGTCGCGAGCGGATGATCGCCATTACGCGCTGTGAATGTGGACGGCGCCGGCGCCCAGATCAGCGAGGGGGGCGCGGACGATGTCCGGATCTCCAACCACGACTGTCTGCAGCTCTCCGGGGTGGAGGTGCTTCTGCGCGGCCTCGTGCACCGCGCCCGCGGTTACACCGCGAATGTTGCCACGATAGGAGTCGTAGTAATCGCGCGGAAGATCATGAATCACGAGATTCGCCAGGGCGGTGGCGACGGCGGATGTCGTCTCGTATCGAATCGGAAATACGCCTTCCAGATAATCGGTCGCCAGCGAGAGCTCTTCCGCCGATATCTCTTCCCGGCGAATGCGGTCGATCTCGAGGAAAATCTCGCGCAGCGCGAGAGCGGTGACGTCGCTCGCTACCGCTGTTGCGACCGCGAATGGCCCGGGACCGCGCCTCCAGTCATAGTATGACGACGCTCCATAGGTATAGCCGCGCGCTTCACGAAGATTGAGATTGATCCGCGAGCCGAACAGCCCGCCGAGAACGGCGTTCATTACCATAGTAGAGAAGAAATCGGGGTGTTTCCTTGGCAGCCCGATGTGTCCGACGCGAAGCTCCGATTGAGGCGCGCCCGTTTTACTGACGATGTGGACGTTCCGCGCACCACTTCGCGGCGCGACCATGAGGGGCTGGGCCGGCGTGATGGCGTTGATGAGCCCCTTCAATGCCGCCTCGACCAGCGTCCGCGCACGGCGAGCGTCGATGTCGCCGGCAAGGATGACGGTCGTAGCTCCCGAAACGAAGCGGGAGCGATAGAACCGTTCGACGTCCGTGCGCTTCAATCCCGTTACGCTCCCGGCAGTCCCGCCATCTGGTTTCGAGTAGCGTGATTCTTCGGCGTACAGGAAAGACTCGAACCGCTCGTCCGCCAGGGCGCGTGGCTCGGTTTCCGTCTGAAGTATTTCCGAGAGCCGTTCCGCCTTGAGGCGCTCGACCTCGCGCTCCGGAAACACCGGCGTCGTGAGAACCTCGCCCAGAAGGGCGAGTGCCGCCGGCAGCCGCTCCGAAAGGACGGTGATCTTGATGAAGGTGCTGTCCCAGTCCGCTCCTGATTCGAGGGAGGTTCCGAGCTGTTCGAACTTTTCGGCCAGCGTGGCGCCATCGTAGTTGCGGCTGCCTTCGAGGAGAGCTCTGGCGGTGAGCTTCGCGACACCTTCCTTCCCGGCTGGTTCATTGGTAGAGCCGGTATCCACGACGACGAGAACGGTAACGATGGGAAGCTTTTCCACGGGAGCGACCAGCAGCCGCATGCCGCCGGAGAGGGTTTCGCCGTGGAATTTCGGGAAACGATAGCTTCGTGCGGACCCTGGTTTCGGACGGAGCGTCGCGACCATCAGCTCACGCCGGCGGCGACGGCGAGAGTCTCTTCCGCTTCCACCCTCTCTTTCGGAACGTACAGAAGCGAGGCCCGGTTCTCCTCGACCATACGCTCCGCGATGAAGTCGTTCACTTTCTGCGCTGTCACCGCGCGGTAACGTCCCGCCTGCTCGTTGATCAGCTCGGGCTCCCGAAAGTACGTCGCGAACATCGACAGCCCATCAGCGCGCTCACCCGCTGACTGCAGCGACGACACTAGGTCTGTCTCGATCATGGCCAGAGCTCTGTTCACCTCTTCCGGCGTCACGCCGTGCGTCAGCAGCAGGTCGATCTCCCGCTCCACCTCCTCCTCGAGCTGCACCGTCGCTGTCTCCGCTCTTGCGGTGACATCCACCACGAACAGGTCGGTCCCCTTCGCCAGACCGAAGGTGAACGCCGACGCGTCGGCCGCCACCTGGCGCTCGCGCACGAGGGATTTATGAAGGCGGCTTCCCTTCCTCATTCCGAGCAGCGCCGCGCACACGCTGGAAGCGTAATGCTCCTCCGCGCCGAACACCGGAGCACGAAACGCCAGAAACAGTCTCGCCAGGTTGACGTTGTCGGGCACGACTTCGCGGAGGCGTTTTCCAAAAACCGGAGGCAGTGTCATCGAGGGTAGCGGCGGTTTCCCCTTTCCCCTCGGGATCGGTCCGAAATATTCCTGAACCAGCGCGCGGGTGTGGGCGGAATCGAAATCGCCGGCGATGGACAGCACGGCGTTGTCCGGCGTGTAGTAAGTCTCGAAGAACTGGCGAACATCATCCAGAGATGCGGCGGAGAGATCTTCCATTGAGCCGATGAGCGAATGCTGGAATGGGTGCCAGTCGGGAAAGGTCAGCTCCTGAAGCTTCTCCAGCATGGTCCCGTACGGCTGATTGTCGACTGACCAGCGACGCTCGTTCTTCACCACATCGCGCTGGGTGTCGAGCTTCTCCTGGGTCATCGCGGGAAGGAGCTCCCCCATACGATCCGCCTCGAGCCAGAGGGCCAGCGCCAGCTCGTTCGAGGGTACCGTCTCGAAGTAGTTCGTTCTCTCGAGCCAGGTGGAGCCATTCAGCGTGCCGCCCGCGCGCTGGATCAGCTCGAAGTGCTCGTTGGATCCAACGTGAGCGGAGCCCTGAAAGAGCATGTGCTCGAATAAATGGGCGAACCCGGTGCGGCCTGGGCGCTCATTGGCGGATCCGACGTGATACCAGAGATTCACCGCCACGATCGGCGCCGTGTGATCCTCCGAGAGCGTAACGAAGAGGCCGTTGTCGAGGTGAAAGGTTTCTATCGGAATCCTCATTGCCATAAATTGCCCGCCATGCAAACTCACTGGAACCCCCTTTGCGCAGTCGCGTGACCTTTACGTTGCTGCTGCTCTTCGGCCTGCTGCTTGGTTTGCTGCTGCTCATCTGGTGGGGCCAGGAGCGAATTCTCTTCCAGCCGCCCTCGTTTGCCGGCATCAGCGACGAGCCGGGCCGGGTCGAGTACAAGGCTGCAGACGGACAGCAGCTTGCCGGCTACCTAGTCGGCGATCCGAAGTCCGCGCGCGGAGTCCTCATCTGCTTCCACGGCAACGCCGATTTGTCATACTGGCAGCTCGACTGGGGGCGCGAAGTCTCGGAGCGTACCGGCTACGCCGTTTTTCTCGCCGAGTATCGCGGGTACATGTCGCTGGGAGGGACGCCCAGCTACGCGACGACGAAGCTGGATTCCGAGGCAGCGTACGATCATCTGCAAAGGAGCCTCGGAGCTGATACGACCCGGTTCGCGTACTACGGCCACTCACTGGGCACCGGTGTCGCGGTGGAGCTGGCGGACAGGCATCCCCCACGCGCGCTGCTCCTGCAGTCCCCGTTCACCTCGGCGCAAGCGATGGCGAGAGTGATTGCGTCCCCGCCATTCGTGCTGGCGTGGAATACGGTGTCGAGAATTCACTTCGACACCAGGCGGGTGGTGTCGAAGCTCGACGTTCCGGTTTTTGTGGCCCATGGAAAGCGTGACCGTGTCGTACCGTTTCGAATGGGCCTCGAGGTGCACGAGGCGGCGAAGAACAAGGGCGCGCTTCTGACCGTCGATGGAGCCGGGCACAATGACATCGCCGATGTGGCGGGAGAGAAGTACTGGAGATGGATCGCGGCAGCACTCGAGTAGCGGCGATCGTTACCACGACTTGTCTCGGTTGTAATCCGATCAGACGCTACTGCGAAAAGTCCGCGTGGCGGTGACCTGATACCTCTTCCCTGTGCCCCTCACGTACCGCATACCCGTTCCTTTGCAGTTAACAATTCCGGCCGCTATGGGACGACCCGTCCGGTCATATCCCTGATGGATATCGGCCCAATGTTCACAGCCTTCAACGTAGGCTCGATGCTCTTCCTGTCCCCGACGATGACGACCGCCAGCGACCCGGGATTGACGTACTGCCGCGCCACGCGCTCGACATCGGCGGACGTGATAGCCTCGATGTTCTGCACGTAGTTGTTGTAGTAGCCGAGGGGCAGCCCGTACATCGCGACCGGAACCAGGGCACCGGCAATCTGCTGCGTCGTCTCGAAGTCCGCGGGCAGCGCCAGCTGCAGGTACCGCTTGGCCTTGGACAGCTCCTCGGCCGGCACCGACTGGCGGATCGCATTCAGCTCTTTCATGAACTCGATCAGCGCTGAATCCGTTTTCGCGGCGACGATCTCGGCGGACGCGATGAAGGGCCCGGCGGAGCGGCGCATGTCGAACTGTGAGCGCGCGCCGTAGGTATAGCCTTTGGTTTCACGAAGGTTGTTGTTGAGCCGGCTCGTGAACGATCCGCCAAGAATAGTGTTCATGACGGTGAGCGCGAAGTAATCCCTGGTCGATCTCGGCACACCCACGGTTGCGATCCGGAATGAAGATTGAGCCGCCCCTGGCTTGTCGATGAGGTAGATCGTCGTCGGTCCCGCTTTCGGCGGATCGATGTAGGTCAGGGGCATCACATTCCCCCGCTGCCAGCCACCGAAGAACTGATTCACCTTCTGCTCGATCTGAGCCGGTGTCACGTCCCCGACGACGATGAGCGTCGAGTTGTTCGGGCGGAAGTTGGAGGCGTAGTACGACTGGAGATCGGCAACCGAGAGACCGGTAACCGATTCTTCGGTGCCGAGCAGCCGTGCTCCGTACGGGTGCGAGCCGCCGTACACGATCGCCGGGTAGGCAATATTGGCAATCGCCGGCCCCTGATCCTTCAGCTGCAGCAGCTCGGTCAGGCGCGTCTTCTTGATTCTGTCGAACTCGTTGGCCGGAAACGATGGCCGAAGAGCGACATCGGCGAAAAGCGCGAGCGCGCTGTCGAGCTGCGCGGTCGGAGTATGCAGCGACAGCGTGCTCGATTCCCAGTTGCTCCCGGTATTCAGACGAACTCCGAGGAACGCCATCTGATCGGCGATCTCCAGACTCTGTCTCGTCGTGGTCCCCTCACGCAGCATCGCGGCCGCAAGATTGGCGACGCCCATTTTCCCCGTGGGGTCAGCCGTCCCCCCGCTTCCTACCAGCAGGATGAAATCGGCAATCGGTAGCTCGTGGTGCTCGACGATCATCAGCTTGAGGCCGTTCGGCAGCTCCCTCGTGACTATCGGAGGCAGCGAGACTTTCGGCGGGGCTCCAAGCACCGGTGGCTTGGAGCGGTCGAGCGTCTGAGCGCCAGGGGCGGTATGAGCGGCCAACAGCATGGCGGCTGCTGCTACTCCGTTGAGGGCTTTCATTTGGCGCCTCCGGCTGCACTGAGCATCAGCTCTTTTTTCCCCTCGGGAACGACAGTCAGCACGATTTTCGGCTTTCCCAGATAGGTTCTGGCTACTCTCTGGACGTCTGCTGCCGTCACTCTGTCGTATCGCGCGGCATCCTGCCGCACATAGTCCGGGGTTCCGGCGAAGTAGTTATACGAATTGAGCGCGTCGGCCTTGCCGAGGACGCTGGCAATCCGGTCGAGGAATTGCGCGCGAAAGGAGTTTTGCGCCCGCACGAGCTCACGCTGGGTGATTCCCTTACTGATGATTCCCGCGATCTCGACCTTCACGAGCTTGTCGATATCGGCGGTCGCCTGTCCCGGCTTCGGCAGAACATCGACCTGGAATTTTCCGGTCAGGCGGCTGCTTTCCTGGAACGCCCGCACGCTCTGAACGACCTGGAGCTCGTACACGAGCTTCTTGTACAAACGCGAGTTCTTGTCGTTGGCGAGGACCTGTGCCAGAACATCGAGCGCCGCGTCGTCGGGGGCGAAAAGCTTCACCGTGGGCCACGTATAGAACAGACGGGGCAGCTGGACCTTGTCCTCGAGGACGAGGAACCTGTCGCTCGGGATGACTACAGGAGGAACGCTGGTCCGTCTGGTGACTGCCGGACCACGCGGGATCGACCCGAAGTATTTCGCCACGAGACGCCTGGCCGTGGCCGGATCGAAATCACCCGCAATTGAGATCGTGGCGTTGTTGGGCGCGTAGTAGGTGCGGAAGAAGTTCTTCGTATCGTCGAGAGTAGCCGCGCTCAGATCAGCCATCGACCCGATCACCGGCCACGAGTACGGGTGCGACTTGGGGTACAGCGCGGCGAGAATCGTCTCGTCGGCGCGGCCGTAGGGCACGTTATCGTAGCTCTGTCTCCGCTCGTTCTTCACGACGTCGCGCTGCAGGTCGACCTTGGGGAGATCCATGGTGGGCAGCAGCCATCCCATGCGATCGGCATCGAGCCAGAGCGCCAGCTCGAGCGCGTTGGAAGGGAGCACCTCGTAATAATTCGTGCGGTCCTCGGTGGTGGAGCCGTTATTGTCCGCCCCGGCCGCCTCGAGCCACTGATCGAACATTCCCACGGGCACGTTCTGGGAGCCCATGAACATGATGTGCTCGAAGAGGTGCGCGAACCCGGTTCGTCCGGGCTGCTCGTCACCCGAGCCGACGTGGTACCAGGTATTGACGGCGACGATCGGCGTCGAGTGGTCCTCGTGCAGGATCACCTGCAGACCGTTCGGAAGCGTGTACTTCTCGAAGGCGATGCGCGGCGTCGTCTGAGACACCGCGGGACCGGCGGCGGACACGCCCGTTATTAAGTATCCGAGCGCTACTAAAAGGTTGGTTTTCCTCACATCTTCCTCTCGATAAAGAACGCGAGTGGCGCTTTGACCGACTCGCTAAAGATATACTTCCAGCGCTGCTCTCTGTTCGGCTCGATCGGACTGGTACGCGTCGGAGACGTATAGGGTGTAAACCCGAATCGCCTCGCGAGGATCCGCAGCCGCAGCATGTGAAACGGATCGCTTACCAGCAGCGCCGTGTGGAGCCCTCTCACCTCGAGCATACCCGCGACCGCCTTCATCGACTCGCTGGTGGTCCGCCCTTCGTTCTCCACCAGGATCAGGGTGTCGGGAACGCCGCGTTTCTTCGCGTAGGTCCGGCCGACCGCCGCTTCACTGGTCGTATCCCCGGTGCCCGTTCCTCCAGTCAGAATGAGCAGGGAGGCGAGGTCCCGCTTCCAGAGGCCCAGAGCGTGGTCGAGTCTGGCACGAAGGACCGGCGATGGTCTGCCGGCATACTGGGCGGCTCCAAGCACTACGATCGCCTGGGCCCGCCTCGCCTCGTCGCGCTCGCTCCAGATGAGGACGGCCGAGGCGGAGATGATCCAGAGCGCAAAGACCGTGACCATGCCGAGAATCACGATTCGCCGAATGACGCGCACCACACTTCCCATGTCTGGAAGCTACCCTAGAAAACATGCCGGGTGCGAGGCTCCGGGCACTCGACGGAGTACCCTTTCGCCGAAAGCGCCGTGCGGAATTCGTCCTGCACGAGTGGCTCGCCGTGCACGAGCCAGATTGGGCCAAGCCGTGGAGACTTTTCCTTTACGCGCCCCAGCCAGGTGGTCATTTCCGTCCGGTCTGCGTGAGCGCTGTAGCCGTTGATTATCTCCACACGCGCTCGAAGCGGCACGTCTTCCCCGAAAATCCGCAGCTCGGGCCGACGCTCGACCACACGCCGGCCAAGCGTGTGCTCCGCCTGAAAACCGACGACGAGGATGGTATTCCTCGGATCGCTCGCGCCGTGCGCCAGATGGTGGAGGATCCGGCCGTTCTCCATCATCCCCGCCGCGGCGATGATCACCATGGGTCCGCGAGCTCTCCCGAGAGCTTTCGACTCTTCCACGTCCCGGGTATAGCTGAGCAGGTCGAAGCGAAACAGCTCCTGAGCTTTCGTCACCATGTCTTCCGACCTGTCGAAGATCTCCGGGTGCATCTCGAAAACGGTCGTGGTGTCGATCGCGAGGGGGCTGTCGACGTAGATGGGGATGGCCGGTATCGCGCCCTCCTTCACGAGGCCGTGAAGCGAGTAGATCATCTCCTGGGTGCGGCCCACCGCGAAAGCAGGGATCAGGACCCGCCCCCCGCGCGCCGCCGTCTCGCGGATGACCTGGGCCAGCTTCGCCCGTGCTCCTTCGACGGATTCGTGATCACGGTTACCATAGGTGGATTCCATGATGAGGGCATCGGCGCCCTCGGGTGGAACCGGATCACGGATGATGGCGAGCCCGCTGCGGCCGATATCTCCGGAGAAGACGAGCCTCTTTGTTTTTCCCCCCTCGGTGCAGTCGAGGATGACCGAGGCTGAGCCGAGTATGTGGCCGGCATCGACGTAGGTCGCGCGGACACCGGGCACCACGTCAAAAGGCTTGCTGTAAGGCACTCCGACCATGAGATCCATCGTCCGAACCGCATGGCGAAGCCCATAAAGCGGCTCGATGAATTCCTTTTTCCTCTTCGCCAGGAACTCCGCGTCTTTCTCCTGGATGTGGGCGGAGTCGGCGAGCATGATGGCGGACAGATCGCGGGTCGCGGACGTAGCCCAGATCGTCTTGGAGTACCCCTCCGCGACCAGATAGGGAAGCCGTCCCGAATGGTCGATGTGCGCGTGCGAGAGAACCACGGCATCGAGCTCGGCGATCGGGACGGGAAGGGTCCGGTTCTTCTCCGCGGACTCCTGGCGCTTTCCCTGAAACATTCCACAATCCAGGGCGACCGTGTGTCCGTTGACGTGGAGGAGGTGGCAGGAGCCGGTGACTTCGCGCGCGGCACCGACGAAGGTTATCTCCAACCGGTCAGCCTTCTGCTACCGCATCACGCTGAAACAAAATCGTCAGCCGCTGCTCGTCCTGGGACAGGAGGGCCGGTTCCCAGCCTCCCCTGCTCCGCTCATTGAGAAGATCGGTGAGAGTATCCTCGTCTTCGCGCGTGTGGCGCGTGAGCTTCACCACCACAGCCTGGTATTCTTTCATCGGGAGTTAGAGATTATGAGCCCGTGAGCAGCAATTGCGTGAATCGGGGACTTCCGGGGCTGAAATGATCGAGCGCGTCAAGGAATTCCCCTCGCTGACTATTATCCGGCATCCCCTGGTCCAGCACAAGCTGACCATCCTTCGCGACCTCAAGACCGAGACCAAGCATTTCAAGGAGCTGGTCGACGAGATCGCGATGCTCATGGCATACGAGGCCACCAGTGAGCTCAGCATCGAGCCGAGAGAGGTCGAGACGCCGCTCGAGAAAACCACGGGCTGGCACATCAGCGGCAAGAAGCTGACTCTCGTTCCGATATTGCGCGCCGGCCTCGGAATGGTCGAAGGAATTCTCCGTCTGGTTCCGGCCGCCCGCGTCGGTCATATCGGTCTCTACCGGGATCACGACACCCTTCAACCCGTCGATTACTACTTCAAGGTTCCGGGCGACCCTGCCGAGCGGGATTTTTTCGTCCTGGATCCGATGCTGGCGACCGGAGGCAGCGCCACTGCGGCTGTCTCGTCCCTGAAAAAGGCAGGAGCGGCGCGGATCCGCTTCTTGTGTGTGGTTGCCGCTCCGGAGGGCGTGAGACGCCTGAGCGAGGCGCATCCCGATGTGCAGATCTATTGCGCGGCACTGGACCGTGAGCTCAATGACGTCGGATACATCTTGCCCGGCCTCGGCGACGCCGGAGACCGGCTGTTCGGCACGCGGTGATCTAGCCGAACCATTCCCTCGGGTTGATCCGCTGCTGGTCCGCGGCATCGACGATCCACCGTTGACTCTCGGGATCGGTTACTTCAGCGGCCACTGATTCGAACCACCGCGCAGAAGCCTCGATATCTCCGACTCTCCGCCACAGTTCTCCAACCAGATATGTGAGGATCGCTCTCTCGTTGCGGGGAATCCCGTCGTACGATCTCAGCACTTCCTCGAAGGCCCGGGCGGCGAGCCTCCTGAAATACCGTTCTGCTTCGATATCCCCCTCATCGACACAGCACCAGGCCGCGCGAAGCAGCAGGTCGGCGATATGCCGTGAGTCCGTACCCTGCCACCGGGCGACTTTTGCCGCCGCCTCGTACTTCTCGGAGCCCGGTATCGGTGAAGGACGGAGGGGTGTCAGCTCACGAAAGATGTGCTGCTTCAGGATCGGACTGACGTCGGCTTCGCCCCTGAAATCCGCCTCGGCGCCGGAGTAGCCGCACGTGCTGCACATGTGAATGAGGTAGGCGAGAGGCTGGGTGCCGGCGGCCCGTTCGTGAAAGTCCGTCCGTTTTCCGCCGAAGGCGTTCGTGGAGACCACGCTTTGGGACTTGAACTCGGTGTCACACACCGGACAGCGAAGCTCGATCTGACGTAGCGTAGTCATTGCTTTCACCCCTCCCCATCGGCTCAACGCCTCGAGAAATGGAGAGAGGGAATATTTGTGCCAACTTTAATTTTCTTTTCGAAGATGTCGGTCTTGTTGGGAGTTTATGGCGATTGTATCTTCTCGCATCGCAAAACGGCGATAGGCTCCCCACCCGCGAACTGGTCGTTGATGCTCATCAACCTACTGCCCGACTTTTTCGCCGTTCACAACAGTACCGACCGTGTCGCCGCCTATCTCCGCTACTTCGAAAATCACCGCCGTTTCCTTGAAGCCTACTGGCACAACTACGTCCTGGATCCCTCGGGACCGCACTTCATGGAAGTCGTTCGCTCGGCGGCGCTTGCGAGCCGGGTGGACCTCCGCACGATGCTCGAGCGAATCGATGTCGTGTCCCTCGCGAGGAATACCGAGGAACAGTGCAGGACGCTCCTCGACATCGACAGCGATGTAGACGTCTACCTCATGGTAGGCGTCGGCGCCGCCAACGCCGGTGAGCTGGTAATAGATGGAAAGGGAGTCGCGTTCGTTTGCCTCGAGCATTTCACGAGCGTCACCAACCCGGAGACGCAGGGCCTGGGACTCGACCCGGAGCTGATCCCCCTCTGGCTGGGTCACGAGATAGCGCACACGGTCCGGTACACATCCCCCACGAGCAGAAGCGAGATGAAGCACCTCGTTGATGAGACGGGCGGATATTACTCCTACTGGGAAACCGGCCGGAGGGCGACGCTCCGCGAGCTCATGATCAATGAAGGGTTGTCGATCCAGGTCTCGCGCGCGATCAGCCCGGGCCACGCGGCGTGGGAATATTTCGGCTACACGAGACGAGAGTACGCGACGGTTCGCGAGATGGAGCCGCTGATGACGAGATCGATCGGCGGCGAGCTGGACCGGGCCGGGCTTGGACTCAGACTCCGCTATCTCTCCGGCGGAATGAGCGACGATGCACGGACTGTCGACCGCCAGGTCTTCCCCGAGCGCAGCGGCTACTTCCTCGGCGCCAAAATGGTGGAGCCCGCGGTCAATTCGCGCGGATTGTCCTGGGCGGTCCGGGCCAGCGCGAACGAGATCACATCGATCTCGTCCTCGTCGTCTACCGCGGCTTCGGCGTAGGCTATTTCCCCACACAGAACGAGCTGAACACACGGTCGAAGACATCTTCGACGTCGATGGATCCCACCAGCTCCTCCAGGGCCACAACCGCAGCACGAAGATGGACCGATGCGACCGTCGGGGGCAGTTTTTCCTCCCGCCACGCGCGCGCGAACCCGGCCAGCTCCGAGCGCGCCGCTTCGACTGCATGACGGTGCCGGGCTCTGGTCAGCATCGGAAGGTCCGGCTCGACATCTCCATGATTCTGTCGCAGGGCTCGATCGACTGTCGCCAGCAGCTCCTGGAGGCCAGTCGCCGCTTCGGCGCTTACCGACACAGCGCCGGGAAGGGTCGTGATATCGTCGCTGGATGATACTAAATCGCTTTTAGTGCGTACGGGGATTATCGGAGCGGGGGACTTCGCACCCACCAGACGCATCGTCTCACGCAGCCCGGCATCGGAATCCGCGCAGGCGAGGACGACGTGCGCCCCGGACAGGTACCGCTCGCTGACCTCGATCCCCATCCGCTCTACGGTGTCGTCGGTGGATCTGAGACCCGCCGTATCGACCAGCCGCAGCGGCCAGGTCCCGCCACCGATCACGGCTTCAATTGCATCGCGGGTCGTCCCCGGAATCTCCGTGACGATCGCGCGTGACCTGCCGACCAGGGCGTTGAAAAGAGAGGATTTTCCGACGTTGGGCGGACCTGCGATTACGACGACGGCGCCTTCCCGGATCAGCTCTCCGGCCACGCCGGTAGCCAGCAGTTTCTCCAGCTCCTCGCTCAAGGCGTCGATTGCGCCGTCGATCCTTTCTCGCGGCACGGGTCCGTCGTCCTCCTCGGGAAAATCGATTTCATAGGCGATGAGCGCCTCGAGTCCGATCAGGTCCTCGCGGAGGACGAGCAACCGCCGGGACAACCCACCATCGAGCTGCGAAAGCGCGGTTCGCCGCATTGCATGCGATCTGGCATCGATGAGTTCACCGATCCCTTCGGACTGAAGGACACCCAGCCTGCAATTCAGCCC